>Ga0182742_1000528_pt1 | contig 59706 bp, 52 predicted proteins | sample eDN5th37CBELigMG_FD_128880 | JGI IMG/M metagenome (GOLD analysis project Ga0182742, IMG submission 128880) | Enriched Miracle-Growth compost microbial communities from Emeryville, California, USA - eDNA 5th pass 37_C BE-Lig MG (version 2)... ...
TCATCGGCGGGCGTTCTCGCGGCAAGATGGTCGGTGGACCTTTCCGCGGCAACGCGGCCGGTAGACCTTTCCGCGGCAACGCGGCCGGTGGGCGCTTCCGCGGCAACGCGGCCGGCGGGCGTTTCCGCGGCAACGCGGCCGGCGGGCGTTTCCGGGGCAGCGCGGCCGCTGGACGTTTCCGCGGCAAGGCGGTCGGTGGGCGTTCCGCGGCAACGCGGTCGGCGGGCGTTTCCGCGGCAACGGGGTCGGCGGGCGTTTCCGCGGCGGCGTGCTCGGTGGGCGTTTCTGCGGCAACGCGCCCGGTGGGCGTTTCCGGCGGCGACGTAGTCGGCGGGGTTCCCGCGGGAACGGGGGCAGCGCGCGATTCCGCGGCAGCGCGGCGGGGGGTGTTGCAGCGGGGGTTGGGGAGGTCAGGGCGGGAGGGTGTCGGCGGTGGGGTGGTCTCCGGGATCGCGGAAGCGGCCGCCGATGCCGCGGACGGTCTCGAGCCAGGGGGCGGCGGGACCGAGCTTCTCGCGCAGGCGCTTGATGTGGGGGGCGATGGCCCGCTCGGAGACGTCGGCGTCCTCGTCCCCACGGCGGGCGCGGAGGCGTTCGCGGGTCTGGACGCGGCCGTGCCGCTCGATGAGAAGGTCGAGGATGCGGAACTCGCGGGCGGTGAAGTTCACCTCGGTGCAACCGGGAAGTTCCGGTGGCCGGCGCGCTCGATGGTGATGGGGCCGGCGTGGAGGCGTTCGGGCCCGCGGTGCCCGTTTCTCCGCGGCGGAGCACCGCCACCTTGCGCCGGAGGAGCAGCTCGCGGCGGGAGAACGGCTCGAGCACGGAGTCGTCGGCGCCGACGGCGAAGCCGACGATGCGCTCCCCCTCCTCGCGCCTGGCGGTGCGCATGCTGGCCACGGCGCGCCCGGTGGCCCGCTCGCAACGGCGCTCCCGGCACAGGTCGGTACCCGGGATGTCGGGGAGCCTGAGGTCGAGGAGGACGAGGTCGGGGGCTCGCGGGGGGCGAGTCGGAGGGCCTTGGGTGCCGCGGCTGGCGAGGCGCGTCTGCATCCCCTCCCGGCACAGGTTGAAAACGAAGACCGCCTGCAGATCGGGGCTCATCTTCGACGAGCAGCACCATGCGGGCGGTTTCGCAGCCCGCCGGATCCGGCCCGCGGACGGTCGCGTGGCAAGGTGGTTCGGCCCGCCTGTGCGCTACCGGGCACCAGCGCCTCATCCGAGGTGTGCGGATGGCGGGGTGGGGCCGAGCGCCCCCGCGCCGGTCCGCGTATGGGTTGGGCAGCCGGCGTGGGGCCGGTGCTGGAGGGAAGGATGACCATCCACAAGGGACTCGGGCTGGTGCTCCTCGGGGCCTGCCTGGCGCTGGCGGGCGCCTGCGGTGACGACGATGACGACGACGGGACGGGCGGCTCGGGTGGCGCTGGCGGCACCGGCGGGAGCGGCGGCTCCGGCGGTACGGGGGGCACGGGTGGCTCCGGCGGTACCGGCGGCACGGGTGGTAGCGGCGGCTCCGGCGGCGAGGGTGGCACGGGCGGGGGCGGCGGCTCGGGCGGTACCGAGGAGTTCATCCTGGTGATCGACGCGGGCGCGGCCTACGTGCCCGAGCGGCTCACGGTTCCGCCCGGTGCGACGGTCACCGTCCGCAACGAGGACGACATGGCCCACACGGTGACCAGCGGCAACTGCGTCGGCACCACCTGCACCCCCGAGACCTTCGATGGGGTGACCATCGACACCGGCAGCATCGCCGCCGGGGCCGAGGGCAGCTTCCTCATTCCGGTGACCGCGACCTCCGGCACCGAGGTGCCGTACTTCTGCGAGTTCCATCCCGGCGCAGGAAATCCGCCGGCGACGATGGCCAACCTCGGCGTGATCGTCATCGAGTAGCCGGGGCGTCGCCGGGTCCCGGCGTCACCTGGGCGAGCGCATCCGCGCGGAGGCCCAGGGCGAGCGATGGCCAGCGCGTGTGGCGACCCAACGGCGTCACGCGAAGCGATGCAGCGCCGGATCCACCGGCACACGCGACGGCAGGCGGCGCCGCCTGCCGAGGTGCCGCGACCCCGCGCCGTTCGCGACGCGGGGCGGCCCCCAGCCCGCCTGGCGGCGTCGTCCGCAGTGCGCCCCGCGGCGCGGGCGATGGATCCCGCCCGCGCGCGCACGGCGCCTGTCCGCCCGGATGCGCACGCCCCCCGCATGAGCTGGCTCCCGTCCCGTCGCCCGCGGGGACGGCCAGGGATGGAGGGGCTATCCCATCGAGGCGAGGACCGGCGTTCCCGCCGGCTGGGAGGAAACGCGAATGACGATCTACAAGGGGCTCGGCCTGGTTCTGCTCTCCGCCTGCCTGGCGCTCTCCGGCGCTGCCTGCGGCACGGATGACGACGACGACGGCACCGGCGGCTCGGGGGGCATCGGCGGGACCGGCGGCAGCGGTGGATCGGGCGGCAGCGGCGGCTCGGGCGGCAGCGGTGGATCGGGCGGCAGCGGCGGCTCGGGCGGCAGCGGTGGATCGGGCGGCAGCGGCGGCTCGGGCGGCAGTGGCGGCTCGGGCGGCAGTGGCGGCTCGGGTGGCTCCGGTGGCGCCGGTGGCAGCGGTGGCAGCGGCGGCGACGGAGGTTCGGGCGGCTCCGGCGGCGCCTGAGGCGCCTCGCCTCCTCCTCCCCGCGTGACGGCAGGCGCCGCCCTGCCGTCGGGGTGCCGGAAGCAGAAACGGGCCCGGAAGCAGGTGCTCCCGGACCCGTCCCGATCGGCAGAACCGCCCGCCCGTCAGAGCGCGTCGCGGCGGCTGCCCGGGTGGCGCACGTCGCGCCCCTCCACGTAGAAGACCACCATCTCCGCCACGTTGGTGGCGTGGTCGGCGATCCGCTCGAGGTGCTTGGCGACGAAGAGGACGTTCATCGCGCGCTCGGTGACCGCCGGATCCGCGACCATCATGTCGAGGAGCTCGCGGAAGACCCGGTGGTAGAGCTCGTCCACCTCCTCGTCGGCGCGGACCACGGCACGCGCGCTCCCGGCGTCGCCGGCGACGAAGGCATCGAGCGCCTGCTTGAGCATCCGCTCCGCCAGCGCCGCCATCTGCGGGATGTCGGACCACGGCTTGAGCGGCGGCATGGCGTTGAGCTCCTCCGCCCGCTCGGCCACGTTGACCGCCAGGTCGCCGATCCGTTCCAGGTCGGTGACGACCTTGAGCGCCAGGGTGATGAAGCGCAGGTCGGAAGCGGCGGGCTGCCGCAGCGCGAGGACCCGCAGGCAGAGCTCGTCGATCTCCACCTCGAGGCGGTTCACCCGCCGATCGTCCTCGATCACCTGGCGGGCGAGGGCGGTGTCCCGCTCGGCGAGCGCGCGCACCGACCGCACGATCGCCTGCTCCACGAGGCCGCCGAGGGTGAGCAGCTTGGCGCGCAGCTCCTTGAGCTCCGCCTCGAAGGTCTTGTCCGTGTGGGTCCCCATTCGATCGATCCTAGCCGAACTTGCCGGTCACGTAATCTTCGGTGCGGCGTTCCTTCGGGTTGGTGAAAATGGTGTGGGTGCGGTCGAACTCCACCAGCTCGCCCATGTAGAAGAAGGCGGTGAAGTCGCTGACGCGGGCCGCCTGCTGCATGCTGTGGGTCACGATCACGATCGTGTACTTCGCCTTGAGCTCGTGGATGAGCTCCTCGATCCGCGCGGTGGCGATGGGATCGAGCGCGGAGGCGGGCTCATCCATGAGCAGCACCTCCGGCTCCACCGCGAGCGCGCGGGCGATGCAGAGGCGCTGCTGCTGGCCGCCGGAGAGGCCGAGCGCGGAGGTGTGGAGGCGATCCTTCACCTCGTCCCAGAGCGCCGCGTTGCGCAGGGAGCGCTCCACGATCTCGTCGAGCCGCGCCCTGTTCTTCTCGCCCTGGATCCTCGGGCCGAAGGCGACGTTCTCCCAGATCGTCTTGGGGAAGGGGTTGGACTTCTGGAAGACCATCCCCACCCGACGGCGCAGCTCCACCACGTCCACGTGCCTGCCGTAGAGGTCGGCGCCGTCGATGGTGGCACTGCCGGTGATCCGCACGCCAGGGATGAGGTCGTTCATCCGGTTGAAGCAGCGGAGGAAGGTGGACTTGCCACAGCCCGACGGGCCGATGAGCGCGGTCACCTGGCGCTCGGGGATCTCGAGGGTGATGCCGTGGAGCGCCCGCTTCTCGCCGTAGAAGAGCTGCAGGTCGCGGCAGGCCAGCTTGGGCCGGTTCGGCTTGGTGTTGGGCATTGCGTTTCAGGCGCGGCCCGCCCGCAGGCGCGAGCGGAGGGTGACCGCGAGCAGATTGAGCACGATGGTAACCAGCAGGAGCACCAGGACCGTCCCGTAGAGGATCGGCCTGGCCGCCTCGACGTCCGGCGACTGGGTGGCCAGCACGTAGACGTGGTAGCCCAGGTTCATGAACTGGTCGTAGGGCCGGGTCGGCAGGTGGGGCAGGAAGTAGGCGGCGCCGGTGAAGAGGATGGGCGCCGTCTCCCCGGCCCCGCGGGCCACGGCGAGGATGGCACCGGTGAGGATGCCGGGGAGCGCCTGGGGGAGGACCACCTTCCACAGCGCCTCGAATCTGGTGGAGCCGAGGGCGAGGGCCGCCTCGCGGTGCTCGCGCGGGACGCTGCGCAGCGCCTCCTCGGTGGAGACGATCACCACCGGCAGGGTGAGGACGGCGAGGGTGAGGGAGGCCCAGAGGATCGCCGGCTGCCCCCACACCACCGCGCCGCCGTAGAAGAGGCGATCGATCCCGCCGCCGACGAACTGGATGAAGAAGCCGAGACCGAAGAGGCCGAAGACGATCGAGGGGACGCCGGCGAGGTTGTAGACCGCGCTGCGGATGGCGCGGGCGAAGAGCCCCTCCTGATCGGCGTACTCGTAGAGATAGACCGCGGTGAGCACGCCCACCGGCACCACCGCCACGGTCATGAGCAGCACCAGCAGGACGGTGCCGAAGATCGCGGGGAAGATGCCGCCGGCGGTCATCCCCTCGCGCGGCGGGGCGCTGACGAACTCCCACGAGAGCTGCGGCAGGCCGTTGATCGCCACGTCGAGGAGGATCCAGGCGAGCAGCCCGACGATCACCACCGCGGAGGCGCCGGTCACGCCGGCGAAGGCAAAGTTGGCGCGGGCGTGGCCGTTGAAGCGGGCCTTCATGCGGCGATCCCTCCGAGCTTCCTGCGCAGGCGCGCCACGTACCAGCCGCCGAGGGTGTTGAAGGTGAGCGTCACCACGAAGAGGAGGCAGCCCAGGAAGAAGAGGACCGACCAGTGGGCGCCGCCCACCACCACCTCTCCCATCTCTGCGGCGACGGTGGCGGGGATGGTGCGCACCGGCAGCGCGGGATCGGCGGAGAGGATGGCGGCGTTGCCGGAGGCCATCAGCACGATCATCGTCTCGCCCATGGCGCGGCCGAACCCGAGCACCACCGCGGCGAAGATGCCGGGCGAGGCGGCGGGCAGCACCACCGACCAGGCGGTGCGGGCCTTCGACGCCCCCAGCGCCAGCGCCGCCTCGCGGTAGGAGCGGGGAACGGCGACGAGCGCATCCTCCGCCACGGTGTAGACCACCGGGAGGATGGTGAGCCCCAGCGCCACGCCGGCGACGATGGCGTTGAGGCGGAAGCGGAAGCCGAACCACTCCTGGAAGAGGGAGGCGAGGACCACCAGCGCGAAGAAGCCGAGCACCACCGAGGGGATGCCCGCCAGCATCTCGATCGCCGGCTTGATCAACTCGCGCATCCGGCGCGGCGCGAACTCCGCGGAGAAGACGGCGGCCAGGACCGCGAGTGGCACCGCGAAGAGGAGCGCCACCAGCGTCACCTTGAAGGTGCCGGCCACCAGCGGCGCCAGGCTGTACTTCGGGATCTTCGAGACCGGCTGCCAGGAGAAGGAGGGCTCCGCTCCCGGCTTCCACGCCTGCGGGAGGATCATCCGCGCGGGCGTGACCTCCTCGCGGACGGTCGAGTCGGTGAAGAGGGGGAGCGCTTCGCGCAGGACGAAGACGAAGATGAAGATCACCGCGGCGATGGCGGAGAAGGCCACCGCCGCGATCAGCCACCGTGCCAGCCGGTCCTGCAGCTTCCGCCGCCGCATCATCGCAGCGCCGCGCCTCTTCGCGCCGGTTTCCGCGCCTTCCGCTGCAGGGCCCAGCTCGCTCACGTCCACGATCGAGGTCTCCAAGGCGCTACCTGGCGGTGTCGGTCTCGCCGCCCGTGCCGGGCTGCGCCGCGGCGGCGCCCTGCTTCGGCAGCGGGTAGTAGCCGACCTGGGAGGCGATCCGCTGGCCCGCGTCGGAGAGCGCGAAGTCGATGAAGCGCTTCACGTCGCCCCGCGGCGCGCCCGCCGTGTAGAAGAAGAGGCTGCGGCTGATCGGATACCTGCCCGAGGTGACGTTCTCGAGGGACGGCGCGACCGCTTCCGCGCCCGCCTCCTTCGCCACGGGGACGGTGCGGACGCCCGAGCCGAAGGCGATGCCGCCGTAGCCGATGGCGTCGGGATCGCGCGCCACCGCGTTGACCACCGCGGCCGTGCCGGGGAGGCTCTGGGCCTCGGCCGCGAAGTCCTCGTCGTCGAGGACCTCCTCCTTGAAGTAGGCGTAGGTGCCGGAGTTGTTCTCGCGGCCGTAGAGCAGGATGGGGGCGTCGCGGCCACCGAGCTCCTTCCAGTTCTTCGTCTCGCCGGTGTAGATGCGCTTGAGCTGCTCGAGGGTGAGGCGCTCGACCGGGTTGCTCGCGTGGACGAAGATGGCGATGCCGTCGAGGGCCACCGGCGTCTCCACCGCGGGGGCGCCGCGCCTCTGCTCCACCTGCCTGCGCTCCGACGCCTTCATCGCGCGGGAGGCGGTGGCGATGTCGGTGGTGCCGTTGATCAGCGCGGCGATGCCGGTGCCCGTGCCCCCGCCGGTCACCTGCACGGTCTTGCCCGGGTTCTCCGCCATGAAGCGCTCGGCGACCCGCTGGGCCAGGATGACGAGCGTGTCGGAGCCCTTGACGGTGACGGCGCCGCCCGCGGGCACAGCCGATCCGGGCTGCCCCGCGTCTGCGGGCTTGTCTCCGCCGGTGCAGGCTGCAAAGAGTGCCGCCGCGGCGACGACGAACGATGCGATGCGAAGGGTCACGGATCGTCCTCCAATCGATTCGGCGCGCACCCTACGGCGCGGATGTGACGGCCGTGTGACGACGCCGGCACATGGAGGGCACACCGTTTCCCGCGGCCTCCGACCGGGCGCACGTCCCTCCGCCTGGCAACCGCTGCGCGATCGTCACACCGTTGCCACGACGCCACGCCATCGTGCCGCCACCGCCGCACGGCGGAAATGCTGCCGACCCACGGTGGAAGGAGAAACGACATGATTGGGCCTGTGAACCGGAGGGGCGCGGTGGTTGCGTGCGCCGGCTCCCTGGCGATCGCCGTCCCCGCCCACGCGCAGGAGGGGGGAGGGGTTGCGGTCGACGTCAAGCCGGGCAAGGGGATCGTCTTCGAGGACGAGGGGCGCTACAGGCTCCGGCTCGGGGGCCGCTTCCAGGTGCTCGAGACCCTGCGGGAGGACGCGGACGAGCTGGAGAGCGAGACGCAGCTCCGCCGCGCCCGCCTCACCCTGGACGGCTACGTCTTCAGCGAGTCGATCGAGTACAAGTTCCAGCTCGGCTTCGCCGGCCGCGATCTGGACGAGGACGGTTCGGCGGTCCTCGATGCCTACCTCGATCTCACCCACCTGCGCGACCTGGGCCTGCGCCTGGGCCTGCAGAAGGTGCCGTTCTCCCGGCAGCGGCTCGTCTCCTCCGGCAGCCTGCAGTTCGTCGATCGCGCCCGCGCCAACGGCGACTTCGAGCTGGACCGCGACGTGGGCCTCACCCTCCACTCCGACGACTTCCTCGGCCTCGACGGGCTGCTGGAGTACCAGCTCGGCATCTTCTCCGGCGAGGGGCGCGGCCGCCTCGCCGTCCCCACCGGCTACCTCTACGTGGCAAGGGTGGGGTTCCGCCCCTTCGGCGCCTTCGACGACTACGTGGAGGGCGACCTCGAGCGCTCGAAGCGCCCCCGGCTCGCCATCGGTGCCGCGGTGGCCTGGAACGAGGACGCCCAGCGGACCGGGAGCAACAACGGCGACCCGATCGCGGAGGCCCGCGGCCTCGGCGACTTCCCCGGCTTCGACTACCTGCACCTGGGCGCCGACGCGATCTTCAAGTGGAACGGCCTCTCGATCCTCGGCCAGTTCCTGTGGCGAAAGGCGGAGGACGCGGTGGATGCGCCGCTGGAGGAGGGCGGCACCGTGCGCATCGGGCCGGACGACGGCTACGGGTGGTTCGTCCAGGCGGGCCAGATGATCGGGCCGCACTGGGAGATCGCCGCCAGGTACGGCGAGGAGCGGGCGCTCGACGACGCGGACGATTCCTTCCGGGCGGCACTCGCCGACGCGGGCAGGGAGCTGGGCGGCGGCGTCAACTGGTACGTGCACGAGCACCTGCTCAAGCTGCAGGCCGACTACTTCCGGAGCTGGGGCGTGGATCACGGCGCGCTCGAAACCCGGTCCTTCGCCGACGGCGCCAACGCGGTGCGCGTGCAGCTCCAGGCGTCGTTCTGATTCACGCGGCGGGGAGCCGCACCCAGAAGCGCGAACCCGCGCCGGGGCGGCTCTCCACCCCCAGCTCGCCGCCGCTCTGCTGCGCCAGGTGCTTCGCGATGGCGAGGCCGAGGCCGGTGCCGCCCACCTCTCGGGAGCGGCCCGCGTCGACGCGGTAGAAGCGCTCGAAGATCCTGCCCTGGTGCTGCGGCTCGATCCCCGGCCCGGTGTCCGCCACTTCGACACGCACCCAGCCGTCGTCCGCGTGGGCGGAGAGGGTCACCCTGCCGCCCGCGGGCGTGTACTTGATCGCGTTGTCGAGCAGGTTGCCCACCACGATCTCCACCGCGCGGGGATCGGCGCGCAGCCGCAGCCCCGCGGGCGGTTCCCGCACCTCGAAGCGCAGCCCCTTGCGCTCGGCGCGATCGCGGGCGGTCTCCGCCAGGTGGCGGATGGCGGCGTCCGCCGCGATCGTCTCCGGCTCGAGCCGCATGCCGCCCGACTCCACGCGGGAGAGATCGAGCAGCCCGTCGATCAGCGCGGAGAGCCGCTCCGCCTGGCGGTGGAGCCCGGCGAGGAAGCGCTCCGCGGTGGCGCGATCGTCGAGAGCGCCGCTCGCCAGCGTCTCCGCATAGCCCCGGATCGCCGCCACCGGGGTACGCAGCTCGTGGGAGGCGCTGGCGACGAAGTCGCGGCGCACCGCCTCGAGGCGGCGGAGCTCGGTGACGTCGCGGAGGACCACCACCACCGCCGCGCCGCTCTCCCGGGGCAGCGGGGCGGCGCGGCCGAGGAGCTCGCGCCGCGGCGGGCCCGGCAGCCCCAGCTCCAGCGGGGCGGCCTCTCCCTGCACGGCAGCGTGCATGGCGTCGAGGAGGGCGGGGAAGCGCACCGTCTCGATCAGCGGCTGCGCCTCCGCCGCGCGGGGCAGGGCGAGGAGCTGGCGGGCGGCGGCGTTGGCGAGGAGGACGGAGCCGTCCGGGCGGAGGACGAGGACTGCCTCCTCCATGGCGGCGAGAACCGCCTCGAGGAGATCGCGCTCCGCGGTGAGCCTGCCGAGGTGGGCGGAGAGCTGGCGCGCCAGCTCCTCGAGGGCGACGGCGATCTCTCCCAGCTCGCCGGGGCCGCGGGGGACCTCGATCCCCTCCAGCTCGCCGCGGGCGATGCGCCGCGCCGCGCGGGTCAGCTCGCGCACCGAGCGGCCCGCCACGTGGGAGGCGGCGCCGCCGAGAATGGCGGCGACCACCAGACCGAGCCCGGCGGCGAGGAGGACGGAGCGGTGGGCGGCATCCATCGATCGCTCGAGCGCCGCGGTGTCCTGGCCGGTGCGGGCGATGCGTCCCTCCGCGGCGGGGACGGCCACGTAGCGGGTCTCGAGGCCGGTGGTCTCGGACGCCCGCCGCCCGAAGCCGACCCCGCGCTCGCGGGCGCCGACCACCTCCTCGCGCTCCGCGTGGGAGCCAGCGCCGGAGATCCGCTCCGGCTCCACCGCGCTGTCCGCCGCGAGGAGGCCGTCGCGCCCCACCACGCTGGCGCGGAAGCCAGTGGCGGCGGCGACGTCGCGCACCGCCTTCGCCGGCGGCTCGCCCCGGTCGATCGCCGCAGCCAGAGCCGTCGCAGCGAGGCGAAGCCGCCCGTCGAGCTGCCGCTCGAGCTCGCCGCGCAGGGAGGGGCGGAGCGCCAGCTCGACGGCGCCGAGCACCACCACCGAGAGGAGGAGATGGGCGACGAAGAGCCGGCCGCCGACGCCGAGGTTCACGCTTCCCGCTCGCCTTCGGTGCGCTCGGCGAAGCGGTAGCCGACGCCGCGCACGGTCTCCACGTACTGGCCCGCCGGGCCGAGCTTCTCCCGCAGCCGCTTCACGTGGGTGTCGACGGTCCGGGTGGTGACCTCGGGGCTCATCTCCCAGACGTCCTCGAGGAGCCGCTCGCGCGACTGCACGCGGCCGCGCCGGGCGAGCAGCGTCCAGAGCAGCTTGAACTCCAGCGCGGTGAGCTGGACCTCCCTGCCGTCCACCTCCACCTTGTGCCGCGGGCGGTCGACGAGGAGCCTGCCGGCGATCACCGGCCGCTCCTCCTCGTCCGTCGCCTGCGCGCCCCGGCGGAGCACCGCGGCGATGCGGAGGACGAGCTCGCGCACGCTGAACGGCTTGACCACGTAGTCGTCCGCGCCGAGCTCGAAGCCGACCACCCGATCGATCTCCTCCCCCTTCGCGGTGAGGACGATCACCCGCGTGCCGGTCAGCGACGGATCGCTCTTCACCCGCCTGCAGATCTCGGTGCCCTGCACGTCGGGGAGCATCAGGTCGAGGAGGATGAGATCGGGCGCGAGCCTGCGCGCCTTCGCCATCCCCTCCGCGCCGGTGGCCGCCTCGATCACCTCGTGTCCCGCCGCCTTCAGGTTCCAGGCGAGCAGCTCGCGCAGATCGGCCTCGTCCTCGACGATCAGGATCTTGCTCACGGCGGCGAATCTGCCCCACCGTGCCGCCCCGCTCAAGGCGGGGGGCCGCCCGTCGCCCAAATGTGCGCCGGCCGATACACGAACGTCACAAACGACGAGACCGCGGCGAGGCGCACCGGCCTGCCGCGGTCCGTACGCGCTCGAGCCGGGATCAGACCGCGTCGAGGAACTCGTCGTTGGAGCGGAACTCGGCGATCTTGCCGAGGAGCTTCTCCATCGCCTCCACCGGCTTGTAGTTGGAGAGCGCCACGCGCAGGAGCCGGATCTTCTCGTACTCCTTCGGCGTGAAGAGCTTCTCCTCCTTGCGCGTGCCCGACTGCGGGATGTTGACCGCGGGGAAGACGCGCTTCTCGGCGAGGGCGCGGTCGAGGGTCACCTCCATGTTGCCGGTGCCTTTGAACTCCTCGAAGATCACCTCGTCCATGCGGCTGCCCGTATCGATCAGGGCGGTGCCGATGATGGTGAGGGAGCCGCCCTCCTCGCAGTTGCGGGCGGCGCCGAAGATCCGCTTCGGCTTCTCGAGGGCCTTGGAGTCGACGCCGCCCGACATGGTGCGGCCGGAGGACTCGATCTCCTTGTTGAAGGCGCGGGCGAGGCGGGTGATCGAGTCGAGGAGGACCACCACGTCCTTGCCCTGCTCCACCAGGCGCTTGGCGCGTTCGATGGTCATCTCCGCCACCTTGAGGTGATCGGCGGAGGAGCGATCCGACGACGAGGCGTAGACCTCGCCCTGGATCGAGCGGCGCATGTCGGTCACCTCCTCGGGACGCTCGTCCACGAGGAGGACCATCAGCACCGCGTCGGGGTGGTTGGCGGAGATCGCCTGGGCGATCTTCTGGAGCATGATCGTCTTGCCCGTCTTCGGTGGCGCCACGATGAGGGCGCGCTGGCCGAAGCCGATGGGCGCGATCAGGTCGAGGACGCGGGTGAGGTACTCCTTGCTCGTGGTCTCGAGCCGGATCCTGCGGACCGGATCGATCACCGTGAGGCTGGAGAAGTCGGGGCGGTTCCACGCCTGCTCGGGCGGGAGGCCGTCCACCGACTCGACCCGCTGCACCACCAGCCTGCCGCGCTGCTGTGCGCCCGCGACGATGTGGGCGCCCGAGCGGAGGCGCAGGCGCTGCACCAGGTGCTTGGGGATCTCCGGATCGTCCGGCGAGGGGAGGAAGTTCTTCTCGGGCCGGCGCAGGTAGGCGTTCTGCCCCTTCACCTCGGTGTCGAGCATGCCCTCGACCTGCACGAGCTGCGGCTGCGCGCCACCCTGCGGCGCCTGGGCGCCGGTGGCCTCGCCACCCGCCTGCTGCGCCGCGCCGCCGCCGCGCCGGCCCCGCCGGCGCCGGCGCCGCTTGCCGCGGCCCGGCTCGCCCTGGGGCTGCGCGTCGCCTGCAGGAGCGGCGCTGCGGGGCTCGGAGGAGCCCGATTCGGTGCCAGGGGTAGCTGCTGCCATCATCTGTACGTCGCCGTACTCGTTCGCTGCCATTCGCGTCACTTTCGCTTCCAGAGCGTCCCGAAGAAGCCGCGGCCGGTGGCGGACTCCTTCTCCTTGCGCTCGCGGAGGTTGCGCAGCTGCTGCGCCGCCTCCCTGTGGTCCGGCTTGTCGAGCAGGATCTTCCGCAGCCGTTGCTCGGCGGCGTCGAGCGCGCCTTCTCCGATCTCCAGCTGTGCTTCCAGGTATTCCGTCACCAACGACCAGGGGATGAGGGAGCGGGCCCGGGCGAAGGCCTCTCGCGCTTCCATCACCGCGGCGGAGCCGCGTGCGTGGTAGCTGGAGGCGCCCAGGTACGCCCAGAACTCGGCCTCGGCGGGATTGAGATCCACCGCCTGCCGAAAGAGCGCTTCCGCCTCTGCGTACCGCTGCGAGCGGAAGAGCTTCACCGCCTTGTGGAAGAGCTCCTCGGCCTTGAGGACCGCGAGCACGTCCGTGGGGAGCCCCGCCGCCTTCCGCTCGAGGAAGACGTCGTACTCCGCCCGCTCCGCCGGGTTCGAGAGCACCGCGTGCGCCTCGGAGACCCGCGCGAAGATCCGTTCGACCACGGGCGCCAGTTCGCCCAGGTCGCGCCCGGCCCAGGCGTCGGTGTGCCACCGCCGGGCCGCGGCGAAGAATGCCTGTTTGATCGCCTCCGCGTCCGCGTCCTGCGGGATGCCGAGGACCTCGTAGTGGTTCGCGGAGGCGGCGCGGCGTTCCTCCGCCACGATCCCCTCGCGCTCCGCGGAGGTGAGCGGCGCCAGCGTCCGGGCCGGCGCCGTCTCCGGTGGGGAAACCGCCGGGGCCGCCGCGCCATGCCCGCGTCCCTGCTGCACCGGGGCGAAGCGGAGGAGGGCGAAGCCGGCGAGGGTGAAGAGAAGGGCGAGATCGGGTTCGGAGAGGCGGCCGAGGAGCTCGCCCGCCGGCGCGTCGAGCCTGTCGGGTAGGGTGGTGGCGATCCCCGCCGCGGCGAGGGTCGCGCGCAGCTCCGGGTGGGCCGCGAGCCGCTCGTGGCGGTGGCGATCGAGCCAGGCGCGGATGGTCGGGGCGGGGTAGGCGCGCCGGACGCCCGCCGAGGCCAGGGCGAGGGGATGGAGCCGCGCGTGGGGCGGCGGTGGCGGCGGCGCGCCCGAGGCGAAGCTCCAGGTGCCGTCGGGCAGAGCGCACGCCTGCTCCACCGCTGCGGCGGCCTGCCGGGCCAGGGCGGCGGCGAGCGCCGCCTCGTCCATGGCGCCGGTGGCGCGCAGCGCCTCGGTGAGGGGGACGCGCGCCGTGCGCACGTGGGCGACCGCCGCCTCGAGGCGGGACCTGTCGAGGGTGCCCGCCGCCACCTCCGCGTAGCCGGCGAGGATGCGGGCGTCGTTGGCGGTGCCGGCGATCACCATGCCGTCGGCGAAGTGGATCCGCCCGCGCCAGTTGCCGCCCTCGAGATCCAGCCTGCCGGAGGAACGCCGCCTGGCGAGCTCGCCGAGCACCACGTGGACCGGGCGCTCGCGGAGCAGGCCCTGGGCGGGGGCGTCCGGGGCGAAGGCGGGGCCGGGCGTCACCGCCACCAGGTCCCGCAGCTCCGTCCCGAGGGCGCGCTCCGCCGCCCGCCGCAACTCGTCTGCGCGGATCGGCCTGCCCACGATGTTTTCGGCCTCGCTCAAATGATCCTGCCGTTCGCGTGGGACGAGGAGCACCACGGGAAAGGCGCCCCAGCGTCGCTGCAGCTCGTTTGCGACGTGCAATCCCCGGGCGTGGCCCGTATCGATCACCGCCAGGTCGGCTTCGCCCCCGAGGAGCCGCCCGAGCGCCGCCTCCGCCGACCGTTCCGTGGCGACCTCGACCCCCGGCGACGCGAGCGCAGCGGCTGCCTGCCGCAGGGTTTCGTCGTCGTCGGCGAGGATGAGGATCTTGCGCGCCATGCGGAACCTAGGGCTCTCGCGCAGCCGGCGACAAGCGGATCACCGGCGGTGGGGGGCTTCCCGCCCCTTCGAGGTCAATCGGATTCGATGCATCTGGCCGGCTGGCCGGCCCGTTCTCCAGGCATCTCGGGGCCGTGGCCGGTCGGGGCCTTCTCGCCTCCGTCGCACCCGGTCACGTCGCCTCGTCTCGCTGCGGAACCCGGGTCGCCGGCCGGCCTGCGCGCGTGATGACGCGCGTGTCTGCCGCTTTCTGCTGCGATCCGGTCTGCTTCGGCCGCCGCGCCGGCGCTCCTCGGCCCTGCGCGTGAGCCACCGACACCAGTAGCACGCAGCCAGCCCGGCGCACAACCGGCTTTTGCACGATTGCGACCTCTCAGTCGATCTCCACCTCGAAGGGCGCCAGCGCCCATAGCCCCTGCTCGTTGGGAAGGAGGAGGGCGGCGGGGAAGCGGCGCCGCACCATCTCGCCCAGGGGCTCGGGGAGCTCCAGCCGCGGCGTCTGGAGGGAGAGGCTGAAGCCGGGCCCGGTGGAGAAGAGGGCGGGGGTGGGGCGGTAGATCCGGTACTCCACCGGTTCCTCCGGGGCGATGCCCGCCCGGTCCCGCGCCCAGCGGATCGCGGCGGAGAGGCCGCCCAGCTCGTCCACCAGTTTCCGCTCCAGCGCCTGGGCGCCGGTCCAGACCCGGCCCCGGGCCACCGCGTCCACCTCGTCCACCGTCATCGCGCGCCCCTGGGCCACCGCCTCGAGGAAGGATCGGTAGGCGTCGTCGACGTAGCGCTGCATCGCCGCGCGCTCCGCCTCCGTCCACGCGTCCTGGATGCTGCCGATGTCGGCGAGGGCGCCGCGGGTGCTGCGGTAGGTGCCCACCTTCGCGATCCGGACGAGCTCCTCGAGGTCGGGCTTGAGCCAGAAGATCCCGATCGAGCCGGTGAGGGTGCCGGGCGCGGCGAAGATCCGCTGCGCGCCCACCGCGGCGAAGTAGCCGCCCGAGGCGGCGCCGTCGCCCATCGCGGCGACGATCGGCTTGCGCTCGCTCGCGCGCGTCACCGCGCGCCAGATCCGCTGCGAGCCCGCCGCGTCGCCGCCACCCGAGTCGATGCGGAGCACGATCGCCCGCACCCGGGGATCGTCCGCCGCGGAACGCAGCGCCTCCACCACGCTCTCCGCGCCGGTGGTCTCCACCAGGCCGAAGTCGCCGCCGGTCCTGCCGCGGGTGATCGTCCCCTCGATCGGGATGACCGCCACCACGGGCGCCGCGCCCCACGACTCCCACGGCGCGGGACGGAGGCCGGTGCGGCGGAGGCTGGCGCGCCTGCCCAGGAGCTCCCCCAGCTCCTTCTCCAGCTCGTCCGGCGCGAGGATCCCGTCCACCAGGCCGAGGCGCTGCGCCAGCGTGGCGGACTGGATGCCGGTGTCGAGGGCGGCGCGAAACGCCGCCTCCTCCAGGTCGCGGCTCCGCGCCACGTCGCGCACGTAGCGGCTGGAGAGATCGTCGAGGATCGACTCCACCACCTCCGCGTGCGCCTCGTCGATGGAGGCGCGGGTGAGCTGGTCGGGGGCGTTCTTCCAGGCGCCCACCTTCACCGCGTCGACACGGACGCCGACGATGGCGAGGGTGTCGGCGAAGAAGTTGACCCGGCTGGCGAAGCCGTTGACGAAGAGCGCCGCCTCCGGCGTGACGTAGAGCTGCTCCGCGGCGGAGGCGACGTAGTACTCGGTGTCGCCGCCGCCCTCGAGGAGCGCCACCAGCAGCTTGCCGCTGGTGCGGAAGTCGAGGAGGGCCTGGCGCAGCTCCCACGCCTCGCCCTGGCCCACCTCGGGCAGGCTGCGCAGGCGGACCACCAGCGCATCCACCGAGCGATCGCCCGCGAGGCGGTGGATCCCCTCGATGGCGTCCACCATCGCGTCGCGCGCCCGGCCGGGGAAGAGCTGGAGGCCCGAGCCGCGCGCCAGCTCGCGATCGAGATCGACCACGGCGACGGTGGCGCCGGGGCGCAGGTCGATGCCGCGCTCCGCCTCGGTCCGCAGCTCCGCGGCGAAGAGCCCGCCCGCGTCGCCGCTGCCGCTCTGCGCGAGGCCGGCGCCCTCGATACCCAGGTGCCGGAAGTCGAGGGCGAGGCCGATCTGTCCCGCCGCGGGGCCGTCGCCGTCGGTGCGGTGCGCGACGCCGCCGACCAGCCGCAGGCCGGGGAGCACCTCCACGTGGGCGGTGTAGCCGAGGGTCAGGTGATCGAAGCCGCTCTCGCTCTCCGGCGCCTCGCCGCCGAGGACGATGCCGTCCACCGCCAGGGTGAGCCAGTCGCCCACGGGACGCAGACCCACCGACCCGACGTAGCGGCGCGGCAGCTCGACGCTCCCGAGGCGCGGGCCGTCCACGTCGCGCACGGCGAAGCCGAGGCTCAGCCAGCGGGCGGGGCGGGCCATCGCGCCGAGATCGACCGAGATTACGTCCTCGAGATCGTCTGCGTCCGAGGAGAAGAGGTGGACGTTGGCGCCGACGGAGAGGGCGTCGCCGCCGAGGGCGAGCGCCCAGGTGGTGCGCCGGGTGTCGCCGAGGCCGGGCCGATCGTCGATCCACTCCACCGCGAAGCCGAGGGAGAGCGGGTCGAAGAGGCGCAGGCCGAGGTAGAGGCCGTTGCCGTGGCCGGGGCCGTCGAAGTCGCCGCCGGTGATCCCCTGCTCGTGGAGGTAGCGGAGGGTGAAGCCCTCCTGGAGGCCGAGGCCCGCGGGGTTGACCACGGTGGCGGCGGCGCCCTCGGTGAGCGAGGCGGAGGCGGCGATCTGCTGCAGGCCGTCGGTGGGGGATGCGGCGAGATCGGCGGTCACCTGGGCGGTGGAGCGGACGGGGAGGGCGAGGCTGCTGAGGGCGAGGATCGCCAGGGGAGCGGAGCGGCGCACCATGCCTCCTTCGCGCCGGGCGCATCTTCGCTCGTCGGCGCGGCGGTGAGCGGCCTCCCGCACGGTCGGTCGGAGGCCGAAGGGGCGAGCATGCTGTCGCGGGGGGAGGGGCGCAAGGGAAGAACGCCAGCCCTCGAACGAGCGGAGCGTCCGGGCGGGGTTTCCGCCGCAGGCCGCACGGCCTTAGGTTCGAGGCGTTGGAGGAGGAGGGAAGGTCGTGTCGCTCGCTGGCTCGCACCCCTTCGAACCGGAGTTCCGGCGCCCGCCGCGCAACTGCCCGCAGTGCGCCTGCGAGCTCCACGGCGACAACCTGTGCGAGGTCTGCGGCGCGGCGGACTTCCATGGCGCGGGGCTTTGGATCTGCTTCGCCTGCGGAGAGCGGAACGCGAGCCGGGACGAGCGCTGCAGGTGCTGCGGCAAGAACCACGTCCTCGCCTGCCCTGCCTGCGGCTACGAGGGGTACCACCGCGATCGCTTCTGCGAGAGCTGCGGCGCGGCGCGGGCGCTCTACCCGACGATCCGGCGCATGCTGAGCGAGGCGGCGCGGGTGGAGCCGGCCCCTGCGCGGAACAGGGCGATCGCGGTCTCGGTCGTCCTCGCGCTGGTGGCCTTCTCCGCCTCCGCGTCGCTGGCGATGGCGGGCAAGCGGAGCGAGGCGGCGGCAGCGGCGGGCGCGGGTGGCGCCGGCGCGCTGGCGGCGCTGCTGGGGCGGCGATCCGCCCACCGGGATACGCGCTTCAGCTAGGAACGAAGACGGCCGGCGCGCGGTGGCGGCCGGCCGGTCGAGACTCCGCCGTGCGGGCGGAGCGTCGGTCGAGGTTCGATCAGGCGGCGTTGGCCACGCCGAAGGCGCGGAGGATCCGCTGGGCGTGGTGGCCGAGCCCGACGAACTGCACTTCGTTCTTCAGCTCGGCGATCCCCATGGCGAGGATCCCCAGCCCGAAATCGGAGAGGCGCTGGAGTCGAGAGAAGTCGACCGAGACCGGGCCATCGGCCTGGCCGATCCGCTCCCGGAGCAGGTAGGCGCCGCTACCGTCGAGTACGCCTTCGAGGCGCAGCCGCACCCCTCCCCCTTCCAGCATCTCCGGCTCGATCCGCAGCTCGCTCATTGCACTGTTCTCCGCTGTCGCAACGCCCAGGGCGGTCCTGGGACCGGCCCGAGAATGCGCACCGGTGACGGGGGTCGCAAGCGGGCGCCCCGGTCTCTTTTGGGGCTGTTGAACAGAGCGCGTCGCGAACGGCGCGTGGAGCGCCTTCACGCAGCGAGGCGGCCCCCGGTGGGTGCCGCCTCGCATCGTCGAGCGCCACACGCTCGATCAGTAGGCAGGCCGCATCGCCCGCAGGCGCTTCACCCGCTCGGCGATGGGAGGGTGGGTGGAGAACCACTGGAGGATCGAGCTGCCGGCGAGCGGGTTGACGATATAGAGCGAGGCGTGGGCCGGGTGCGCGTTGTCGGGGACGTACTGCACCCCGCGCTCCAGCTTCTCCAGCGCGTCGGCGAGGGCGTGCGGATCGCCGCAGATCGCCGCGCCGGTGGCGTCGGCGCCGAACTCCCGCGAGCGCGAGATGGCGAGCTGGAGGACGGTGGCGGCGAGCGGCGCGAAGAGGATCAGCGCGAGGGTGCTGGCGAGGCCTGCCGGGCCGTCCTCCTCGTCCTCGCCTCGCCCCATCCCGAAGATCAGCGCCCACTGCAGCATGTTGGCGATGCCGGAGATGGCGCCGGCGATGGTCGCGGCGATGGTGGAGATGAGGGTGTCGCGGTTCTGGACGTGGGCCAGCTCGTGGGCGAGCACCCCCTCCACCTCGCGCCTGTCGAGGAGCTCGAGGAGACCGGTGGTCACCGCCACCGCCGCCTTCGCGGGGCTCCTGCCGGTGGCGAAGGCGTTGGGCGTGTGGCTGGGGACGAGGTAGAGGCGGGGCATGGGCAGGCCGGCGCGCTGGGTGAGGCGCTCGACGCTCTCGTGGATCCAGGGGAGCTCGCTCCGCGCGAGGGGGCGGGCGCGGTGGACCGCCAGCGCCAGCTTGTCGCTGAACCAGAAGGCGGCGAAGTTGGAGACCAGCGCGAAGACGCCGGCGATCATCAGGCCGGACGCGCCGCCGATGAGCTGGCCGATCACCAGGATCAGCGCGGTCATCGCGGCGAGGAGCACGCCGGTCTTGAGCCAGTTGGCGAGCCCGGTGGTCGCGGTGCGGGGGGCGGTGGGAAAGCTGCGGGTCGCGTCGAAAGCCATCGTCCTCTCGGTCCTCCAAGCGGGGGCGCCAGTCGTTCCCAACCTAACCAGCCCGGGAAAAATGCAAGCCGGCGTCGTGGGTGGAGGGGCTGCCCACCAGACGGGCAACCTGCCCACGGTGTGGAAAATTCCCCCGCTGCCGGCGGTTCTCAACAGGCGTCCCTTTGCGGGGCTGCGCCCGATGGTGCTATCGGGCTGCTGGACTCGTGTGCAGTAGGGACGAAAGGGAGAAGCTGGATGGCAAAGGCGAAGTCGGCCGCTGCAGGTCGGAAGACGGGGCGCAGCTCCGCCACGCAGCTCGATCTGCTGGGTGCGCTGCCGACCTCCCCGGCGACCTCGAACCGGACGAGCAGGGGGGCAAAGGCCGCCGCGCCCGCCACCCGCGGCGGCGCCGCAGGCGCGCGCAAGGCGGGCGCAGGGGGGGCGAAGGCGACGAAGGCGGCCCCCCAGGCGAAGGCGCGCAAGCCCGCCGCGGCGAAGAAGCCGGCCGCCACCCGCAAGCGCCAGCCCGCGGCGGAGCCGGTCGAGCCGGTGGCCGAGGTGGCGGAGGCGGCGCCGGTGGAGGCGCCTGCGCCGAGGCAGAAGCGCCGCGCCACCGCGGAGCAGATGGCCACGCGCCAGCGGGAGATCTCCGTCTCCGAGTTCTTCTCCAAGAACCGCCACCTGCTCGGCTTCGACTCGCCCACCAAGGCCCTGCTCACCACGGTCAAGGAGGCGGTCGACAACTCCCTCGACGCCTGCGAGGAGGCAGGGATCCTCCCGGAGATCACCGTGGAGATCCGCGAGGTGCCGGGGTTCGGCGATCGCTACGTGGTGAGCGTCGACGACAACGGCCCGGGCATCGTCAAGGCGCAGGTGCCGAAGATCTTCGGCAAGCTCCTCTACGGCTCCAAGTTCCACCGCCTCAAGCAGTCCCGCGGCCAGCAGGGGATCGGCATCTCCGCCGCGGCGATGTACGGCCAGATCACCACCGGCAAGCCGGTGCAGGTCTGGACCAAGACGGGCAAGGGCCGTCCCGGCCACCACCTCGAGATCCAGATCGACACCCGCAAGAACGTGCCGGTGGTGGTGGCGGAGGAGGAGTTCAAGTCCGACCGCGACCACGGCACGCGGGTCGAGATCGAGATGCAGGCGGACTACAGCCGCGGCCAGCGCTACCTGCTCCGCTACGTGGAGCAGACGGTGCTCGCCAACCCGCACCTCGCCCTGACCTACAAGCGGCCCAACGCGGAGCCGGTCCACTTCCCGCGGGCCGCGGCGGAGCCGCCCAAGGAGGCGCTGGAGATCAAGCCCCACCCCCACGGCGTCGAGGTGGGGACGCTGATGCTGATGGCGAAGGAGAGCAAGCACCGCGACGTGCGCTCCTTCCTCCAGAACGAGTTCTCCCGTGTCTCGGGGATGGTGGCGGACGAGATCCTCAAGAACGCGGGGCTGCGTCCGAAGATCCGCACCGCGGAGCTGGCCGACGATCGCCAGGTGGCGGAGAAGCTGCGCAAGGGGATCCTCGCCACGAAGATCATGGCGCCGCCCACCAACTGCCTCTCGCCCATCGGCGACGACCTGATCCGCAAGGGGCTCATCTCCTTCCTCAGCGTGGTCGAGGAGGAGGCGGAGGAGGCGCCCGATCTCGACCTCTTCGAGCGGGGCAAGGGCAAGCGCCGCAGCAAGAAGGAAGAGGCGAAGAAGAGCGCCGAGGAGCGCCAGGCGGAGATCGAGAAGGCCGCGGCGGACGCGGCGCCGCCGGAGCCCGGCGAAGAGGTGATCAAGGGGAAGAAGTTCTTCATCGTCTCCACCACGCGGCCGCCGAAGGTCTACCGGGGCAATCCCTTCCAGGTGGAGGTGGGCCTGGCGTGGGGCGGCGACTGGCCGCAGGACAAGACGATCGAGCTCTACCGCTTCGCCAACCGCGTGCCGCTCCTCTTCCAGCGCGGCGCCTGCGGCATCACCGAGGCGGTGGTGAAGACCGACTGGAAGAAGTACGAGCTGCAGCAGCCCCGCGGCAGCCTGCCGGTGGGGCCGATGGCGCTGCTGGTCCACATCGCCTCGGTGTGGGTGCCCTTCACTTCCGAATCGAAGGAGGCGATCGCCCACTACCCGGAGCTGCTCGCGGAGATCCGGCTGGCGCTCCAGGAGTGCGGACGGAAGCTGGCGGCCTTCCTGCGCAAGCGGAAGGCGGCCGCCTACGAGCTGAAGCGCCGCTCGATCTTCGAGCTCTACATCGAGGAGGTGGCGCGCTCGCTCCACGAGCTGACCGGCGAGGACAGGGAGAAGCTCCGGTCGGAGCTGCTCGAGATGGCGCGGGACGTGACCGGCGGCGAGGAGACCGACGAGATCCTCGACAGGGTGACGAAGAAGAAGCGCGGCGCCGACGACTACGGTGACGAGGATGAAGTGATGGAGGAGGAGCGCTGATGGCGTCCCGCAAGGAATCGAAGACCGCCGAGCAGACGCTCGCCAAGATCGAGAAGCTGGCGCAGGGCGTGGTCCGGGACATCGAGCGCCACAAGCAGCCGCGGCTGCAGGTGCCGCTGCGCACCCTCTCCAACGTCCACTTCAACGCCCGCAGGAAGATCATCGAGCTGGGCAAGGAGAAGCAGGAGCGCACGTTCTTCAACGTGTCCCAGGCCCGCAAGTTCATGCAGACCTTCCTCGTCGCCAGCGCGTGCAAGGAGCTGCTGGAGTCGGGCAAGACCACCAGCATCCGTGATCTCTACTACATGACCAAGCACACGCTTGGCGACACGAAGCAGAACACCTTCGAGGAGCAGGACGAGTCCGATCCGGTGATCGAGGATCTGGAGGTGACCGTCGACGCGCTCCGCGAGGAGCTCCACCTCTTCGCCAACCGCAAGGGGCTGATGGTGGGGCCGATGACGATCATCGACTCCGGCGACACCATCGATCTGCGCAGGCAGGGATCGGGCGGCTGGGGCGTCCCCTCGATCGTCGAGCCGGAGGTGATCCGCTTCGGCAAGCACGAGGCGAAGTACGTGCTCCTCGTGGAGAAGGAGGCGGTGTGGAGCCGCTTCAACGAGGACAAGTACTGGAAGAAGGAGAGCTGCATGCTCATCCACGGCGGCGGGCAGCCGCCGCGGGGCGTGCGGCGGCTGGTGCAGCGGATGTCGACCGAGCTCGGGCTGCCGGTCTACGTGCTCGTCGACAACGATCCCTGGGGCTTCTACATCTACTCGGTGGTGAAGCAGGGGTCGATCAACCTCGCCTACGAGTCGATGCGCATGGCGGTGCCGGGGGCGCGCTTCGTGGGGATCTCCTCCTTCGACGCCGAGCGCTACGACCTGCCGCCCGAGGTGGCGATCCGCATGGACGACGGCGATCACCGCCGCATCAAGCAGATGCTCGAGTACCCGTGGTTCCAGAACAAGAAGTGGCGCCGCGAGCTCGAGGCGATGGCGAAGAACAACAAGAAATACGAGATCGAGGCCCTCTCCCGGCGCGGGATCTCCTTCATCACCGAGGAGTACCTGCCGCGGAAGCTGCGCGAGGGCGACTGGCTCGAGTGAGGCGCCGCGGAGCGGCGGCTGCGGGGGCCGGGCGGCAGCGCCCGTGCTACCCTCGTGGCGATGCGATTCCTTGCGATTCTTCTCCTCCTCTCCTCGTTCGCCCTCCCCGCCGCGGCGCAGGACGCCGCGCCGCTCTCCGGCGTCTGGGTGCCCGGTGAGCTGATTCAGGCGCTGGAGGCGGACGCGCCGCGGGAGATCCCCTGCTACCTGGTGATCGAGGCGGAGCCGCTGCAGGTCCTCGAGGAGTGCGGCGGCGGCCGTTCGCGCTGGAGCGGCGCCGTGCTCGCCGCGGAGCGGGCGGGGCGCCTCGAGGTGCGGGCGGGGGAGCATCGGCTGCTGATCCACCGGGCGGGGACGCCCAACGAGCTGGAGCTGGTGCGGAACCGCGCGCCCGGCGAGGAGCCGGAGCTGGTGCGGCTCTACCGCCTGCCCGACGCGCTCGAGGGGCGGCTCCGCTCGTGGGTGGCGTCGCAGCAGCTCCTGGTGGGGACGTGGAGGACCGAGGACGGGGCGGAGGTCTCGTTCGAGCCGGCGGGGCGCTACAGGATCGCGCAGGAGAGCGGGCGGTACCGCCTCTCACCGGGGGCTCCCGTGGCGGGGAGCTGGGGCGTGCTCCTGCTCCAGCCGACCGATGGGGAGGAGCGGATCTACCTGCTCGCCGGGGCGGGGCGGCGGATCGGGTTGGCGCTGCCGCCCGCGCACCTGGTGCCCGCGCTGCGGGAGGTCTTCACCGGCGCGGCGGGGGGCGGCGGCGCGGGTGGGCAGGAGCGTGGCGTGGTGCCCGGTGGGCAGGAGCGCGGCGTTGCGCCCGGCGCGCAGGAGCCCGGCGCGGCGCCGGGGGCGGAGCCGGAGGCGCCCGGGCCCGCGGACGACGGGGCCGACGGCATGGGAGCGGGCGGGGCGGAGGCGCCCCGGGCGCTGCCCCACGAGCTGGAGGTGAGCGTCTGGCTGGAGCGCACCGGCCCGGGGGTGGAGCAGCAGGCCACCGCGCCCGAGCCGCCGCAGGAGGAGGAGGCGCCGCAGGTGGAGCGTGAGCCGCCGCCCATCGCCCAGCCGATCGAGCCGCGGGGCCGGTGCGGCTGCGGCGCCGCGGAGGGACTGACGGGCGTCGGCCTGCTGGCGGCCGGGCTTGCGCCATGGCGGCGCCGGCAACAGGATGCCGCGGGGGCGCAGGCGCGATGAAGCTCTACCTTCGCCAGCTCGAGCTCGGGCCGATGGCCAACTTCGTCTACCTGCTCGGCGCCGAAGGGGCCCGCGAGGCGGCGGTGGTCGATCCCGCGTGGGACGTGGAGGCGATCCTCGAGGCGGCCGCGGCGGACGGCAAGGAGATCGTCGCGGCGCTGATCACCCACGGCCACCACGATCACGTCAACGGGCTCGAGCCGCTCCTCGAGCGCAGGCCGTCGGTGCGTGCCTTCGCGCAGCGGCGGGAGATCGAGTTCTCCTCCCTCCTCCAGCCGCTCCGCGGCGAGCTCCACCCGGTCGATCCGGGCGCGACGATCGAGGTGGGCCCGGCGCGGATCACCTGCGTCCACACGCCCGGCCACACGCCGGGCTCCCAGTGCTTCCACGTGGACGACGCCCTCCTCACCGGCGACACGCTCTTCATCGGCGGCTGCGGCCGCTGCGATTTCGCGGGTGGCGATCCGGAGGCGATGTTCGACTCGCTCCACCGGGTGATCGGCAGCCTGCCCGACCGGACCGCGGTCTACCCGGGCCACGACTACGCCGACAGGCCCGTCTCCACCATCGGCGAAGAGAAGGCGAGCAATCCCTACTATCTCCGGAGAGACCTCGCGTCCTTCATCGCGTACCGCATGCGGCCGCGCACCTAGGGGCATCGAGATGACGTTGGCACCCTCCGCTCCCTTTCCCTCCTTCTTCCTGCCCCGGGTCGGCGGCGGCACGGTCCACATCGGCGGCGCGGGTCCCGCGCTGATCTTCTTCTTCCGCTCCGACTGCGAGGCGTGCGGCTTCGCGGCGCAGGCGATCGGGCGCATCGCCGACGCGCTCCAGCCGAAGGGGCTGGTGGTGGTGGGCGTCTCCCAGGACGACGCGGGCGACGCCGCCGCCTTCGCCGCCGTCCACGGGCTCGGCTCGATCCTCCTGTGCACCGACGGGAGCTCGTACATGGGCTCCGACGCGGTGCAGCTCGTCACCACGCCGACCGCCTACCTGGTGGACGAGGGGAAGGTGGTGGCCGCGGTGGAGGGCTGGGCGCGGCACGACTACAACGCCCTCGCCGCGAAGGCGGCGGAGCTGGTGGGGATGGAGGCGCCCACCGCCTCGCCCGCCAACGACGGCCTCCCCGACTTCGCCCCCGGGAGCCTCGCGCGCAACGCGGGCTGAACGGCGCCTCCCGGGCAGGAAAGTCGGCGGTGGCGCGTTGCACCGCCGGAGGCGGCGTTGACCCACGAGTCGGCGCTCGTTACCGTGCCGCGCGCCCGGGCCGGCGGCACGAACATCGCCACGCGCGCAGGCGTGCCTGCTCCCTGCGGGGGCGGGGGGAGGACCGATGGGCGAGGAAGTACTCGATCCACTGAGCGAAGCGCGCAAGGCGATCGCCCCCGGCGAGAAGGTCTGCGGCAACTGCATGCTGTGGCGGCCGCAGCAGCAGGACGCCCGCGGCAGGTGGGTGGGGCCGTGCCGCCTCCAGCCGGGCCGCGGCGATCTCCCGCCCACCGCCGCTCCCTGCGAGCGCTACCTCGCCCGCGGGAGCAAGGTGCCCACCGCGGCGCCGCCGGAGCCGAGCCGCCGCAGCAGGACCCTCGCCGCGCCCACCATCCGCCGCGGCGCCAACACCTTCTCCCGGCAGGAGCAGCCGGACGTCGAAATCGGAGACCTCCTCGACATGACCCGCAACGAGCTGATCGAGATCATCCGCGAGGCCCTCGGCGAGGGCGATGCGCCGGCCCTCGCCAACAAGTGGGAGGGTGGCTCGGTGGTGCTCAAGCCCGGCAACCCGGAGCTGCAGTCCCGCGAGATCCCGATCGACACGCTCTTCCGGAAGGTGGTCTCGATCCGCGATCGCCTGCGCGTCCTCGAGGCGAAGATCAACGCCCACGCGAAGATGACCGACGCGGAGAAGGTGGAGCTGCAGAGCTACATCACGAAGTGCTACGGCTCGCTCACCACCTTCAACGTCCTCTTCCGCGACAAGGACGATCACTTCGTGGGCGAGAAGAGCAGCGCCTGACGGGGAGCGGAGCGACTTGCACAGTCCGGACGGAACCACGGGAGCCGCGCGCGGAGCGCCGGTGGGTGGCTGGCAGCCGTCGGCCAACGGCCCCACCGCGGCGACACCCACGCCCACCGGGCGCAACCACGCGCTGCGCGCGCTGCGCCACCCGGGCTACCGCGCCTACTTCGTCGCCCAGGGGATCTCCTTCGCCGGCACGTGGATGCAGTCGGTGGCGCTGGGCTGGCTCGTCTTCCGGCTGACCGGTTCCTCGCTCCTCCTCGGCTCCGTCACCTTCGCTTCGCAGATTCCCACGCTCTTCCTGGCGCCGCTGGCGGGCGTCCTCGCCGACAGGGTGCGCCTCACGCGCATGGTGGCGGTGACCCAGGGGCTCCTCGCCCTGGTGGCCTTCACCATGGCCTGCCTGATCTTCGGCGGCTGGGTGAGCGTCCCCTGGATCCTCGCCCTGGCGGTGGTGGGCGGCGTGGTGAGCGCCTTCGACCAGCCCGCGCGCCAGACGCTGCTGGTGGAGCTGGCGGGGCCCGAGGATCTCTCCTCGGCGATCGCCCTCTCCTCCGCGGCGGTCAACGCCGCGCGGATCGTCGGCCCCGCGGTGGCGGGGGTGCTGGTGGCGGCGCTGGGCGAGGCGATCTGCTTCCTCATCAACGGCCTCACCTTCACCGCGCCGATCGCGGTGGCGCTCCTGGTGCGGCCGCGCCACCTGCGGCAGGCGGGGCGGCGGGAGTCGCCGCTCGCGGCGCTGCGCAGCGGCCTCGGCTACGCGCGGCGGGCGCCCCACACCCGCACGGTGCTGCCGCTGGTGGCGATCACCTCGCTGGTCGCCTTCCCCTACCTGCCGATGCTCCCCGTCTTCGCCGGTGAGGTGCTCCGCGGCGGGCCCGAGCTCCTCGGCTGGCTCAACGTGGCGGTGGGCGCGGGCTCGATCGTCGGCGCGCTGGCGGTGGCGGCGCTGGTGGATCGGCGCAAGCTGGTCCCGCGGATCGCGGTGGGGCTCTGCTGCTACGGCGCGGGGCTGGTGGTGCTGGGGCTCTCGCGCGAGGCGTACCTCTCGCTGGCGGCGCTGCCGCTGGTGGGCTTCGGCATGCTCTCCCTGCTCAGCAGCGCCAACACCGTGATCCAGACCGACTCGCCCGAGTCGATGCGGGGCCGGGTGATGAGCCTCTACACCACGGTGCTGATCGGCTTCTTCCCCCTGGGCGCGCTGCTGTGCGGGGCGGTCTCCGACTGGATCGGCGTGGGGCCGACCATCGCCGCGGGGGGCGGGGTGACGCTCCTGTGCGGCGCCTGGCTGTGGCGGCGGCTCCCCGCGCTGCGGGCGCGCGGCGTGGGCGAGGGGATCGCCGCACACCAGCCGTGACGGGGCGCTCCGCCGGGCTTATCCTTCCGGGATCGTGGACCAGCCGCTGACACCCGAGCTGATCGTCGCCGCCTACTGCCAGGGGATCTTCCCCATGGCGGACGAGATCGACGGCGAGATCGGCTGGTACTCCCCGGATCCGCGGGCGATCTTTCCCCTCGACTCGTTCCACGTCCCCCGCTCGCTGGCGAAGGTGATCAAGCGCGGGGTCTTCGAGATCCGCATCGACACCGCCTTCGAGGAGGTGATGCGGGGCTGCGCCGCGCGGGAGGAGACCTGGATCAGCGAGGAGATCATCCAGGCGTACACCGCGCTCCACCGCAGCGGCCTCGCCCACTCGGTGGAGGCCTGGTACGAGGGGGAGCTCGCCGGCGGGCTCTACGGCGTGGCGCTGGGCGGCGCCTTCATGGGCGAGTCGATGTTCACACGGGTGACCGACGCGTCGAAGGTCTGCCTGGTCAAGCTGGTGGAGCGGCTCCGGGAGCGCGGCTTCGTGCTCCTCGACTCCCAGATGCCCACCGAGCACCTGGCGAAGTTCGGCCAGATCGTCATCCCCCGCGCCGAGTACCTGCGGCGGCTCGCCCGGGCGCTGCGGCTCGATCGCTCCTTCGTCTGAAATGGAAACGGCCGCGCCCCCGGAGGAGCGCGGCCGTCTCAACGCTGGCGCGGCGGCCTCAGGCCTCGAGGGAGCGGACCAGCTCCACGAGGGTGCGGATGCCCACGCCCGTGCCGCCCTTCGACTGGTAGCCCGTCTCCTTGTCGGTGGTGGAGGGGCCGGCGATGTCGAGGTGGACCCAGGGGTTGCCCTCGACGAACTCGCGGAGGAAGAGCGCCGCGGAGATGGAGCCGCCCCAGCGGGCGCCGCTGTTCTTCATGTCGGCGACCGGCGACTTGAGGTTCTCCTTCACCTCCTCGGTGAGGGGCATGTGCCAGAAGGACTCGCCCGCCTGCTTCGCCGCGGCGAGGACCTTCTCCGCCCACTCGTCCTCGTTGGACCAGGTGCCGACGGTGGTCATGCCGAGGGCGACGATGCAGGCGCCGGTGAGGGTGGCGAGGTCGATCACCACCCGCGGCTTCGACTGCTGCACCGCGTAGGTGAGCACGTCGCCGAGGACGAGGCGGCCCTCGGCGTCGGTGTTGGTGATCTCCACGGTCTTGCCGTTGCGGGCGGTGAGGATGTCGCCGGGCCGGTAGGCGCTGCCGCTGGGCATGTTCTCACAGCTGCCCACGTAGGCGTGCACCGGGAAGTCCGGCTTGAGGTGGGCGATCGCGAACATGGCGCCGAAGACCGCGGCCGAGCCCGCCATGTCGGTCTTCATGTCGACCATCGCGTCGGCGGGCTTGAGGGAGAGGCCGCCCGAATCGAAGGTGATCGCCTTGCCCACGAGGGCGACGGGCTTCGCCTTCGCCCCGCGGGCGCCGCGGGGCGTGTACTTCACCTCGATGAGCTTCGGCTCCTCGCGGCTGCCCTGCGCCACGCCGAGGAACATGCCCATCTTGAGCTGCTCGATCTTCTTGCGATCGTGCACGGTGACGGTGAGGCCCGGGACCTTGAGCTTGGCCTGCGCCGCCCTGGCCAGCTGGGTGGGCGTCATGGTCATCGCCGGCTCGTTGACCAGGTCGCGGGCGAAGCAGATGCCCTCGGCCACGGCGAGGCCCAGCTCGAGCCCCTTCCTGGCGTCGGCGTCCTTGTCCAGGCCGGCGCCGGTGACGAACGCCTGCTTGAGCTCCTTCTTCTCCTCGTCCTTCTTCGACTTCCACTTGTCGAAGCGGTAGGCGCCGAGCTGCAGGCCCTCCGTCGCGGCGCGCGCCTCGTCGAAGGTGCCGTGGCGGCCGGGCACGGCGAAGGCGAGCTTGCCGGCGTTGACGCGGGTCGCCTCCTTGGCGGCGGTGCCCGCCGCCCGGCGCAGCGCCTCGAGGTCCGCCTTCTCCGCGGCGCCGAGGCCGACGAGGAGCACGTGGCTCGCGGGGATCTTGCCGTGGCTGTGCACGAGGAGCTTCGTGCCGGCCTTGCCGGTGAAGTCCTCCTGGCGGGCGATGGTGCGCAGGACGCCGCCGAGGGCGCCGTCGAGCGCGTCGAACGCAGGGGACGCGCCCTTCTTGCCGAGGTCCTCCTCGGTGACGGGGAGCGCGACGAGACCGACCTTGCACTCGGTCAGCGAGGATGGGGCGAGCTTGATATCCATGCTTTTCCTCTCCCGGGCGCTCCCGCCAGCATGCGTGCCGAGCGCCGAAGCGGGCGGGTTCTATCACAGCCGTTTCCCGGTGGATCCGCTTTGTGGCTTGCCTTTTCCGTCCGGCGCGTCCGCGCGCCGCCCGGGCGTCGCGGCCGGCCAGCCGGCGCGCGTGGTGCGAGCGCGCGTCGCTCGCACGCCGCGATCCGCGTGCCTATGGAAAGGAGGCGATGCGAACGACGCGAATCATCCGCTGGATCGGCGGGGCCGCCATCCTCCTCGCCGCGGGCAGCGGGGCGCGGGCCCAGCAGCCCGACCGGCTCCCGCCGTACGACCAGTCGGGCGTGGCCATCCCGTCGCTGGGGATCCTCCAGATGCCCGGCGATCCCGGTCCCGACTGGATCCTGGACGACCGCCCCCAGCCCACGGGCTACGAGTTCGTCACCGTGGGTCGGTTCCAGGCGGCGACGCCGGGCGAGCTCCGCCTGGACACCGAGCGGGGGGAGGAGGTGGTGGTGACGGTGCTGCCGGACACCACCTGGTTCCTCGAGGGCAGGCCGGTCACGCCGGACGAGATCCCCGCGGGCTCGACGGTGCGGGCGGTCTTCGATCTGGAGGGGAACGAGCGGGTGGCGCGGCGGGTGGAGGCGGCGCCGCCGGGCGAGCCGGGGATCTGGCTGGCCGACCCCACGGCGCCGCCGGTGCTGAGCGAGATGCCGGGCGCGAAGATCGAGGTGCTGCCGCCGAGCGCGGTGGCCCGGGAGGACGGGCGCCCCGCGCCAGGGGGCCCGTCCGATTGAGCGATCAGGGGAACGGCAGACCGAACGAGGCGCAGGTCATCCACGCGAAGATGATCGCGATCAGGAAGAAGACGAGGAAGACCTTGAGCACCGTGCTCTTTTCCGGCTTGCCGGGAACGTTGGGCTCGGCCACGGCGGCACCTCCTCCCCATTACATGTACATCCCGCCGTTGACGTGGAGGACCTGGCCGGTGACCCAGTCGCCGCCCGGGCCGGCCAGGTAGGCGACCGCCTCTCCCACGGCGGAGGGCTCGCCGAAGCGCCCGAGGGGGATCTGGGCGATCAGCTTCTCCTGCACCGCCTCCGGCACGGCGCGGACCATCGGGGTGTCCATGAAGCCGGGGCAGATGGCGTTGACCGTCACCTGGTCGCGCGCCACCTCCTTCGCCAGGCTCTTGGTCAGGCCGATGAGGCCCGCCTTGGAGGCGGCGTAGTTGACCTGGCCGTAGTTGCCCATCGCGCCGACGATGGAGCTGATGTTGACGATCTTGCCGGCCTTGCGCGCGCGCATCCGCGGGACGACCGCCTTGCAGACGTGGAAGGTGCCGCGGAGGTTGGTGTCGAGCACCACGTCCCAGTCGTCCTCGGTCAGCTTCGTGAGGGTGCGATCCCGCACGAGGCCCGCGTTGTTGACGGCGAGGTGGATGGGGCCGAGCTCCTCCTCGACCACCTCGACCATCCTGTCGACCTCCGCCTGCCTGCAGATGTCCGCCTGCACGGGGAGGGCGCGCACGCCGTCCTTCGTCAGGCCGTTGGCCAGGGCGCGCGCCTCCTCCTCGCCCGATCGGTAGTGGAGCGCCAGGTCGTAGCCATCCCTGGCGAGACGCAGGGCGATCGCATGGCCCAGCGCACCCGATGCACCCGTGATCACCGCCACCTTCCGCATGTGCCGGCTCCTTTCCGCGCGCTGAGCGCGCACGAGACGCCGTGCGTCGGCACCGGGGCAAGTTAGGCAAGCCCCGGGGGTGCAGGAAGGGACGGGGCGGGGACGAGGCGCACGCCTGCTTCGAGCAGGCGGTCAGCCGGCGGCGGCCTCCGCCTGCTGGACGAAGTCCGCCTCGAGGGCGTCGAGGCGCGCGGTGGCGCGGCGCTCCGCCTCGTCGATCGCCTCGCCGGCGCGCACCTCCTCGCGCAGGTCGAAGTAGTACTTGATCTTCGGCTCGGTGCCCGAGGGGCGGGCGATGACGCGGGTGCCGCCCTCCAGCTCGAAGGCGAGGACGTTGGAGGCGGGGAGGTCGAGCCTGCCGGCGGCGCTGCCGTCCGCCCCGGTGACGGTGCCGGTCTGGTAGTCGCGGATGCGCAGGACCCGCAGCCCGCCGATGGAGCGCGGCGGCTCGCGGCGGAAGCGCTCCATGATCCGTGCGATCTGCTGCTGCCCCTCGGCGCCCTTCATCGTCGCCGCGTGCTGGCGGGAGAGGTAGAGGCCGAAGCGGCGGTAGAGATCCTCGAGCTCGTCCACCACGTCGCGGCCGCGGCTCTTCGCGTCCGCCGCGAGCTCGGCGAAGATCGCCGCGGCGCTGATGCCGTCCTTGTCGCGGCAGACGGCGCCGACGCTGTAGCCGAGCGCCTCCTCGAAGCCGAAGAGGAAGCGGGCGCCCTTCTTCGCCTCGAGCTCCATCGCGCGGTTGGCGATCCACTTGAAGCCGGTGAGCACCTCGTCGTAGCCGACGCCCATCGCTTTCGCCATCTCGCCCACCATCGGCGTGGAGACGATGGTGCTGATCACCAGCCGCTCGCCGCCGCCGCGGTCGCGCTCCATCAGGTAGGCGGCGAGGACGGTGCCGATCTGGTTGCCGGTGAGCTGGCGGAAGGAGCCGTCGGGGCGGCGCACCGCCGCGGCGAGCCGGTCCGCGTCGGGGTCGTTGGCGAGGACGAGATCCGCGCCGGTCTTCCGCGCCAGGGCGAGGGCGAGATCGAGGGCGCCGGGCTCCTCCGGGTTGGGGAAGCGCACGGTGGGGAAGCGGCCGTCCGGCTCCATCTGCTCCTCCACCACGTGGACCTTCGCGAAGCCGTAGGCACGGAAGGCGCGCAGGGCGAGGGCGCCGCCCACGCCGTGGAGGGGCGTGTAGACGATGGAGAGATCGGCGCGCCCCGCGTCGGAGCGGGAGAGGGCGCGGATCGCGGCGAAGTAGGCCTCCACCACCTCGTCGCCCAGGTCGTGGTAGAGGCCGGCGCGCCGCGCCTCCTCCTCCTCCATCCGCCGCACCGAGGCGAGCGGGCCGATCCCGTCGATGGCGGCGCTGATCCCCTCGTCGTGGGGCGGGATGATCTGCGCTCCGTTCGACCAGTAGACCTTGTAGCCGTTGTACTCCGGCGGGTTGTGGCTGGCGGTGATCATCACGCCCGCCGCGGCGCCGACGTGGGTGACGGCGAAGGCGGTGAGGGGGGTGGGGGCGTACTCCCGGAAGACGCGGGCGGGGATGCCGTGACCCGCCAGCACCGCCGCGGTGTCGCGGGCGCTCTCGCGGGAGAGGCGGCGGCCGTCGTAGCCCACCACCACGCCGCGCTGCTTCGCGTCGGGGACGTGGTCGAGCAGGTACGCGGCGAGGCCGGCGGTGGTGCGGATCACCACCGAGCGGTTGAAGCGGTTGGGGCCGGGGCCGATCACGCCGCGGAGGCCCGCGGTTCCGAACTCGAGGCGGGCGCCGAAGGCGTCGCGGAGGGTCGCCTCGTCGCCGCGGTCGAGGAGCTGCTGCAGCTCCGCGCGCGTCGAGGGATCGGGATCTTCGGCGAGCCACTGCTCCGCCGCCGTGCGAAGGCTCTGGTCCATGGTGTCTCCTCCCCGGGGGCGGCGCCTGCCGCCCGACGGGGCGGGATGTAGCAACTCGCAATCGGCTCGTCGACCGATGGCGCGGCGGGGCTCGTTCGTTCCCGGGCTTTGGCGACGGCACGCCCGCCCATGGCCTCCTATGGTCTTCGCGGACAGGGTTGGGTCGCGGCAGGCGCGATCCAGGTGGCGCGGCCCACCCCGACCGGCTTAGGTTCCCGGCCCACGATGATCTCCGTTCGCGAGCTCGCCAAGCACTACAAGGTCCACCGGCGCGAGCCGGGGCTGGGCGCCGCGCTGCGCTCGGTCTTCCACAGGCGCTACGACACCGTGAAGGCGGTGGACGGCATCTCCTTCGAGATCGCCGCGGGGGAGCGGGTGGGCTTCCTCGGCCCCAACGGCGCGGGCAAGACCACCACCCTCAAGATGCTCTCCGGTCTCCTCCACCCCACCTCCGGCGAGGCGCGGGTGGCGGGGTTCGAGCCGGCGCGGCGGGAGCCGGACTTCCTCCGCTCGATCATGCTGGTCACCGGGCAGAAGCAGCAGCTGCTCTGGGACCTGCCGCCCGCGGAGACCTTCGAGCTCAACCGGGCGATCTACGACGTGCCCCCCGCGCAGTTCCGCGAGACGCGGGACGAGCTGGTGGAGCTGCTGCAGATCGGCGACCTGATCGGCAAGCCGGCGCGGCAGCTCTCCCTGGGCGAGCGGATGAAGTGCGAGCTGGCGGCGGCGCTCCTCCACCGGCCGCGGGTCCTCTTCCTCGACGAGCCCACCATCGGCCTCGACGTCACCATGCAGACGGTGGTGCGCGACTTCATCAAGACCTACAACGAGCGGCACGGCGCCACGGTGATCCTCACCAGCCACTACATGGACGACGTGGCGGCGCTCTGCCCGCGGGTGATCGTCATCGACCACGGCCACCTCACCTGGGACGGCTCCCTCGCCGATCTCGCCAGGAAGACGCGGCCCGAGAAGCGGGTCACCCTGCGCCTCGGGCAGGAGGTGCCGCCGGCGCAGCTCGAGGCGATCGGAGGCAGGGTGGTGCGGAGCGAGGGGACGCTGGCGGTGCTCCAGGTGGAGTCGGGGGAGATGCGCGACGTGGTGGCGGCGGCGCTGGCGCGGCTGCCGGTGATCGACCTCAACGTGGAGGACGCGCCGCTGGAGGAGGTGCTCGCCGAGCTCTTCACCCGGGGGAGGGCGGCGTCGTGAGCCGGGCGGCGGAGCTGAAGCGCGCGTGGCCGACGATGCTGCGGGTGGGGTTCGCCTCGGCGGTGGCCTACCGCGGCGAGTTCCTCGTCTGGCTCCTCTCCACCAACATGCCCCTGGTGATGCTGCTGCTGTGGAGCGCGGTGGCCAAGGAGGCGCCGGTGGGGCGCTTCGGCGAGGCGGAGTTCATCGCCTACTTCCTCGCCACGCTGGTGGTGCGGATGCTCACCGGCGCCTGGGTGGGCTGGGAGCTCAACTTCGAGATCCGCCAGGGCACGCTGGGGATGCGCCTGCTCAAGCCGATCCATCCCTTCCTGGTGTGGGCGGCGGACAACCTGGCGGCCCAGCCGCTGCGCGCGCTGATCGCCCTGCCGATCGCGGTGGGCGCGCTCCTCTGGGTGGGGAGCGGGCAGCTCTCGGGCGACGCGATCAACTGGGTGGTGCTCCCCTTCAGCATCTTCGCCGCCTGGCTGATCACCTTCTTCGCCAACGCGATGATCGGCACCATCGCCTTCTACTGGGAGAGCTCGATGAGCGTCTTCGGCCTGTGGATGGGGCTCTACTTCGTCCTCGCCGGGTACACGATCCCCCTCGAGCTCCTGCCGCCGTGGCTCCTCGCGGTGGCGCGGTGGCTCCCCTTCCGCTTCCTCCTCTCCTATCCGGTGGAGCTGATCCTCGGACTCGTCTCCGGGCGCGACCTGTGGATCGGCCTGGCCGTGCAGTGGGCGTGGGTGGGCTTCTTCTTCGCCGCGGCGCAGGCCTCGTGGAAGGCGGGGCTGCGCCGCTTCGCCGCCTACGGAGGCTGAACGTGTTCCGCTACGTGCGCCTCTTCGGCGTCCAGCTCCGCACCTCGCTCCTCCTGATGATGCAGTACCGCGTCGACTTCCTCCTCGACGCGGCGATGTCGCTCTTCTGGACCGGCTCCGCGCTGGTGCCGCTGCTGGTGCTCTTCGGCAAGCGGGATTCGGTGGTGGGCTGGAGCTGGCCCGAGGCGCTGCTGGTGGTGGCGTGGTTCACCCTGCTCAAGGGGATCCTCAACGGCGCGATCCACCCGGCGCTCCAGAGCGTGGTGGAGCACATCCGCAAGGGGACGCTCGACTTCGTCCTCCTCAAGCCGGCGGATGCGCAGTTCCTCGTCTCCACCGCGCGCTTCGAGCTGTGGCGTGGCGCCGACGTGGTGGGCGGCCTGCTCCTCCTCGGCTGGGCGCTGGTGGAGATGAAGCTGGTGCCCTCGGTGGGCGCGGTGGTGACGACGGCGGCGCTGCTGGCGGGGGCGGTGGCGATCCTCTACTCGCTCTGGATCTTCGTCATCTCCCTCGCCTTCGTGACCGTGAAGGTGGACAACCTCACCTACCTCTTCGAGTCGATCTACGACGCGGGGCGGTGGCCCGCCTCGATCTACCGGGGCTTCTTGTCGTTCCTCTTCACCTTCGTCATCCCGCTGGCGCTGATGACCACCTGGCCGGCGCTGGCGATCCTCGGGCGGCTCGAGCCGGCGCAGGTGATTCTCGCGCTCGGTGCGGCGGTGGCCTTCTCGGTGGCGGCACGCCTGGTGTGGCGCACCTCGATCCGCCACTACACGTCGGCGGGGGGCTGAGCGTCGGCGCGGCGCACGGCGAGGGCGGGATCGAGCAGGTAGCCGTCCGCGTGGGTGCGCAGGTGACCGCCGAGGCCGAAGGCGCGGAGCTGGCGGATGGTGGTGTAGACCCGCGCCGCCGCCGCGCTGGGGCGGATCCGCTCGCCCGGCCAGCCCACCTCCACCAGCCGCTGCTGGGTGAGGCCCACGCCCGGGGCGAGGAGGCGCTGCGCCACCAGGGCGCGAAGGAAGCGGCGCAGGACGCCGCGCCTGCGGAGATCGGCGCGGGGCGCACCGGGCGCCTCGAACCAGGTGCCGTCCGCGGCGACCACGAGCACCGCGCCCGCCTGCGCGGTGGAGACGGCGGGGACGCCCGCCTCCTCGACGAAGGCGAGCGCCGCCTCGACGGGATCGCGGCGCGCCTCGACCACCTGGTGGAGCGCCCGGGCGAAGGCGCGGAGCAGGCGCGCGTTCTCCGGGCTGCGCGCGAGGGTGCGCAGGCGGTCCGCGGCGGCGCCACCCTCGCGGCGCCCCAGCGCCTGGAGGAGGGCGACGGGGCCCGGTTCCTCCCCGCCGCGCGAGCGGGCCGGGGGGAGCGGGACGAGCCGGAGCGCGATGCGCTCGAGCGCCTCGTCCTCGTCCGCTGCCAGGGGTAGCCGGATCGTGGGCTGCATGGCTTCGCTCCCGATTCGTGAGACCTCCCGCAACGGGGCAAGGACCGTGCCGGGAGCAGAGGGCCGGGGGAGCGCAGGCTGCGCGGCGCTGGCCGCCACGGGCGCTGGGGAAGATCGCCACACCGCCACCGCATTTCCGGCGCTTCTGTCGAGGAGCAAGCAGTCCGTCGCGTACCCGGTGTGATGATCGGGTGCGGGAATCCGCACTATCCGGCTTCTCGCCGTCAGCGGACCATCCGCGCCATGCTCGACGGCTGGAGCCCCCTTCGCAGACTCGCCCCCGCGCTGGCGCTCGCAGCGGTGGCCGCCGCCTGCGCCCCGGCAGACCCGGACGCGGCGCCGCCGCCCACGGGCAGCAAGGAGGCGGCGTGGGTGCAGACCGACGGGCCAAGGGGGATCGACCGCACCACCTCGCTCCACGTGGCGGGCGAGACGATCCTCCTCGGTTCGTTCGGCGGGGTGGTCTACTCGGGGGACGGCGGGCGGAGCTGGCACGACGGGCGCGGCCTGCCCGCGGGGCTGGTCTCGGCCACGGCGGCCACGAGCGACGCGCTCTACGCGGTGGTCGACTACCAGGCGCTCCACCGCTCCGACGACGGCGGCGCGAACTGGCGGGAGCTCCGCGCGCCGGGTCGGGTGATCTCCCTGGCAGCCAGCGGCGAGCGGCTCTTCGCCGTGGTGGCGAGCGACGCGACGGGGGAGCCGGTGGCGCTGCGCAGCGACGACAGGGGCGCCACCTGGAGCGGGCTCGCGCCGCTGGACGGGGGCGTCGCCCCCTACCGGATCTTCGCCTGCGGCGGCCTGCTCTTCGCGCCCTCCTACTCCGGCGAGCGCCTCTTCCGCTCCGCCGACCTCGGCGAGACCTGGGAGGCGCTGGGGGGCGTCGATCCCCTGGTGATCGGAGCGTCGGCCCTCGGCCAGCACGGCAACGATCTCTTCGCCGTCTCCACCGCGGCGGGGATCGTCTTCCGCTCCCGCGATACCGGCGCGACCTGGGAGGCGTCGCTGCAGATCGAGACCGATGGCGAGCTCTACTACGGCGGGCCGGCCGCGTGGCTGGCGGAGAGCGGCGACGGTTACTTCCTCGCGACGGCGGGCGGCGGGGTCTTCCGCTGGGACGAGGCGCTGCAGGCGTGGGGCGGCGTGAGCGAGGGCCTCGGGGCGGGGATGATCACCGGCTTCGGCGGCGGCGCCGCGGGGACCTTCGCGGTGGAGGAGGATCGGATCCTCCGCTTCGACGGGGCGGCGGAGCGCTGGGTGGAGGTGCGGGCGCCGGTGCGGACGTGGATCGCCGCGCTGGCGGCGGCGGACGGGATCGTCCTGGCGCTCGACCTCCACGGCAGGCTCGAGGCGACGGAGGACGGCGGCGCCTCCTGGCGGCGGCTGGTACCGCCCGGGCGCGGCGCGCCGCCGATCACCGCGGTGGCCACCGCGGGGGGAACGATCTGGGCCGGGACGTCGGCCCAGGGGATCTTCCGCTCGGACGACGGCGGGGCGAGCTGGCAGGAGGCGAGCGGGGGCTTTCCCACCTACCAGGGGACGGCGGGGACGCAGTTCCGCGAGGTGGCGGCGCTCCTCGCGGCGGACGGCTCGCTCTGGGCCGCCACCGGCCCGGGCTACGAGCGGAACGCCGATCCGTGGGAGCCGGTGCAGGTGAGCGGCGCGGGGGTGTGGCGCTCGGACGACGGCGGCGCGAGCTGGACCCGGGCGGCGGAGGGTCTGCCCACGCTGCTGGTTGCGGGGGAGCGCCGCTTCGAGCCGCTGGCGGCGCTGGCGGCGGGGAACGGCTCGATCCTCGCCGCCACCGACCGCGGGGCGCTCTACCTCTCCCGGGACGGCGGGGCGCGCTGGGAGCGGGCGGCCCTGCCCGCGAGCGCGGCGGCGGGCGCGCCGCTCTCGATCGCGGTGGCGGGGGAGGCCCTCTGGTTCCTCGACGTCGCGGGGACGCTCTTCCGATCGGACGACGGGGGCCGGCGGTTCGAGCGGGTGGTGGAGGTGGGGGAGCTGAGCGCGCTCGCCGGCGGGGCGGAGGCGCTGGTCGCCAGGGTCGGCGGGGGGATCGACCGGGCGGTGGCGGGCGGCGGATGGGAGCCGCTGGGGCGAACGCCGCCCCGCGCCCGGGTGACCGCCCTGGTCGCGGCGGAGGGCGCCGTCTTCGCCGGGACGGCGGGGTCGGGCGTGTGGCGGCTGGAACGGTGACGGTGCGGATTTCTGCACTAGCCGGGACCTGCGGGCCCCGGCGTAGAGTGCGAAGCGAGCGAGAGGGATCGGATGAACGTCAACCTGCTGATCGAGGCGATCACCCGGCAGACCATGGTGCTCGTGGCGCAGCTGGCCACGCAGCACGGGGCGCGGGCGCAGCTCGCGAGCATCGCCAACCAGGTCTTCCTCGACCTGGTGGCGGAGCTGAAGAGCCAGGGGCTGGGGCGGAAGGTGATCGCCGACATGTTCGGCCTCTCGCTCCGCACCTACCACGACAAGGTGGCTCGACTCAGCGAATCGGCCACGGACAGGGGCCGATCGCTCTGGGAGGCGGTGCTCAGCTACCTCGAGGAGCACGAGGTGGCGAGCCGCGCCGAGGTGCTGCAGCGCTTCTGCCGCGACGACGAGGCGACGGTGCGCGGCGTGCTCCGGGACCTGGTGGAGACCGGGCTGGTCTTCCAGACTGGCCGCGGGGACGCGACCGGCTACAGGATCGCGTCGGCGGAGGAGCTGGGGGCGCTGGGGCGCAAGTCGAACCCGGAGGACGAGGAGGCGTTCCTGTGGGTGCAGGTCCACAACAACGCGCCCATCTCCCGCGCCGCCCTCCGGGAGCTGATCCGCATGGACGGCGCCCGCTTCGACGCCTCGATCGATCGGCTGATCGCCGACGGGAGGGTGCGGGAGGAGGAGGGTCTCCTCCGGGTCGACCGCTGCGTCATCCCCCGCGGGGCTTCCTTCGGGTGGGAGGCGGCGGTATTCGACCACTACCAGGCAGTGGTCACGCTCATCACGAACAAGCTACAACGCCGCGAACGTCGGGCGCTGCCTGGCGACACCGTGGGGGGCACCACCTTCCGTTACGACATCTGGCGCGGGCACCCGCTCGAAGAAGAGGTGCTCGGCTTCCTCCGGCGCGTGCGCGAGGAGGGGACGCGGCTGCGGGAGCGGGTCGAGGCGATGGGCCGTCCCGAGAAGGCCGGCGCCTACCAGGTGGTCTTCTACGTGGGCCAGGCGGTGCGTGCCGACGAGGACGTCGGAGAAGAATGAGGCGATCGATGGTGCGCTACGGATGGCTGTTCGCGCTGGTTTCGTGGGGCTTGTTCGCGTGTTCGTCGGAGGGCCCCGTCGCCGGGGGGGAGACCAACTTCCTCGGCACGTGTGAGAGCGACGACCAGTGCGCCGAGGGGTTCGCGTGCGCCTGCGGCGCGTGCACCCTCCGCTGCGTCAGCGACGTTGCCTGCGCCCTCATCGAGGATCCCAGCGTCTGCGTCTTCGCCGACGTGCCGGCCTTCTACCACGAGTGCGGCGGCGATCCCTCGGGGGTCACGCCCCCGGGCATCTGCCTGCCCGCGTGCGAGGTGGACGCGGACTGCGCGGTGTGGAACCTGCCCTGGTGCAACGCCGGCGCGTGCAGCGAGAACGCTCCGGTCCGCGACCCGAACCTCGTCCCCTCCGGCGCGTGGGGGCAGACGAAGGGTCCGGTGGGGACGGGGCGCGCGCCGATCTTCGCCAGCGCGAAAGGGCAGCTCTTCCTCGCGGGGGCAGAGCACCTGCTCCGCTCCACCGACGGCGGAAGCACCTGGGCGGAGGTGGCCGGGCGGCACGCCGAGGAGGTGGTCGAGGTCGGCGACACGCTGGTGGCGCGCTTCGGCAGCAGCGTCTTCGCCTCCACCGATGGCGGCGCGAGCTGGACGTCGAAGGCGGGGGCGGGGCTCGAGGGGGAGATCTTCGCGCTGCGCGCGGGCGGCGGCAGGCTCTGGGCGGTGACGGGCGCCGCGGAGAAGCAGCTCCAGGCGCGGGCGGCGATCCGCGTCTCCGACGACGCGGGGGCGACGTGGACGGCGGTGGCGCCGCTGCCGGACGAGGACGTGGTGGGAGAGGTCTTCGCGGCGGAGGACGTGGTGCTCGCCACCGGCCTCTACAGCGGCAGGCTCCACCGCTCGGTGGACGGCGGCGCGACCTGGACCACGGTGGCGGAGGGCGGGGCGGGCTGGGCGGCGCGCTTCGCCGCACACGGGCGCGACCTCTTCGCGCTGGGGCACGGCGCCCGGGGCGTCTTCCGCTCCGGCGATCGCGGCCTCACCTGGACCGAGACGATGCTCTCCTTCGGCGAGGCGGTCCGGGTCGCGGGCGAGCCGCGCCTGGTGAGCAACGGGACGGAGCTCTTCGCCGCGCCCGGTGACGGCAGGATCTACCGCTGGGAGATGGCGCTCGACGGCTGGACCGAGGTGACGGGCGGGCTGCGCGGCGCGATCAGCGCGCTGGCGGCGAGCGCCGACGGGGTGTGGCTCGGCGTGGACGAGCTCCTCTACAGGTGGAGCCGGACGAAGCGGGCGTGGGAAGAGGTCGACTTCCACCTGATCGAGACCGGCGTGGTCGCCCTCGCGGAAGGGGAGGGGATGCTCCTCGCCTCGACGGGTGGCGCGGTGGTGCATCGCTCGGTGGACGAGGGGCTGCGCTGGACGCGGAGCGGGGAGGGGCTTCCCGCCGACGCGGAGGTGACGGGCCTCGCGATCCTCGCCGGGCGCGCGTGGGCGGCGACCGCTGCCCACGGCGTCTTCCGCTCGGTGGACGGTATCGCCTGGACGGACGCCCGGGTGCCGGTGGTGGGCGACGGGACGCCGACGGTGGTACGCGCGTTTGCCGGCGCGGGGGACGTGGTCCTCGCCGCCTCCGGCGATCCGGAGGGCGTCGCCGGGCAGGGCGTGCTCCGCACCGTGGACGGTGGGCAGACCTGGGAGGTCTTCGACGAGGGCCTGCCCCGCGCGGCGCCCGGCGCGAAGGCGCCGATGGCGGTGGTGGCGTTGGTGGCGGCGGGGGATCTCGAGACGTTCTACGCCGCCATCGCCGACGGCGGCGTCTACCGCACGCGGAGCGCGGGCGCGGTGTGGGAGCGCTTCTCCGCCGGGATCGAGGGGCGCGTGGTGGCGCTCGCCGCGGGTGGGGACCGGCTGGTCGCCGCCGCGGCGCGGGCGGACGGCTCGGTGCTCTACGAGCTGCGCGACGGCGCGTGGGTGGCGCTGGGTGGCGCGCCGTTCGGCGGCCGGGTGCGCGGGCTGGCGGTGCGCTACGGGATGCTGGTGGTGAGCATCGAGGGCGAGGGCGTGCGCGTCTCGCTGGACGGCGAGGCGTGGATGGCCCCGCAGGGCGCGGACGAGTCGGGCGCGCTGGAGGCGGGGCCGCTCGCGGTGGCGGGGGACGCGGTCTTCGCGGGGACGCCGAGCGCGGGCGTGTGGCGGCTGGAGCTGGCGGCGGGGAAGCTGGCGCGGTAGCGGCGGTGGGCCGCCGGAGCGATCGGGCTCCGGGCGGGCGGCCAGGCGCCCATGGTGCGAGCGGCGCGCTCCATCCGCATCGTTCTTTCCGAGTGCCCGGTTCGGGCGGAGGAGGTGGGCGATGCGGCGCAGTACGTGGACGATCGGCGCGGCGCTCCTGTGGATCGCCGCGCAGCCCGGCGCGGCGGCGGCGCTGGCGCGCGGGCAGGTGGAGGAGCCGGCGCAGGGGCCCGCGGGCGCGGTGGGCGCGCAGGACGCGCCAGCGGGGCAGGGGGCGGCGGCGGTGCCGGACGTGGCGCCGACGACGGACGTGACGGCGCAGGACGACAGCGCGGTGCCAGAGGAGGCAACTGCGCGCGACGCGCCCCGTGGGACGGCGCCGGCCCTGCCGCGGCGCGCGGAGGCGGCGCCTGCGGACGACGCCTGGCGCAGGCTGCTGGCGCCGGACCTCGAGGTGTCGACCCGCGCGGAGCAGGCGGCGCAGCACCTCGCCGCGGCGGAGCGGGCGCTGGTGCAGGACGACGTGGAGGGCGCGGAGGGCGCGCTCCAGAACGCCGCGCAGTCGCTGCAGGCGATCCTGAGCGAGGGGCCGGGGGCGGCGCTCGCCTCCGAGCTGGGGGAGCGGGCGGCGGAGCTGGCGCTCCCCGATTCGCCCGGCGCGGACCTGCGGCCGCTGGTGGCCCAGGTGCGGGCGCTGGAGCCGGTCCTGCCGCAGGAGGTCATCCCCCTGGTGACCGATGCCCAGCGCCAGCTGGAGCGCGGGGACCGCGCGGCGGCGGCCCGCTCGCTGCTCGGCGCCCGGGCGTGGATCGCCTCCGACCTGGCGCTGCTGCCGGTGGAGCAGGCCTTCGCCCGCACGCGCGCGGCGCTCGCCGAGGTGCAGGCGGGGAACCTCCAGCTCGCCCGCGATCTGGTGCAGGGCGTGCCGCCGGCGATGGCGGAGCTGCGCACGGCGGCGCCGCTGGTGCCGGTGCGGCTGCGGCTGCGCGCCGCCGCCTACCAGGCGCAGCAGCGGAACTGGGCGCAGGCGGAGATGCTGCTCAACGAGGCGGGGAACGAGCTGGTGGCGATGCGCGACGGCGCCTCGCCGGTGCTCGCGCGGCGGATCGACTCGCTGGCGGCGCAGGTGGGTGTGCTGCAGGAGCGGCTGGCCGCGGGCACGCAGCCGTCGTCCGCGCGCATCCGCCGGGTGGCGGAGGCGGCGGGCGGCGTGCCGGCGGGGTGAGGCCGCCGCGCGAGGATCCGCCCGCGCGGGCGGGCGGGTCCGCTCAATCGTCGTCGTCGTCGCAGTCGTTCTCGAAGCGGTCGTCGTCGTCGTCGTCGCAGGCGTCGGTGCCCGCCTCGAAGGCGGCGAGGAATTGCTCGAGGAGGGGCTCGTTCTCCCGGTCGTCGATCCGGATGGTGCCGTCGGTGCCGACGGATGCCGCGTCGAGCTCCACCGCGGCGAACCAGCTCGCCACGTCGAAGGCGAGGTACCAGAGCGCGTCGGCGGTGAAGGTGAAGGGCGTCGAGCGGCGGAAGCGGATCTCGCCGATGTCGCGGGTGCGCAGGACGAACGGGGTGCCGTCGCCGCGGGCGCCTTCCACGAGGAGCTCCGCTTCGCCGAGGAGCGCGCCGTGCTCGGTGCCCTGGAGATCGGCGCCCTCCTCCAGCTCGACGCGGAACTCGCAGAAGCGATCGTTCCGCGGCACCTCGATGGGCGGGAGGGGCGTGCCCGCGACCAGGTCGGCGGTGAATTCCCGCTCGATCTCGGGGCCGTCGTCGACGAGGGGGCAGGTCCCGTCGGGGAGGGCTGGGACGAGGCGGAGCTCCTCCACGCCGAGGATCGCCCGGGTGATCACGACGCCGGTGGTGAGGGCGCGGGGATGGGGGATGGTGGCGACCGCCTCGTCGCTCGACCACGCGGTGAGCTCGACCCGGAGCTGGGAGAACTGCGCGCCGGGGTTGCCGATCTTGGTGCCCGTGGCGGCGTCGCCGCACGCGGCGGCGCAGAGCGCGAGCGCGGAAGGGAGCAGCTTCTTCTTCACGTGGCCTCCTCCTCCGGCATGCGCTTCGACAGCGGGAAGAGCTGGAAGTTGATCTGGATCACCTGCTCGGGGTTGCTCTCCAGCGAGGAGAGCTCGAGCAGCTCGTTCTGGAAGCGCTGCAGCCGCTCCTTGAAGCGGCGCAGGCCCGTGGCGCCGAGGCAGAGGGTGAGCGAGGAGATGTCGCGCTCGGCGGGATCGATCTCGTCCATCGCCTCGAGGGCGCGGCCGATCATCGTCCGGTGGTAGCTGCGGACGTGCACCAGCATGGTCTCGTTGCCGGTGGTGACCAGCTCGGAGCCCTGCCGGATCCTGCCGTCCTCGTCCTTCACCAGCAGGCGCAGCTCGAGCAGCTTCTCGAGCGCCATCGACGCCTCGGCGACGGTGATCTGCGGGACGAGGGTCCGGGCGATCCACGCGGGGTCGGCGCGGAAGTCGCGCCGCGCGGCGAGCTCGCGGATGGCGGGAAGGTACCAGTTGCTGCAGTAGGCGGCCTGCGCCACCTCGAGCTGGTGGGCGGCGCGGTACTTCCTGTAGGTGGTGAGCCTGGCGAAGCGATCGCTGCGCTCCGCGGTGTTGCGTGCCTGGTTGAAGCCGACGAGCTCGCAGAAGAAGGTGGCGGCGTCGCCCTTGAGGCCACAGGCGGCGGCGAAGCGCTCCGCCATCTCGGGCGTGAGGTTGCGATCGCCGTCCATCACCAGCTTGAGGTAGTTGGGCGAACCGAGGCCGGCGCGGCGGGAGAAGGCGCGGAAGGAGAAGCCGCGGCCCGAGGCCTTCTTCTCCGCGTAGAAGTCGCGGAGGAAGGCCCGGTAGTCCATGTAGCCGAAGATGTCGATCGCCCGGGGCATGAAGACAGGATGCGGCGATCGGGCGGTCGGTGTCCAGCGAGGCGGCCCGAGGCGTGGGGCGAGCTGCGGCTGCTGGTGTTGTGCAAGTATTCGTTATTTCGGGTGGATTCTGGCTGGATGCGCTTCATGTTCGGGCAGCTGCCTGGCCGGGGTGTATTCTGCAGCGGCGGTGCCCCGTGCCCCGAGGGGGCGGCGGGGCGGCCCGCGTTGCCTCCGTGGCCAGCCTGCACAAGGTTGGTGGGCAGCTTCTCTGCGAAGGGGGCAGGCGATGGTCTTCCGCTGCGCGAACTGCGGGGCGTTCAACCGGGTGCCGGAGGGGCGTGTGGGGACGCCGTCGTGCGGGCGGTGCCGCCAGGCGCTCGCGACGACGGGCGCGCCGCAGGACGTGGACGCGGAGGGGCTCGCCCGGGCGATCGCTGCGTCGCCGGTGCCGCTGCTGGTGGACTTCTGGGCGCCGTGGTGCGGGCCCTGCCGCATGGTGGCGCCGACGGTGGAGCAGGTGGCGCGCGCGAAGGCGGGCCGGGCGGTGGTGCTGAAGGTGGACACGCAGGCCCACCCCGATGCGGGGGCGCGCCACGGCGTGCGGGGGATTCCGACGTTCGTGGTCTTCTCCGGCGGGCAGGAGGTGGCGCGGCAGAGCGGGGCGCTGCCGCGGGCGATGCTCGAGGCGCTGCTCGAGCCGGCGATGGCCGCTGCGCCGCCGGCGTGAAAGCGACGCCCCGTGGCACGGGGGCTCGGTCTCCTGCAGCGCTTTCGAGCCATGTGCCGCTTGTCGCCGGCGGCAAACGTCTCTATTCCTCCCCGCGAGGGAGGGGCGCAACCCGCGATGGCCATGGCACCGCTCACATCCGTTCGCCGGACGCCGGAGGTGATCCTCTGGGCGCTGGCGATCTTCGTGTGCGGCGTGGTGGTGCTGCCGCTCCTCCACCAGGTGGGCCATTCGGCGGATCACACGCACCTGCGGGTGCACGCCGCCGGGGTGGAGCACCCGCATGGCGAGGGAGACCTCCTCCACTTCGGGCTGGCGGTGCTGGAGGCCGAGACCTTCGCGCTCGTGCTGCCGGAGGGCGCGTGGGTGGTGGCGGAGGTGCGGGCGCCGGTGGAGGCGCCCGCGCGGCGCCGCCTGCTGACGCCGATCCGCCCGGGGGCTCCGTAGCGCCTGGCGCATCGCCCCGTTGGTGACGCCGCGCGCCCCGTGGCCGGGGTGGCGGGCGTCGTGTGTCCCGATCCTCGTCCGCACGTCCGCCGTGCAGCCGGAGCTGGCACGCTTGCGCCATCCGATTGCTCTCGTCCTCGTCTGCCTCCTCGCGCTCTGCCCGCCCGCCGGCGCCGCGGGGCAGGCGCCCCAGCCGCCGCGGCTCGTGGAGCAGCCCGCGCTGATCTATCCGCCCGGTGCGACCGGCGCGGCGGAGGTGGCGTTCGTCCTGGTGATCGACGAGGCGGGCCGGGTCGCGGAGGCGCGCTTGCGGGAGGACGAGGCGGCGCCGGCGCCGTTCGTCGAGGCGGCGCGCGCGTTCGTGGCGGGGCTGCGCTTCGAGCCGGCGCTGCTCGAGGGGCGGCCGGTGGCGGTGGAGGTGGAGTACGTGGTGCGGTTCGCGCCGCCGCCCGCGCCTGCCGCCGGGGGCGAGGAGCCGATCGCGTCGTTCGAGGTGGACGTGGTGGGCGAGGCGCCGGAGGAGCCGGTGGCGGCGGGCGACTTCCGGCTCGCGCCGCGGGCGTGGGCGGAGGTGCCGCGGCGGGATGCGGAGGACCTCCTCACCCTCGCGCCGGGGGTGGTGTTGCGCAACCACCAGGGCGTGGGCCACGCGTCGGCGGTCTTCCTCCGTGGCTTCGACGCGGGCGAGGGGCAGGACATCGAATTCCGGCTCGACGGCGTGCCGCTCAACGAGGTTTCGAACCCGCACGGCCATGGGTACGCGGACACCCACTTCATCATCCCGGAGCTGGTGGAGGAGGTGCGGGTGATCGAGGGGCCCTTCGATCCCGCGCAGGGGGACTTCGCGGTGGCCGGGAGCGCCCACTACCGGCTGGGGATGGCGGAGCGCGGGCTGCGACTGCAGGTGGGGTACGGCTCGTACGACGCGCAGGAACTGCTCGTGCTGTGGGGGCCCGGGGCGGAAGAGGAGGGCACCTTCGTCGGGGTGCGGCTGCGGCGGGGCGACGGGTTCGGGGTCAACCGCGCGTATGGCGGCGCGACGGCGATGGCGGGGCTGGAGCGGCGGCTGGGCGATCGGACGCGGCTGCGGATCGTGGGGCACAGCCACTCGCTCCGCTTCGACAGCGCGGGGGTGGTGCGGGCGGACGACTTTCGTGCGGGGCGGCTGCCGTGCGGCCCTTCCGCGGACGAGCAGTTCTTCTGCGCCGCGGACGAGAACCAGGGTGGCGCTTCGTCGCGGCACGGCGTGTACGCGGTGCTGGAGCGGCTGACCGGGAAGCGGGAGCTGCGGCAGGTGGCCTGGGTGTCGACCCGGCGGCTGCGGCTGCGGGAGGACTTCACCGGCTGGCTCCTCGACGAGGAGGGGCGCGGCGACGGGACGGAGCAGGTCTACGACGCGGTGACGATGGGGCTCCACGGGAGCCTGGCGATGCACCGGGAGCTGCTGGGGCGCAGGCAGACGCTGACGGTGGGCTACGACGCGCGCCACGACGACGGGACGGCGACGGTGCGCCGGCTGGCGCGGGCGGGTGGGGTGCCGTACGCGCGGCTGCTCGACAACGAGCTGCGGATCACGCAGCTGGGCGCGTTCGCGTCGCTGGAGCTGCGGCCGGTGGAGTGGATCACGCTGCGCGGCGGGCTGCGGCTCGATTCGTTTTCCTTCGACGTGGTGGACAACAACCGGCCGACGGAGACGCGGTCGGGGGTGCGTGAGCCGAGCGAAGGGATGGACGCGGGCGGGATGGCGCTGCAGCCGCGGATCTCGTCGCGAGTGCGGCTGGTGGAGGGGCTCGACTGGCTGGCGGCGTTCGGCGTCGGCGTGCGCTCGAGCGACGCGGCGGCGCTGTCGGAGGGGGAGTTCGCGCCGTTCGCGCGGGTGCAGGCGGTGGAGACCGGGTTCGCCTGGGAGCGCGAGCGGCCGCTGGCGCACGGGCTGCGCGTGGTGGGCTTCCTGACGCACGTCGATCGCGACCTGGTCTTCGACGAGCGGCAGGCGCGGAACCTCTTCGTCGGGGCATCGACGAGGCACGGGGCGCTGTTGGCCGCCCGCGTTGCGCCGGTCGCGGGGGCGGAGGTGCAGGGGAGCGTGACGTGGGCGGAAGCGCATCTGACGCCGCAGGGGGCGGGCTTCTTTTCGCCGGGGGAGGGGCCGCGGTTGCCGTACGTGCCGCGGTGGTCGGCGCGCGTGGACGCGGTCTGGCGTGGGGCCCTGCCCGCGTTCGCGGGGGCGCTGCCCGCGCGGGCGGGCGCCGGGCTGACGTGGGTGGGCGCGCGGCCGCTGCCGAACGAGCAGCTCGGGGAGCCGTACGCCACGGTGGACGTGGGTGCGCGGGTCCGGTGGGGAATGGTGGAGGCGGGGCTCGCGGTGGAGAACCTGTTCGACGCCCGCTACCACCAGGCGGAGTTCGCCTACCCGTCGAATTTTGCGGGCCCGGACGCCACGCCGTCGCGGCTCGCGACGCTGCACTACGCCGCCGGGGCGCCGCTGACGATGCTGGCGACGGTGGCGCTGATCCTCGAGGCCGAGGAGGGGCAGGAGTCCCGATGAGAACTGTGTGGTGGTGGGTCGCGGTCGCGGCCCTGTGGGGCTGTATCGCCTGCGGCACGAGCGGAACGGGGGAGGAGGTGGTCCCGTTCACGCTGGCGATCGAGACGGATCCCGTTGGCCGGCGTTTCACGACGGCGACGGGCTGGGAGGTGGAGCTGGAGGAGGCGCACATCGCGCTCGGTGCGGTGACGCTCTACTCGAACGCGCCGCCGACCGCGTCGTGGATGGAGCGGTTGCGCGGATGGTTCGTGCCGGTGGCGCATGCGCACGCGGGGTTCGACGAGTACGAGGGCGGGACGGTGCGTGGCGAGCTGCTGGAGCCGGTGGTGCTGGATCTCCTCGGGGAGGGCCGGCCGTTCGAAGCGGCGCTGGAGGGGATCGCGGGGCCGGTGCGCTCGGTCTCGCTGGAGCTGCGGACGGTGGCTGCGGCGCCGCTCTCTGGCGCGCACGCCCGGGTGCGCGGCACTGCGTCCCGTGACGGCGAGGTCATCCGCTTCGAAGGCGGGCTGGCGCTCCCCGCGGATGCGAAGAGCCGGCGGGTGACGGGGATCCCGGCGGAGCTCACGCTCGCGGACGGCGCGGAGGTGCGGCTCGTCGTCCACCCGCAGCGCTGGTTCGCCGACGCGGACTTCTCGTCGCTCCCGGAAGCGGGCGAGGGCGGGGTACGCCCGATCCCGACAGACAGCCAGGTGCATGCCGCCTGGTATCTCGGCGCCCGAGGCTGGGGCGCCTTCACGGTTCACTGAAACGGCGGGAAAGGAACGGATCGACATGAAGAGCAGCAGGATCGCCGCCCTGGCGATGGCTGGCGCGGTTGCCACTGCCACCATCGCCTGCGGCACGGACGACGACGGAGGCCGCGGCAGCCTGGCGCTCACGCTGAGCGGCGAGGAGGCGGCGGAGGTGGGGTTCCCTGTGCCCGGCGCAGCGGACCTCCGATTCGCCGACGGCTGGTCGGTGCGCTTCGACAAATACCTGGTTGGCGTGGGCAACGTGCGCGTCGGCAGCACCGAGGGCGAGTGGGCGATCCGGGACGACGAGATCGTCGTCGCCGACCTCACCGCCGGCGAGCAGCCCGTCTTCCGCTATGACGATCTCCCCGCGCGTCGCTGGGATCGCTTCGGTTACGACATTCTTCCCCCAACCGCCGCCGCGCGCGCGGTCGGCAGCGTGTCGCAGGAGGACCTGCAGCGCATGATCGACGGGGGCTTCAACTACTGGATCGAGGGCACCGCCTCGAAGGGCGAGCGGATGCTCTCGTTCGCCTGGGGCATCGCCGCTCCCACGCGCAACGACGACTGCCGCAACGCGGCGGACGACTCGCCCGGCGTGGTCATCCGCAACAACGCCACCGCCGGCTACCAGATCACCCTCCACCTCGACCATCTCTTCTACGATCAGCTCGGCGCCCACGACGGCGTGGAGATGCGCTTCGATGCGATCGCAGCGGTGGCCCGCGACGGCGCAATCGCCTGGGAGGATCTCGCCTCGCAGCGGCTCGCCTCGCTCCTCGACGCAGACGGGCAGCCCCTCCTCGACGAGGAGGGCAATCGCATCGTCTACGACCCGCTCAACGTCCCGCTCGCGGACAACAACCTGCAGGAGTACCTCCTCGCTGCCTCGCGCTCCCAGGGGCGCTTCAACGGCGAGGGCACGTGCGACAACCGCAGCCTCGACTGACCGCCGCTCGCGGCGGCCCCGTCACGCCGCCGCTCTGCCCACGTGGGCACGACCCGCCCTGTGCCCACGTGGGCCCGAGGCGCCGTACCGGGCCGGCTCCTCCGCCACCACCGTCGCCAGCTTCCCGCGCCGGCTCGCGCGCAGCGCCTCCTTCACCAGCGCCTCCGCCGTGGGCGCCATCACCCCCGACCGCTCCAGCGCCCCGCGCGCCGCACCGAGCAGCCGCCGCGCCTCCCTCTCGGGGAAGCGCATCCCCCGCAACGACGCGAACGCATCGGCGTTCGCCTCGAGCGCCGCTGGCGAGAGCGCCGTCCCGCACGGCGTCCCATCCGCCCGGTAGAAGTCCACGCCCCGCTCCCTGCGGATCGCCAGCAGCCGCCCCTCGTGCAGAAGCCGGTGGTGCGTACTGCACAGCAGCACCAGGTTCTCCGGATCGTCCGTTCCGCCGTCCATCACCAGCTGCACGTGGTGGATCTCCAGGTAGAGCCGGTGGTTGCACCCCGGCACGCTGCACCGCTCCCTGTCGCGCTGGAACACCTTCCGCTCGATCGAGCGCCGCACGCTCCGGCTCCGCCGACGCCGATTCGTGCCCACGTGGGCAGCCAGCACCGGCGGCAGCTCCTCCCGGTCCACCACCGCCGCCGCGAGCCGCGCCTTCTCCTCGTCGAGAAAGCCGATGCACGTCGCATCGCAGAGCGCCCGCTCCACCATCGCATCTGGCGCCGGGACCTCCTCACCCCCCGCCACCACAAACCCGCGCTCACACACCGCGCACACCGTCAGCGCCATCTGGCACGGCGGCTCCCGCCTCCCGTCCTCCTGCGTCGCCCCCTGCAGCGCGATCCGCAGCGCGTGCAGCAGGACCTCCTCGTCCGTCAGCCGCGCGTCCACCTCCCGCCGCACCCGATCGCCCACCGCCTGCCAGATCCCCCACAGCTCCGCCTTCGCCCGGAACACGAGCGGCCGCTCCACCAGCTCCGGATCCTGCGGATCTCCCGGCCGATCCCCCGCGCGCCTGCCCGACACCTGCGCCTCCAGCTCGCGCACCGACGACCTGCGCGCCACCTCCAGCCACTCCGCCTCCGTCTCCTGCACCGCGACCCGGCTCAGCTCCCGCACCTTCGTCCAATGGATCTCGCCCGCCCGGAGCGCCGCCGCCACGCGCGGCAGGGACTCCAGCGCCCGCGCCACCCGCAGCCGCTCGTGGGTCGTGCGCCCCTCCCACCCCAGCAGCTGCTCCGCCAGCTGGAAGATCGACGCCGCCCCCGCCAGCTCGTACGCCCGCGTCCGCTCCGCCGCCAGGAGCCACTCCCCCACCTCGGCGTCCTGCGCCCCCGTCCGCCGCCCGAAGGCCTGCAGCCACGAGACGATCGCCACCCGATCGCCCGCCTGCTCCGCCGCCCGTGCCTCCATCGTCAACCTCCCGGAAAGGTCCGACGAAGGAGAGCCTGCCACGCCCCACCGACATTGGCCCCCGCGCCGCGATCGGAGAGTGCCCGACCGTGCAACCGATGCCCAACTTGCGAGGGGTGCCGGTGCGCGAATGATCGCCTTCCACTACGCCAACCGAACCGAGCCGGCCCACGTCGTCCGGCACAGCGCCAGCAGCCGCAGGCTCCGGCTCCACGTGCCCGCCATCGCCGGCGACCGCCACCTCGCCCGGCGCTTCGAGGCGATCGCCCACGCCTGGCCCGGCGTGCTCGACGCCACCGCCAACCCGCGCAGCGGCAGGATGCTCCTCCACTACGCACCGGGCGCCCCGCTGCTGGGCCACCTGCGCGAGCAGCCCCCGTCCGCCACCGACCGCGCCAACGAGAAGGACACCTGGCACGCCCGCCCCACGAACGAGGTCTTCACCCGCCTCGGCTCCTCGCCAGGGGGCCTCGACCCCCGCGAGGCGACCCGCCGCCTCCACCGCCACGGCTCGAACCTCGCCGCCGAGGAGGCGCCGCGCTCCCGCCTCGCGCTCCTCGTCGATCAGCTTTCCAACGTGCCCATGGCCCTCCTCGCCGGCGCCGCCGGCGCCAGCGCGCTCCTCGGCGAGATCGTCGAGGCGGGCGCCATCCTCGTCGCCGTCGGGATCAACGCAGGCATCGGCTACAGGATCGAGCACCAGAACCAGCAGGTCCTCACCGCCTGGCGCCGGCTCGAGGGCGGCATCGTCCAGGCGATCCGCGGCGGCCGCCTCCTCTCCATCCCCGCCGCCGAGCTGGTTCCCGGCGACGTCATCCTCGTCCGCGCCGGCGACGTGGTTCCCGCGGATGCCCGCGTGATCGACGCCCATCGCCTCGCCGCGGACGAAGCGCCGCTCACCGGCGAGAGCGAGCCGCAGCCCAGGCAGCCCGAGCCCGTCCGCGCCGACGCCCCCCTCGCAGAGCGCTCCTCCATGCTCTACGCGGGCACCGCCATCGCCGGCGGACATGGGCGGGCCATCGTCGTCGCCACCGGCGGCGCCACCGAGCTCGCCCGCGTCCGCGCCCTCGTCGAGAAGGCCGAAGCGCCGCCGCCCCCGCTCGCCGTGCGCATGGAGCGCCTCGGCCGCCGCGTCGCCGGCCTCTCCCTCGCCGTGGCGGGCGTCGCCACCGCCGCCAACCTCCTCCACGGCAGGCCCGCCCGCACGCTCGTCCGTGGCGCCGTCGCCCTGGGCGTGGCGGCGCTCCCCGAGGGCCTGCCCCTCGTCGCCACCTCCGCCCTCGTCCGCTCGATGCAGCGCCTCCACGGCGCGGGCATGGTGGTCCGGCGCGTCGCCGCCGCCGAGAGCCTCGGCGGCGTCACCGTCATCTGCGCCGACAAGACCGGCACCCTCACCCGCAACGAGATGCGCCTCGAGCTCCTCGAGGTGGGCGGCAGGGCCTTCCGCCCCGACGAGCTGCGCGCCGATCGGCGGCGCCTCTTCGACGATCCCCTCACCACCGCCCTGGCCGCCGCGCTCCTCAACAGCGACGTCGACGTCCAGGGCCGTGCCGAGCGCGCGGGCTCGCTCGCCGTCGCCGGCTCCGCCACCGAGCGCGCCCTCGTCGACGCGGCGCACGCCGCCGGCCTCGACGGCGCCGAGCTGCGCCGCTCCTTCCCGCGCCTGCGCCTCATCGAGCGGACGAGGGACGCCCACTACGTCGTCAGCCTCCACCGCGACCGCCGCGCCGGCGGCGTCCTCGCCTTCGTCAAGGGCGCGCCCGAGCAGGTGCTCGACCTCTGCACCCCCGACGTCCGCGACGATCCCGCCCTCCGCGCCCGCAACGAGGAGCTCGCCGCCGCGGGCCTGCGCGTCCTCGCCCTCGCCTGGCGGCGCCTCGCCGATCCGTCCGCCGATGCGGGCGACTACCGGTTCCTCGGCTTCGCCTGCCTGCGCGATCCCCTGCGCACCGGCGCCGCCGAGGCGATCCGCCGCGCCAGCCGCGCCGGCATCCGCACCCTCATCCTCACCGGCGATCAGCGCCGCACCGCCGCCGCCATCGCCGACCAGCTCGGCCTGCGCGGCGAGGTGCTCGCCGCAAGCGATCTCGCCCAGCTCGACGAAGCCGCCCTCGCTGAGCGCCTCCTCGGCGCTGCGGTCCTCGCCCGCGTCACCCCGGAGGACAAGGTGCGGATCGTCCGCGCCCTGCGCCGCCGCGGCGAGGTGGTGGCCATGGCGGGCGACGGCATCAACGACGCCCCGGCCCTCAAGGCCGCCGACGTCGGCATCGCCGTGGGCGCCCGCGCCAGCGATCTCGCCCGCCAGGTCGCCGACGTGGTGATGGCCGGCGAGGATCTGCGCAGCATCCTCCACGCGGTGGGCGAGGGGCGCATCGTCCAGGACAACCTCCGCCGCTCGCTCCGCTTCCTCTTCGCCACCAACCTCTCGGAGATGGCGCTGGTCCTCGGCGCCGCGATCGCCGGCGCGCGGGAGCCGCTCCGCCCACTCCAGCTCCTCTGGATCAACCTGCTGACCGACACGCTCCCCGGCCTCGCCCTCGCCCTCGAGCCCGGCGCGCCCGAGATCCTCGATCGTCCGCCGGCCCGCCCCGGTGCGGATCTCCTCGGCCCCGTCGAGCTCCGCACCGTCGGCCGCGACGCGCTGTTCCTCGCGGGCGTCGGTGCCGCGGGGCTGGCCCTCGGCGGCCCCTCGCTCGCCTTCGCCACCCTCACCGCGGCGCAGCTCTCCTACGCCTCGGTCTGCAGGGCGCCGCGGCAGCTGCGCAGCAGCGAGGGCGCCCGCGCCGACGCGCGCTTCGGCGCCCTGGTGGGCAGCGGCGCCATCCTCCATCTCGCCGCGCTCACCTTCCCGCCGCTGCGCCGCCTCCTGCGCGTCACCGCCCCGACGCCGCTCACCCTCGCCGGCTTCGCCGCCGGCCTCGCGCTGCCGCATCTCGCGCGCGGCGCCACCTCCACCCACGTCGTCGTCCGCAGGGGCGGACGCAACCAGACGGAGGACCGTCCGTGAACTTCCACCTGCCTTCCTTCCTCCTCGGCTACGGCGCGGGGGCGAGCTCCGTGCTCCTCGCCCGGCAGCTCCGTCCCGTCCTCCTCGAGGTCGCCACCTTCGCCTACCGCTTCGCCGACGCGATCGCCGCCCGCGCGGCGATCCGGCAGGAGGACCTCGAGGACATCCTCGCCGAGGCCCGTTCCCGCGCGCGGGGCGCCCGCAACCACCACGCCGCCCACGGCGACGGAAAAGGGGCGCACTGAGATGATCCGCGTCATCTACCTCGCCCACGAATGCCCGGGCCGCCTGCGCCTGCGAGCCCCCGCGCTCCGCCACGCGCCGGAGGTGATCGAGCCGCTGGCCGATCGCCTTGCCGCCCTCCCCGGCATGGAGGAGGTGCGCATCCGCCCGTTCACCGGGAGCGTCCTCTGCCGCTTCGACCCGTACCAGCTCCGCTCCGGCGCGATCATCGACGCGGTCAGGAGCCAGACCGGCATCGACCTCGTCCTGCGCCCCGGCGAGCGGAGCACCGAGGAGGAGGTGGAGCTCGCCCGCGCCGCCCTGGAGAACGGCAGCGCCCTGGCGCGCGCCTTCGCCGCCATGTTCAAGAACCTGAACCTCGAGGTGCTGCGCCTCTCCGACGGGCAGGTGGATCTCGGCACCCTCGCCGCTGCCGCCTTCGCCGCCGCCGGCGCGGCGGAGGTGGCGGCCACAGGCAAGCTGCCGCTGCCGCCCTGGTTCAATCTGGGCTGGTGGGCGTTCCGCACCTTCACCACCCTCGAGAAGACCGCCATCGAGCGCGCGCCCGATCGCCCCGGCCGCGAGGCGCCGCAGGAGGAGGCGGCCCCCGCATGAACCGCTCCACCCTGGCGCTCGCCGCGGCGCTCGCCATCCCCTGCGCCGCCGGCGCGCGCCCGCAGGAGCACCTGCGCGTGGAGGCAGCCACCGCAGCGCCGGTCTACGTGGGAGGCAGGCTCCTCGCCGAGCTGCCCGGGCGCATCCGCCTCGGCTCCTCGGTGGGCGTGCTCCCCCGCCCCTACGTCGACGGCATCAACGAGATCGCGGTGGCGACCGGCGGCTACGACGACGACGTGGCGGAGGTGATCGAGGAGACCCTCGCCACCTCCGTCGTCTGGCGCACCCACCTCGGCTGGCGCCCCTTCACGCAGGCGGGCTTCTACTTCGAGGCGGGCTACGGGCTCGTCACCCTGGGCGGCGGCACCAGCGAGGCGGAGCTGGTGGCGATGGCCCTGGGCCTCGACGTCCCCGACTTCTTTCTCGCCGATCGGTACGAGGTGAAGGCGACGCTCCACATGTTCGACGCCGAGGTGGGCTGGGAGTGGTGGGTGGAGGACCGGATCTCTTTCCGCCTCGGCCTCGGCGTCGCCAGCACCCTCGACGCGAGCGCCGCCGTCGATCCCGCCGGCGGCCTGCCCTTCCTCGCCGACGCGGGGGCGCAGCTCGCGGAGGAGGAGCTGGAGGAGATCATCGAGCGCTACGTCCACACGCCCACCCTCTCGATGGCCGTGGGCGTGCGCCTCTTCTGAACCGGCTATTCGATCCGCACGCAGACCGGCGCGTGGTCGGAGGGCTGCTTTCCCTTCCGCTCCTCGCGATCGATGAACGAGCCCTGCACCCGCTCCGCCAGCGGTCGGGTGACCAGCACGTGATCGATGCGCAGGCCCTGGTTCTTCGGAAAGCCGAGCATCCGGTAGTCCCACCAGGAGTAGAGCCCCGCCTCCTGGTTGTGGAGGCGGAACGCGTCCACCAGCCCCCATGCGCAGAGCGACGCCAGCCGCTCCCGCGAGTCCACATGGAAGAGCGTCTCGTTCTCCCACGCCGCCGGGTCGTGGACGTCGCGCGCCTCCGGCGCCACGTTGAAGTCCCCGCATACCGCGAGCGGCTGGCCCGGATCCGCGTTGCGCTCGAGCCAGGCGCGGAGCCGCTCCAGCCACCGCAGCTTGTAGGCGTACTTGTCGCTCCCCACCACGCCGCCGTTGGGGACGTAGACCGAGACGATCCGGATCCCGTCGACGGTGCCGGCGACCAGCCGCGCCTGCGGATCCTCCTCGCCGTCCTGCATCCCGACCTTCACGTCGGAGATCGGCCGGCGGGAGAGGATGGCCACGCCGTTGTAGGTCTTCTGGCAGTTGGCGGCGACGTACCAGCCCTGCTCCTCGAGCCCCAGCGCGTCGAGCGCGTGGCGCTCGCACTTGAGCTCCTGCAGGCACAGCACGTCGGGCTTCTGCTTCTCGAGCCACGCCAGGAGCCGGTCGCGGCGGGCGCGGATCGAGTTGACGTTCCAGGTGGCGAGCAGCATCGCCGCAGGATAACCACGCCGGCGGCGCCGGTCACGCTCCGCGCGCCACCGGCTCGAAGCGCAGGTTCGGGTCCTTGCGATCCGGCCGCCGCGCCCAGGCGTCGAAGTGCTCCGCCGCGGCGGGCGCGATCTCGAAGCGCGTCTCGCCCGGCAGGATCTCGATCCTGCCGATGGCGTCCTTGGCGATCTTGCCGCGCCTGCAGATCATCGGCACCAGCCAGCGGGGATCGGCGTTGCCGGTGCGCCCCACGTTCACCTTGAACCAGACGCCGCTGCCGCCCCGCCGCTGCGGGCGCTCGGCGCCCGCCCGGTCGTGGCTCCGCCTGGGCGGACGCTCGCCGCCCTCCGCCGCCCCGCCGCGGCTCCTGCGGTCGAAACCGCGCCGCTGCAGATCGCCCCTGGCCTCGAAGCCGCCCGGGAACTCCCGCCGGTGCCGCGGCCCGCGCCCGGGCGCCGCACCGAAACCGTCCCCGTCGCAGCGGAGACCCTCGCGGCCGACGCCTTCGCGACCGAACCCCTCGCCCCGGAAGCCGCGCCCCTTGCGCACCGGCGCCTCGGCCCGCGCCTGCGTCGCCCCGCGCCGCGCCAGCTCCTCGGTCAGCGGCAGCTCCTCCGGCGCCGGCCGCTTCGCCTTCTCCACCCGCACCAGCGCCGCCACCAGCGCCTCCGCGTCGTGGGCGGCGATCAGCTCCCGCGCCAGCGCCCGCTCCTCCTCGCTCACCTCGCCGACCAGCGCCGCCACGTCCGCCAGCAGGGCCACCCGATCCCGCGCGGCGATCTGCTCCGGCCGCGGCACCGGCGACCACTTCGGCTGTACCTTCGCCTCCCGCACCAGCCGCTCGGCGGTGCGCCGCCTGTTGCCCGGTACGAGGAGCACCGCCACCCCCTTGCGCCCGGCGCGCCCGGTGCGTCCGCTCCGGTGCTGGAGCACCGCCGCGTCCACCGGCAGGTCGGCGTGGACCACCAGCCCCACCTCCGGCAGGTCGAGCCCGCGCGCCGCCACGTCGGTGGCCACCAGCACCCGCGCCGCGCCGTCGCGCAGCGCCTGGAGCGCGCGGTTGCGCTCGCCCTGGCCGAGGTCGCCCGAGAGCGCCGCCGCGGGGAAGCCGCGCTCCGCGAGGCTCGCCTGCATCCGGGCCACGCCCTCGCGGGTGGCGCAGAAGACCAGCGAGCGCGGCGCGTCGTGGAAGCGGAGCACGTTGACCACCGCGTGCTCCCGCTCCCGCGGGGCGATGGTGTGGAGGCGGTACTCGATGTCGCGGTGCGCCTCCTCGGCGGTGGCGGCGATCCGCGTCGCGTCCTTCTGGTAGCGCGCCGCCAGCTCCTCGATCCCCCGGGGCAGGGTGGCGGAGAAGAGGAGGGTGCGCCGCTTCGCCGGCGCGCGGCCGAGGATCGCCTCGAGCTCGTCGCGGAACCCCATGTCGAGCATCTCGTCCGCCTCGTCGAGGATGAGCACCTGCAGCTCGCGCAGGTCGAGCGCGCTGCGGTCGAGGTGATCGCAGAGCCGCCCGGGCGTGCCCACCACCACGTGGGCGCCCTCCGCGAGACGGCGCTGCTCCCGGCGTACGTCCGTGCCGCCGACGCAGGCGGCCACCCGCGCGCCGGTCTCGGCGAGGAGCCACTGGAGCTCGCGCTGCACCTGCATCGCCAGCTCGCGGGTGGGGGCGACCACCAGCGCCAGGGGCGCGCCCGCCGGCGGAACGCCCGCTTCGAGGAGCATGTCGGCCAGCGCGAGGCCGAAGGCCACGGTCTTGCCCGAGCCCGTGCGCGAGGAGACGAGGAGATCCCCCGTGCGGTGGGCCGGATCGAGCATCGCCTGCTGGACGGGGGTGGGGACGTCGTAGCCCCGCGCGGCGAGGGCGCGCTGCAGGGGCTGGGCAAGGGGCAAATCGGCAAATCGCATCGGCGCTCTCTACTCGCGGTCGCGCCCCACCGCAATGGGGGGCTTTCGAACCGTCGGGAGGGAACCCGCGCCGCCGCCTCCTTCATTCTCCATGGGAGCCCCTCCCGCGCTGAGCCTTTGCCACGAGGAGACGCGGGTTTCTCCCGGTGGGAAGCGGGTGGGAACGGGGTGCTGCGTCCCGCACCACCTCGCACGCCTGCTCCGCCGGCCGGCGGTGGGGCGGTCCGTCGCTTGCTCTCCTTCGCGCTGCGCCGGGTACGCCCGGGCAGTGAACGGGAGGGAATCCACGCATGGGATGGGGAATGGCGATGCGCCGCTTCGCATGGATCGGCGCGTTGGTTCTTGCCGGCTGCGGGAGCGAGTCGGAGGGCGGACCACCGGGAGGGCCGACCGATGGGGAAGGACCCGGCAGCGTCCTCACGCCCGCGGAAGGCGCGCCGCAGACGCCGCGCAACCCGGGCAGCGAGCTGGGGGGCGGCGGTGGCAGTCGCACCATCGCTCCGATCCCCGAGCGCCAGTGGAGCGGCGGCCACACCGGCGGCACGGGCGGCACGGGCGGCA
>Ga0182742_1000529_pt1 | contig 59670 bp, 52 predicted proteins | sample eDN5th37CBELigMG_FD_128880 | JGI IMG/M metagenome (GOLD analysis project Ga0182742, IMG submission 128880) | Enriched Miracle-Growth compost microbial communities from Emeryville, California, USA - eDNA 5th pass 37_C BE-Lig MG (version 2)... ...
ACGAGTGCCGTGTTCCTCGGGGACCTCGGGGCCACCGCGCAGGCGCGACTGCTCGGTCGTGGTCTCGGGGGCGGTGCCGGCGTCGTCAAGGTGAGCCACCACGGCAGCGCGGATCAGCATGCCGCCCTCTATGCGGCGCTCGCCCCACGTGTCGCGATCCTCGGCGTCGGCCGCGACAACGACTACGGGCATCCGACCGCGGCCGCGCTCGAGCTCCTCGAGGGGCTCGGGGCGCTCATCGGCCGCACCGATGCTGATGGACTGCTGCTCGTGTCCCTCGATGAGCCGGGCGGCCTTCGGCTGTGGCGCGCACGGGCACCGGGCTGACCGCTGGCCCTCGACCGCGCCGCGCACACCTGTCGCCCACGTCATCGACGTCGGTGGGGCGAAGTAGCCTGGACCGCATGGCCCGCGCGTCGACCTCCCGCTCTTCGCGCGGTCCGGCATCGCCCACTGGTGTGCCGTGGCACGAGATCCGCCCGGCACCCGTCGTGCTGCTGAGTGGGCCGGAGCAGTTCCTCGCCGATCGGGCGAGCGGTCTGCTGCGGGACCGGCTCCGCGAGCAGGACCCCGGGCTCGAGGTGAGCGATCTCGCGGCCGATGCGTACGCGCCGGGCGAGCTCATCACCCTCGCGAGCCCGTCGCTCTTCGGCGAGGCGCGACTCATCCGGGTGAGCGGCGTCGAGCGCTGCACTGACGCATTCCTCGATGAGGCGATCGCATACCTTGGCGCGCCCGCCGATGACACGGTCGTGCTCCTCCGGCATGGCGGCGGGGTGCGCGGCAAGCGGCTGCTCGACGCGATCCGCAGCGGCACCGGTGGCGCGATCGAGGTCGCGTGCACGGAGATCAAGGGTGACCAGGCGCGCGCGGAGTTCGTCGGCGCTGAGGTGCGGGCCGCGGGCCGCCGGATCGCGCCGGGGGCGGTCCGCGCCCTCGTCGCCGCGTTCGGCGACGACCTCGCGGAGCTCGCGGGAGCGGTGCGGCAGCTCCTCGACGATGTCGACGGGGACATCACCGAGGCGGAGGTGTCCCGGTATCACGGCGGGCGGATCGAGACGACCGCCTTCGATGTCGCCGACGCGGCGCTGGCCGGGCGCACCGGCGACGCGCTCGTGCTGCTCCGTCACGCCCTCGATTCCGGTGCTGATCCCGTCCCAGTCGTCGCCGCATTCGCGATGAAGCTCCGCGGCATGGCGAAGGTCGCGGGCGCGCGCGGCGCTGGGGGCGCGCTCGCCGGGAGGCTCGGCATGGCGCCCTGGCAGGTCGACCGGGCCCGGCGCGATGTTGCCGGCTGGAGTGACGAGGGACTGGCGAATGCGGTGGCGGCGATCGCCGCGACAGATGCGGCCGTCAAGGGCGGGAGTCGCGACCCCGTATATGCCCTCGAGCGGATGGTGCGTGTAGTGGCGGCGCGCGGGGTGTAGCGAACGCCGCGCGGGGGTGCCCGGACGGCGGGACGTCGTGGCATCGGGCCGGCGATGCTCGTCGTCGCAGTGCACGCGGCGAGCGACTGCACACCCGTGGTCGTCGGACCGGAGCCGTCGGGCGTGCCGACTGCGCCTCCCGTGGGGGCACAGGTCCGGGCGCGGTTCGCTGACCAAAAGGTCGACTGGCACGACTGCGGGGAGGCGACTACGCGGCGGCCTGCGTCCGGGACGCGGTCGACCCCTACCTCATCGAGGGGATCGTGCCCTCGGTGGACCCGCACTGCAGGCGGTGAGGGCCGGCGTGCGCCGCGCATTCGTCGCGATATCCGGCGGAATGCGAAAGGCCCCGCCGGAGCGGGGCCCTTGGATCGGACTGCAGCGGTCCGACCGGCTGCTCAGAGCGCGGCGACCTGCCCGGCGATCGCCGACTTGCGGTTCGCGGCCTGGTTCTTGTGGATGACGCCCTTCGAGACCGCCTTGTCGAGCTTGCGGTTTGCGGCCTGCAATGCCTCGGTGGCCTTCGCCTTGTCGCCGGCAGCGACGGCCTCGCGGGTGCGACGCACCGCGGTCTTCAGCTCGCTCTTGACCGCCTTGTTGCGCTCGTGCGCCTTCTCGTTCTGCTTGTTGCGCTTGATCTGGGACTTGATGTTCGCCAAGGAAGGATCCTTCTCGTTGTATCGGCCAATGGGATGGTCCCGGCCGGGTAGAGGGGTCCTGCCGAGGTGTCGCGCGGTGGGACGCGCGGAAGCCAAGGAGCGAGTTTATCAGGCGTCGGGGCCGGAGGCGATCTGCAACGCGCCGTCTGTGATGGCCTTCGCGACATGGGTGAGGAGGCGGCTGATGCCGACCGGGTTCGCGAGGCTGACGATGTGTGGGGCGAACGGCACAATCGTGTGCCAGGCCCGTGGCGCGGCCCGCCAGAACCGGTGCTCACCGAGTCGCATCTGATCGAACTGCCCCGAGACGAACCAGATCGGCGTGCCAGCCGACGCCGCTCGATGCACGGAGGTGATCGGGTCGAGCTGGGCGACGGCGTTGAGCGCATCGAGGGCTGGACTGAGACTGAACCCGCCCGCGAGCATGTCCTCAGCACCTTCCGGCCCGAGCGCGATCGTCTGCGCGAGACGCTGTGTCCGCACCGCCCGTCCGCCCTGCCGAATCAGCATGGTGCTGATCGCCCGATATACGTCGAGGCCGAAGGTGATCGGCGGGGTCGTGCACGCCATGGGGATGAGGCCGTCGATGCGCTCGTGATGTCGGCCCGCGTACTCCATGACGAGATAGCCACCGAGGGAGAGGCCGACGAGGACGACCGGACCGTGGCCGGGCAGCGCGTCGATCGCGTCGTCAATCGTCGCCATGGCGGCATCGATGGTGAAGGCGTCGTGCCGCAGACCATGCCCCGGCAGATCGGGCGCGACCACGATTGCCTCCGCGGCCTCGAGCGCGGCGACCTGCGGCCGCCACATGGTCCGCGAGGTGAGGAGCCCGTGCACGAGCACGAACCGAGCCTGATTCACAATGGCCACGTTAGTCAGTGCCCGGCTGCCTGCGCCCGGGACCCGGCCGGGTCTGGGATGATGGACCCCGCCATGCCACGCGCCTCGACCCCGTTCATCCCCGCCGCGACGCCCGCCGAGGCGATCCGGAACTTCTGCATCATCGCGCACATCGACCACGGCAAGTCCACGCTCGCCGATCGGATGCTCGGTGTCACGGGCGTCGTCGCGGACCGGGACATGCGCGCGCAGTACCTCGACCGCATGGACATCGAGCGCGAGCGCGGCATCACCATCAAGTCGCAGGCCGTCCGGATGCCGTGGCAGGTCGGCGCCGACACCTTCGCGCTCAACATGATCGACACCCCGGGCCACGTCGACTTCACCTACGAGGTGTCACGCTCGCTCGCCGCCTGTGAGGGCGCCATCCTGCTCGTCGATGCGGCGCAGGGCATCGAGGCCCAGACGCTTGCGAACCTGTACCTCGCTCTGGAGAACGACCTCGAGATCATCCCCGTCCTCAACAAGATCGACCTGCCTGCCGCGGACCCGGAGAAGTACGCGAAGGAGATCGCCCAGCTGCTCGGTGGCTCCCCGGACGACGTCCTCCGGGTCTCCGGCAAGACGGGTGTCGGGGTCGAAGCCCTCCTCGACGAGGTCGTCGCCCGCATTCCTCCTCCCGTCGGCGACCCGGCCGCACCGGCCCGCGCGATGATCTTTGACTCCGTGTACGACGCGTATCGCGGTGTCGTCACCTATGTGCGGATGGTCGATGGCCGGATGAATCCGCGGGAGCGGATCCAGATGATGTCGACGGGATCGGTGCATGAGCTGCTCGAGATCGGGGTCTCCGCCCCCGAGCCGGTGCCCTCGAAGGGGCTCTCGGTCGGCGAGGTCGGGTACCTCATCACGGGCGTGAAGGATGTCCGGCAGTCGAAGGTCGGCGACACGATCACGACCGCGCAGCGGCCCGCGGCCGAGCCGCTCGCTGGGTATGTCGACCCGAAGCCGATGGTGTTCAGCGGCCTGTACCCGATCGACGGGTCCGACTACCCGGTGCTCCGGGAGGCCCTCGACAAGCTCAAGCTGTCCGACGCGTCGCTGCAGTACGAGCCGGAGACCTCAGTCGCGCTTGGCTTCGGCTTCCGCTGCGGCTTCCTCGGCCTGCTCCACCTCGAGATCATCACCGAGCGGCTGTCGCGCGAATTCGGGCTCGATCTCATCACGACGGCGCCGTCGGTCATTTACCAGGTGCGGATGGAGGACGGCAAGCAGGCCGAGGTGACGAACCCGTCCGAGTTCCCGACCGGTGCGAAGATCAGCGAGGTGCTGGAGCCGATGGTCAAGGCCGCGATCCTGGCGCCGAAGGACTACGTCGGCACCATCATGGAGCTGTGCCAGCAGCGCCGCGGCACCCTCATCGGCATGGAGTACCTCGGCGAGGACCGCGTCGAGATCCGCTACACGATCCCGCTCGGCGAGATCGTCTTTGACTTCTTCGACCAGCTGAAGTCCCGCACCGCGGGCTACGCCTCGCTCGACTACGAGCCGGCGGGGGAGCAGGCCGCCGACCTCGTCAAGGTCGACATCCTGCTGCAGGGGGAGCAGGTCGACGCCTTCAGCGCGATCGTGCACCGCGACAAGGCCTACGCCTACGGCACGCTCATGACCGAGCGGCTCCGGAAGCTCATCCCGAGGCAGCAGTTCGAGGTCCCGATCCAGGCGGCGATCGGCTCCCGCATCATCGCGCGGGAGAACATCCGCGCCATCCGCAAGGACGTCCTCGCCAAGTGCTACGGCGGCGACATCTCCCGCAAGCGCAAGCTCCTCGAGAAGCAGAAGGAGGGCAAGAAGCGCATGAAGATGGTCGGCCGCGTCGAGGTCCCCCAGGAGGCGTTCATCGCCGCGCTGTCCGGCGACGTGGAGTCGAAGGACAAGAAGTAGCTTCTGGCCTTGATGGCGGCACCACCGGTGACCCTGACCCCATACACTGACGCCATGTCCCCCAAGAGTCGTGCTGTCGCCGCCATCCTCGGATTCTTCCTTGGCGTGCTCGGGATCGACCGCTTCTACCTCGGCAACATCGGACTGGGCATCGCCAAGCTTCTGGTCGGCTGGGCGACCGCCGGCATCTGGCCGCTCATCGACTGGATCTACATCCTCGTCGGGGCCGCGCACGACGGGCAGGGGCGCCCGGTGCGGGACTGGGGCGGGGCGTAGCGCGCAAGTTGGCTGACACACCGGTCATCACCCTCAACAACGGCGTCGAGATCCCGCAGCTCGGGCTCGGTGTCTGGCAGGCGAGCCCTGCGGAGACCGAGGCGGCAGTGCGGTTCGCGATCGCCGAGGCCGGCTACCGCCACATCGACACCGCAGCCGCCTACCGGAACGAGGAAGCGGTGGGCCGCGGCATCGCCGCGAGTCGCGTCCCACGCGACGAGGTCTTCGTGACGACCAAGCTGTGGAATTCGGACCACGGTGCGGATCGTGCGCGGCCGGCGCTCGATGCGAGCCTTCGGCGGCTCGGCCTCGACCATGTCGACCTCGTGCTGATCCACTGGCCGCTGCAGGACGCGGCGCGCCGGATCGAGACGTGGCTCGCGCTCGAGGCGGCGCTTGAGGCCGGGAAGGCCCGCGCGATCGGCGTATCGAACTTCACGACCGAGCAACTCGAGGAGGTCATCGCGGCAGGAAGCATCGTGCCCGCGGTGAACCAGGTCGAGTTGCACGTACGATTCCCGCAACAGTCGCTCCGCGCATTCTGCAGGACGCGAGGCATCGCGGTCGAGTCCTGGAGTCCGCTCGGTGGTGCGCCCGGCTCGTGGGGTGGGGAGACGAACACCCTGCTCGGCGACCCCATCGTCGCGGGCGTCGCCCGCCGCCACGAGCGCAGCCCCGCACAGGTGCTCATCCGGTGGCATCTACAGCAGGGGCTCATCGCGATCCCGAAGTCGGTGCACCCGGATCGGATCCGCCAGAACATCGAAGTGTTCGACTTTGAGCTCGATGCGGGGGACCTCGTGGCGCTCGCCTCGCTCGAGACGGGTGAGCGGATCGGCGCGGATCCGCTCGAGGCCAACTGGGGTGCTCGGCCGACCTCGTAGCGGCGCCATCGAGTCGACGCAGCGCACGCGGTCTTGGGCCGGGAGGGTCGCGCCCGCGTAGGAGGGCTTTGCGCGGTTCCGCCCCCGCCTCAGCCCCCGGGAGCCTCCCGAGTTGTCGCCGCCCACCAAGTTGCGCATCGCAGCCAGCACGCCCGATTACAGTGTGACGCGTGACTGACTATCGCCCGCCCGTCGATGACATCCTCTTCTCGCTCAAGGTGGCCGGGTACGACCGCCTCGCCGAGCTCGAGCAGTACGCGCACGCCGATCTCGAGACCGTCGGCAGCCTCATCGAGGAGGCCGGCGCGTTCATGGCCGAGGTGGTCGCGCCGACGAACCGCGAGGGCGACGTCGTCGGGTCGACCTACCAGGGCGACGGCGTGGTCGTCACACCGCCGAGCTTCAAGCCTGCCTACGACAAGCTCATGGCCTCGGGCTGGCTCAGCCCTTCCTTCCCGTCGCAGTACGGCGGCGGTGACTTCCCCCAGACGGTCGGCTCCGCGATCCAGGAGCTGGTGCAGTCCTCGAATATGGCGTTCTCCCTCGGGCCGCTGCTCACGCACGGCTTCGCCGACGCATTCCTCGCGTATGCCTCCGACGAGCTCAAGGACCTCTATCTGCCGCGGATGATCTCCGGCGAGTGGATGGGCACCATGAATCTCACGGAGCCGCAGGCCGGCACCGATGTCGGCGCGCTCACGACGAAGGCCGTGCCGAATGACGACGGCAGCTGGTCGATCACGGGCGGCAAGATCTTCATCACCTGGGGCGAGCACGACCTCACCGACAACATCATCCACCTCGTCCTCGCCCGCACCCCGGGCGCGCCGGAGGGAACGAAGGGCATCTCGCTCTTTGTCGTCCCGAAGTTCTTGCCCACGCCGGATGGCGAACTCGGGGCGCGCAACCCGGTCAGCGCGATCGGCATCGAGCACAAGCTCGGCATCCACGGCTCGCCGACCTGCGTCATGCAGTTCGACGGGGCGAAGGGCTGGCTCGTCGGCGATGAGCACAAGGGCATGCGCGCCATGTTCGTCATGATGAATGCGGCACGCCTGTCCGTCGGCATGCAGGGCCTCTCGCAGTCGGTGCGCGCCCACCAGCAGTCCCTCGAGTACGCGAAGCAGCGCGTCCAGGGCCGCACGGTTACCGGTGAAGCGACGATCCTCGGTCACCCGGACGTGCGCCGGATGCTCATGACGCAGCGCTCGACGATTGCGGCGCTGCGCTACCTGCTCCACCTGAACTCGATCAACATCGACCTCGCCGAGCAGCACCCCGACGAGGCCGTTCGCGCCCGCGCCGAAGAGATGGCGGGGCTGCTCACGCCGCTGTGCAAGTCCTACGGCACCGAGATGGGCCTGGAGAACGCGTCGATCAACATCCAGATCCACGGCGGTCACGGCTATATCGAGGAGACGGGTGCGAGCCAGCTCTGGCGGGATGTGCGCATCACGCTGCTGTACGAGGGCACGAACGGCGTGCAGGCCGCGGACCTCGTCGGGCGCAAGCTCGCCGTGCGCGACGGCCAGTCCTTCCTGGAGTTCATCGCCGAGATGCGAGAGCTGCTCCCGACGCTGCGGGCGGCGGGGGACCGGCAGGCGACGATTGCGGCGCACCTCGATTCCTCCCTGGGCGTGCTCGAGCAGACGACCGGCTGGATGCTCAAGACGGGCGCGGCGGGCGACCGGGCCTCGGTGCTCGCCGGCTCGGTGCCGTACCAGCGGATCTGGGCGGTGAACGTCTGCGCCTGGCTGCTCGCGAAGGCCGCGCTGGACGAGGAGGCGCCCGCGGATGCGCTCGCGCTCGCCGAGTTCTACGCGGCACAGCTCCTCCCGGAGGCGCACTCGCAGGCCCCCGCGGCGACGGCGGGTGCCGAGCAGCTCTACGCCGTCGACCTCTGAGCTGGATCCGGTGGTTGCCCAAATCTGCTGGTGAAGTGCAGCGACCACCAGCAGATTTGGGCACCCACCGGAATGGGCGAGGAGGATTGAGGGATGGGAGCACTGCCCGACGGTGACGTCGCGCCCACGGATGGCGCACTCCCGCCGAGTGTCCTCGACGGCGCGGCGACCCGCGCATTCGGGGTGTATCTGCACGTGCCGTTCTGTCGCGTGCGCTGCGGGTACTGCGATTTCAACACCTACACCTCGACCGAGCTCCTCGGCGCTCGGCAGGAGGACTTCGCAGGGCAGGCGGTCCACGAGGTCGGCTTCGCGCGCGAGGTGATCGAGCGCACCGGGTTGCCCACGCGCGCCGCGAGCACGGTGTTCTTCGGCGGCGGCACGCCGACGCTGCTGCCCGCCACGGATCTCGTGACGATGCTCGATGCCGTGCGCGACGCATTCGGGCTCGTCGATCGTGCCGAGGTGACGACGGAGGCGAATCCGGACTCGGTCGACCGGGACGCGCTGCGGCGGCTCGCGGACGGCGGGGTCACCCGGGTCTCCTTCGGCATGCAGTCCGCGGTCCCGCACGTGCTCGCGACGCTCGACCGCACGCACGACCCGGCCCGCGTGCCGCAGGTCGTCGACTGGGCTCGGGAGGCGGGGCTCGCCGTGAGCCTCGACCTCATCTACGGGACGCCGGGGGAGTCGCTGGAGGACTGGCAGGCGAGTGTCGACTCGGCGCTCGCGCTCGAGCCCGACCATGTGTCGGCGTACGCCCTCATCGTCGAGGACGGCACGAAGCTCGCCGCCCGGATCCGTCGCGGGGAGCTCGCCGCCCCCGATGACGACCTCCACGCGGACATGTATGCATCCGCGGACGCGGCGCTCGCGGCCGCCGGCTACGACTGGTACGAGGTGAGCAACTGGTCGCGCGGGTCCCAGCAGCGCTCGCGTCACAACCTCGCCTACTGGACCGGCGAGGACTGGTGGGGGATCGGCCCCGGGGCGCACTCCCACATCGGCGGGGTGCGCTGGTGGAACGTGAAGCACCCGAGCGCGTACGGCCAGCGCATCGCCGCCGGCGAGTCACCCGCACTGGCGCGCGAGCTGCTCACGTCGGAGGACCGGTATCGCGAGGATGTGCTGCTGCGCACCCGCATCTCCGACGGGCTGCCGATCGCCAAGCTCGACGCACACGGGCGGCACGCGGTGCCCGGGCTCATCGCGGACGGGCTCGTCGATGGCGCTGCGGCGATCCGTGGCCGAGTCGTCCCGACGCTGCGGGGCCGTCTGCTCGCCGACACCGTCGTGCGCGCGCTGCTGGTCTGAACCGATGGCGCCGAACCCACGGATTCGGGAATTGTCCTCGTGAATGCCCACATTGTCCCCAAGCTGTGACTATCCTGAGTCCGTTGCCAAAGGTGACAACGGTCGGAGTTTCCGCCCGTCGGATCAAGGAGGAACCCTTTGTATAACAGCGACGCCTTGGCCGCAGTGTTGTTGCTCTCGCTCGTGTTGCCGTTGATCTTCGTGATCGTGAGCTACGTCCTGTCGGCGATCGCCCTGACCAAACTCTTCCAGAAGGCCGGTGTCGCGACACCGGCGGTGGCGTGGATCCCGGTCTACAACACCATGCTCTGGGCGAAGCTTGTCGATCTCAGCCCGTGGGTGTACCTGATCGTCGCGATCGGCGGCGGCTTGCTCGCACAGATCCCGATCATCGGGTGGATCCTCGCGCTGGCCCCGCTCGCGATGCTCGTCGTGATGGTGCTGCGCACGAACCAGAAGCTCGGCAAGGAGCTCGTCGGCTGGACGATCTTCGGTGGCCTGCTGACACTCATCTGGCTGCTCGTCGTCGGTTTCGACAAGTCCACTTGGCGCACCGGCGAGCAGAACGGTGTCCCTGCGCCGTTCTGGCACAAGTGGGGTGCGTTCTTCCAGGACACCACCACGTTCGGCGGGGTGCCCGACCAGGGCTACTCGTCGCCGCAGGGTCCCACCGCGCCGCCCGCGGCACCGCCGCAGACGCCGCCTGCCGTGTGAGCAGCTTGTTCTGTTCGGAAGGGTCCCGCAGTCCGCGGGGCCCTTCCGCATTTCTGGGCCGGGAGGAATGCGCGGGGCGCCCCAGCCGCGCTTGCTAGAGTTGGCAGTCATCGGGTCGGAGTGCCAGTCACGACCCCGCACGAACGTCAGCAGGAAGGCGACATGGTCTCGGAACGCGGCCTCGAGGTCCTTCGGGTCATCGTCGAGGACTATGTCGCGACCCGGGAACCGGTCGGCTCGAAGGCGATCGTCGAGCGGCATGGCTTCGGCGTGTCGAGCGCGACGATCCGCAACGACATGGCGGCGCTCGAGGAGGACGGCCTCATTGCGGCACCGCACACCTCCTCGGGCCGCATCCCGACCGATAAGGGCTACCGCGCATTCGTCGATCAGATCAGCTCGCTGCGCCCGCTGACGAGCGCGCAGCGGCACGCGATCGAGTCGTTCCTCGGCCAGGCCGTCGACCTCGATGACGTGCTCGCGCGCACCGTCCGGCTGCTCAGCCAGCTCACGAGCCAGGTCGCGGTCATCGAGTACCCGACGCTCGGGGTGCAGCGGGTGCGGCACGTCGAGATCCTGCCGCTCGGGGCGACGCGGGCGATGACGGTGCTCATCGCCGACGGCGGCCGGGTCGAGCAGCGCATCGTCGACCTCGGCGAGCCGGTCGAGCCAGCCGACCTCGAGGAGGTGCGCGCGCGAGCGAATGCAGCGCTCGGCGGGCTCTCGCTCGATGAGGCGCTCGTCGCGCTCGATGATTTCGCGGACGAGTTCTCGCCAAGTCAGCGCCCCCTCGTCACCGCGCTCGTCGAGCAGCTCCGAGAGCAGGTGAGCGCCGACCGCCAGGCCCGGCTCGTCATGGCCGGCACGGCGAATCTCGCTCGCACCGAGCCCGACTTCCCCGGTTCGATCACCCCCGTGCTCGAAGCGATCGAGGAGCAGGTGACGCTGCTGCGGCTCTTCAGCGAGCTCGAGGCGGAGCAGCATGGCATCGCCGTGTCGATCGGGCACGAGCACGACGGGTTCGGACTCGATGACACGAGTGTGCTCGCGGGCCGATATGGGACGCCAGGTGGGCGCTCCCGCCTCGGTGTGATCGGCCCGACGCGGATGGACTATCCGGGGAACATTGTGGCGATCCGGGCGGTCGCCCGGTACCTGTCGCGACTGCTCGGTGAACAGGAGTGAATGTGGCGGTCGACCATTACGAGACCCTCGGCTTGGCGAGGGACGCGAGCCAGGAGGACATCAAGAAGGCGTATCGACGCCTCGCGCGGGAGCTCCACCCGGACGTCAACCCCTCCGGCGAAGCAGCCGAGCGGTTCAAGCTCGTCACGCACGCCTACGACGTGCTGAGCGACCCGCAGCAGCGCCAGGAGTACGACCTCGGCGGCCGTGGCGGCTTCGGGGACTTCGGCGGCTTCGGCGACGTGTTCTCGAGCTTCTTCGGTTCGGCGGCTGGCGGCGGTGGCAATCGTCCCAGGTCCCGCCGGGAGCGAGGCCAGGACGCGCTGCTGCGGATCGAGCTCGACCTCGAGCACGTCATCGCCGGGACGGTCCGCGACGTCGAGGTCGCGACAGCGGTCACCTGTGCGACCTGCGATGGGGCCTGCGTCCAGCCGGGCACCAGCGAGGTGACCTGCGATATCTGCGGCGGCTCCGGGCACGTCCAGCGTCAGATGCGCTCACTGCTGGGGACCGTGGTCACCTCGGCGCCGTGCGGCACCTGCCGCGGCTACGGCACGCTCATCCCGTACCCGTGCACGAGCTGCCAGGGAGAGGGTCGGGTCCGGGCGACGAAGACGGTGTCCGTCGACATCCCGGCCGGCATCGACACCGGCATGCGTATCCAGCTCCGCGGCCAGGGCGAGGCCGGCCCGGCTGGTGGGCCGAATGCCGACCTGTACGTCGAAATCACCGTGCGTCACCATGACGTCTTCAGCCGCAGCGGCGACGACCTGCTCGCGACGCTCGAGACCGCCATGGTCGACGCGGTGCTTGGCCGCACGGTCACCCTCGCGGGACTCGACGGGGAGGTCGAGGTGGAGCTGCCCGAGGGTGCCCAATCAGGGGATGCCATTGTCGTGAAGGGCCGCGGCGTCGGTCGGCTCCGCGGCGTCGGGCGGGGCGACCTCCGCATCGCCGTGCAGGTCATCACCCCGGAGCGGCTCAGCGGCAAGGAGCGGGATCTCATCGAGCGATTCCGGGAGCTGCGCTCGGAGGCGCCCCCCGCATTCGCCACCTTCCGGCAAGGGCTCTTCGCACGCTTGCGGGACCGCTTCCACGGCTTCTTCTGATCGTGGCCTCGCTGTACCTCAACGAGTCGCTCGATGTCATCGCCTTCGAGGTCGGGCGCCGTGTCGCGGTGCACGGTCCCGATGCGCGTCACGCCGCACAGGTGGCACGGGTGCGCACCGGCGAGCGGATCGGGATCGGGGACGGCCGAGGCCGCATCGGCTGGGGCCCCGTCGTGCAGGTCGCGGCCGACGCCGTCGCGATCGACATCGAGGAGGTCGTCGTCGAGTCGCCGCGACGCCCGGAGCTCTGGCTCGTGCAGGCGCTCGCGAAGGGCGACCGCGACGAGCTCGCCGTGCAGGCGGCAACCGAGCTCGGCGTGACCGGGGTCGTGCCCTGGCAGGCCGCGCGCTCGGTGTCTCGCTGGGCGGGACCGAAAGCGGCCAAAGGCGTCGAGCGCTGGCGCACGATCTGCCGGGAGGCAGCCAAGCAGGCGATCCGGCCGAGCGTCCCCACCGTGGGCGACCTCGCCTCGACCGCCGACCTCGCCACCCGCGCGGGTCAGGCGGGGGTGCTCACCCTCGTGCTCGAGCCGAGTGCGGCGACCTCGCTGCGCGACATCGTGACTGCGACCGCGGTCGACCCCGAGCGGTCACCGGCCCGCATCGAGCTCGTGGTCGGCCCGGAGGGTGGCATCGACCCGTTCGAGCTACACACGCTCGAGGCGGCCGGCGCGACGCTCACCCGGCTCGGCCCCGAGGTCCTCCGCACCTCGACCGCGGGCCCTGCCGCGGTGGCCGCACTCGCGACCCTGCTCGGCCGCTGGTGACCCTCGGGCAGTAGGCTCGTGAGGTGGTCTCGATCCTCGTGCTCAATGGTCCGAATCTCGGGCGGCTTGGCAGCCGTGAGCCGGACGTGTACGGGCACCAGGACCTCGACGCGCTCACGCGGCTCCTCACGGATCTGGTCGCCAGCCGCGCGACGATTGAGGTCCGCCAGAGCGATGAGGAGGCGGAGCTGGTGCACTGGCTGCACGAGGCGGTCGACACGACGCGACCCGTCATCCTCAATCCCGCCGCATTCACCCACTACTCGTACGCGCTCCGCGATGCCGCAGCGCTGGTGACGAAGGCGGGTCTGCCGCTCATCGAGGTGCACATCACGAACCCGCACGCGCGCGAGACGTTCCGCCACCGCAGCGTCATCTCGGGGGTCGCGACGGGCGTCATCGCGGGCTTCGGCTTCGGCGGCTATGGGCTCGCGGTCGAGGCGATCCTGGCGAGCGCGTAGCGCCAGCTAGACTTGCGCGGGCCGTTTCGGCGAGAGGAATGCGCATGGCGACGACGAACGACATCAAAAAGGGCTCCGTGCTCTCCCTGGAGGGCCAGCTCTGGAATGTGACCGACTTCCAGCACGTCAAGCCCGGCAAGGGCGGCGCATTCGTGCGCACGACGCTGAAGAATGTGGTGACGGGCAAGACCCTCGACCGCACCTTCAACGCGGGCACGAAGATCGACTTCGCAACGGTCGACCGGCGCGACTACCAGTACCTGTACCAGGACGGCGCCGACTTCGTCTTCATGGACCTACAGGACTACGACCAGCTCACCGTGCCCGGCACGATCGTCGGCGACGCCGCGAACTTCATGCTCGAGAACCAGACGGTCATGCTCGCGATCCACGAGGGCGAGCCCCTCTACATCGAGTTGCCGGCCTCGGTCGTGCTCACCGTCACCCACACCGACCCGGGGCTGCAGGGCGACCGCAGCTCGGCGGGGACAAAGCCCGCCACCCTGGAGACGGGGTACGAGATCCAGGTCCCGCTCTACCTGGAGTCGGACACGAAGGTCAAGGTCGACACCCGAGACGGCTCGTACCTCGGCCGCGTCAACGACTGACAGACCGTGTCGGCCCGTACGAAGGCGCGCAAGCGCGCCCTCGACCTCCTGTACAGCGCCGATGTGCGCGGCCAATCGCTGACCGAGGCGCTTGAGGCCGAGACCGCCCGTGCCGCCCGCGAGCCCGCCCGGGCGGCGTCCTGGGCGTACGCCTCGACGATCGTGCGGGGCGTGATCGAGCACGCCGACGAGATCGACGAGACCATCCGGACGTACGCGCTCGACTGGCCGCTCGAGCGGATGCCCGCCGTTGACCGGGCGCTGCTGCGGATCGGGGTCTGGGAACTGCTCCACAATCCGGAGGTCCCCGCGCCAGCGGCCATCGCGGAGGCCGTCGAGTCCGCGGCGACGCATTCGACCGCCGACTCTGCCCGATTCATCAATGGCGTCCTCGCTCGGATCGGCGACGCACGCGCCTGAGTGCAGCGGACCCGCAGTCGGCCGGGTCTATACTCGTGCCCGCAGCCTTGAAGCCCGTCCTGTGAGACGGAAAAGGTGAAGAAGGGAGTCCCGTTGGTCGTCCACGGGAACGTCGTCCTGCAGGCCGACGACATCCGGCGCGCGCTCAAACGCATCGCGCACGAGATCGTCGAGTCGAGCAAGGGCTCCTCGGACCTCGTGCTCCTCGGGATCCCGACCCGGGGTGCGATCCTCGCGACGCGGCTCGCCGCGACGCTCGAGTCGATCGAGCCCGGCTGCGCGAGTGTCGGCACCCTCGACGTCACGATGTACCGCGACGACCTCGGTCGCCAGCCCACGCGGGCGACGCATCCGACCTCGATCCCCGATGGTGGCATCGACGGCAAGACGGTCGTCCTCGTCGACGACGTCCTCATGAGCGGGCGCACGATCCGCGCGGCACTGGACGCGGTGGCCGCGATCGGTCGCCCGAAGGCGGTGCGGCTGGCGGTGCTGGTCGACCGCGGCCACCGTGAGCTGCCCATCCGTGCTGATTTTGTCGGCAAGAATCTGCCGTCCGCGACGTCCGAGCGCATCCACGTGCGGCTGCACGAGATCGATGGCAACGAAGAGGTGGCCATCCAGTGAGGCACCTGCTCACGACACAGACGCTGCCCAGGGATGCGGCCATCGCCATCCTGGACACCGCCGAAGACATGGCGGCGGTCTCCGGGCGCGAGGTGAAGAAGCTGCCGACGCTGCGCGGCCGCACCGTCGTCAACCTCTTCGTCGAAGACTCGACCCGGACCAGGATCTCCTTCGAGGTCGCGGCGAAGCGGCTATCAGCCGATGTCATCAACTTCAGCGCCAAGGGCTCGAGCCTGTCGAAGGGCGAGTCGCTCAAGGACACTGCCCGGACTCTGCACGCGATGGGCGCCGACGGCGTCGTCATCCGTCACCCCGCGAGCGGCGCCCCGCACACGCTGGCCCACGCGGGCTGGATCGATGCGGGCGTCGTCAACGCCGGCGACGGTGCGCACGAGCACCCGACGCAGGCGCTGCTCGACGCGTTCACGATCCGCCGCCGACTCCACGGCGAGGCCAGCCGAGGCCAGGGTCTCGACGGGGTGACCGTCACGATCGTCGGCGACGTGCTGCACTCCCGCGTCGCACGGTCGAACCTGTGGCTGCTGCGCACGCTCGGGGCCGAGGTGCGCTTCGTCGCGCCCGCAACCCTGTTGCCGTATGGCACCGCCTCCTGGCCGGTGACCGTCGGCGTCGATCTCGACGCGGCGATCGCCGACGGTCCTGATGTGCTCATGATGCTCCGCATTCAGCATGAGCGGATGCACGCGGCGTATTTCCCGAGCGAGCGCGAGTACGCCAGGCAGTGGGGGCTCACCGACGCGCGCCTCGCCCGGCTCCCAGCGCGTACGATGGTCATGCACCCCGGGCCGATGAACCGCGGCCTCGAGATCTCCGCAGCCGCTGCCGACAGCCCGCAGTCGACCGTGCTCGACCAGGTGGCCAACGGCGTCTCGGTCCGGATGTCGGTGCTCTACCACTTGCTCGCGACCGGGGAGGCCTCATGACGCAGACCGGAACTGGCGATCGGGTCGTCCGTGTCGTCGATGCGACCCTGCCCAGCGGTGATCGCACCGACCTCTGGCTGGCGGGCGGCCGCTTCGTGGCGCCCGCGGGCCACGCCGACGAGACGGTCGACGCCTCCGGGCTGATCGCCCTGCCCGGGCTCGTCGACCTGCATACGCACCTGAGGGAACCCGGCTTCGAGCAGTCCGAGACGGTGCTGACGGGCACGCGGGCGGCGGCGGCCGGGGGGTTCACCGCGGTCTTCGCGATGGCGAACACGCTGCCGGTACAGGACACGGCTGGGGTCGTCGAGCAGGTGCAGTCGCTCGGGGAGCGCTCGGGCTACGCGACCGTGCGCCCGATCGGCGCCGTCACCGTCGGGCTCGCGGGGGAGCGCCTCGCCGAGATCGGGGCGATGGCGACCTCGCGCGCCGAGGTCCGAGTCTTTTCCGACGACGGGTACTGCGTCCACGACCCGCTGCTCATGCGCCGCGCCCTCGAGTACGTCAAGACGTTCGGCGGCGTCATCGCCCAACACGCGCAGGACCCGCGCCTCACCGAGGACGCGCAGATGCACGAGGGCGAGGTGTCCGCGCGCCTCGGGCTCGCCGGCTGGCCCGCCGTCGCCGAGGAGTCGATCATCGCCCGCGACGTGCTCCTCGCCGAGCACGTCGGCGCCCGACTGCACATCTGCCATGTCTCGACCGCCGGCTCGGTCGACGTCATCCGCTGGGCGAAGGCGCGGGGGATCGCGGTGACGGCGGAGGCGACGCCGCACCACCTGCTCCTCACCCACGAGCTCGCGGAGACCTACGACGCGCGGTACAAGGTGAACCCGCCGCTGCGCCGTGCCGAAGACGTCGAGGCGCTGCGCGCCGGGCTCGTCGACGGGACGATCGACATCATCGCGACCGACCACGCCCCCCACCCCACCGAGCACAAGGAGTGCGCGTGGGCAGAGGCCGCCAACGGCATGGTCGGGCTCGAGTCCGCCCTCTCCGTCGTGCAGGCGGCGATGGTCGACACAGGCTTGCTCGGCTGGCAGGACGTCGCCCGGGTCATGTCGGCTGCGCCGGCACGAATCGGTGGGCTGCGCGGGTACGGCAGGGCCTTCGGCATCGGGGAGCCCGCCCAGCTCACGCTCGTCGACCCGAGCGTGAAACGCGACTTCGCCACGAGCGACCTCCGGGGCCGCTCGGTGAACTCCCCATACCTTGGCCGCGAGCTGCCCGGCCGCGTCGAGCACGTTTGGCACGCGGGCGTGCGGACGGTCGCTGGCGGGGGCCTCGTCGAGACGCTCGGGAGCGTCGACTGATGCCGTGGGCGCGGGAGCTCCTCCTGGGCGTCACGATCCTCATCGGGGTCGCACTGCTCGTCCTGCTCGTCGTCGGCTGGCGGCGCCGCGTCCGCCGGCAGCGGCACCTGGCGCCGCTGCAGCCCGTGCCGACACTGCCGCAGGACACCAAGGTGTGGAGCGGCAAGTATGTCGCGACGACGATGGCCGACGACCCCTACGACCGCATTCTTGCGGGAGGACTCGGCTTCCGTGGCGACGCGGCCGCGAGCGTGACCTTCGAGGGCCTCCTCGTCCGGCGGACGGGGGAGACGGATATCTGGATCCCTCGCGACGACCTGATCGGGGTCGATCGCGCCACCTGGACCATCGACCGGGTCGTGGAGCGCGACGGCCTGCACCTCATTCGCTGGCGGCTCGGCGAGCAGGAGGTCGACACCTACCTGCGGCTCGACGCGCCCGCCGCATTCGACACCGCCCTCGCCCAGATGGAGCTGATCACATCATGACCGACCGGATCCCCGCATTCCTCGTCCTCGAGGACGGCAGCCGTCACGAGGGGCTCGCCTATGGCGCCGTCGGGCAGACGCTCGGTGAGGTCGTCTTCGCGACCGGGATGACCGGCTACCAGGAGACCTTCACCGACCCGAGCTACGCCGGGCAGATCGTCGTCATGACGGCACCGCATATTGGCAACACGGGCGTGAATGCGGAGGACGAGGAATCCTCGCGCGTCTGGGTGAGCGGTGTCGCCGTCCGCGACCCGTCCCGGATCGTCTCGAACTACCGGGCGACCGGCGCACTCGGCACCGAGCTCGCGGGCGCTGAGGTCGTCGGCATCTCCGACATCGACACGCGCGCGGTGACGCGCCGACTCCGCGAAACCGGCTCGATGCGCGGCGGCATCTTCTCCGGCGAGGCGGCGGCGCTGGGCGCTGAGGAACAGCTGCGGCTCGTGCGCTCGGCCGGGGGCATGGCTGGCCAGAACCTCTCGGCGGAGGTCTCGACCACTGAGCCCTACGTGGTGCCGCAGCGTGGCGGGGAGCCGCTCGGTCGGCTCGCGGTCATCGACCTCGGCATCAAACGCCGTACGCTCGAGTGGCTCGCGGACCGTGGCTTCGAAGTCCACGTCCTGCCGGAGGCCTCGACATTCCAGGACATTCAGGCGATCGACCCGGTCGGCGTCTTCTACTCGAACGGCCCGGGGGACCCTGCCGCGAGCGACCGGCACGTCGAGCTCCTGCGGGAGGTGCTGCACGCTGAGCTCCCGTTCTTCGGCATCTGCTTCGGCAACCAGCTGCTCGGTCGCGCGCTCGGCTTCGGCACCTACAAGCTCGGCTTCGGGCACCGCGGTATCAACCAGCCGGTGCAGGACCGGCTGACCGGCCGCGTCGAGGTGACCAGCCACAACCATGGGTTCGCCGTCGACATGCCGGTCGACGGACCGGTCGAGTCCCCGGCTGGGTTCGGCCTCGCCGAGGTCACCCACATCAATCTCAATGACGGCGTTGTTGAGGGCCTGCGGGCCCTCGACCGACCCGCATTCAGCGTCCAGTATCACCCCGAGGCGGCGGCCGGCCCGCACGACGCCTCGTATCTCTTCGACCGTTTTGCGGCGCTAGTGAAGGAGTCCCGTGCCCAAGCGCGCTGACATCAACTCGGTCCTCGTCATCGGCTCCGGCCCGATCGTCATCGGGCAGGCCGCGGAGTTCGACTACTCGGGCACCCAAGCCTGCCGCGTGCTCCGCGAGGAGGGGGTGCGGGTCATTCTCGTCAACTCGAACCCCGCAACGATCATGACCGACCCCGGGTTCGCCGACGCGACCTACGTCGAGCCGATCACGAGCGAGGTCATCGAGGCGATCATCCTGAAGGAGCGCCCCGACGCGATCCTCCCGACGCTCGGCGGGCAGACCGCGCTCAATGCGGCGATCGCGCTCCACGAGGCCGGGATCCTCGAGAAGTACGGTGTCGAGTTGATCGGCGCGAAGGTCGAGGCCATCCAGCGCGGCGAGGACCGCCAGCTCTTCAAGGACCTCGTCATCGCCGCGGGCGCGGAGGTCGCGCGCTCCTATGTCGTTCAGTCGCTCGAGGAGGCCCGGACTGCGATGGCCGACCTCGGGCTGCCGCTCGTCGTGCGGCCGTCGTACACCATGGGCGGGCTTGGGTCGGGCTTCGCGTACACCGTCGAGGAGTTCGAGCGCATGGTCGCCGACGGGCTGCACCAGTCGCCGACCCACGAGGTCCTGCTCGAGGAGTCGATCCTCGGCTGGAAGGAGTACGAGCTCGAGCTCATGCGCGACCAGGTCGACAACTGCGTCGTCGTCTGCTCGATCGAGAACGTCGACCCGGTCGGCGTGCACACTGGCGACTCGATTACCGTCGCCCCGGCCCTCACGCTCACCGATCGCGAGTTTCAGCACCTGCGTGACATCGGCATTCGGATCATCCGTGATGTCGGCGTCGACACCGGTGGCTGCAATATCCAGTTCGCGGTCGAGCCGTCGACGGGCCGCGTCATCGTCATCGAGATGAATCCGCGGGTCTCGCGATCCAGTGCGCTTGCCTCGAAGGCGACCGGGTTCCCGATCGCGAAGATCGCGGCGAAGCTCGCGATCGGCTACACGCTCGACGAGATCCCGAACGACATCACGAAGGTGACGCCCGCGAGCTTCGAGCCGACGCTCGACTACATCGTCGTCAAGGTGCCGCGCTTCGCCTTCGAGAAATTCCCCTCCGCGGACGCGACGCTGACGACGACCATGAAGTCGGTCGGCGAGGCGATGGCGATCGGGCGGAATTACGCGACCGCGCTGCAGAAGGCGCTGCGCTCCCTCGAGCAGCGCGGCAGCTCCTTCCACTGGGACGGGGAGCCGGGCGATGCGGACGAGCTGACCGCCATCGCGGCGGTGCCGACGGACGGCCGGATCGTGACGGTGCAGCAGGCGCTGCGCGCGGGGGCGACGGTCGAGCAGCTGCATGCCGCGACCGGCATCGACCCGTGGTTCCTCGACCAGATCGTGCTCATCAACGAGATCGCCGCGGAGGTCGCCGCCGCGCCCGCGCTCGACCGCGACCTGCTTCGGCACGCGAAGGGGCACGGCTTCGGCGACGCCCAGCTCGCCGCGCTGCGCGGGGTCACCGAGCAGGAGCTTCGCGAACTGCGTTGGTCGCTCGACCTCCGGCCGGTGTACAAGACGGTCGACACCTGCGCGGGGGAGTTCCCGGCCCTGACGCCGTACCACTACTCGAGCTATGACGCGGAGACGGAGGTCACGCCGAGTGAGCGCCGCAAGGTCGTCATCGTCGGCTCGGGCCCGAACCGGATCGGGCAGGGCATCGAGTTCGACTACTCCTGTGTCCACGCCTCCTTCGCGCTCGCCGAGGCCGGCTACGAGACGATCATGATCAACTGCAACCCGGAGACGGTGTCCACCGACTACGACACGAGCGACCGACTCTACTTCGAGCCGTTGACGCTCGAGGACGTGCTCGAGGTCGTGCACGCGGAGTCGGCCTCGGGGGAGTTCGTCGGGGCGATCGTCACCCTCGGCGGCCAGACCGCCCTCGGGCTCGCGCAGGGCCTCAAGGACGCGGGCGTCCCGATCCTCGGAACGCAGCCGGAGGCGATCGACCTCGCGGAGGAGCGTGGGCGGTTCTCCGAGATCCTCGAGGCCGCGGGGCTCGTCAGCCCCCGGCACGGCACGGCGACGGACCCCGAGGCGGCGCTGCGCATCGCGGCGGAGATCGGCTACCCCGTGCTCGTGCGACCGAGCTACGTGCTTGGCGGCCGCGCGATGGAGATCGTGTACGACGGGCCTGGCCTGCGCGACTACTTCGCGCGGGTGCGTGACCAGGTCGTCATCGCGCCCGGCACGCCGCTGCTCATCGACCGATTCCTCGATGACGCGGTCGAGATCGACATCGACGCGATCTACGACGGCGAACGCCTCTACGTCGGCGGGATCATGGAGCACATCGAGGAGGCCGGGGTGCACTCGGGCGACTCGGCGTGCACCCTGCCGCCGACGACGCTCGGGCGGGAGCTGCTCGACGAGGTCCGGACCGCGACCGAGGCGATTGCCGCCGGCGTCGGCGTGCGGGGGCTCATCAACGTGCAGTTCGCGGTCGGCAGCGGGGTGCTCTACGTGCTCGAGGCGAACCCGCGGGCGAGCCGCACCGTGCCCTTCGTGTCGAAGGCGCTCGGCATCCCACTCGCGAAGGCCGCCTCGCTCGTCATGGCCGGGCAGAGTATCGCCTCGCTCATTGCCGACGGCACCCTGCCCGCGGTCGATGGCACGCACGTGCCGCGTGACGCGCCGATCGCGGTGAAGGAGGCGGTGCTGCCGTTCAAGCGATTCCGCACCCCCGAAGGCAAGGTCGTCGACTCGCTGCTCGGGCCCGAGATGCGCTCGACCGGCGAGGTCATGGGCATCGACGCGACGTTCCCACTCGCCTTCGCGAAGTCGCAGGACGCGGCGTACGGTGGCATGCCGAAGTCCGGCACCGCATTCGTCTCCGTCGCTGATGGTGACAAGCGCGCGATCATCCTCCCGGCGCTCCGGCTGAGCCGGATGGGCTTCCGGTTGCTCGCGACCGAGGGCACCGCGATGGTGCTCGCGCGAAACGGGATCGACGCGGAGATCGTGCACAAGCAGTCCGATGGCCGGATGAATGCGGAGCTGACGACGATCGTCGATCTCATCAACGCGGGCGAGGTCGATCTCGTCGTCAACACGCCCTCCGGCGGTTCGGCGCGTGCGGACGGCTACGAGATCCGTATGGCGACGGTCGCGCAGGACAAGGCGCTGTTTACGACGATGGCGTCGCTGTCCGCCGCGGTCGCCGCACTCGAGGCGACACAGACCGCCCTCACCGTCACCTCGCTGCAGGAGTTCCAGGCGCGACGGGAGGCGGTCCGGGCATGACCTCGCGCAGGCCTGGCGGGATCCCGGCGGGGCTGTGTCTCGGCATCGACCCCCACGCACCGCTGCTGACGGCATGGGGGCTACCGGATACTGCCGACGGTGCCCGGGAGTTCGGGCTGCGCTCCGTCGAGGCGGCGGTCGACGTCGTCGCGGTGGTCAAGCCGCAGGTCGCATTCTTCGAGCGCTTCGGTGCCGCCGGCTACCAGGCGCTGGAGACGGTGCTCGCCGCGGCGCGCGCGGCAGGGCTGTGGACCATCGCTGACGGCAAGCGAGGCGACATCGGCTCGACGGTGGCGGGCTACGCCGCGGCCTGGCTGCTGCCGGGCAGCCCCCTCGAGGCCGACGCCGCGACCTTCGTGGCGTATCAGGGGACCGGGTCGCTCGAGCCGGCATTCCAGCTTGCCGAGGCGCACGGGAAACAGTGCTTTGTGCTCGCCGCGACCTCGAACCCGGAGGCGGCCGAGCTGCAGCGCGCCCGCACCGCGTCCGGGATGTCGGTGGCGGCTGAGATACTGGGGGACGTGCAGTCGCGCAATGATGGACTCGAGGTCGACGCGGCACGCCACGGCGTCGTGATCGGCGCGACGATTGACGCCGAGCACTTCGGGCTCGATCTCGCGGCGGCGCCGACGACGCCGATCCTCGCCCCGGGCTTTGGGGCGCAGGGCGCCCGCCTGCGTGAGCTTCGCGCACGGTACGGCGTGGCCACGGACCGGGTCATCGCCAACGTCGCTCGCGACGCACTCCGTGCGGGTCCGGACGGACTCCGAGCCCGGCTCATCGAGCTCCGTGACGAATGCGCCACGGGGGTCGCGGCATGACCCCGGCGACGAGTGGGCGTTCGGCCCCGCCGCCGGACACGGACCGGGCGGCGGCGTCACGGGCGGCGGTCGCGGCACGGCGTGCGCGGGCGGCGGTCAAGCACGCGGTCGAGTCGGGTCAGCGAACGGCGCTCGAGGTCGCGGAGACCTCGTGGCGCGAGCCGGGGTCGCCCGAGGCGGGCCTGCGGGTCACCGAGCTGCTCACGAGCATTCCCGGTATTGGTCGGGTGCGTGCCGACCGTCTCGTCGACGAGCTCGGGATCAGCCCGCGGAAACGGGTCGGCGGGCTCGGCGCCAGGCAGCGACCGCGACTGCGCGCATTCCTCCGTGCCCGGCAGCCGCGTCCGGGTAACGCGATCTTCGTGCTGAGCGGCCCGACCGCGGTCGGAAAGTCGACGGTCTCCGGCGTGATCCGGGAGCACTACCCTGAGGTCTTCTTCAGCGTGTCGGCGACGACGCGGCGGCCCCGGCCGGGGGAGATCGACGGGGTGCACTACCGCTTCGTCAGCGACGAGGAATTCGATCGGCTCATCGCTGAGGATCAGCTCCTCGAGTGGGCGCAGGTGCACAATCGATCCAGGTACGGCACCCCGCGGGAGCCGGTCGAGGCGGCGATCGCGGCGGGGCGGCGCGTCCTCCTCGAGATCGATCTGCAGGGCGCCCGCTCGGTGCGGGCGAAGGTGCCGGAGGCGACGCTCGTCTTTCTCGCGCCCCCGAGCTGGGAGCATCTCGTGCAGCGACTCATCGGCCGTGGCACCGAATCCCACGAGGAGCAGCAGGGTCGGCTCGACACCGCGAGGGTCGAACTCGCGGCGAAGGGGGAGTTCGATCGGGTGGTCATCAACACCGAGGTCGCCGCCGCCGCGCGCGAGGTCGTAGAATTGATGGACGTGCCGCACGGCACCCAGGCTTCCGAGGCGCCGCGACAGGCCGCGCAGAACACAGGCAGGACACATGGCTGACAAGGTTTCCGGGATCATCGACCCGCCCATCGACGAGCTCCTCACGCGCGTCGACTCGAAGTACCAGCTGGTGATCTACGCGGCCCGCCGTGCCCGGCAGATCAATGACTACTACTCGGATCTGCAGGACGGCTCGCTCTTCGACAACGTCGGGCCGCTCGTCGACTCGACGATCGACGACAAGCCGCTGACGGTCGCACTCCACGAGATCAACGAGGACAAGCTCGAGCTCCGCCGCGTCGGCGAGTGAGCGAACGACGGCGGTGACCGAGGTGCCTGGCGCGTCGGGCGTCGCCCCGCGACGCATCCTCGTCGGCATCACGGGCGGGATCGCCGCGTACAAGGCCGTAGCACTCGTGCGCGAATTCGTCCTCGCCCGGCACGAGGTCCAGGTCATCGCGACGGAGTCGGCACTGCGATTCGTCGGGCGCCCGACGCTCGAGGCGATCAGTCGACGACCGGTGCACACCGATCTCTACGAGGGGGTCGCCGAGGTGCGGCACGTGGCGCTCGGGCAGCGCGCGGACCTCATCGTCATCGCACCGGCGACCGCGAACACGATCGCGAAGCTTGCCGCCGGGATCGCCGACGACCTGCTGACGAATTCGGTGCTCGCGTCGACCGCCCCCGTCGTCATCGCGCCCGCCATGCACACGGAGATGTGGCAGCACCCGGCGACGGTCGCGAATCTCGCGACGCTCACCGCGCGCGGCGTGACGGTCATCGGACCCGAGTCCGGGCAGCTCACGGGCGCCGACAGCGGCCCCGGGCGGATGACGGAGCCGGCGGACATCGCCCGACGCGCGCTCCAGGTGCTGCAACCGAAGGACCTCGCGGGGGTGCGTCTCGTCGTCTCCGCTGGCGGCACCCGCGAGCCGATTGACCCGGTGCGATTCATCGGGAACCGTTCGAGCGGCCGACAGGGTGTCGAGCTCGCGCTGGCGGCTCAGGCCCGCGGCGCTGAGGTCGTGCTCGTCGCGGCGCATCTCGAGGTCGACGTACCGAGCGGGCTCCGCCGCGTCGACGTCGGCACGACCGCCGAGCTGCGGGAGGCCATGCTGACCGAGGCCGCGGTGGCCGACGTCATCGTGATGGCGGCGGCCGTCGCCGACTACCGGCCCGCCGACCGGGCCGACGCGAAGCTCAAGAAGGAGAAGCAGGGCGAGTCGCTCGTGCTGCAGCTCGTCGAGAACCCTGACATCCTGCGTGAGCTCGTCGCGAATCGCCGCGAGCGCCAGACGATCGTCGGCTTCGCGGCCGAGACCGAGGCGGACCCCGATCGGCTGGCGGAGCTGGCCGCCGCGAAGGCGGCGCGCAAGGGCGCGGACGCGCTCGTCGTCAACCGCGTGGGCTGGTCGGAGGGCTTCGGCGCCGATGTGACGAATGCGGTGACGATGATCGATGCGACCGGTCGCCTCCTCGGTGAGGCGAGTGGGTCGAAGTCGGTGGTCGCCAGTAGTGTGCTCGACGTCGTCGTCGAACTAAGGAAGAAGCATTGAGCGAACTCAGACTGTTCACCTCGGAGTCCGTCACCGAGGGACACCCCGACAAGATGTGCGACCAGATCTCGGACGCGATCCTCGACGACATGCTGCGTCAGGACCCCGGCGCGCGAGTCGCGGTCGAGACGATGGTGACGACGGGGCTGGTCCACGTCGCCGGCGAGGTGACGACCAAGGGCTACACGGACATCAACAAGATCGTCCGGGACACGGTGCTCGGGATCGGCTACGACTCCTCCGAGGTGTGGTTCGACGGCCGGGCCTGCGGCGTCGAGATCTCGATCGGCTCGCAGTCGGCCGATATCGCCCAGGGCGTCGATGCCGCGCAGGAGGCGCGCGAATTCGGCTCGCTCGACGATCTCGATCGGCAGGGTGCCGGAGACCAGGGCATCATGTTCGGCTATGCGACGAATGAGACGCCGTCGCTCATGCCACTGCCGATCTGGCTCGCCCATCGGCTCGCGGAGCGCCTCTCGGCCGTCCGGCGCAGCGGCGAGCTCGACTTCCTGCGACCCGACGGCAAGACCCAGGTCACGATCGGCTACGACGGCACGACGCCCGCGACGATCGACACGGTGGTGCTCTCGACGCAGCACGCCCCGAGTGTGACACTCGCCGATCTCCGGCACCAGATCGCCGAGGTCGTCATCGACCCGGTGCTCGAGACCGTCGACCTGCCGCACTCCGGCAAGGAGCACCTCATCAACCCGACCGGTATCTTCGAGATCGGTGGGCCGCACGGGGACGCCGGACTCACCGGCCGCAAGATCATCGTCGACACCTACGGTGGCGCCGCGCGCCACGGTGGTGGTGCGTTCAGCGGCAAGGACCCGTCCAAAGTGGACCGTTCGGCTGCCTACGCGATGCGCTGGGTGGCCAAGAATGCGGTGGCGGCGGGCCTTGCCGACCGGCTCGAGGTCCAGGTCGCGTATGCGATCGGCAAGGCCGCGCCTGTCGGACTGTACGTCGAGGCGTTCGGCACCGAGCGGGTACCACTGTCGCGGCTCACGAGCGCGCTGCGCGAGGTCTTCGATCTGCGGCCCGCCGCGATCGTGCGCGACCTCCAGCTCATCGACCAGGACGTCGTGCAGTATCAGCCGACCGCAGCCTTCGGGCACTTCGGTCGCGAGCTGCCAGGCTTCACCTGGGAGCGGACCGACCGCGTCGATGAGTTGCGGGTGGCCGCCGGACTGTGACCGACGGGTCGGTCGCCCGAGTCCTCCTCGATTCGCCGCTGCCGCAGCTCGACCGGCTCTTTGACTACCGGGTGCCAGCGGCGCTTGTGGCCGACCTCACGCCCGGGGTCCGGGTGCGGGTGCCCGTGCGGGCGCAGCGGCGCATCATGGACGGCTTCGTCGTCGAGGTCGTGGCGCGATCCGACTATGACGGCCCGCTCGCCGAGATCGAGGAGCTCGTCTCCCCGGTATCAGTGCTCGCGCCCGAGGTGTGGCGCCTCGCGCGGGGTGCCGCCGATCGCAGCGTCGGGGTAGCCTCGGATGTGCTGCGGCTGGCGATCCCGAAGCGTCAGGTCCGCGTCGAGCGAGCCGTCCTGACGGCCGACGCGCCCGCGGCGACGCCGTTCGAGGCACTGCCGATCACCGACTATCCGCCTGCGCTGGCTGCCGCGATCGTTGCGGGGGAGCGGCTCGTCGTGCAGGCGGTGCCGCGCCCACTCGCCTGGGCCCACACCGCGACCCAGTTGGCGTCGCAGGTGCTGGCGGCGGGGCGCACCGCGATCGCGGTGCTGCCGGACGCCCGTGACATCGAGCGACTCCTGGCGGCCGCGGCGGCGGTGCTCCCGCCCGAACGCATCGTCCGCCTGGATTCGGATCAGACGCCGGGCGAGCGCTATCGCGCATTCCTGCGGGCTCGGCTCGAGTCCGGTCTGCTTATCGTCGGCAACCGCTCGGCGGTGTACGCACCGGCCGAGCGACTGGGGCTCGTGCTCGTGTGGGACGACGGTGATCCGGCCCTCCGGGAGCCGCTCGCGCCCGGGCTGCACCCCCGCGAGGCCGCGCTGCTGCGGCAGGAGCAGCAGGGCGCAGCACTCGTGCTGCTCGCCCACGCGCCGAGCACGGATGCGCAGCGGCTCGTCGAGATCGGCTGGTGTCGTCCGGTCCGCCCGAGCACCCGGGTCGCGCCGGACGTGTTGCCGACGGGACTCCAGGTCGGGGCGGAGCGGCTCGCTGAGCTCGCCCGAATCCCCTCGTCCGCGTGGCGGATCGCCGCGGAGGCGATCCGTGACGGTCCCGTGCTCGTCCAGGTGGCGCGACCGGGCGAGGAGGCACCCGGCGGGAGCGTGCGGACGGCGGCGGATCTCGGCCGGGCATTCCCGAATGCGCGGGTCATCGTCGCCGATGCCGCCCACCCGGTCCGGGAGGTCGAGGACGCCCCCGCGCTCGTCATCGCGACGCGCGGGGCGGAGCCGGTCGCGGCCGGCGGGTATCGCGCCGTGCTGCTGCTGGACGGTGAGCGGATGCTCGCGCGGGAGTCGCTGCGAGTCGTGGAGGACGGTGTCCGGAACTGGGCGAATGCGGCGGCACTCGCCGCGCCGGGGGCCCGGGTCGTGCTCGTTGGCGTCAGCGGTCCGCTCGCCCGCGACTTCGCGGCGTGGCGCCTGCCGGAGCTCGCGGCCGAGGAGCTGGCCGATCGCCGCGCCGTGCGGATGCCGCCGGCGGTGCGCACGGCGACGCTGACGGGTCGCCCAGCCGCGGTCGATGCGGCCATCTCGGCGGCGGGCATCCCGGGAGACGACGTCATCGCCCCGGTCGAGCTCGAGGACGGTCTGCTCCGGACGATCGTGCGATTCGACTACCGGCGTGGTCCGGCGGTGGCGGGGGCGCTGCGCACCGAGATCCTCCGCCATGCGGCGGGCCGCCGCCCGCGCGGTGCGGCGGCACCGACCCTGCGGGTGCGCATGGACGACCCCGCGCCGTTCGTGGCGCCGGGTGACCTTGGATGACCGGGACAATGGTTTCGTGAGCTCCCTTCGTCTCGTCTTCGCCGGCAGTCCAGCGGTCGCCGTGCCGAGTCTCGAAGCGCTGCTGACGAGCCGTCACGAGGTCGTGACGGTCGTGACGCGCGAGGATGCGCCGGTTGGCCGCCGGCGGGTGCTGACGCCGACGCCCGTCGCGGCACACGCGGCGAAAGCCGGTGTCCCGGTGCACCGGACGAACCGCCTGGGTGACGCGGCGACGGCCCACCTCACGACGCTCGGGCCGGACCTCGGCGTCGTCGTCGCCTACGGCGGTCTCCTCCGTGAGCCGCTGCTGTCGATGCCGCGCCTCGGCTGGATCAACCTGCACTTCTCGGTGCTGCCGCGCTGGCGGGGTGCCGCGCCGGTGCAGCACGCCATCATCGCGGGTGAGGAGGAGACCGGCGTCAGCGTGTTCCGCCTCGTCCCTGAGCTCGACGCTGGTCCGGTGTATGCGAGTCGACGCGAGCCGATCGGTCGCTGCCAGACGGCGGGGGCGCTCCTCGAGCGTCTCGCGGTCGTCGGCGCGGGCGTGCTCGCTGACGTCGTCGACGAGCTCGCCGACGGCACCGCGGTCGCGCGACCACAGCAGGGCGAGGCCAGCTACGCCGGAAAGCTGCACGCGGCCGATGGCGTGCTCGACTGGACGGCGAGTGCCGTCGACCTCGCCCGGCTCATCCGTGGTGTGACGCCCGAGCCGGGGGCATCGACGACGCTCGACGGCGCACGGCTGCGCATCGCCGAGGCGGCGCCGGCCCACGAACGGCTCCCGCTCGCCCCCGGCGAGGTGGAGCTCATCCAGGGCCGGGTCGTCGTCGGCACGGGGGACGGGCTGCTCGAGCTGCTGCGGGTGACCCCGGCCGGCCGCAGCATGATGTCGGCGAGTGATTGGCTGCGTGGTCGGTCTCGTGCGGAGCGGACGGTGCTCGGTGGCTGAGCGTCGCGAGGCCCAGGGACCGGATCGGCGGCGGCGCCGGGGTCCCCGCTGGATCGCCTTCGAGGTGCTGCGCACGGTCGCCGACGCCGATGCGTATGCGAATCTCATCCTCCCGCAGCGCATTCGTGACGCCGGGCTCGATGAGCGCGACGCGGCACTGGCGACCGAGCTCACCTATGGGACGCTGCGCCGCCTCGGCTACTACGACCGGATCATCACCCTCGCGGCCGATCGGGATACCAGCCGGATCGACCCCGCGGCGCTGGATCTGCTGCGCCTCGGCGCCCACCAGCTGCTCGGCATGCGGGTCGCGCCGCACGCCGCCGTCAAGGAGACGGTCGCGCTCGTGCGGAAGGAGTCGGCGCGCGGCTTTGTGAATGCGGTGCTCCGGCGCATCGCCGCTGAGGATCGGGACACGTGGCTTGCGGCGACACTCGCGGGGGTGACCAGCGGCGAGGAAGCGCTGTCGATCCAGTACGCGCATCCGCTGTGGATCGTGCGCGCCATGCGCCAGGTGCTCGTCGCCGAGGGCCGCGAAGCCGAGCTCGAGCCCCTCCTGGTCGCCGACAACGTCCCGGCACCCGTCGCACTCACCGCCCTTCCAGGGCTCGCGGCGCCCGAGGAGCTCGGCGAGCGCCTCAGCAGCGTGTCCCCGGTCGGCGTCCTCGCGCCGAGCGGGGACCCCGGCGTGCTGCCGGCGGTCCGGGAGGCGCGTGCGCGGGTGCAGGACGAGGGCTCGGCGCTCGCCGCCCTCATCCTGAGCCGGGCACGCCCGATCGTCCCGGGGGAGCGGTGGCTGGACCTGTGCGCCGGCCCCGGGGGCAAGGCCGCCCTCCTCGCCGCGGAGGCGGCCATCGGCGGCGCGGAGCTGACGGCCAACGAGTTCGCCCCGCATCGCGCCGAGCTCGTGCGCCGGGCGCTGCGCGTCTTTGGCGAGGCGGCTCCCGAGGTCGTCGTCGCGGACGGGGCGACCTGGGCGGATCGCGCGCCCGCCGCATTCGATCGCATCCTGCTCGACGCCCCATGCACGGGCCTCGGGGCGCTGCGTCGCCGGCCCGAGGCACGGTGGCGCAAGCAACCGAGCGATGTCGCCGAGCTTGCCGGGCTCCAGTCCCGGCTGCTTGACGCCGCGATCGCCGCCCTGCGCCCCGGCGGGTTGCTTGCGTACGTCACCTGCTCCCCGCACGCCGCGGAGACGAAAGCGATCGTGAATGCGGCGCTGCGACGCCACGCGGGACTTCGCTCGCTTGACACGCAGGAGGTCGCGCAGCGCGTCGCGGTCACGCCGCTGGACCTCGCCCCCGGCACGCACGTCCAGCTCTGGCCGCACCGGCACGGCACGGACGCCATGTTCATCCAGCTCCTCACAGTCGAATGACCCGAGTCGACCTCCCATAGGCTTCATCCCATGCGGATCAACCCCTCGATCCTGGCTGCCGACTTCGTCAACCTCGAGCGCGAACTCGGCCGGATCGCGAACGCCGACCTCGTCCACGTCGACGTCATGGACAACCACTTCGTGCCGAATCTCACCTTCGGCCCCCAGATGGTCGGCCGCATCCAGGACGTGAGCCCCGTCCCGCTCGACGTCCATCTCATGATCGCGGCACCGGAGCGGTGGGCGCCGGGCTACGCGGAGCTCGGCGCGTACTCCGTCACCTTCCACGCGGAGAGCACGACCGCGCCGGTCGTCGTCGCGAGGCGGCTGCGGGAGATCGGGGCGCGCGCCGGTCTCGCCGTGAAGCCCGGCACGCCGATCGAGCCCTACCTCGAGCTGCTCCCGGAGTTCGATCAGGTGCTCGTCATGACGGTGGAGCCGGGCTTTGGCGGCCAGGCCTTCATGCCAGAGGTCATGCCGAAGCTTGACGCGCTCCGCGCCGAGGTGCGCCGCACCGGGCTCGACATCTGGCTCCAGGTCGACGGCGGGGTCGACCGCCGGACGATCGGCATTGCGGCGGAGCACGGCGCCGATACCTTCGTCGCGGGCTCCGCGGTCTTCCGCGCGGATGACCTCCCCGCCGAGATCGACGCTCTCCGCGAGCTCGCCCGTGCCCACGCCCACTGAATGCGTGACAGGATTTCGGGTATGACTGCGAAGCAGAAGCCTGAGATCGACTTCCTGGCGGGCCCCGCGCCCGCTGAGCTCGTCATCACCGACCTCGAGGTCGGCGATGGTGCTGAGGCGAAGGCGGGTGACCGCGTCGACGTGCACTATGTCGGCGTCGACTACGAGACGGGGGAGCAGTTCGACGCGAGCTGGGACCGCGGCGAGTCCATCCAGTTCCCGCTCGCCGGTCTCATCGCGGGCTGGCAGGAGGGCATCCCGGGCATGCGGGTCGGTGGCCGTCGCCAGCTCGTCATCCCGCCGCACCTCGGGTACGGCCCGGCTGGCTCGGGACACCGACTCGGCGGGCACACCCTCGTCTTCGTCATCGACCTCCTCGGGGTCGGCTGACCCGCGGGACCGGACCCGTCCGGACCAGTACCCTGGAGGGTGTGAAGACCTTCGACGCGCTTTACGCGGAGCTCCGCGACAAGGCCGCGACCCGGCCGGAGGGCTCGGGCACGGTCGCCGAGCTTGACGCGGGCGTGCACTTCATCGGCAAGAAGATCGTCGAGGAGGCGGCCGAGGTGTGGATGGCGGCCGAGTACCAGTCACTCGACGACACCGCCGCGGAGATCTCGCAGCTCATCTACCACCTGCAGGTGCTCATGCTCGCGAAGGGGATCGAGCCGGAGGACGTCTGGCGACATCTGTGATCGTCAGCCCCCGCCCTTGATCCCGCCACGAATCCGAAGGTCTGAGTCATGCTGAGAGTCGCCGTCCCCAACAAGGGGTCGCTGTCCGAGACCGCGCAGGAGATGCTCCACGAGGCCGGCTACGCGCAGCGCCGTGACGCGCGCGCGCTGTCGACCATCGACGCGCGCAACGACATCGAGTTCTTCTACCTCCGTCCGCGCGACATCGCGACATACGTCGGCTCGGGTGCCCTCGATGTCGGGATCACCGGTCGCGACCTGCTCGTGGACTCCGCCTCCGCGGCGCTCGAGGTGCAGGCACTTGGCTTCGGCCACTCGACGTTCCGCTTCGCGGGGCGCCCGGGGGCCTTCACCGACCTCGCCGACCTGCAGGGGGTTCGCGTCGCGACGAGCTACCCGGGCCTCGTCGACAGCGTCCTCGCCAAGCACGGGGTCACCGCGGCGATCGTCGACCTCGACGGCGCGGTCGAGTCCTCCGTCGCGCTCGGCGTCGCTGACGCGGTCGCCGACGTCGTCTCGACCGGCTCGACGCTCAGGGCGCAGGGGCTCGAGATCTTCGGACCGGTGCTCCTCGAGTCGGAGGCGGTCCTCATCGCGACCGACACGACGCTGCCGGGCCTCGTCCGGCTGCGCCACCGCCTCGAGGGCGTCCTCGTCGCCCGCCGCTACGTCCTCGTCGACTACCACGTCGAGAAGTCGAAACTCGAGGCCGCGACCGCGATCACGCCCGGCATCGAGTCACCGACGGTCGCGCCGCTGCACGACGAGGCCTGGGTCGCCGTGCGAGCGATGGTGCCGAGCGCCGACGCGAACGAGGTCATGGACCGGCTGTACGAGATCGGCTCGCGAGCGATCCTCGTGACCGCCATTCACGCGGCGAGGATCTGATGTCACTCGCCGTCCGGGTCATCCCGTGTCTCGATGTCGCCGCGGGCGCGGTCGTCAAGGGGGTCAAATTCCAGGACCTCGCGGTCAAGGGCGACCCCGTCGAGCTCGCGCGCCGCTACGCCGAGCAGGGCGCCGACGAGCTCACGTTCCTTGACGTGACGGCGACGACGGAGGATCGGGCGACGGTCTACGACATCGTCCAGCAGACGGCCGAGCAGGTCTTCGTGCCGCTGACGGTCGGCGGCGGCGTGCGCTCGACGGAGGATGTCGCGCGGCTGCTTGGCCGTGGCGCGGACAAGGTCGGGGTCAACTCTGCGGCCATCGCCCGTCCTGCCCTCATCGATGAGATCGCCGACCGCTTCGGTGCGCAGGTGCTCGTCCTCTCGCTCGATGTGCGACGCTCGGCGCGCATGCCGAGCGGCTTCGTCGTCACGACGCACGGCGGCCGGCGGGAGAGTGACCTCGACGCGCTCGCCTGGGCGGCCGAGGCGATCGAGCGTGGCGCCGGCGAATTGCTCGTCAACTCGATCGACGCCGACGGCACGAAGGATGGGTATGACCTCGAGCTCGTTCGGGTGATGCGCGAGGTCAGCCGCGTCCCGGTCATCGCCAGCGGCGGGGCAGGGGCCGTTGCCGATTTCGCGCCGGCGGTCGATGCCGGTGCGGATGCGGTGCTCGCCGCGAGCGTCTTCCACGATGGACTGCTCACGGTCGGCGAGGTGAAGGCGGCGCTCGCTGCCGCCGGCCACCCGGTGCGCCTGGGAGGTGCGGGGTGAATGCGGTGACTGCCGTCCTCGACCGCGCCCGCTTCGATGCGCAAGGACTGCTCCCGGCCATCGTGCAGGAGGAGGGCACGGGGACCGTGCTCATGCTCGCCTGGATGGACCGGGAGGCGCTGCGCCGCACGCTGACGGAGGGTCGGGCGACGTACTGGAGCCGCTCTCGGCAGGAGTATTGGGTGAAGGGCGCAACGAGCGGGCACGTCCAGTACGTGCGGGGCGCCGCCCTGGACTGCGATTCGGATGTGCTGCTGCTGACGGTGCACCAGGTCGGGCCCGCGTGCCATACGGGCGCGCACGCCTGCTTCGACGTCGACCCGCTCGACCCGGTGAGGGGCGAGGCGTGACCACGACGACCCGGGCCGATTTCGATGCGGCGATCGCGGCGGGCCACCGCGTGGTGCCGGTGCTCCGGGAGCGGTTCGCGGACGCGGAGACGCCGGTCGGCATCTATCGGAAGCTCGCCGCGGGACGCCCCGGCACATTCCTCCTCGAATCGGCCGAGCCCGGCGGCATCTGGTCGCGGTGGTCGTTCGTCGGCGTCGGGACCTTCGGCACGCTGACGACCCGCGGTGACGAGACGGTCTGGTTGGCCGGCACGGTCGACGCCGAGCGAGCCCTTGGCGACGCGATCGACGCCGCGCCGCTCGCGGCGCTCGACGCGCTGTACCGTCGCTGGTCGACCCCGCGCATCCCCGGCCACCCGCCGCTGACCGGCGGGCTCGTCGGCTATATCGGCTGGGATGCGGTCCGGCAGATCGAGCGGCTGCCGCACCGACCGCCCGTCGATGCGGCCGTCGACGTGCCGGTGCAGTCATTCGGGCTCGTCTCCGAGCTGCTCGCGCTCGATCACCGGCACGGCACGGTGACGCTCATCGCCTCGGTCCTCAACGACGGGGACGCGGCACCCGAGGCGCTGTGGGCGGACGCGCAGCGGCGGCTCGACGCGCTGGAGGCTCGGCTCGGCACCCCGAGCGCCCCAGACGTCGCGGCGATCGATCTGTCGGTCCAGTCCGCGCCACGGCATCGCGGGACGCAGGAGGCGTACGAGGCGATGGTGGTGCGCGCCAAGGAGCTCATCCGGGAGGGTGACGTCTTCCAGGTCGTGCTGAGCCAGCGGTTCGATCACGACCTCACCGCGGAGCCGCTTGACGTGTACCGCGTGCTGCGGGCACTCAACCCGAGCCCGTACATGTACCTGCTCTCACTCGAGGATGCGGACGGGCACCCCTTCGCCGTCGTCGGCTCGAGCCCGGAGGCCCTCGTCAAGGTGACGGACGGCCGGGCGACGAGCCACCCGATCGCGGGATCACGCCCTCGCGGCGAGACCCCGGAGCTTGACGATGCCCACGCGGAGGAGCTGCTGCGCGACCCCAAGGAGCGCGCGGAGCACCTCATGCTCGTCGACCTCGCCCGCAATGATCTCGCCAAGGTCGGGGTCGCCGGCACCGTCGAGCTGACCCAATTCATGGTCATCGAACGCTATAGCCACATCATGCACATCGTCTCGACCGTCGAGGCGGACCTCCGTGAGGGGGTCACCCCGATCGACGTGTTCCGGGCTACCTTCCCGGCCGGGACGCTGTCCGGCGCGCCGAAGCCGCGCGCGCTCGAGATCATCGACGAGCTCGAGTCGGTCGCGCGGGGCGTGTACGGCGGTGTCGTCGGCTACTTCGATCTCGCCGGCGACGCTGACCTCGCGATCGCGATCCGGACCACCGTGATCAAGGACGGCGTCGCGACCGTGCAGGCGGGAGCGGGGCTCGTGGCCGAATCGGTGCCGACGACGGAGCACGAGGAGACGATGCACAAGGCGGCCGCCCCGCTGCGGGCGATTGCGATCGCGAATGCGCTGGGACGGTAACTCGGATGGACCCGGCCGTCGCGATCGGACTCGTCGTCGTCATCGCCGCATTCCTCGCCTGGTGGCTGTGGGCGTCCCGGCGTCGACGTGGCGCGGGCGGTGACGAACCGCGAGACGCGTGGGACGCACTCAACCGAGGTCTCGACCCGTCCGACGCAGACTTCTCCGACGCAGACTTCTCCGACACGGACGCTCCCGCTGACGACGCGGCAACAGATGACGCGGGGGAGCCGGGGGAGTCGGGTCGGCCAGGCTAGACTGGTCGCATGAGCAACGGCAGTGACCCGGGACACGGCAATTCCCCCGCGTCGTGGACGGCAGTGGCCGTCATCCTCGTCGCATTCGTCATCGGGACCTTCGCGTTCTGGTTTGACGCGCAGTGGCTGGTCTGGGCCTCGGCGGGGCTCGCCGTCCTCGGGCTCATCGTCGGCGGCATCATGAAGGCCATGGGCTACGGGGTCGGCGGCCACAAGGTCCAGACGAAGTCGCATTGACCATGCTCGACGCCCTGCTCGCCGGGGCGCTGGAGGACGCCGCGGTTCGGCGCGTCGACACGCCGCTGTCGGCGATTGAGCGTCAGGCGCTCGCCATGCCGCCCGCGATCGACGCCGCCGCCGCCCTCGCGCCACGTGACACGATCCACGTCATCGCGGAGATCAAACGCGCCTCCCCGTCGCGCGGGGCCCTGGCCGACATCCCCGAGCCGCGCACGCTCGCGCGGGAGTACGCCTTCGGCGGGGCATCGGCGATCTCCGTCCTCACCGAGGAGCGTCGCTTCGGCGGCTCGCTCCGTGACCTCCGCGAGGTGCGCGAGGCGGTCGAGACGCCGCTGCTGCGCAAGGACTTCATCGGCGAGGAGTACCAGATCCTCGAAGCGCGCGCCGCGGGCGCCGACCTCGTGCTCCTCCTCGTGGCGGCCCTCGACCAGCGCACGCTCGCCCGGCTCCATGAGTTCATCGTCGAGCTCGGCATGACGCCGCTCGTCGAGACGCACTCGGCGGAGGAGCTGTCCCGCGCGAGCGACCTCGGGGCACAGGTCATCGGGGTGAATGCGCGGGACCTGCGGACCTTCGAGCTTGACCGGGAGCTGTTCGGGCGTCTCGTGGACCGGTTCCCTGCGGGGGCGGTGAAGATCGCGGAGTCCGCGGTGCACTCCGTCGATGATGTCGTCGCCTACCGGTCCGCCGGGGCCGACGTCGTGCTCGTCGGGGAGGCACTCGTCACCGGGGGCGACCCGGCGGCGGCAGTCAGCGCATTCATCGAAGCGACCGCGACCGACGAGGGGGAGGCGTGATGGGACTCCGGGACGAGGCTGGGCCATTCTTCGGCGACTACGGCGGGCGATTCATGCCCGAGTCGCTCATCGAGGCGATCGATGAGATCGCGGCGGCCTACGAGGATCTCAAGGCCGACCCCGGCTTCCACGCGGAGCTCGCCGAGCTGCACCGCAGCTATACGGGCCGCCCGTCGATCCTCACCGAGGTGCCGCGCTTCGCCGAGCACGCTGCCGGTGCGCGGGTCTTCCTCAAGCGCGAGGACCTCAACCACACCGGCTCACACAAGATCAACAACGTGCTCGGCCAGGCGCTGCTGACCCGCAAGCTCGGCAAGACGCGCATCATCGCGGAGACGGGCGCGGGCCAGCACGGCGTCGCGACGGCGACCGCGGCGGCCCTCTTCGGGATGGACTGCACGATCTACATGGGCGAGGTCGACACGCAGCGCCAGGCGCTCAACGTCGCCCGGATGCGCCTGCTCGGCGCCGAGGTCATCCCCGTACGCACCGGCTCCCGGACGCTGAAGGACGCGATCAACGAGGCGTTTCGCGACTGGGTGACGAATGTGGCGACGACGAACTACGTGTTCGGCACCGCGGCCGGTCCCCACCCGTTCCCGGCGCTCGTCCGGGACCTCCAGAAGATCATCGGCGAGGAGGCGCGGGAGCAGATCCAGGCCGCCACGGGCGCGTTGCCCGATGCGGTCGTCGCCTGTGTCGGCGGCGGGTCGAACGCGATCGGCATCTTCGACGCATTCCTCGATGACTCGGGCGTCAAGCTGTTCGGCATCGAGGCGGCGGGCGACGGGATCGACACCCCCCGACACGCGGCTTCGATCGAGCGCGGCCGCCCCGGCGTCCTGCATGGCGCCCGCACCTATGTGCTGCAGAACGAGGACGGCCAGACCATCGAGTCGCACTCGATCTCTGCCGGCTTGGACTATCCGGGCGTCGGCCCCGAGCACGCCTGGCTCGCGGACATCGGCCGTGCGCAGTACCTGCCGGCGACCGACGCCGAGGCGATGGACGCGCTGCGGCTGCTGTCGCGCACGGAGGGCATCATCCCGGCGATCGAGTCCGCGCACGCGCTCGCGGGTGCGCTGCGGCTCGCCCCGGCGCTCGTGGCCGAGCGCGGCGAGGGCGCGGTCATCGTCGTCAACCTCTCCGGTCGTGGTGACAAGGACATGGAGACGGCTGCCGAGTGGTTCGGCCTCATCGACGGTCAGGAGCAGGCATGAATGCGCGGGATGCGTCCGCCGGTCCCCGCCTGATCGGCTATCTCCCCGTCGGCTATCCGCACCTCGAGGGCTCGATCGATGCGGCCGTCGCGCTCGTGGAGCACGGCGTCGAGGGCATCGAACTCGGCGTGCCGTACTCGGACCCGGTCATGGACGGTCCGGTCATCCAGGAGGCGACCCAGTTCGCGCTCGACGCGGGCTTCCGGCTCCGCCATGTCTTCGAGGCGATCCGCGGCATCCGCGGGCGCGGCGTGACGGCGCCGATCTGGGTCATGACCTACTGGAACCCGGTCGTGCAGTATGGCGTCGACCGCTTCGCCGATGACCTGAAGGCGGCGGGCGCACAGGGCCTCATCACCCCGGACATCACGCCGGACGCTGCCGCGGACTGGATTGCGGCGAGCGAGCGCACGGGGCTCGACCGCATCTTCCTCGCTGCGCCGAGCTCGACCGATGCACGGCTGAAGATGATCGTCGAGGCGAGCCGCGGCTGGATCTATGCGGTCTCGACGATGGGGGTCACCGGCACGCGGGAGGACGTCGACCAGGCGGCGCGATCGCTCGTCGCGCGGCTGTACGCGGCCGGCGCGAGCCGCGTCCACGTCGGCATCGGCATCTCGACGGCCGCGCAGGTGCGCGAGGTCCTCGACTACGCCGACGGCGCCATCGTCGGCTCGGCGATCGTCCGGGCCATCATCGACCATCGCGAGGAGGGCGCCGCGGAGGTCGCGACGCGCCTGTCCGAGGGGCTCGCAGACTGATGCGGCCGACGGCCGCTAGGATCACACAGTGAGTTTTTCACCGCTGTCGATTCCGAGCCCTCCTGTGGAGTGGCAGGTGCCGATCAGCATCCCCATCGGCGACTGGTTCCAGTGGCTGCCGTGGGTGGCGGCGGGCTCCCAGCTGGAGATCCGCGCGTACGCGCTCTTCATCATCGTCGGCATCGTCATCGCGACGTGGATCGCCGAGGCGCGGCTGCGCCGCCAGGGCACTGAGCCGTGGGCGATCATCGACATCCTCATCTGGGCGGTGCCGCTCGGCATCGTCGGCGCGCGCCTCTGGCACGTGATCACGCACCCGAATGACTTCTTCCCGATCGACCCGGCGGACCCGTGGGAGTTCATTCGGATCTGGGACGGTGGCGGCGCGATCTTCGGCGCGCTCCTGCTTGGCGCGCTCGGCGCCTGGATCGGCTGTCGGATCACCGGGATCAGGTTCCTCACCTTCCTCGATGCACTTGCGCCCGGGCTGCTCCTGGCACAGGCGGTCGGGCGGCTCGGCAACTGGTTCAACCACGAGCTCTTCGGCCCGCCGACGAACCTGCCCTGGGGGCTCGAGATCGAGGCGTCCAACCCGGCGTACCCGGTCGGCCTCCCGGAGGGGCTCACCTTCCACCCCATGTTCCTCTACGAGATGCTGTGGAATGTGGCGGGAGCGCTCCTCATCCTGTGGCTCGGTCGACGGCTCACGCTGCAGTGGGGCAAGTCCTTCGCGCTGTACCTCATCTGGTATGGCATCGGCCGCGCGATCCTTGAGATCTTCCGTCTCGACCCGAGCGAGCTCATCCTCGGGATCCGGTCGAACGACTGGGGTGCGATCGCCGCGATCGTTCTCGGGCTCATCATCCTCATCGTGCAGTCTCGGCGCCACCCCGGACTCGAGCCGAGCCCCTACCGGCCCGGACGCACCTGGCTGCCTCCTGATGCGGCGGTAGAATCCGACGAGATCTACTCGGATTCCGACGAGCCGGCCCCGGTCGGCTCCAAGGTTCAGTGACCCGCCACAAGCGGAACGCACCGGCCCTCGCGCCCTGATTCTTGGGGGCGCGCCGCACACGCGGCTCTCAGCCCGCGAACGATGTCCACGGGTCGACGACGCCCCATCGTCGTCGAAACTGTCGATACTCAGGAGGCCCTTGTGGCCCAGCACATCAGTCCCTTCCAGCGATTCGCCTCGGCCCCCGCGGCCGCTGGCCTCTACGACCCTGCACTCGATCGCGACGCCTGCGGGCTCGCGATGGTCGCGACCCTGCGCGGCACACCGGGCCACGACATCGTGGCGACCGCGCTCGGCGCGCTCCGCAACCTCGAGCACCGCGGTGCGATCGGTTCCGACGAGGGCACCGGCGACGGGGCCGGGATCAACACCCAGATCCCGGACGAGTTCCTCCGCGCCGTGACGGACTTCGAGCTGCCGCCGGTCGGACGCTACGCCGTCGGGATGGCCTTCCTCCCGGTCGACGACGCGGAGCGGGCCTCCGTCGTCGCCGAGATCACGCGGCTCGCCGGGCAGGAGCAGCTCCAGGTGCTCGGCTGGCGGGACGTGCCCACGCGCCCAGCCGTGCTCGGCCGACTCGCCCGCGACGCGATGCCGCATATCGCGCAGCTGGTCGTCGCTTCGACGCGGCGCTCGGAGCGGGGCGGGACGGTCGGCGGCCTCGAGCTCGAGCGGCAGGCGTATCGGTTGCGGCGTCGCGCCGAGCATGAGCTCGCGGTGTACTTCGCCTCCCTGTCGTGCCGCACCCTCGTCTACAAGGGCATGGTGACGACCCTCCAGCTCGAGCCGTTCTACCCGGACCTGAGCGACGAGCGATTCACGTCGAAGCTCGCGCTCGTCCACTCCCGCTATTCGACGAACACGTTCCCGTCCTGGCCGCTCGCGCAGCCGTTCCGCATGATCGCGCACAACGGCGAGATCAACACCGTCCAGGGCAACCGGAACTGGATGCGCGCGCGGCAGTCACAGCTCGAGTCAGCGCTCATCGGCGACCTCCGGCCGCTGCTGCCGGTCAACACGCTCGGCGCCTCCGACTCGGCGAGTTTCGACGAGGTCCTCGAGCTGCTCAACCTCGCCGGCCGATCACTGCCCCACGCGATGCTCATGATGGTGCCGGAGGCGTACGAGAACCGGACCGATCTGGACGCGGATCTCCGCGCATTCTATGAATTCCACGGCACGCTCATGGAGCCATGGGACGGGCCAGCCGCACTCGTCTTCACCGACGGCGAGCTCGTCGGCGGCACACTCGACCGCAACGGTCTCCGACCGAGCCGCTACCTCGTCACCGACGAGGGCCTCGTCGTGCTCGCCAGCGAGATCGGTGTCCACACGATCGACGAGGCGAGCATCGTGCGCAAGGGCCGGCTGCAGCCCGGTCGCATGTTTCTCGTCGACACCGCGGCGGGCCGGATCATCGAGGACGAGGAGATCAAATCCGAGCTCGCCCAGGCGCGGCCATACGCGCAGTGGCTCGAGCAGGAGCGGATCGCCCTCGCCGACCTGCCGGAGCGGGAGCACATCGTCCACACCCCGATGTCCGTGAATCGGCGACAGAAGACCTTCGGCTACACGGAGGAGGAGGTGCGGGTCCTCATCGCGCCGATGGCGCGCACCGGGGCGGAGCCGATCGGGGCCATGGGCTCCGACACGCCCGTCGCCGTGCTCGCGGAGCGCCCGCGGACCCTCTTCGACTACTTCACCCAGCAGTTCGCGCAGGTGACGAACCCGCCGCTCGACTCGATCCGGGAGGAGGTCGTCACGTCGATGCGGCTGAGCCTCGGCCCGCAGCGCAACCTCCTCGACGCGACCCCCGTGCACGCGCGACAGGTCTCCCTTGCTTTCCCGGTCATCGACAATGACGAGCTCGCGAAGCTGCAGCACATCGACGGCCGGAAGGGCGGCTATCGAGCGGTCACCATCCGCGGGCTGTACGACGTCCTCGACCACGAGCAGGAGCTCGTGCGGCGACTCGAGGAGATGTGTGCGGAAGCCGACGCCGCTATCGACCGGGGCGCCGAATTCCTCATCCTCTCGGACCGGGACTCCGACAAGGACTACGCGCCGATCCCGTCGCTACTCATGCTCTCCGCGGTGCATCACCATCTCATTCGGCGCGGGACCCGGATGCGGGTCGGGATCATCGTCGAGGCCGGCGACGTGCGTGAGGTGCACCATGTCGCGCTCCTTGTCGGCTACGGCGCCTCCGCCGTCAACCCGTACCTCGCGATGGAGACCGCCGAGGACCTCGTCCGGCGCGGCATGATCGAGGGCGTGACGCCCGAGCAGGCCGTCGCGAACCTCATCAAGTCACTCGGCAAGGGCGTGCTCAAGGTCATGTCGAAGATGGGCATCTCCGTCGTCGGCTCCTACGCCGGCGCCCAGTGCTTCGAGGCGATCGGGCTGAGTCAGGAATTCGTCGATGCCTATTTCACCGGGACCCGCTCGCCGCTCGGCGGTGTCGGCATCGACGTCATCGCCAGGGAGAATGCGGCGCGGCACGAGCGCGCGTACCCGAAAGAACCCGCTGCCCTCGTCCACGAGCGACTCGTCGGCGGCGGCGAGTACCAGTGGCGCCGGGAGGGCCCGCCGCACCTGTTCAGCCCGGACACCGTGTTCCGGCTGCAGCACGCGACCCGTGAGCGCCGCTTCGACGTCTTCCGCGACTACACGCGACTGGTCGATGAGCAGGCCGGGCGGCTCATGACCCTGCGCGGCATGTTCCGGATCAAGCACGGCGAGCGGCCGCCCGTCCCACTCGACGAGGTCGAGCCGATCGAGGCGATCCTCGCCCGCTTCAACACGGGCGCGATGAGCTACGGCTCCATCTCGCAAGAGGCACACGAGACGCTCGCGATCGCGATGAACCGGATCGGCGGCCGCTCGAACACGGGGGAGGGCGGCGAGGACCTCGACCGGCTCCTCGACCCCGAGCGCCGCAGCGCGATCAAGCAGGTCGCCTCCGGGCGTTTCGGCGTGACGAGCCTGTACCTCACGCATGCGACCGATATCCAGATCAAGATGGCGCAGGGCGCGAAGCCCGGTGAGGGCGGGCAGCTGCCCGGCCCGAAGGTGTACCCGTGGATCGCGCGGACGCGCGGTGGTACGCCCGGCGTCGGACTCGTCTCGCCGCCGCCGCACCACGACATCTACTCCATCGAGGACCTCAAGCAGCTCATCTTCGATCTGAAGCGCGCCAACCCGGCCGCGCGGATCCACGTCAAACTCGTCTCGCAGTCCGGCATCGGGGCGGTCGCGGCGGGCGTCGCGAAAGCGAAAGCCGATGTCATCCTCGTCTCCGGCCACGATGGCGGCACGGGGGCATCGCCCCTCGGCTCGCTCAAGCACGCGGGCACGCCGTGGGAGATCGGGCTTGCGGAGGCGCAGCAGACGCTCATGCGCAACGGCATGCGCGACCGCGTCGTGGTCCAGGTCGACGGCCAGATGAAGACCGGCCGTGACGTCATCGTCGCCGCGCTGCTCGGCGCTGAGGAGTACGGCTTCGCGACCGCACCGCTCGTCGTCTCCGGGTGCATCATGATGCGGGTCTGCCACCTCAACACCTGCCCCGTCGGGGTGGCGACGCAGAACCCGGAGCTCCGGGCGCGATTCACCGGCAAGCCCGAGTTCGTCGTCACCTTCTTCGAGTACCTCGCCCAGGAGGTCCGGGAGCAACTCGCCGAGCTCGGCTTTCGCACGCTCGACGAGGCGATCGGGCACACGGAGTTGCTCGACGTCGACCAGGCGGTGCAGCACTGGAAGACCGAGGGCCTCGACCTCGGCCCGATCTTCGCCGCGAGCGATCTCGGACCCGAGGCGCCGCGGCGCGCGCGCATCGGCCAGGACCACGAGCTCGAGTCACACTACGATCGGCAGCTCATCGGACTCGCCTCCCCGGCGCTGGAGCGCGGCGAACCGATCGTCATCGAGCTGCCGATTGCCAACACGGAGCGGGCCGTCGGCACCATGCTCGGCCATGAGGTGACCCGGCGCTACGGGGTGGCGGGCCTCCCGCCGGAGACGATCGACGTCACCCTGCACGGGACCGCCGGGCAGTCACTCGGCGCATTCCTCCCGCGCGGCATCATCCTCCGACTCGAAGGCGACGCCAACGACTACGTCGGCAAGGGCCTGTCCGGCGGCGACATCGTCGTGCGTCCCGACCGCCGAGCCGGTTTCGCGGCCGAGCACAACGTCATCGCCGGCAACGTCATCGGCTACGGCGCCACCGGAGGCACGATGTTCCTCCGCGGCCTCGTCGGCGAGCGATTCCTCGTCCGCAACTCCGGTGCGACCGCGGTCGTCGAAGGCGTCGGCGACCACGCGCTCGAGTACATGACCGGCGGCACCGCGGTCATCCTCGGACGCACCGGTCGCAACCTCGGCGCCGGCATGTCCGGCGGTGTCGCCTACGTGCACCGGCTGCGCCGCGAGGCGGTCAACGCGGCAGCGCTCCGCGCGGGCGACCTCGCGCTGCTCCCGCTGGACCGGGCCGATCTCGCACTCGTGCGCGCACTGCTGGAGATGCACGTCGAGCGCACCGACTCGCCACTGGCGAGCGACATGCTGACGCGCTGGGGCGAGATCGCCGGGGAGTTCATCAAGCTCGTGCCCCGCGACTACGCGGCCGTGCTGCGGACGCGGGAGGCAGCGGCCGAGGAAGGCCTCGACCCTGACGGTGACATCGTGTGGCAGCGGATCCTGGAGGTGACGCATGGCTGACCCAGAAGGCTTCCTCAAGGTGCGTGAGCGGGAACTCGCCCCACGCCGACCCGTGCCGCTGCGACTCATGGACTGGCGCGAGGTGTACGAGCAGGCGGAGTCGGGCATGGTGCGTCGGCAGGCCGGACGCTGCATGGACTGCGGCGTGCCGTTCTGCCATCAGGGCTGCCCGCTCGGCAACCTCATCCCGGAGTGGAACGACCTGACGCGGCTTGGCGAGGGCCAGCAGGCCATCGAACGCCTCCACGCGACGAACAACTTCCCCGAATTCACCGGGATCCTCTGCCCGGCGCCCTGCGAGAGTGCTTGCGTGCTCGGCATCAACCAGCCGCCCGTCACCATCAAGCAGATCGAGGCGGCCATCGCCGACGACGCGTGGGACCACGGCTGGGTGCAGCCACAGGTGCCTGAGCGGCTCACCGGGAAAACGGTCGCCGTCGTCGGCTCGGGACCGGCGGGACTCGCCGCCGCCCAGCAGCTCACCCGGGCCGGGCACACGGTCGCCGTGTTCGAGCGGGAGGACCGCATCGGGGGGCTGCTGCGGTACGGGATCCCCGACTTCAAGATGGAGAAGCGCCGCGTCGAGCTGCGCGTCACCCAGATGCAGGCGGAGGGGACGCGGTTCCGCGCGGGCGTCGAGATCGGGGTCGACATCAGTTGGGCCGACCTCCACGATCGGTACGACGCCGTCCTCATCGCGACTGGGGCGACCGTGCCGCGCGACCTTGGGATCCCCGGCCGAGACCTGCTCGGCATCCACTATGCGATGGACTATCTCGTGCAGTCGAATCGTGCGGTCGCCGGGGATGCGGTGCCCGAGCAGGTCACTGCCGCCGGCCGACACGTCATCGTGATCGGCGGTGGTGACACCGGAGCCGACTGCATCGGCACCGCGCACCGCCAGGGCGCCCGCTCCGTGACGAGTCTCGCGATCGGCCAGCAGCCCCCGCTGGAGCGGCCCCCACACCAGCCGTGGCCGATGACCCCGCAGGTCTTCGAGGTCTCGACCGCGCACGAGGAGGGTGGGGAGCGGCGATACCTCGCGTCCACCGTCGAATTCCTCGGCAGTGCGGCCGGCGAGGTCCGTGCGCTGCGCGTCGCGGAGACGGAGTATGTCGGCGGCCGTCGCGTGCCGAAGTCCGGCACCGAGCATGAGCTCCCGGCCGATCTCGTGCTCATCGCGATGGGCTTCACAGGCCCCGAGACGACATCGCTTGACGCGCAACTGCCGCTGCCACTCGACGAGCGCGGCGGACTCGCCCGCACGCAGGACTACGCGACGAGCATGAGCGGCGTCTTCGTGGCCGGTGACGCGGGTCGCGGTCAGTCGCTCATCGTGTGGGCGATCGCCGAGGGGCGTGCGGCCGCGGCCGAGATCGATCGCTTCCTCATGGGAGCGACTGAGTTGCCGGCGCCGGTGCGCCCGACGGATCGCGCCATCTCGCTCTGACCTGGGCCGGTCGTCCGCGGCGAAGCCCCGGAGTCGATACGCTGAAGCCAGCGCTGTCCACCACCAGCGATCGGGGAGCACACGCATGAGACGAGCCAAGATCGTCGCGACCCTCGGGCCGGCGACCTCCAGTTACGACAACATCCGGGCGATCCTGGAAGCCGGCGTCGACGTCGCCCGATTCAACCTCTCGCACGGCAGCCACGCCGTCCACGAGGAGGTGCACCGCAACCTGCTTCGCGCCGCGGCCGACGTCGACCGCACCGTCGCGATCCTCATCGACCTGCAGGGGCCGAAGATCCGGCTCGGCCGCTTCGCGCACGGGCCGCATCAGCTGGCGCCCGGCGACCTCTTCACGATCACGACCGAGGACGTGGCGGGCACGAAGGAGCTCTGTAGCACCACATTCGCGGGCCTGCCGAAGGACGTCAGGCCCGGCGACCAACTGCTGATCGACGACGGCAAGGTCCGGGTGAAGGTGCTCGAGACCGACGGGGTGCGGGTGCGCACGGAGGTCGTCGTCGGCGGCGCGGTGTCCAACAACAAGGGCATCAACCTCCCCGGGGTCGCGGTCAACGTCCCCGCGCTGTCCGAGAAGGACGAGGACGACCTGCGCTGGGGGCTCCGGCTCGGCGCGGACTACATCGCACTGTCCTTCGTCCGCAATGCTGCCGATGTCGCGCGTGTCCGCGAGATCATGGCGGAGGAGGGCATCCGGCGCCCCGTCATCGCGAAGATCGAGAAACCGCAGGCGGTCGAGGCCATCGACGAGATCATCGACGCCTTTGACGCCATCATGGTCGCTCGGGGCGACCTCGCGGTCGAGCTGCCACTCGAAGCGGTGCCGATCGTGCAGAAAGACATCATCCTGAGATCGCGCCGAATGGCGAAGCCGGTCATCGTCGCGACGCAGATGCTTGAGTCGATGACGGACAACCCGGTACCGACCCGCGCCGAGACGTCAGATGTCGCCAACGCCATCCTCGACGGGGCGGACGCGGTCATGTTGTCGGGCGAGACGAGTGTCGGCGCCTATCCCGCGATCACCGTGCAGACGATGGCGCGGATCGTCGAGTCGACCGAGGAGGCCGGACTCGAGCGCATCCCGCCACTCGGGACGAGACCGAGGACGCAGGGTGGTGCGATGACGCTCGCCGCGGCGGAGGTCGCCGACTTCGTCGGTGCGAAATTCGTGTGCATCTTCACCGAATCGGGGGATTCGGCGCGCCGCATGTCCCGGCTCCGCCTTCGTGTCCCCATGATCGCCTTCACCCCGAATGAGGCGGTGCGCCGGCGCATGTCGCTCATCTGGGGCATTCGCTCCTATGTCGTCAATCGCGTCACCCATACCGATGCCATGCACCAGCAGGTCGACCGCGTATTGCTGAGCAAGGGGCTCGCTGATGCCGGCGACAAGGTCGTCGTCATCGCCGGAATGCCGCCAGGCATCCCCGGCACGACGAATGACCTCCGCGTCCACACGGTCGGCGACCTCGCCGATGCGCCGCTGGGATTCGAGGAGCCGCGCGAGCCGACCGTGTGAGGTCGCGCCACGGCGGTGCCGGTGGTGGGGGTCGAACCCACACGCCCTTTCGGGCAACCGAGTTTGAGTCGGTCGCGTCTGCCATTCCGCCACACCGGCCGCTGTGCTGCCAGCCAACGGTACTAGGGTTTTGATCGTGAGTATGGAGGAGAGCGCGCCAGAGGCGCCGCGCCGTGTCGTCGTCGCTGAGGACGAGTCCCTGATCCGGATGGACATCATCGAGATCCTGACGGACGCCGGGTTCGAGGTGGTCGGTGAGGCGGGGGATGGTGAGACCGCGGTGCAGCTCGCGACCGAGCTGCGGCCCGACCTCGTCGTCATGGACGTGAAGATGCCGCAGCTCGACGGCATCTCCGCGGCGGAGCGACTGGCGAAGCACCACATCGCCCCGGTCGTGCTGCTCACCGCATTCAGCCAGAAGGAGCTCGTCGAGCGTGCCTCGGAGGCGGGTGCGCTCGCCTATGTCGTCAAGCCCTTCACGCCGAACGACCTGCTCCCGGCGATCGAGATCGCGCTCGCCCGCTACCAGCAGATCATTGTGCTCGAGTCGGAGATCGCCGACCTCGCCGAGCGCTTTGAGACCCGCAAGCTCGTCGACCGCGCCAAGGGCCTGCTCAACGAGAAGATGGGACTCACCGAGCCCGAGGCGTTCCGGTGGATCCAGAAGGCCTCGATGGACCGGCGGCTCACCATGTTCGAGGTCGCCCAGACGATCGTCGAGCAGCTCGCCCCAAAGAAGTAGCCCGTCGGCGTCGCACGGCCACCGTACCCCTCCCCAAAATCCGGTGGTTGCCCAAATCTGCTGGTGAAGCGGGCTGATCGGCGGCAGATTTGGGCAACCACCGGGAGGGTTGGGTGGTCCGAGAGTCCTCCACAGGCCCTGGGCGCGGGGAGATGTCCACGCGGTGGCGGGATCGGCAGGGTGCGCAGTGTCGAGTCCTGCCAAGGTCTGGGGATGCCCCGTGGACAACGTCCGACCCTGCTTCCTGAGCAGTTCGCCGGGCCGATTGCGGTGCGTGACGCGCTCGCTATTGGTGTTTCGCTGACCCGACTTCGCGCCGAGGACCTCGACGACAGCGTGTGGGGCGTGCGGGCTCGAGCCAGGATCATCGGGACGCGAGCTCGCTGCGAAGCATTCCTCGCGCGGATGCCGCCAGGCGCATTCATCTCCCATCTGACAGCGCTCGAACTCCACGAGATCGCGCTGCCGCGCACTTCGGCGGATCGCCCGATTGACATCGCCCTGCCCACGCCGTCACGCGCCCCGCACGCCAAGGGAATCGCGGGCCACCGGCTACAGATCTCCGAGCAGGATCTCTCCACGGTCAAGGGGCTGCCGGTGACGACGGCGGGGCGAGCGTGGGCGGACGTGGCGCGCACGATACGCCTGCCCGATCTCGTCGCGATCGGTGATCAGCTGATCCAACGGCCACGAGGCCTCGTCACGGCCGAAGAACTCCAGGCGCGAGCGAATGCGGCGCCTCGCCATCTCGGGTCCGGTCGGATGCGACGCGCCCTCGAGCTACTTGATGGGGCGAGCGAGTCCTACCCCGAGTCGCTGCTGCGCGTGAAGATCGTGCTGGCTGGCTTCGCGTCGCCACGGGTGAATCAAACTATTCGCGCCGGAGGGCGCACATTCCGACCTGATCTCAGCTATCCGCAGCAACGGGTGATCATCGAGTATCAGGGCGACTATCACCGCGACCAGGCACAGTGGCGTGCCGATCTGCGGCGTCGGCTGCTGCTTGAGGCCGCCGGGTGGACGGTCATCGAGGTGACTTGGTCGGAGGTCATGGACCCGGCGCCACTCTTCGAGCGGCTCCGCGCGCTCGGCATCACCAGCTGATCCCCGGTGGTTGCCCAAATCTGTCGGTGAAGCGGGCTGAACACCGGCAGATTTGGGCAACCACCGGGAGGAGGGTCGGGGTTCAGCGGCGGATGTCGCGGAGGTAGTTCGTCATGCGGACCGTCGAGAGACGGTTCCCGGCCTCGTCGGTCATGACGATCTCGTGCGTGCACAGCGTGCGGCCGAGGGAGAGCGCGCGGCAGGTGCCGGTGACCCAGCCGCGGTCGACCGAACGGGAGTGCGTCGCATTGATCTCGATGCCGACGGGGAACTTCGTGGCCCCGCCGTGCACCGCCGAGGACAGACTGCCGAGTGACTCGCCGAGCACGACGTGCGCGCCGCCGTGGAGGATCCCGATCGTCTGCGTGTTGCCCTCGACCGGCATCCTCGCGACCGAGTAGTCCGCGGAGAGCTCGAGGAGCTCGATCCCCATCTTCGTGGCGAGTGCGCCGCCCTCGGAGCCGAGCAGTCGCTCGCGGAGGGCGGGATGGATGTCGTCGGGCAGCTTGACCATGTTGTCCTTGAACGATTGTCGGGGCGCGCGCCTAGGCTGGCACATATGGGGTCTGCCACGAAGCCTACGCTCCTCGTCATCGACGGGCATTCGCTCGCATTCCGGGCGTTCTTCGCCTTGAGTCAGACTGGGCGGTTCGTGACGAGTGGCGGGCAGCACACCGAGGTGCCGTACGGCTTCGTCACGACGCTCCTCAAGCTCATCAAGGACCATGCGCCGAGTCACATCGCGGTGGCCTTCGACATTTCGCGCTACTCGTTTCGGACCCGCGAGTATCCCGAGTACAAGGACGGGCGTGGCGAGACGCCGCCGGAGTTCATCGGCCAGGTGCCGCTCCTGCAGGAGGTCCTCGACGCGATGCGGGTCAAATGGCTCGTCAAAGAGGACTACGAGGCCGACGACATCCTTGCGACCCTCGCGACCCGCGGGGTCGATGCGGGCTACGAGGTGCTCGTGGTCTCCGGTGACCGGGACACGTTCCAGCTCGTGCAGGACGGGGTCGCGGTGCTGTACCCCTCGAGCCTCGGGGTCGGTGACTTCAAGCGTTACGACGCTGAGGCGGTGCACGAGAAGTACAAGGTGTGGCCGCACCAGTACCCGGAGTTGGCGGCGCTCGTCGGGGAGAAGGCGGACAACCTGCCGGGCATCACGAAGGTCGGACCCGTCACCGCTGCGAAGTGGATCGCCGAGTGGGGCACCGTCGAGGGCATCCTCGAGCACGCGGACGAGATCAAGGGCGTGGCGGGGGAGAACCTCCGCCGGGAGCAGGAGCATGCGCTGCGCAATCGCCGGCTCAACGAGCTCGTCCGCGACCTCGAGCTGCCGGTCGAGCTTGACGACCTCGAGCGGGGCGCGGTCGACGAGGCGGCACTGCGGGAGGTATTCCGCCGCCTTGAATTCAACACGCTGACGGATCGGGTGCTGAAGTCCGGGCCGGTCGATGCGGCCTCGCCGGAGGAGCTCGCGGCGGAGCGCACGGGCATCCCCGCCGTACGGCAGCTCGTCGACGAGGAGCTCGCGCACTGGCTCGAATCGGCGACCGGCACGATCGCGATGCAGGTCGAGCGCGTCGACGGCACGCTGACGGGCATCGGCCTGGCGTCGGAGACAGAGTCAGTTTGGGTGCCGTGGGGCCCGCACCGCCCTGATTACATCGCCTTTGAGGCCTGGCTCGCGGGGCCGACGCCAAAAGTGCTGAGCGCCGCGAAGCGGCAGCTGCAGCTGCTGTGGGCGCATGACCTCGACGTCCAGGCCGTCACCGGCGACTCGATGCTCGCCTCCTGGCTCCTGGAGCCGTGGACGAAGGGGGCCACCCTCCAGCAGCAGGTGCTGCGTCGCCTCGGCGAGGAGCTGCCGACGGCGGACGAGAACCAGCTCGTGCCGGAGACCGAGCCGCTGGGCGCGGCGAGCGAGGCCTGGTACATCCGCCGGATCGAAGCCGCCACCGTCGAGGCGCTCGACGAGGGCTCCCGCTCGGTCTACCACGACATCGAGGTGCCGCTGGTCCCGGTGATCGCCCGGATGGAGTCCGCGGGGATCACGGTGGCCGGCGACGTCCTCGGCGCGCTGCGCACCAAGCTCGCCGCCGAGTCCGCCGAGCTCGCGGAGGCCGCGTACGAGTCGATCGGCCGCGAGGTCAATCTCAGCAGCCCGAAGCAGCTGCAAGCCGTGCTCTTCGACGAGCTCGGTATGCCGAAGACGCGGCGCACGGCGACCGGCTTCTCGACCGACGCCGACGCGATCGCGGACCTGCAGGAGCAGCACCCCCACGCATTCCTCGATCTGCTGCTGAAGCACCGGGAGACGACGAAGCTCGGCTCCATGGTCGACACTCTGGTGTCGGCGATCGGCGCGGACGGCCGGATCCACACGAACTACGAGCAGACGGGAGCCGCGACCGGGCGACTCAGCTCGAATGACCCGAATCTGCAGAACATCCCGGCGCGGTCCGGGGTGGGTCGGGAGATCCGCCGCGCATTCGTCGCGGGCGAGGGGTTCACGACGCTGCTGACCGCCGACTACTCCCAGATCGAGATGCGCATCATGGCGCACCTGTCGGGGGACGCCGGACTCATCGAGGCGTTCCGGTCCGGGGAGGACCTGCACCGCTTCGTCGGGGCGCGCATCTTCGGCGTCGCACCGGAGGAGGTGACGCCCGAGCAGCGGGTCAAGGTCAAGGCGATGTCCTACGGACTCGCCTACGGACTGTCGGCCTTCGGGCTCGCGAAGCAGCTGCGCATCGCCCAGCAGGAGGCGCGCGCACTCATGGACGACTACGCCAGCCGCTTCGGTGCCGTGCAGGAGTACCTGCACGCGGGCGTCGCCCAGGCGAAGATCGACGGCTACACGACGACGATCTTCGGCCGACGCCGGAACTTCCCGGAGTTCACCTCCTCCAATCGGGCGGCGCGGGACAATGCGGAGCGCGCGGCGCTCAATTCGCCGATCCAGGGCAGCGCCGCCGACATCATCAAGCGAGCGATGATCCAGATCGATGCGGACATCCGAGCGCAGTCGCTGTCGAGTCGGATGCTGCTGCAGGTGCACGATGAGCTGGTCTTCGAGGTCGCGGCGGACGAGCTCGAGCCGCTGCGATCGATCGTCGAAACACGCATGTCGGGTGCGGCCGAGCTGTCGGTCCCGCTCGACGTGCAGATCGGAGTCGGCCCGAACTGGGACGCTGCGGGTCACTGACGCCCGCTGCCGCGCACGAACGCCCACCGGTCGGCTCAGGCGGCGTGGCTAGGCTGGTTTGATGAGCTCCACCCGGACGCCCACGGCGATCGATGCGATCGCGGAGGACTGGGTGGATACGGAGCTTGACCTGTTCCCGGAAGCCCGGGTCATGCTCGGCCGCCCGGGCCGCGAGGGCGAGTTCGGCGATTACTCACCGGATGGCGCGAACGCGCACGCCGATGCCGCGCGTGACACGCTGGCCCGGCTGCGCGGCGCGCCCGCGGTCGACGAGGTCGACGAGGTGACCCAGTGCGATCTGGTCCGGGAGCTCGAGCTCATCCTCGACCGGCACGCGGCGGGCGTCCACCTCCGCGATCTTGATGTCATCGCCTCTCCGGCGCAGGGCATCCGGGAGGTGTTCGATCTCATGCCGACATCCTCCGAGCAGGAATGGGCGTGGATCGCCCAGCGGCTGCGTCGCGTCGACGGTGCAATGCGGGGGTATGTGGCGACGCTCCGCGCGGGCATCGCCGCTGGCACCACGCCCGCGATCCGCCAGGTCGAGGGGGTCATCCAGCAGCTCGATGCCCAGCTCGGGCCGGACTCGTTCTTCCGCGCGCTCGCCACCGAGGGCGGGGCGGTCCACGCGGGATTGGCACAGGAGCTCGAAGCGGCGGCAGCGCGCGCGGATGCGGCGGTCGAGCGGCTGCGCGCATTCCTCGCTGAGGAGCTGGCGCCGCGAGCGACGCCCGTCGATGCGGTCGGGCACGAGGCATACGCGCTCGCCGCACGGGGGTTCCTCGGCGCCGAGATCGATCTCGATGAGACCTACGAGTGGGGGGTGGAGGAGCTCGCGCGCATGGCGGCGGAGCAGCGGGCGGTCGCGGCGGAGATCCTGCCGGGGGCGAGCGAGGCGGAGGCCGTCGCATTCCTCGAGCGTGATCCGGCGCGCAAGCTCCACGGCACGGACACACTGCAGGCCTGGATGCAGGAGGTCTCGGATCGAGCGATCGAGGAGCTCGGTGCGTCGCACTTCGACATCCCGTCACCCCTTCGGCACCTCGAGTGCCGGATCGCGCCGACGCAGACCGGTGGGATCTATTACACGCCGCCGAGCGAGGACTTCAGCCGGCCGGGACGCATGTGGTGGAGCGTGCCGGAGGGGGTCACCGAGTTCGACACGTGGCGCGAGCTCACGACGGTGTACCACGAGGGCGTCCCCGGGCATCACCTGCAGAACGGGCAGGCCATCCTCCGCAGCGGCGAGCTGAACACCTGGCGGCGACAGAATTTTGTGTCCGGTCACGGCGAAGGCTGGGCGTTATATGCCGAGCGGCTCATGGACGAGCTCGGCTACCTCGGCGACCCGGCTGATCGCTTCGGCATGCTCGATGGGCAGCGGCTCCGTGCGCTGCGCGTCGTCCTCGACATCGGGGTGCACCTCGAGAAACCGCGCCTCGACGGGACGGGCGTGTGGGATTACGAGTATGCGCTCGCGCAGATGAGCGCGCACGTGCACATGCCGGAACCGTTCCTCGTGTTCGAGACGAATCGCTACTTCGGTTGGCCGGGGCAGGCGCCGTCGTACAAGGTCGGTCAGCGGGTCTGGGAGGAGCTGCGGAGGGATGCGCAGCGTCGCGCCGGCACCGCCTGGGACGCGAGAGCGTGGCATCGTCGAGCGCTCGACCTGGGTGGTGTCGGTCTCCAGACGCTGCAGTGGGTGATGTCCCGATGAGCCGGCTCGTCGTCGGCGGGGCGTCCGGCTTCCTCGGCCGGCGGCTCTGCGAGGATTTCCGCGACGAGGGTCTTGAGGTCGTGACGGTTGGTCGGTCCGCCGACAGTGATGTGCGTTGGGAGGATGCGGCGGGGCTCCGCGCGGCGGTCGATGGCGCGGAGCTCGTCGTCGGTCTGGCTGGGAAGAGCGTCAACTGCCGGTACACCGCCCGGAACCGTGCCGCACTCCTCGAGTCGAGGATCTCGACGACCCGCGCGCTCCGGGGGGCGATCGCGGCAGCGACCGCGCCGCCGCCGCTGTGGCTCAACGCCTCGACGGCGACGATCTACCGGCACGCCGATGACCGAGCGCAGACTGAGTCGAGCGGTGAGCTGGGGACGGAGCTGTTCTCGGAGGACCTCGCGCGCGCCTGGGAGGCCGAGTTGGGGGCGGGGGAGCTGCCGGGCACCCGCCGGGTCGCGCTCCAGATCACGATCGTGCTTGGGGACGGCGGCGCGCTCGGTCCGCTCGCGCGACTGGCACGGCTCGGGCTCGGCGGCGCGAATCATGATGGCTGGTGGTTCCCGCTGCCTGGTCGCCGCGCGGCCCGGACCTGGTTGCGGCCGCGCACGCGCGGCGGGGCGCAGCGCTTCAGCTGGGTGCACGTGGACGATGTGTCGGGCATAGTGCGGCACATCCGTGCGCACCCCGAGATCGTCGGCCCGGTGATCCTCGGGACGCCGACGGCGACCGACAATCACGCATTCATGGCGACGCTGCGTCGCGCGGTCGGGGCGCGGTTTGGGGTACCGACGCCGCGCTGGATGCTGGAGCTCGGTAGTTTCGCGATGCGCACCGAGGCGGAGCTCGTGCTGAAGAGTCGGTGGGTGGCGCCCGAGGTGCTGCTCCGCACCGGCTATCACTTTCAGTTCACCGATCTGGAGGAGGCGATCCGTGCATCACTTACTCGCTGAGGCGTCGGCGGTGTTGTTCGACCTGGACGGCGTGCTCACCCCGACCGCGCGCGTCCACGAGTGTGCCTGGGCCCGCATGTTCACCGAGGTGTTCGCGGAGCTTGGGGTGACGCCGCCGTTCACGGACGCCGACTACTTCGAGCACCTCGACGGCAAGCCCCGGTACCAGGCGGTCGCGGCGCTGCTGAGCGATCGCGGGGTTGAGCTGCCCTGGGGGAGTCCGCAGGATGCTCCCGATCAGCACACGGTCTGCGGGATCGGCAACCGCAAGAATGCGCTGTTCCTGGCGGTGCTCACCGAGGAGGGGGTCGACCCGTATCCGGGCTCGGTCGCGCTGCTGGACGAGTTGCAGCGTGCGGGCGTGCCGGTCGCGGTCGTGTCGAGCTCGCGGAATGCGCTGGCCGTGCTCACCGCGGCCGGGCTGCTGTCCCGCTTCGCGGTCATTGTCGACGGGACATACGCGATCGAGCATGGGCTCGCCGGCAAGCCCGCCCCCGACACCTATCTCGCCGCCGCGAAACTGCTCGGCGCCGCGCCGGAGCGCGCGGTCGTCGTCGAGGACGCGATCTCGGGGGTGGCGGCCGGTCGCGCGGGCAGCGTCGGACTCGTGGTCGGGGTCGACCGCGGTGCGGGGCGGGCGGCGCTGACGGCGGCCGGGGCTGATCTTGTCGTCGCGGACCTGGGCGAGCTGGTGGGAGCCGAGTGAGCATGCTGGATCGGACGAGGTACCCGGTGGATCCGTGGCGGCTCATCGAGTGCCGTCGGGAGGTCGGCGCTGCGCCCATCGACGAGACGCTGTTCGCGATCGGCAACGGCTACCTCGGGATGCGGGCGAATGCGGCGGACGGGCGCCGGGCGCATGAGCACGGCACGTTCATCAATGGACTGCACGAGACCTACCGCATTCATCACGCGGAGCAGGCCTTCGGGTTCGCGGAGGTCGGCCAGGAGATCGTCAGCGCGCCAGACCCGAAGGTCATCCGCCTCTATGTCGATGATGAGCCGCTGAATGCGGAGCTGTCGGAGTTCGTCGAGTATGAGCAGGTCCTCGACTTCCGCAGTGGGCTGCTGTCGCGGCGCGTGCTGTGGCGCACGCCGAGTGGCAAGCGCGTGCGCGTCGTGACGACCCGCATGGTCTCGTTTGTCGAGCGCCACCTCGCGGTGCTCACCTTTGAGGTCGAGCTGCTCGATGCGGCGGCACCGGTGACGATCTCCTCTCAGCTGCTCAACCGGCAGGACGCGCAGACCGAGTACGGTCGCTCGGGTAGCCTCGACCCCCGGCGAGCGTTGCCGCTGGAGGGCCGGGTGCTGATGCCGGGGGAGTACTGGCAGGACGGGCCGTTCAGTGCGCTGAGCTACCGGGTGGCGGAGTCCGGCATGCGGGTCGCGACGATGGTGCATCACGAGTTGGAGACGACGGCGCCGTTCGAGCTGGAGCGCTCGATCGGACCGGATCTGGCGAAGGACGTCTTCCACGTGCGCGCCGAGCCGGGGCAGCCGGTGCGGCTCACGAAGTTCGTGAGTGTGCACACGAGCGACGCGACGCCGACCCGGGAGCTGCTGGATCGCTGCCAGCGCACCCTGCAGCGCACGGTGGCGGAGGGCGTGGGGACCCACCATGCCCGGCAGCGGGACTGGCTGGTCGATTTCTGGGCGCGGTCGGATGTGCGGATTGCGCACGATGACGGGCTGCAGCAGGCCATCCGCTGGAATCTGTTCCAGCTCGCGCAGGCCTCGGCGCGCGCGGATGGGCTGGGCATCCCCGCGAAGGGCGTCACGGGCAGTGGCTATAGCGGGCACTATTTCTGGGACAGCGAGATCTACGCCCTCCCGTTCCTCATCCACACGGACCCGCGGGTCGCGCGCAATGCGCTTCGGATGCGGCAGGCCATGCTGCCGGCGGCGCGGCGCCGCGCCAGTCAGCTCAGCGAGGACGGCGCGCTGTTCCCCTGGCGGACGATCAATGGTGAAGAGGCGTCCGCCTATTACGCGGCCGGCACGGCGCAGTACCACATCAACGCCGACATCACCTACAGCCTCGCGAAGTACCTGCGGGCGACGGACGACCTCGAGTTCCTTGCGGACGGCGCGCTCGACATCGCGGTCGAGACGGCGCGGCTGTGGCGCACGCTCGGATTTTGGCGCGTGTCGGAGGCGGGCGAGAGTTTCCACATTCATGGCGTGACGGGCCCGGATGAGTACACGACGGTCGTCAACGACAACCTGTATACGAATGTGATGGCCCGCTTTAATCTGCGCTTCGCTGCGGCGGCGATCCAGGAGCTGCGCGAGGCGGCTCCGGCGGCGTATACGCTTGCGGTCCACCGACTCGGGCTCCTCGAAGAGGAGCCGGCGGAGTGGTGCCGCATCGCGGACGCGATCCACATCCCGTTTGCCGAGCACCTGGGCGTCCACCCGCAGGACGAGCATTTCCTGGAGCGGGAGGTCTGGGACCTCGCCAACACGCCGCCGGAGCATCGCCCCCTGCTGCTGCACTTCCACCCGCTCGTCATCTATCGCTTCCAGGTGCTCAAGCAGGCGGATGTCGTGCTCGCGCTGCTGCTGCAGGGCGATCAGTTCACCCTGGAGCAGAAGCGGGACGACTTCGACTACTACGACCCGCTGACGACGGGCGACTCGAGCCTGTCGGATGTGGTGCAGGCGATCATCGCCGCGGAGATCGGCTATCAGCAGCTCGCGGTGGAGTATTTCCACGAGGCGGCCTACCTCGACCTTGCCGATCGCCACGGCAACACGGTCGAGGGGGTGCATGTCGCCTCCGCGGGCGGCGTCTGGATGGCGCTCGTGCAGGGGTTTGCCGGAATGCGGGACTTCCACGGACGGCTCACCTTCGACCCGCGGCTGCCGCCGGCCTGGCCGTCGCTGGCGTTCCGTCTCGGCTGGCGGGGGAGTCGCTTGGAGGTGCGGCTGATGCAGGAGGCGTTCGAGGCGGAGCTCCTGGCCGGGGACCCGGTGTCCTTCGACGTCTGCGGTGCGGAGGTGGAGCTCGGCGCGGCGGTCGTCCGGATCCCACTCGCCGATCAGGGGCCCCGGCTGGCGGGGCGGCCGTCACAGCGCCGCTTGACGCGGTATCGCCGGGAGGATGGCACACCGCTGACCGCGTCGATCCCGGCGACGGCGCCGGTGCCGATGGCGGAGGTCGAGGGGCTGCCGGTCGACTTGGCCGATCCCAGCGACGGGCGGTAGTCTGAAGGGTCGCATTCGCGACGTCTTATTCGCTTGCCCAGTGGGAACATCGGCCTCGTGCCGGCCGCTGCGGCCCAACCACCCCCCGAAAGCACCCTTCCACTCAATGACTATCACCACGCCGGCAACGGCCCCCAAGCAGATCGCCATCAACGACATCGGCTCTGCTGACGACTTCCTCGCCGCTGTCGAGGAGACGCTCAAGAACTTCAACGACGGCGACATCATCTCCGGCACCGTCGTCAAGATCGACCGTGACGAGGTCCTCCTCGACGTCGGCTTCAAGACCGAGGGCGTCATCCCCTCCCGTGAGCTGTCCATCAAGCACGACATCGACCCGCACGAGGTCGTCGCCGTCGGCGACGAGGTCGAGGCGCTCGTCAAGCAGAAGGAAGACAAAGAGGGTCGGCTGATCCTCTCGAAGAAGGCGGCGCAGACCGAGCGCGCCTGGGGCGACGTCGAGAAGATCAAGGAAGACGACGGCGTCGTCACCGGCAAGGTCATCGAGGTCGTCAAGGGCGGCCTCATCGTCGACATCGGCCTCCGCGGCTTCCTCCCGGCCTCGCTCATCGACCTGCGCCGGGTCCGTGACCTCACCCCGTTCCTCGACATGGAGATCGAGGCCAAGATCCTCGAGCTCGACAAGAACCGCAACAACGTGGTCCTCTCGCGTCGCGCGCTCCTCGAGCAGACCCAGTCGGAGTCCCGCTCGATGTTCCTCGCGAACCTCAAGCCGGGTCAGGTCCGCAAGGGCGTCATCTCCTCGATCGTCAACTTCGGCGCCTTCGTCGACCTCGGCGGGGTCGACGGCCTCGTCCACGTCTCCGAGCTGTCGTGGAAGCACATCGAGCACGCCTCCGAGGTCGTCGAGGTCGGCCAGGAGGTCACCGTCGAGGTGCTCTCCGTCGAGCTCGACCGCGAGCGCGTCTCCCTGTCGCTCA
>Ga0182742_1000532_pt1 | contig 59366 bp, 38 predicted proteins | sample eDN5th37CBELigMG_FD_128880 | JGI IMG/M metagenome (GOLD analysis project Ga0182742, IMG submission 128880) | Enriched Miracle-Growth compost microbial communities from Emeryville, California, USA - eDNA 5th pass 37_C BE-Lig MG (version 2)... ...
AGTTCGCTCCACGCTTCCTTCCCACGCTCGGTCGCCCTAACGCAGTTGCGCTTCGCTTCAATCCCGATGATCTGGAATAGGGAGGACTTGCACCTCCAAGGGTGCGCCCATGCTGGGCGCACACGAAAAGCGCCGGCCTGAAGCCGGCGCTTTTTCTGTGCCCCAACACCCGCGCTGGTTAATCGAAGCTGACTTCCGGCGGCGGCGGCGCGGCCGTCACGATCCAGTACATGAGCCCCGCGCTGATGACGATGACGATGAGCGCCTTCACCACCTCGGACTTCGTGATGGCCTCGTGCTCCGGCACGTGTGAGGCCGGCTTCTTGCCATGGAACATGGCGGCGACGAGGTTCTGCTTCTTCACGAGGAAGTAGAACGCGATCGCGAGGATGTGCAGGCACACCGCCACGAGGATGATGTTGAAGTTGATAGCGTGCCAGGACGAGAGCTTCTCCGCGGTTTCCGGGCTGACCGCTCCGTTGTACGGACCGAAGTAGATGATGTCGTCCGAGGTGAAGAGGCCGGTCGTGACCTGAATGCCGACCAGCAGGAGCATCACGATGACGCTGATGCCGCCGAGCGGATTGTGCCCGGCCGTCTGGATCATGGTGCCCGCGGCGAGACCCTTCGCGTAGCGCCAGACGGCCGCGGGCCCCGCGAGGAAGTTGCTGAAGCGCGCGTGCCTCGGGCCGACGAACCCCCAGATGATCCGGAACAGGATGAGACCGCCCGTGAAATAGCCGAGCCACATGTGGTACTCGATCCAGTCGAACCCCGCCTCGCCGGTCGCCCACAGGGCGCCGAGGCTCAGGACGAGCAGCCAGTGGAAGATCCTGAGCGGCAGATCCCAGACCAGTCGTCTTTCATCAGCCATTTCGCAGTACACCGTTGCCAGGGAACACAGAACCGCGATTGTAGGGGCCCGGAAAGAAAAACGGCGGGTGTTTCCACCCGCCGTTCCACAGTTTCGAGGCTGTGCAGTAGCCCCGGAAGCCCCGGGGCGGGCCGTCAGAAGCGGGCCTTGAAGCCCACGAAGTAACGGCGACCGAGCGTGTCGTAGAAGCCGGCATTGGTCGTGCCCGCACCGGTCGTGAACGTCGGCGAGCTCGGATCCGGATCGAAGCTCGTGATTTCAGGATCGGTGTCGAACAGGTTCTCGATGCCGAAACGCAGCTGGTAGGACTCGCTGATCTCCCACGTTCCGTTCAGATCCACGATGTCGTAGTGACTCGGGCCCTGGAACGGCGTGTTCGGCTGCGTGGCGCGAGCGGCGGAGTGAGCCGACGGCAGGTGCCGCCAGCGCAGGCTCGCCGAAACGCCGCTGACCGAGTACGTGGTCGTCAGGTAGGTCTTGTAGCGGTACTGACCGCCCTGCGCCAGCGTGCCCGCGTTCTCCACGATCGGAGCCGTGGGCAGGTCCTGCGTCTCGAAGCTGTCGAGATACGTGGCGGCAAGGTTCACACCCAGCGAGCCCGGCAGGCTCGCAAGTCCGAGGTCGGCGAGATCCGCGGCCCAATCGACGTTCAGGTCGACGCCCGAGGTCTTGAGCTTGCCGACGTTCAGGAACGAGCCGATCGTCTGCGCCGGATTGCCACTCGTGGGATCACGCGTGATGAGCTGGCAGAACGAGCTGTTCGCGTCGAGAGTCGCGAAGCACTCGCCGTAGATCGCGTCGAAGCTGAGCGGCGCGATCGTGTCGTCGATGTCGATCTGGTACCAGTCGATCGCCGCGCTGAAGCGCGAGAGCAGCTTCGAGTCGAACGCCGGACGGAACACGAAGCCCGCCGTCAGGGTGTCCGCGACCTCGTTCTTGAGGTTCACGTTGCCCTGGTTCGTGACGAGCGCGAACGGGAAGAAGCCCGTGCCGGGAATCTGGTTCGCGTAGTACGTGGACGCGCCGGTCGGACCCATCAGCTGTTCGCAGAACGCGCGCGCAGCGGCCGCATTCGGATTGACCTGCGGGTTCGCGCCGTTCGGCGAGAGGCTGTTGATGCTGCAAGGATCGCCGAGGGCGGTGAACACGACGCCCGTGTTCGGCGGCAGGAACAGCTCGCCGATGTTCGGGGCGCGGTTCGCGCGCTGGTAACCGCCGCGGAATTTCACCGCGTCGGTGATCGACCAGTTCACGAGCGCCTTGTACGTGTCGACGTCGCCGACCGAGTCGTAGTCGGAGAAGCGATAACCGAGCTCGAGGTTCAGGCTCTTGACGCCCGGCAGGTCGCCGATGACCGGCACGAGCAACTCGGCATACGCCTCACGCACTTCGTCGGCACCGGTCGTGCCCGCAGCGGGGAAGAGACCGATGACGCTGTCGAAGAACGAGGACGTGCTGTTGAGGTTGTCGACCGTGAAGTCGAACGTGTTCTCACGCCAGCTCACACCGACCGCCGCACCGAGATCGCCCGCGGGCAGCGTGACGAGCGTGCCCTGCAAGTTCACTTCCGCGACGTTCTGGTCCATGTTCGTGTTGTTCTGCAGGTCCGCCGTGATGGCGTCGATACAGTCCTGCGAAACCTGGAACTGCTCGAAGATCGGCAGGCCCGACGTACAGGTGACCGTCGCAGCTCCGAAGCCGTTGCCAGACGGGTTGCCCGTGAGGACAGCGCCGCGGCCGTAGTTCGGCGCGGTGACGATCGCGCGGAAGCGCTCGAGCGAAGCGAAGCCGATGAGCTTGTTCGTCACCTCGGTGTTGCCGTGGGATACGTACGCTTCCCAGGTCCAGTCGGACACCGGCAGCGAACCGCTGAGACCGGCCACGACCTGGTAGGTCTGGTTGTCGTTGCGGGAGCTGCGCGGCGGCAGGAAATCGAGGTTGCGATTGAGCTGCCACGGGTCGTTCGCGGCGGAGACCACCGTGCCCGTCCCGAAGTCGAACTTCGTGCGGCTGTCGAGCAGCGTCGCGAGCTCATCCGGGATCGGATGGTCCGCATCGCGCGGAATCATCGCAGCCCAGCCGTTCACCGCCGGCGAATACTGGCCGATGGACGTCGTGCTGGTCTTGGTGAAGTTGCCCTGGATGAAGAACGAGATGTCGTCGGTGACGTCGTAGTCGGCGCGCCCGAAGAGCGAGTACCGGTCCGCCGGCGTCGAAACGAGGGTCGCGAGCTGGTTCTCGCCGATGAGCCCGTCGTCCGTGAGCTTGCGATAACGGTTGTCGAGGATGCCGTTGTAACGATAGACACCTTCCGGATCGCCGGCGGTGTAGATCGTGTTGTCCTTGTTGAAGTAGAACGCAGCCTGGTTGCTGACGCCGCCCGGGTTCTGCGTGAAGATGCTGTCGACGGCCCCCTGGCTCGGCAGCACGCCGTTCGGCTGGTAGTACGTGTCCGAGAACCACGCTTCCGTGCCGGGAACGGTCGGATCCGCCCAGCCGCGCGTGTAGAAGTCGCGCTCGGACTGCTTCGCGGCGCCGCGCTTGAAGTACTCCAGACCGAACATCGCGTTGCCGCGGTTGTCGGCGAAGTTGCCGCCCATGAGCCCGCTGACGCGCAGCTCCTGGTCGTCGCCGAACTCGGTGATGCCGTATTGCGTGTCGAACTCCATGCCCTCGAAGTCGTTCTTGAGGATGAAGTTCACGACGCCGCCGACGGCGTCCGCACCGTACGCGGCGGAGGCGCCGCCGGAGATGATGTCGATGCGCTTGATGGCGGCCGCCGGGATCGAGTTGATGTCGACGACCAGCGACGCGTTGATCGGCATCGCGCGACGGCCGTCGAGCAGCACGAGGTTGCGATTGGCGCCGAGGCCGCGCAGGTTCAGCGTCGAGGCACCGACGGTGTTCGTGGCCGTGTTCTGCACGTCCTGCGAAACGAACTGCGTGACGCCCGGAACGAACTGCGGCAGCTTGTTCAGGCTCGTCTCAAGAGCAACCGTGGCGGACGACTCGAAGGTCTCCGTTCCGACGGTCACGAGCGGGCTCGGAGCGTCGAGGTCGCGGCGCAAGATGCGCGAGCCGGTGACCTTCACCTCCTCCAGCTGGGTTTCGGCCTCCTGGGCATGGGCCGGCACCATGAAGCCGGCGATGGCAGTGGTTCCGAGCACGGCGGCGACGGCAGTCGCGACCGGAGTCGGCCTGAAAACGGAATACTTGCGAGTCACTTGAACCCCCACAACAGGAAAAACGTTCGGCAGCTGGTCCCCCGGAAGCCGCGGGGGTAGAGATCCCTTCACACCGCCAGAATCAAAACCCGGCTCCACCGCGGGCATGCAGCGACAAACGGAAAAGCGAAAGAGAGGCCGGAAGGCCGTACGTGCGAGGCGCACGCTCGAAGATGTTCGGCACCGCCCACGCGGTGCGCACTCCATGCGGATCGTTCCCTCACAGGAAAAGAAAACGTCAAGCCTGCGAACGGGCGCGAGTATGTCCGCACGCATCGACCTGCAGAAAGCATCCGCTCCTCAAATCACCCTTTCCTTTTGCGCAACAATGCTCGCCTAAGCGACGTGGGCGAGTCTATATGTAGCTATCTACTGACATGAATAGATAGCTCGTGACCTATCTCACAAAAAAGAGGCGTGCCAAAAGAAAAACGGCGGAGCCCGGCGGGCCCCGCCGTTCGTGGCGAGGGGGAGGACGGCGGATTGCGTCAGCGGATGCGCCGCACCTTGGTCGAGCTGCCGGCGTCGACGATCATGAAGAACGAGCCCATCGCGCCCGGAGTGATGCGCACCGTGTCGCCGGGCTTGATCTGGAAGGAGCTCTTTTTCTCCGGCTGCTCCCACACCTGGCCGTTATCGAGCTCGATCACGTATTCGCCGTAGGGCCGCTGGGAGACCTTCGCGACCGCCGCGCGCAGCTCGGTGGGGGCCGGCTTCTCCTGCCGCTCGGCGCGCCGCTTGCGCGCGAGCTCGCCGGAGAGACCGAACTCGTCTTCGGCCGAGGTGGGCGCCGGCGGCGGTTGCGTAGCCGCAACAGCCGGTGCCGCGGGCGCCGGCTGGGCCGGAACCGATGGCGCCGGTGCGACACCCGCCGACCCATTGGCCGCGCCCTGCACCACACGCGCGACCTCGCGATCGAAGCATTCGAGCCGGACCTTGTCCTTCTTCTCGATGGCGCATGCGATCAGGGCCGGCGGAAGGGTCTGCGAGAGAGCCACCGGGGCCGCCGTGACTGCGAGGACGGTCAGGAGCGAGCAGGTGGTGCGTGTGGAGGCCATCGGATGTTTTCCTTGTCGTAATGAATGAAATCACACCGCCCGCGCGGATTTCGCGAAAGCGCCGGGGAACGGGCGATCGTGGATGGAGGCCCGGACCGGCCGGGCGAGATCATCGCGACGAGGGGCGGCGGTAGGAGAAGCGCACGCAGGCAGCCCCTGAGCCGGAGCCGGGCCCTGCAGCCCTCCTCTCGCCTGCATCGAGGTAATCACCCGCGTTGAGCCCCCTGTCGCGATTTGCAGGGGGAGTATAGGCCCAAGCCGCGGGCGCGGCGCGCTTCAGGGCCTGGCCTTCTCCGAAGTGGACGGGCCCGACGTGGCCGGCACGCTGGTGGTGCCGCCAAGATCCTTGATAAGCGCGGCAGTAGCCGTGCGCACTTCGATGCGCGTGCCGCCGCGCCCGTGACCGCCCGCGCGACCCATCGCGGAGTCGAAAGGCGTCATGCCCTTCTTGTCCTTCGCGTTGAGATCGCCGCCGAGGGACACGAGCGTCTTGATCACGTCGTCCCAGCCCCAGAGCGCCGCCGCGTGCAGCGCCGTTCCGCCCTGGCGTTCATCCCGCGCGTTCACGTCGGCACCGGCTGCGGCCAGCAGCTTGATGGACTCGATGGCCTCTTCCTGCGTCTTGAAGCGCCCGCGGGTATCGATCTCGTTCGAACCGAAGTTGGCGGCCGCCATGAGCGGCGTGACGCCCCAGAGCTGCCCGAGGTTCGGGTCCGCGCCGTGCGCCAGCAGCAGCTTGATGGCTGGCACGTCGCCCGCCTTGGCGGCGCGAACGAGCGGCGTCGTATCCATCGTCAGCAGCATGTCGGCGCCGCGATCCGGGCCGAGCGCGCGGTACGGGGGGAAGAGCTTCAGGCGCGCGTTCGGATTGGCACCGCGTTCCAGCAGCATCTGGATGATCTGCAGGCTCGTCGTCTCGTCCAGCGACGGGCGATCCGGGCGGCCGCCGTGCGGGATCGTGTTGAGGTCCACCGCGCAGTAGAGCGGCGTGCGGCCCCACCAGTCCCACTTGTTCACGTTCGCGCCGGCCTCGATGAGCACCTTCGCGATATCGAAGTTGAAGTTGGTGATCGCGACGATCAGCGGCGTGACGGACTCCGGATCCGTCATGTCGACTTTCGCCTTCGCCTTCACGAGCGCCTTCACGCACTCCAGGCAGCCCTCTCGAGACGCATAGATGAGCGGTGTAAGCCCGCCAACCGGCCTCGCCTGCGCGCGCGGCTCAGCCGTCACCTGGCGCTGCCAGTTGTTCACGATGGAGCGCGCGTTCACGTCCGCGCCATGCTCGATGAGCAGCTTCACCATCTCGGGCTGCTTTTCCGCGGCGGCCCACATGAGCGCGGTCTGGCCGCGCCAGTTCTCGACGGCGTTCACGTTGGCCTTCTTCTTCAGAAGCGCCTTCGCGGCTTCGATGTTCGACGTGCGCGCCACGATCATGAGCGCGGTCTGCCCGTCGCCGTTGGGCGATTCGGGATCCGCGCCGGCCTTGAGCAGCGCCTCGATGATCGGCACGTTGCCCGTCACGGCGGCTTCGGTCAGGGGCGCGGAACCGTAATCGTTCATCGCGTTGACGTTGGCGCCCGCCTTGATGAGGCGATTCACCAGATCGAGATCGTTCTGGTAGACGGCCCAGTGCAGAGGCGTGGTGCCATCCTCCTCGGAGGCATTCACATCGATCTTCTGCTCCAGGAGGACGAGCGCTTCCGCGCGGTCCCCGTTTTTCAGCGCGGCGGCAAGCGGCGCATCCGCCGCCCACACGCTCGTTGCGAACAGCGGCGCCATCATGAGCGCAAGGAGAGGCAGGCGGCGCTTCACGTGCGCTGTGACCGCGGGCAATCCGGACATGCGCATCAGACCTCGACGAACTTGCCGGTGCTGTCGCCGATCTTGTCCGCCGGCACGCCCGCACGATCCAGGATCGTCAGCAGCACGTTCGCGAGCGGCGTGTGATCCGGATATCGCAGATGCTGATCGCCCTTCAGCTTGCCGCAACCGCCGCCCACGAGCGCCGTCGGAAGCGGGAACTGGTTGTGACGATCGCTGTTGCTCATGTTCGACCCGTACAGAATGATCGAGTGATCGAGCATCGAGCCGTCGCCGTCCGGAATCTGCGACAGCTTCTTCAGCCACTTCGCGAAGACTTCCGTGTGGTACTTCTGGATGCGGACCAGCTTTTCCTTCTTCGCCGGATCGTTGCCGTGGTGGGAAACGGCATGGAAAGCGTCCGGCACCTGCACGTTGTTGTACGTGCGGCCGCTCACCTCCGCCGCCATCATGAAGTTCACGATGCGCGTGAGATTGCCCTGGTACGCCAGCGCCGCCATGTCGAACATCAGATTGAGGTGCTGATCGAAGTTGTCCGGGATGCCCACCGGCACCTGAGGCAACTTCAGCGTCGAGAGATCCTGCGCCTCGATCTTCTGCACACGGCGCTCCAGCTCGCGCACCGTATCCATGTAGTCAGCGAGCATCGCCTTGTCGCGGGGACCGAGCTTCGCCTGCAGCGAGGCGGCGTCATCCGCGACCATGTCCAGAACGCTGCTGTACTGGCCAACGAGCGCCTTGCGCTCTTCCGGCGTATCGCCGCGGCCGAACAGCCGCTGGAACAGCTTGCGCGGGTTGTACTCCATCGGCAGCGGCGTGGAGGCCGAGCGGAAGGAGATGGTGCCGGAGTAATTGCAGCCGTAGTCGCGGTCACAGGAGCCACCACCGCCCTGCCCCTCCGTTGCGATTTCAAGCGAAGGAAGCGGAGTGTCCTGGCCGATGGCGAGCGCCGCGATCTGGTCGCATGTCGGAGCCATGTGCGGCTCCTGGCCCTGCTTCGGGTGTACGCAGGACAGCCACGTTGCCGGCACGATGGCGTGCACGGCCTGGCTCTCACCGGGGCGATTTCCGAGACCGCTGATGACAGTGAGCTGCTTCTTGAAGTCCTTCAGCGGCTGCAAGATCGGCGAGAGCTCCCACTCGGCGCCTTTACCGGCTTTCGCTGGAGTCCACTGCTCCATGATCGCGCCGTGCGGGAAGTACACGAAACCAAGGCGCGGGGTCGGCTTTGCGGCCGTCTTCGCGAGTGCCGTGCTCGCCGGGATCATCGCATCGAGCAGCGGCAGCGCGATGGTCGCTCCGACTCCTCGCAACACGGTGCGGCGGGACAGGTGCTTCTTGGTGATGAACATCAGTCTTCCTCGATTTCGTCGATCAATGAGACGCGTCGGCGGTCTTCACGCCCGCCGCGGGCTCGCTCGTCGGGATCATCTGCTTCGTGAAGGGATCGCTCTTCACGATCCCCGCCACGATGGACGAGAACTTGTAATCATGCGCGGCGGCCTCGCGAACGATGGCTCGCACGGTCGGCATGTCGTGCGCCTCCAGGCCTCGGCCCAGGGCGTACGTCATGAGCTTTTCGGTGAGCGTCTGCACGAACTGGTCCGGCCTCCGCAGCAGCATGTTGCGGAGGTCGTCCACGCCCGTGAAGGTTTCGCCGTGAATCGTATCCGTGGAGTCGATGGGCACGCCGGTTTCGCGGTCCTTCGTGCGGTACGCGCCGATCGCATCGAACTTCTCCAGCGCGAAGCCGATGGGGTCGATGATGCCGTGGCATGAATTGCACGTCGGGTTCGCACGATGCGCGACCATGCGCTCGCGAACGGTCTTGGGCGCTTCACCGGCCTTGTTTTCCAGCAGCGCTTCCACCCCCGGCGGAGGCGCCGACGGCGGCGTGCCGGTGACCTGCTCCAGAATCCAGGCGCCTCTGCGGACCGGCGAAGTCCGGTTCGCGTACGACATGCCCATGAGGAACGCGCCCTTGCCGAGGAGGCCGTGGCGGTACGTGTCCTTCAGCTCCACGCGGCGGAAGCGATCCCCGCGCACGTTGGGGATGCCGTAGTGATGCGCGAGCCGCTCGTTCACGAACGTGTAGTTCGCGTCCAGCAGGCGCATGACGTTCTGGTCGCCGGAGAAAACGCTGTCGACGAACAGCTCGATTTCCTTGCGGAAGGCGTATCGCAGCGTGTTGTCGAACTCGGGGAAGAGCGCCGGATCCGGCTCGATCGCGTCGATCTCGTCCACCGTGAACCACTGGTCCGCGAAGCTCGTCGTGAGCGACTTGGCGCGCGAATCCGCGAGCATCCGGCGCACCTGCCGATCGAGCTCAGCCGGGTCGCGCAGCTTGCCCGACGTGGCGGCCTTCATCAGCTCTTCGTCCGGCCCCTGGCTCCAGATGAAGAACGAAAGTCGCGAGGCCAGCTCGATGTCGCTGATCTCATAGATGTTGCCCGGCTTCGCATCCTGAGGCACCGCCTCGACGCGATACAGGAACTTCGGGCTCGCAAGAATCGCCATGACGGCCTGCTGGATGCCCGCTTCGAAGCCCTTCTCCTTGCGGCCCGTTTCGTAGAAGCGCATCGGCGCCGCGAGATCCTGGTCCGTCACCGGACGCCGGAAGGCGCGGCTCGCGAGATTCTCGACGATCTTCTTCGCGCACGGCGCCTCTTCCGCCTCGTTCGCGGGCGTGCAGATGAAGATCTTCTTGCGGCTCGGCGTGCTCGCAAGCCCTGTTGCCTTGGTCGGCCCGAGCACCTCCAACGCGAAGACGGCGGGGACGCGCGGCAGTCCGCCAGGCCCCTGCTGTGAGAGCAGATCGTCGTGCTGCGCGAACGAACGCGCGACCCACGTGATACCGAGCTTGTGCGGGCCGGCCGTCACGTTCGCCTTGATGTTGGCGAAGCGGTCCTTGATCGCCTTCGCGGCCGGCGCCTGCTTCTGATCGACCGACTTGAGATCCTCCTCGCCGCCGACCTCGGTCTCGAACACCTTCTTGCCGTCGATGGTGAAGATCAGCTTGTGGCGCGTGTCCAGGCCCGCGACGTATCCGCCGCCACCGCCGCCGCTCTGATTGATGTTGAAGGTGTACTCGCCGTCAGCCGGAAACAGATGCTCCGCGATGAGGCCACCGCGCGTGCCGAGCGGAAGCCCGTTGACGTGCGTGTCCTGCGGATTCGTGCCCGTGGAGCGATAAACGGTGCTGCTGGGGGCCGCCTCCCGATCGCCGAGGGCGCGCATGCTCACTTCGCTAGCGGCGACGATGTATGCATCGAGGAACGACGGGGACACCTTGAGAACCGTGGCGACGTTGTCGAAGCCATCCGCCTTCGTATCCTTCGGAAGCAGCGAGGCAGCGTCGATGTCGAGATCGAGAAGGTTCTTGATCTCGCGCTGGTACTCTGTGCGGTTCAGGCGGTGAACCACCACATTGCCGGGATTCGGATGGGTCTTGGCGAGGTTATCCAGCTGCCCTTCGAGCCAAGCGACCTGCGTGTCGATTTCCTTCTGCGAAGGCTGCGGTTTGTCCGGCGGGGGCATGAGGCGGCCGCGCAGCTTGCGTACGGACTCCTCCCACACCGCGGCGTCGTCGTGCATGCTCTCCGGGAGCATCGTGTCGAAGGCCACGCCGCCGGCCCAGTCCGTGGAGTTGTGGCACTCGCCGCAATACTGGTCGAAGAACTTCCACTGCGGGGGCAGCCCGTCTTCGCCGGCCGCATGGGGATCCGCCGGCTGCGAGGCGTTGGAAGCCGGCTGCGACGTGCTCGCGGCCGCAACCTTCGCTGCCTCATCCGCGGCGTTCGCATCCAACACCCAGGCGCCTGCAACGGCCCCGAGCGCCAGCCACGCACCCCGCATCGTTCCCGCCGCCTTCTTCATCAATTCGCCTCTGCCTCTCATCAAACGATGCCGCCAAGCTCACGCACGTGGCTGTACAGCCCGCGGTATGCGTTCACCAGGAACAGCTTGGGATCGCCCCACTTCGCGTCGAACTCGCCCGTCGGGGGATTCGCGAGGATGTCGTCGTAGCCCTGACCCTTGCGAACGAGGCCGACGAGCCGTTCGCGCATCGTGGACAGCATCTCAAGCTGAGCCACGAGGTCCGCCTTCTTCTGCAGCGGACCGCTGCCAGGAACAATAACGGTCCGGTCGTCGCACAGTTCGACCAGGGCTTTGTTCGCGTCCACCATTCCGCCGAGCCACCCGCCAGTGTCGACGTCCAGAATTGGGTAGCTGCCTACCGAAACAAGATCGCCGGCAATGAGCACGTTGCGATCCGGGATGTGGATGTAGATGTCGCCGTCCGTATGCGCGCGCGGCAGCCAGCCGTAATTCAGCTTGAGATTGCCGAAATCGAAGGTGCGCTTGCCGCCATAGAACGTGTCGGTGGGCAGCGCGTGCTTCGGACGCGGCTCGTAGTGCCGCTTCTCCCACTCCACGTCGAAATCCGCCCCGAGCCACAGCTTCGTGTTCTCGTGCGCGACGATCTTCGCGCCCATCTTGCCGAAGCGCTCGTTCGAACCCGTGTGATCCCAGTGCCAGTGCGTGTTGAAGAGCGTGCCGGGCTTCGCGCCCTTCGCATGCTTGCCGATGGCCTTCAGCAGCGCCCCCGAACGCTCGGCGGTTCCGCCGTCGATGACCACCACGCCCTCGGGCCCGGTGACCAGTACCACGTTCGTGCCAGCGCCGGTCGCGAGCGACACGTTGTCCACGATTGGGGTTATCGCGATGGCCTCAGCCTTCGCCCGGGCGAACGCGCTGTTGCCGAACATCGACGCCACAGACACGCCTGCGACCCCGCCCAGCGCGGTCTTCAGGAACTGCCTGCGGCTGCCATTCGCGTTTGCCATCACACCCCTCTTCGACGCCTCAACGATCACCAGGATCCAAGCCTGCATTCAGTGCGCTTTTCGCGGCAGGGTCAACCCGCGCTGAACGATCGTTCATTGCGCGAAAAACCTTGTTTTCATGGGTAACACACGCGTTCCAGCCGATCAACGCACATGTCACGAGATGTGTTATTCCGCGCACCGAAAACCGTGCCCTGACGGCCGGCGGTTTTGCCTTTCCGGCATATGTCTTTTCGCTGCGTGGAAGAAGCCGCCGGCTCAGCGGCGGAGCGCGACGAGCACGACGACGATCAGGAACAGGATGAGCGAGATGCCCTTCCAGAACAGCACGGGATCCCGCTCCAGAAGGGGCGCATGGCGTTCCACCTGGAACCGGCGATTGGGGACCGTCAGATCGTCCATGAGCTCCGACATCGCGTCGTGGCGCTTCAGGGGGTCTGGGTGGAGGGCCTTCCTGAGCGCCCCATCGATCCAGTCGGGCACGATGCTTGATGCGGAGGACCTTGCGGATCGATATCGGAGCGCGTGCTGCTGGGAGGGCGTACGGACGCGCGCTGCCTCGGCGCCGTAGGGCAGCTGCCCGGTGAGCATTTCGTACGCGATCACGGCCAGGGAGAACATGTCCGAGCGCCACGTCGGCGCCTCGCCCGCCATCCATTCCGGAGCCGTGTACTGGACCGTTCCTAGCACGGGGGAGTCGGTGGCATCCGCGAGCTCCGCGAGGCCCGCGACGCGCACCGATCCGAAATCGATGATCTTCACCGTGCCGTTGCGGTCGATCATCACGTTCTCGGGCCGCAGGTCGCAGTGGACCATCTCCTTGCGATGGAGCGCGCGCAGCCCCTTGACGATCTGCTCGATGATCCCGCGAACCGTCTGAAGATCGGGCTTGCGGTTGTCGTACATCCACTGCCGGAGCGATTGCCCTTCGACGTACTCGGTAACGACGTAGAGAAATCGTCGTGGACGCGGCGAAACGCAGGCCTTGAGCAAATGAGGGCTCGACACTCGCCGCGCGATCCACTCCTCCATCGTGAACTGACGCAGCAGGTGCGGATGTTCACGAAGGCTGAGCGAAGGGATCTTCAGTGCCACGCGTGCGCCGGTGTCCGAGTCCTCCGCGAGGTAGATGTGGCTGCGCTCGCTTGCGTGAATCTGATGCCTTAGCCGGTAGCCATCCAGCTCGGCAGGCGCTTCGGGAATTGGCGGCGGCGGAAGCCGGTCGCTTTGGCCGGCGTAGTCGGCTGGCTCCGCATCCGGAAGGCGATCGACTCGCACGATCTGAACGGTGACGTTGTCGTCGCTCCCGAGCTCCAGCGCGCGGTCCACGAGCCGTCGTGCCGCTTCGTCGAGATTGTCGGCATGCGCGCCGATCACCGCTGCGATCTCCTTCGGGGCTACATGGCCGTGGAGACCGTCCGTGCTGAGCACGAAGACATCGCCCTCCTCGACCTCCTCCCGCGAGTAGTCGATCTCGATCGTCTCGCCCATGCCGAGTGCGCGCCCGAGATAGCTCTCGGCCGAAGAGATGACGATGCGGTGATCGTTCGTCAGGGGCTCCAGCGATGTATCGCAAACTCGCCAGACCCGCGAATCCCCGGCGTGGAAGATGTGCGCGAAGCGCCCCTTGAGCACCAGCGCACTGAACGTGCACACGTACCCGCGATCGCGGTCATAGGCCGCGTGACTCTGTCGTGTCTCGCTATAAAGCCACGCGTTCGAAGCGGTGATGACGCTCAGCCCGGCGGTGCGGACGGACCAGGACTCCGACGTGCAGTAATAGTCGGACAGGAACGACTTCACGGCCATTTCGGCCGCGACCTGACTCACGGGGCTCGAGCTGATGCCGTCCGCGATGGCGAGCGCCACGCCCTTCAGCGAAAGGGCGGCGCCGTCCGGAATGACGGCGCCGTGGAAGTCCTGGTTGAGTTCCTTTCGACCGCGGTCGGAGCACTGCCCCAGCGATACGCTCAAGCGTGCGGACACTTCCGGGCGTTACCGCGAGGCGGCCCTCGCGAGCTCGCCGTCCGCAGCGATCGGCGCGATCTTCCGCTTGGGCGATGTCTTGTAGTGCGTGGCGTAGATCATCCCGCCGACGAACGTGAGGCCGCCGACGAGGTTGCCGACGACCGTCGGGATCTCGTTCCACAGGAAGTAGTCGAGCCAGGTGAACTTGCCGCCGAGCATGATCCCCGAGGGGAAGAGATACATGTTGACGATCGAGTGCTCGAAGCCGAGGTAGAAGAACACCAGGATCGGCATCCACATGCCGATGACCTTGCCGGAGACGGACGTCGACATCATCGCCGCGACGACGCCGGTGGAAACCATCCAGTTGCACATGACGGCGCGGATGAAGAGCGTCAGCATCCCTGCCATGCCGGCGGCTGCGTATCCGACGGTGCGCGATTCACCGATGACGCCGATCTTCTGGCCGATGGCGTTCGGCTCCTGGCTGAAACCCATCGTGAACGTGATGGCCATGAACACCGCCACCGTCATGGAGCCGGCGAAGTTGCCGATGAACACCAGCCACCAGTTCCGCAGCACTCCGCCGAGCGTTACGCCCGGACGCCGCGCGATGAGTGCGAGCGGCGCCAGCGTGAAGACGCCGGTGAGCAGGTCGAAGCCGAGCAGGTAGAGCAGGCAGAACCCGACGGGGAAGAGCAACGCGCCGAGCAGTGCGTTGCCGGTGTTGACCGTGATCGACACGGCGAATGCGGCGGCAAGCGCGAGAATCGCCCCGGCCATGTACGCCCGGATGAGCGTGTCTTTCGTCGACATGAAAACCTTGGACTCGCCGGCTTCGACCATTTTGGCCGCGAATTCGGCGGGGGCGATGTAAGACATGAAGCGAATCTCCTTGAGCGAACCGGACCGGGACCCCCAAAGCAAAAACGCCGCGTGATTCCCCGGGAGGGCGCTGACGGGTCAGCGGCCATCCCGGAATCACGCGGCGTCTTTGCCTGGCCGGCTTTGAGCCGGCACCGGCTATGAAGCAGCTTCCATGCCAGTGTGCGTGCAGGGGAAATGTGCAGGAGATTCAAACGGGTGGGGTTTGGCGCGTGCCGCTCGCGTGCGACTGAGTGCCACAAAAGTGAGCAGCGGCCGATGGCTCGGCACCATCGGTGTGCGCGCCAGATGATGCACAGGCGCGCTGGGCCGGCCTACTGTCCGCCCGCGCCCTACTGCGCGCCGGCGCCTTGCTGCTGGCCGCCCGCCTGGGCTTGCTGCTCGCCGCCGCCCCTTCCCGCAGCTGCGCCGGCACCGCCAGTGCCGCGCGTGGGCCGATTGATCACGCCCGTGAATTCCTTCGGCGCGCGACCCGTCGCCTTCACGATGTAGTCCGTCAGGAGCGCGACGGACGACTCCTTCTTCGTGTGCTCCGGATCGAGAAATCCGCGCGGCTGCTTGCCGTTCGCATAATCGATCGGCGTGAGGCCGTTCGCTTCCGTCGCCTCCAGCTCCGCGCCGTCCTTCACAAGCTGCTTGATCGTCTCATCCCAACCGAGATTGGCAGCGCCATGCAGCGCCGTCATGCCGCGCTCGTCCTTCGCGTTGACGTTGCCTCCCGCCTGCTGCAGCAATCGCAGGCACTCCGCCGCTTCGGCATCCGTCTTGTAACGGCCTCGGGTCGGATTCGCGCCGTGCCCCACGCCGGCCGCCACCATCAGCGGCGTAACGCCCTGCGCGTTCGGCAGGTCCACGATGGCCTTGTACTTCAGCAGCAGCGCCACGGACTTCGCGTCGCCCGCTTTCGCAGCGACCAGCAACGGCGTCGCGCCGGTCGAGATCACCGTATCGCCGCCGCGATCGAACACCCCGTTCCGATACGGCGGCCGCAGCTTCAGCTGGATGTTCGGATTCGCGCCCCGCTCGAGCAGCATCTGCGCGATGTCGTATCCCGTCAGCTGATCCGTCGACGGCAGATCCGGGCGCCCGCCGCGCGGTAGCGTGTTGAGGTCGACCGCGGAGTACAGCGGCGTGCGACCGTAGAAGTCCCACTTGTTCACGTCCGCGCCGGCGTTGATGAGCATCGCCGCGAAATCGAAGCGCATGTTCGTGAGCGCGAGATTCAGCGGGGTCAACCCATCCGGATCGGGCAGGTTGATGTCCGCCTTCCCCTTCAGCAGCGCCTTGCCGCACTCGATGCAGCCCTCGCGCGCGGCGTAAAGCAGCGGCGTGAAGCCACCGCGATTCATGTTCTTCGGCCGGCCTTCAGCCGTCACGCGCCGCTGCCAGTCTCGCACCACCGCGCGCGCATTCACGTTCGCGCCGTGCTTGATGAGCAGCTTCACCATCTCCGGCTGGCTCTGCGCGTTCGCCCAGTGCAGCGCCGTCTGGCCGCCCCACTGCTCCACGGAGTCTACTTTCGCGCCCTTTTTTAGCAGCAGCTCGGCCGCTTCGACATTGCCGGTGCGAGCCACCGCCATGAGCGCCGTCTGCCCTTCCCCGTTCGTGGATTCGACATCGGCACCCGCTTTCAGCAGCAGCTTCAGCACTTCCGTGCTGCCGATGGTCGCCGCTTCCATCATGGGCGACGAGCCGTAGTCGTTGACGACATTCACTTCGGCGCCCGCGCGGATCAGCTTGTCGACAAGCTCCGCGTCGCCGTAGTGAGCCGCCCAGTGAAGCGCGGTGGTGCCGTCGACATCCTTCGCACGGGCATCTGCACCCGAAGCGAGAATCTTCAGCGCTTCATCGTGTCGCTTGTTCTCGGCCGCGTGAATCAGCGTGCCTTCAGGCGCGGCGATGGACCACGTCGCGGTGCCGAGCCCAAGGGTGCAAAAGGCGACAGCCGCCGCGACGCGTAACTTCATTCCGATCAAACCTCGGCCAGCACGCCGGTGCTGTTGCCGACCTTGTCCACCGGGATGCCGGCGCGATTCAGCAACGTCACCCACAGGTTCGCGAGCGGCGTGTCCTGCGGATAGTGCAGATGCCGCCCGCCCTTGATCTTGCCGTACCCGTGGCCGAACACGGCGATCGGCAGCGGATCGTTGTTGTGCATGTCGCTGTTCGACATGTTGCTGCCGTACACGAGGATGGAGTGATCCAGCAGCGAGCCGTCGCCATCCGGCGTGCTCGCCATCTTCTTCAGGAAGCGCGCGTACGCCTCCGAGTGATACACCTGAACCTTCGCGAGACGATCCAGCTTCGCGGGATCGTTCTGGTGATGCGACAGCGGATGGAACGCATCCGACACGCCGATCTGCGGGTACGTGCGCATGCTGACTTCCTTCGCCATCATGAAGGTGGTCACACGCGTGACGTTCGCCTGATAGGCGAGCGCGATCATGTTGAACATCGTATCCAGCGTCGCGCCGAAGTCTTCCTGCACGCCCGAGGGAGCGTCCGGAAGCTGCACGCCGTCGCCGGAGGTCTTCTCCTGCTGCTTCACGACGCGGCGCTCGAGCTCACGCACGGAGTCGAGATAATCGTCGACCATCGCCTTGTCGCTCGCTCCGAGCTGGCGTTTCAGGTCCGCCGCGCTCTCGGTGACCATGTCCAGAATGCTGCGAGTTTCAGCGGTGATCTGCACGCGCTCCGCGGCGTTGTCGCCCTGACCGAACAGGCGATAGAACGCCTTGCGCGGGTTGTGCTCCATCGGCAGCGGCTGCGTGGGAGTGCGGAACGCGATGGTGCCGCTGTAACCGCAACCGAACTGGGGGTCGCACGCGCCGCCGCCACCTTCGCCCGCGAGCTCGATGGAAGGAAGCGTCGTGTCCTGCCCGATGTGCTGGGCGGCGATCTGGTCCGCGCTCGTGCCGGCGTTCGGCTTCTGGCTTACCGGCGGAGGCACGCAAGCGAGCCACGTCCCCGCGATGATCGCGTGCGGGCTCGGGCTCTCGCCCGCCTTGTTGCGCAGGCCGGTGACCACCGTCATGTGCTGACGGTACGGCTCGAACGGCTTCAGGATCTGCGGCAGATCGAACTCGGTGCCCGTCTGCTTGGGCTCCCAGCGCGCCTGGATCGCGCCGTGCGGGAAGTACGTGAAGCCGATTTTCGGCTTCGGCGCAGCGGCCGTGCTGGCGAGCGCCGTCGCCGCGGGAATCATCGCATCGAGGAGCGGCAGGCCGACGGAAACGCCGAGCCCGCGCAGGACCGTTCGACGGGACAGATGCTTCTTGGTGATGAACATTGCCTGGATTCCCTCAACTAGCTAACGCTGCGCCGTCTTGTGGACCGGAGTCTCGGACGGCACCTGTCGTTTCTGGAACGGGTCGCTCTGCACGATCTGCATGACGATGGACGAGAACCTGTAATCGTCCTTCGCGGCCTCTCGCACGATGGCGCGCACCGTCGGCATGTCGTGATACTCGACCAGACGGCCGAGCCCGTACGTCATGAGCTTCTCGGTCAGCGTCTGCACGAACTGGTCCGGATTCGCGAGGAGCGCGTTACGCAGATCGTCCGGGCCGTTGAGCTTCGAGCCGTCCGGCAACTCGCCGGTGGCATCGATCATCTCGCCCGCGAGGCGATCCTTCTCGCGCCACTTGCCCACGGCGTCGAACCCTTCGAGCGCGAAGCCCAGCGGATCCATCACGCTGTGGCAGCTGAAGCAGCTCGGCTTCTCGCGGTGAACGGCCATCTGCGCCTTCAGGGTTTTCGGCTTCTCGCCCGGCTTCGCATCCTTCAGCGCCTCCACGTTCGGCGGCGGCGACGCAGGCGGCGTACCGGTGATGCGTTCGAGCACCCACGCGCCGCGAAGCACCGGCGACGTGCGGTTCGGATACGCCGTGAGCATCAGGACAGCGCCCTTGCCCAGCAGGCCGTAGCGCTTCGAATCCGAGAGCTCGACGCGACGCCACTGATCACCGCGCACGTTGCGGATGCCGTAGTGAAGCGCAAGGCGTTCGTTGAGGAACGTGTAATTCGCGCCGAGCAGATCCAGCACGCTGCGGTCTTCGCGGAATACGCTGTCGACGAACATGCGCAACTCGGTGCGGAAGTCCGACCTTGGATCGCCGGCGTACGGGAAGATGTTCGCGTCCGGATCGATCTCGTCGAGCTTCGCGATGTTCAGCCACTGGAACGCGAAGCTGCTCGCGAGCGTCTCGGAGCGCGGGTCGGCAAGCATGCGCTTCACCTGTGCGCGCAGCACTTCCGGCTCACGCAGCTTCCCGGAAGCCGCGACCTTGCGCAGCTCCTCGTCCGGCACCGTGCTCCAGAGGAAGAACGAGAGGCGCGAGGCGAACTCCTGATCGCTGATCGTGTAGATCGAACCCGGGGTCGCATTCTGCGGAGCCGGCTCGGCGCGATACAGGAAGTACGGGCTCGCGAGGATCGCGGTAAGCGCCAGGCGCACGCCGCTTTCGAACTTGCCGTCGGTGCCACGCCCCTGCTCGTAGAAGCCGAAGAACTTCGCCTTCTCCGCCTCCGTAAGCGGGCGGCGGAAGGCGGCGGACGCGAGCCTGTCGATGATCTCCTGCGCGCACGGCCCCTCTTCGGCCGGCGCCTTCGGATAGCAGCTGAACACCTTCTTGCGGCTGGGCGTCTCGCTGATGCCGGTGGTGGAGAACGGGCCCTTCACCTCGAAGGACGACACGCGCAGGATGCGGTCCTGGCCGCCGCCCGGAACCTGCTGATACAGCTCGTCCTCGGACTCCGCGAACGTGCGATGGATGAACGTGACGCCCACCTTGTGCGGGCCGGCCGTCGCCTTGAAGCGGATGCCCTTGAGGCGCTTGTTGATCGCATCGACCGCGGGATCCTGCTGCTGGTCGATGGCCTTCATGTCCTCTTCGCCACCGATCTTCGTTTCGAAGAACTTCTTGCCGTCGAGCGTCGCGATGAGCGTGTGCTCGAACTCCATGTTGTAGACCCACAGGGCCACGGCCATGTTGGCGATGTTGAGCTCGTACTCGCCATCCGCCGGGAACACGTGCTCGACGACCGCGCCACCGCGCGTGCCGAGCGGCAGCCCTTCGACGTGGAAATTCTGCTGCGAGTTGCCGGTGTTGCCGTTACCCGTGGTGCCGAAGTTGCCCGCGAAGTACTGCGTGCCCATCGGCTTCACCGACGCATCGCCGATCGCCTGTATCGCAACCAGCCGGGCGGCCCCGAGATACGAATCCAGGAAGGACGGCGAGACCTGCAGCACGTTCGCGACGTTGTCGAAACCTTCGGCGACATCATCCGCCGGCAGCATCGAGTTCACATCCGCCTTGACGTTCAGCAGATCCCACACCGCGTTCGCGTACTCCTTGCGATTCAGACGATGAAGCGCGACGCGACCCGGCTGCGGATGCTCCTGGGCCGCCTTGTCCAGCTCGCCTTCCATGTACGAGATGAACGCGAGGCGCTCCGCCTTCGACGGCTGCTTGTTTCCGCCGGGAGGCATGAGCTGGCCTCGCAGCTTGCGAACGGCGTGCTCCCACACCTCGGCATCGTCCGGGATGTTTTCGGTGCTCATCGTGTCGAACGCGACACCGCCGGCCCAGTCCGTGGCGTTGTGGCACTTGCCGCAGTAGTAGTTCAGGAAGCCCCAGTGATCGCCCGCCGCGGGAGGCGGACCTTCCGGATCGGCGATGGCTTCGTCGGAGTGATGCGTCGACTTGTTGTCCGACTTTGCGGCTGCGGGCGTCTTCGCGGATGCTTCTGTCGCGGAGCCTGCTGACGACGAAGGAGCTGAAGCGCCGGCTGGCTGAGCGGCTGGCGACGGGCTCTTATCGGGGGACGCGGCCCAGCCCAGCACCGTGAAACCACAGAGGCCGGCTGTGAGGAGAGCCTGTCCCAGAACGCTCTTTCGCATCATCAAAAAATGGCCCCGTCAGGTTGCTCAAGGAACCGCGATCGCGCACGCACGACCCGCTGGATGATAACGCCTGAGTCCCTCGAAAAAGCGTCCGGATTCCACGTTGAATCCGCGGGAAATAGGCTGGCGTCCGTGTATTGGACTCAGTCCAAAAAATGGATGCCGGTGATTGGCGAGCTGGCCCGCACATGGGCGCGAGGGGCAAAGCACCTGTTTCCAGCGAGCAAAGATGAGCATGCTTGGCAAACCGTTCTCCGAGGTTGCTACAGTTCCCGCATGACTCACATCGCTCACCGCCGAGGCTTCCTCAAAGCCGCGCTCGGCACTGCTACCGCCCTATCGCTTTCTCAGTTCGTGTCAGCTCCTCTGCTTGCGAAGGAGAGCAAGACACCGCTCACGACGATGCAGCTCAGCGACCGTCTGGTGCTGATTTCCGGCGCCGGCGCGAATGTCGTCGCGATGGGAAGCCCTGAAGGCGCGCTGCTGGTCGACGGTGGCCTGGAGTCGCGCTCCGCGGAGCTCGTGAAGCTTGCCCTCAAGGAGACGGGCTCGAAGAAGGTCCACACGCTGTTCAACACGCACTGGCATCCGGAGCAGACGGGCTCGAACGAGCGGCTCGGGAAAGCCGGCGCGCGCATCATCGCGCACGAGAACACGAAGCTGTGGCTCGGCTACGCGAATCCCGTGCCGCTGCAGGACAAGACTTGGGGGCCGCTCTCGGCCAAAGGGCTTCCGAATTCCACGACGTTCGACAAGGGGAGCATCGAGTTCGGTGGCGAGCAGATCGAGTACGGATATCTGCTCCAGGCGCATACGGATGGCGACCTGTACGTCTACTTCAAGCAGAGCAACGTCATCGCTGCGGGCGGCGTCGTGTCTTCGGACGGCTGGCCCATCATCGACTACAAGACTGGCGGGTGGATCACGGGGCTCGTGGAAGGGCTGCGGGATCTCGGGCGCGTGGGAGATGCGAACACGAGGATCGTTCCGGCGAACGGGCCCGTGATCACGAAGCAGGAGCTCGAAGAGCAGCGCGCGATGTACCAGACCATCGCGCAGCGGCTGAACCAGCTCCTGCGCAAGGGGATGGGGCCGGAGGAAGTGCTCGCCGCCGCACCGACCAAGGAGTTCGACGCGAAGTGGGGCGAGCCGACGGAGTTCCTCAATCTGGCGTTCCGCAGCCTGTGGGGCCACGCCGCGCCGGACGCGTGAGCCGCGCGGCCGGGCAGGCCTCATTTCGAGCCGCCCGGCGATTGAGGGCTTCTTCGTTCCTCGCCGCGGCCCCGGCGCTACTTCTTCGCGGCGGCGAGCCCCTGCGTGATGTAGTCAGCGATGTCCCGCAAATCGTCGGCTGAATACACGTTGCCGAACGCCGGCATGTTGTTCTTGCCGGACGCCGTCGTCGAAACAATCCGAGCGACGTCCTGGCCGGCAACGAGCGAAGGCCCACCGCCGTGCCCGCCCTCGCCGCTCTCTCCGTGGCACGGCAGGCAAGCCGCCTTGTAGATCTTTTCGCCGTTGGCGCGATCCGGCGCGCGCGCCGATCCGCCCTGAGCGGCCGCCCCGGCCGCAGCTCCGCCACCTCCGGGTCGCGCAGCGCCGCCCGGACGCCCCGCGGGGGCCGCCGGCGCGAGCGACTCGATCTTCCCGTCGAGCGAGAACATCCAGATCCCGTCGCCCTGCTTGCCGTTCGCAAACACGCCGCCACCCGCGTGCACGACGACGTACTGCTTGCCCTTGTGCTCGAACGTCGTGGCGGTGGTGTTCACTCCCGCATCGGTCATGAACTCCCACAGCTTCGCGCCATTGCTCTTGTCGAGCGCAGTGAGGCGACCATCCGCACGCCCCACGAACAGCAACCCGCCCGCAGTCACGATCGACCCGCTGTAACAGATCTCACGCCACTGCTGACGCCACACGAGGCGATTCGTGCGCACGTCGAGCGCCGCGAAAATCCCCGCATCATCGACGTCCGCCTGCCCGAACTGCCCGCCCATGTACACCTTGTTCGGCCCGGGCGTTTCGAGCGGCAGCCGCACCCAGAACGTGCTGATGCGATCGCTCGCGCACACGTAGAGCAGATGGGATTCGGGATCGTACGAGCTCGGCGGCCAGTTCGCGCCACCCATCGTGCCCGGCTTCACGGTGATCGGATCCGTCCAGAACGGCGTGAAGATGCGCCCCTTGTTCGGGACTTCGCCGTTCCCCACGAGCCTCACGCCTTCGGGCACGATGTCGATTTCCTGCGGAACGATCGCATCGCCGATCGGATACGGCTGCGTGGCCGCGGTGAACTGGCGAGGCTCCTGCGGCACCGGGCGCTCTTCGATGCCGATGAGCGGCTTGCCCGTCTCGCGATCCAGGATGTACGCCCAGCCCGTTTTCGAGACCTGCACGAGGCCCTTGCGCATGCGCCCTTCGTAAGGCGCATCGAACAGGATCACGGGATTCGGCGAGTCGTAATCCCAGATATCGTGATGAACCTGCTGGAAGTGCCAGCGGTATTTGCCGGTCTTCGCTTCGACGGCGACGATGGAAACGGAAAACAGGTTGTCGCCCTTGCGAACGGCACCGTTCAGATCCGGACCGGGATTACCCGTACTGAAATAGATCAACCCCAGCTCGGGATCGACGGCAGGCGTCTGCCACACGGGCGCGCCTCCGCGCGTCCAGGCGTCGCTGTCCTGCGGCCACGTGTCGTGCCCGAACTCGCCGGGGCCGGGCACGGTATAGAAAGTCCACTTGAGCTTACCGGTCTTCGCGTCGAAGGCCTTCACGCGCCCGCGCGTGCCCATCTCGCCGCCGTTGAAGCCGATGATCACGAGGCCGTCGTAATACAGCGGCGCAGAGGTGATGGCGTAGCCCTGCTGCCAGTCCTCGGCAGCGATGCTCCAGACGACCTTCCCCGTCCGCTGATCGAGCGCCGCGAGCCGCGAGTCCGTGTGACCGACGAACACCTTGCCGTCGCCGATCGCGACCCCGCGACTCACCTTGCCGATGGGACTGCCCGCGCGCGGATCCGGATTGCCGCGATAGGTCCACAGCGTACGTCCGGTCTCCACGTCCATCGCGAACACGTCGTTGACGCCGTTCGCGACGTAGAGCGTGCCTTCGTAGACGACGATCTGCGCCTGGCCGCCGTTGCCCGGCCCCGCGCCCGAGCCCATCGAGGTGCGCCAGAGGGCCTTGAGGCCCTTCACGTTGTCCCGGTTGATCTGCGTGAGCGGCGAATACCGCTGGTTGTAGAGATTGCCGCCGTTCGTGAGCCAGCCGTTCGTCGGCAGCGCCGTGAGCTGTGAGGCCTTGAAAGCCGGCGCGGCCTTGATGGCCGGCGCATCGGATGCCGACGCAACGGCCGCCGCCGTGATCGCAATGACGGCCGTGCAGGCAAGCACGCCGCGTGCGGAGAAACCTGTTCGCATTTCGGGCCCCCTCTTCGACGGGCGGCAGCATAGGGTTGCCCTGCCGGCCGCGACAGACCCGCTGGGAAATTCACCCGACGCGCGGTCATCTCACCGAGCCGGTAGCGCCCCGAAAAACGCCCTCATGTCCTCCGCCACGAGCTGCGGCTCCTCCCACTCCAGGAAGTGCCCGCCCACGTCCGTCTGATTCCAGCGCGCAACGTTGTAGATGCGCTCGCTCACTTCCCGCGGCGGCGGCACCATGTCGTTCGTCGCAATGAGAACGGCGGTGGGCACCGGCACCTTCCCCGTGAGCCGCTGCTCTCGCACGAACTCGTAGTACAGGCGGATCGACGGTGTGATCGTGTTCGTCGCCCAGTAAATGGTGATGTTGGTGAGAAGCTCGTCCTTCGAGAATCGCGACTCGACGTTCCCCTTCGTGTCTCCCCAGCGCCGGAACTTTTCGACGATCCATGAAGCCAGACCCGCCGGCGAATCGTTCAAGGCAACCGCCAGCGTCTGCGGTTTCTGCGAATGCATGTTGGCGTAGCCCATCTCCGTCGTCTGCCACGCTTGCAGAGCCTGATTGAACTTCTGCTCCGCCTCGCTCGGCGGCCCATCGCCCGCGACAGGCACCGCTCGAAGCAACCCGGTGACGTGAGCGCCGATCACCTTGTCCGGATGCGCGAGCGCAAGCTGCTGCGTGACGCTTCCTCCGATGTCGCTGCCACGAAGTGCGAAGCGCTCGTAGCCGAGCGTCTCGGTCATGAGCTTCGTCATGCGATCCGCAATGGCCCGTATCGCGAAGCCGCGCTCCGTAGGCGCATCAGAAAAGCCGTATCCCGGCAGGGACGCGACGACGACATCGAAGCTCGGCGCGTCCGGGGCCCCGTGCGCGGCCGGGTCCGTCAGCAGGGGGATGATCTTCTCGAACTGCACGAAGGTGCTGGGCCAGCCATGCAGCATCAGCACCGGAATGGCGTTCGGTCCCTTGCCCTTCTCATGGACGAAATGGATGCGCAGCCCGTCGATGGTGGCGCGATAGTGATGGAGCCTGTTGAGCCGCTTCTCCTGCGCGCGCCAGTCGAAGCTTTTCTCCCAGTACGCCACGAGCTCTCTCAGGTACTGCGTGTCCGTGCCGTAATCCCAGCCGCTGCCCTCAAGCTGATCCGGCCAGCGCGTATTGCGCAGGCGAGCCTTGAGGTCCTTCAGCACGTCGTCGGGAACGTGGATGCGATACGGTTCGGCCATTCCGCTCTCCGCGCGGCCGATCGAGGGGGCCGCGCACGCGAGCATACAGACCAGACCGGCCAGAAAGGCATTGCGCACGGAACGCACGTACCCTCTGGCCGCTTGCACAAGCGAGGCGTCGCATGACAGACCCATACAACCTCCAGCGATTCGTGGACGCGCAGGCACCGGTCTACAGCCGGGTGCTTGCGGAGCTTCGGGCGGGACAGAAACAGAGCCACTGGATGTGGTTCGTGTTTCCGCAGTTGACCGGCCTCGGCCGCAGTCCCATTGCACAGAAATTCGCGATCGGCTCGCTCGACGAGGCGAAGGCGTATCTCGAACATGAAGTGCTGGGCTCGCGACTGCGGGAGTGCACGCGACTCGTGATCGCCGCTGCCGGCCGGCCGCTCGGCGAAATCCTGGGGTTTCCGGACGATCTGAAATTCCGGTCTTCGATGACCCTCTTCGACCGCGCGGCGAGGGAGGAGGACTCGGAGTTCCGGGAGGCACTACGGGTTTTCTTCGACGGGGCTCCCGATGCAAGGACGCTGGAGCTGCTGGGGATTTCGCAATAAGCGCGGAAGCCGCCGTTTGCCACGCGCCGCGCGCCGCTTCGGGCCGGCGTTCAGGACGACGGTGCCTTCGGTTTCTCCAGCCGAGGCCGCTCGCGAGCGGGATTGCCAACGACGGTCGCGCCGGGCGCGACGTCGCGCGTGACGACACTTCCCGAGCCGATGATCGCGTCATCCCCGACGATGATGCCGGGCAGGAGGATCGCCCCACCGCCGATCCACACGTTCTTCCCGATGCGGATGGGCCTGCCGAACTCGAGACCCTTCCGCCGCACCTCCGGATCGCGTGGATGATCGGCCGTGAGAATCTGCACGCCCGGCCCGATCTGCGTGAAATCCCCGATCGAGACTTCGACGACATCCAGGATCACGCAGCCGAAGTTCATGAAGACGCCGCGGCCGAGCCGGATGTTGTAACCGTAGTCGCAATGAAACGGCGGGCGGATCATGCAGTCCTCGCCGACCGCGGCGAAGCGCTCAACGAGCAGCGCTCGCCGTTCTTCGGCCGGCATGGCGAGCCGCGCGTTGTAACGATCCATCCACTCCGCCGCCGCGCGCTGATCCGCCTGGATCTCGGGCACGTTGGCGTAGTAGAGCTCGCCCGCCAACATCTTTTCCTTCTCGGTACGCAAAGCTGTTGCCCTCGGCCGGCAACCCGGCGATGACTCGAGGCTCTAGCTCTTGGCCATCAACTTCTGCAGAAGCTCAGCCGTCTCCGGATGCGGCTCGGCCGCGCTCAGTCCGCCACGGCCCGTCCCGGAGTTCTTCCCAAGCGCAACGTCCAGAGGCGTGTTGCCGTTCCGGTCCTTTGCCTGGAGATTCGCACCGTTCTCCGCGAGAAACTGTGCGTACTTCGTCCACCCCCAGAGCGCCGCGCCGTGAAGCGCGGTCTGCTGGTTGTTGTTCGTCGCGTTGATGTTCGCGCCCGCGGCGAGCAGCAGCTTCCCGGTTTCGATGCACTGGTCTTCGTTACGGAACCGCGCGCGGATATCGATGGTGGTGGACCCAATTCCCGCAGCCGCCATCAGCGGCGTGATGCCGAGCGAGTTCGGCAGATCGACCTTCGCGCCGTACTGGAGAAGGAGCTTCACCGCCCCGTTGTCTCCAGCCTTCGCCGCACGAATGAGCGGAGTCGTGCCGACGGTGAGCATGCTGTCGCCACCGCGATCCTGGCCCAGCGACCGGTACGGCGGAAACAGCTTGAGCTGCATGTTCGGATTCGCGCCCGCCTTCAGCAGCATCTCGATGACTTCGAGGCCCGTGGTCTTGTCCGACGACGGCCGGTCCGGCCGGCCCCCGCGCGGCGTGGTGTTCAGATCCACCGCGGAATACAGCGGCGAACGCCCCCACATGTCCCAGCGATTCACGTTCGCGCCGGCCTTGATGAGGTACGCCGCGAGATCGAACCGTGCGTTCAGCAGCGCCAGGTTGAGCGGGCTGATGTCCTCGGGATCGCGAAGGTTGATGTCCGCCTTCGCCTTCACCAGCGCTTCGGCGCACTTCACGCAGCCCTCACGGGCAGCAAGCAGCAACGGCGTGAACCCGCCGACAGGCCGGTTCTGCGGACGCGGCTCAGCCGTGACCTTCCGCTCCCACTGCTCGATCTTCGACCGCGCGTTCACATCCGCGCCGTGCTTGATGAGGAGCTCGACCATCTCCGGCTGGCCCTGCGCGGCCGCCCACATGAGCGCCGTCTGCCCGCGCCAGTTCTCCCGCGCGTTCACCTTGGCGCCGTGCTTCAGAAGCACGCGAGCCGCATCGACGTGATTGGTGCGAGCGACCGTCATGAGCGCGGTCTGCCCGCCGGCATTGGGCGATTCGACGTCCGCCCCGGCCTTGAGCAGCGCCTCGATGATCTCCGCGTTGCCGAGCTCCGCCGCTTCCGACATCGGCGTTGCGCTGTAGTCGTTCACGGCGTTCGGGTTGGCGCCTGCCTTCAGCAGGCGCTTCACGAGATCCGCATCGCCGTTGTGCGCGGCCCAGTGCAGCACCGTCGTGCCATCGCTGGAACGCTCGTTGACGTCCGCGCGCTGCCCGATCAGCGCGATGGCGGCATCACGATCCTTCTCGCGCGCGGCATCGAGCAATGGCCCGGCGCCCGCGACTCCCGCGGACGACAGAAGAATGACAAGCCCGACGGTCTTCCGAATCCGGTTCACTTCGCCTGGCCCGCCTTCAGATTTCCGTGAACTCGCCGGTGCTGTCACCGAACTTCTCGGTGGCGATGCCCACGCGATTGAGGAGAGCGACATGCATGTTCGCGATCGGCGTGCGGTCCGGATAGCGCAGGTGCTGGTTGCCCTTCACCTTGCCGCAGCCGCCGCCCACGATCGCCGTCGGCAGCGGGAAGTGGTCGTGCAGGTTGCTGTTGCTCATGTTGCTGCCGAACAGAATGATCGAGTTGTCGAGCATCGACCCCTCGCCATCGTCGATCTGCGACAGCCGCTTCACGAACTTTGCGAACACCTCCGTGTGCCAGGCCTGCAACTTCGCGAGGCGGTCCAGCTTCTGCGGATTGTTCTGGTGATGCGAAAGCGGATGGAACGCATCCGAGATGCCGATGAAGTTGTACGGCTGGTTGCTCACCTCCGCCGCCATCATGTACGTGGCCACGCGGGTGAGATTCGCCTGGAACGCGAGCGCCAGCATGTCGAACATGAGCTGGATGTGCTCGTCGAACCGGCTCGGGATGCCGGAGGGCGCGTCCGGAAGCGACACCGCCGAGAGGTCGCGCTGGGACAGCTTCTGCACGCGCCGCTCGATCTCGCGGACGGTGCCGAGATACTCGTCGAGCGTGGCGCGGTCGGCCGGGCCGAGGGTTCGCTCCAGATCCTTCGCATCGGCACGAATCAGATCGATGACGCTCGTGGCTTCCTTCGCAAGGAGCGAGCGTTCGTCCGCCGTGTCCCCCGCTCCGAAGAGCTGCTGGAAGAGCTTGCGCGGGTTGTGCTCCATCGGCAGCGGCGTGGAGGGATCGCGGAAGGAAATCGTCTTCCCGTAGCTGCAACCGTAATTGCGATCGCACGAGCCTTCGCCGCCCTGCTCTTCCGTCGCAATTTCAAGCGACGGCAGCGGCGTTTCCTGCCCGATGTGTTTCGCGGCGACCTGGTCGACGGTGATGCCGCCGTACGGCTCGTGACTGATACGCGGCGGGACGCAGCTCAGCCACGTGCCCGGCGTAATCGCGTGCACCGGCGCCGCGATCGCGGACTTGTTCTCCAGCCCGCTCACGACGGTGAGGTACTTCTTGAACGGATCGAGCGGCTTCAGGATCGGCGGCAGATCGCCCAGCACTCCCTCGGTCTTCGGCGTCCACTTGTCCATCACCGCGCCGTGCGGGAAGTACACGAACGCCATGCGCGGCTTCGGCGCGGCGGCGGTCTTCGAAAGCGCGACGCCCGCGGGAATCATCGCCTGGAGAAGTGGCAGACCGACGCTCGCGCCCATACCGCGCAACACTGTCCGTCGGCTCAGATGTTTTTTCGTAAGCAACATCGCCAGAGTCCTCTTGAGAAACCTTCGGTCCGCCTCAGCGGGCCGTTCCTGAATCGATCGCTGCCGTCTTGTGCTGCTGACCGTGCTGGTCCGGCTTCGGCACCTCGGCCATCTGGAACGCATCGCTGCGGACGATGCCGAGCACGATGGACGAGAGCCGGTAATCCTGCTTCGCGGCTTCCCGCACGATCGCGCGCACGCGAGGCATGTCGTAATACTTCACGCCGCGCCCAAGCGCGAACGTCATGAGATGCTCGGTGAACGTCTGCACGAACTGCTCGCGACGCTCCACCATCGCGTTACGCAGATCGTCAACGCCCGACAGCTTCGTGCCGTCCGCCATTGCGCCGCCTGCGTCGATCTCGGTGCCGGCGTCGATGTCCTTCTCACGCCACTGCCCGATCGCGTTGAAGTTCTCCAGCGCGATGCCCAGCGGGTCGATCACCCCGTGACACTGGTTGCACGACTGGACGTTGCGATGGGTTTCGAGGCGCTCGCGCACCGTCTTAGCCATCTCGCCTTCCTGCGTTTCGACGAACGCCTGCACGTCCGGCGGCGGCGAAGCCGGCGCCGTGCCGAGGAACTTCTCGAGGATGTAGGCCCCGCGTAGCACGGGCGTCGTGCGGTTCGCGTATGAAGTCGCCATGAGGAAGGCGCCTTTGCCGAACAGCCCGCGGCGGTACGACTCCTTCCACCTGATCTTCTGGAACTGCCCACCGCGCACGCCCTTCAGCCCGTAATGGAGCGCGAGCCGCTCGTTCACGAAGGTTTCGTCGGACGTGAGCAGATCCACGACGCTGCGATCCGCCTTGAAGATGTTGCCGATGAAGAGCTCCATCTCCTTCGCGAAATCCTCGATCAGCACCGGCGTGTAATCCGGGAACAGGTTCGGATCCGGCTCGACGAGCGCAAGGCCGCCCACGTTCAGCCACTGGAACGCGAAGTTCGTGACGAGCGCGTTGGCGCGCGGATCCGCGAGCATGCGACGAACCTGCGCCTCGAGCACTTCAGGCTCGTGCAGCTTCCCAGCGGCCGCGATATCGATGAGCGTGTCGTCGGGGCCGCGGCTCCAGAGGAAGTACGACAGGCGCGACGCCAGATCCATGTCGTTGATGCGGAAAACCTGGCCGGGCTTCGCCCCCTCCGGCGGCGTGTGCGCGCGGTACAGGAACTTCGGGCTCACGAGGATCGCCATCAGCCCCTTCTGGATGCCGGTCTCGAAGCCACCCTGCTCGCGTCCCTGCTTGTAGAACGCCATCGCGCCCTTGAGATCCTCGGCCGTTACCGGACGACGGAACGCCTTGCGCGCGACACCGGCAAGGATCTTCTCCGCGCACGGCTGCTCTTCCGCCGCGCTCCTGGGCATGCAGGTGAAAATCTTCCGACGGCTCGGCGTCTCGCTGACGCCCGTGGGATTGAACGGCCCCTTGATCTCGACGTTCTGGATGCGCGGGCCATCCGAGTTGCCGTTCACATGCACGCCCATGCCGACGACGGGATTGAAGGCGTGCAGCACCTCGATGTGTTCCGCAGCCGTCTTCGCGACATACGTGATGCCGATCTTGTGCGGGCCCGCTTTCACATGGCGACGAATGTTCTTGAAGCGCGCGTCGATCTCGCCGACGCCCTCGGCCTGCCGCACGTCGACCGCTTCGAGATCCTCCGGTCCGCCGAGCTTCTGCTCGAACACGCGCTCGCCGTCGATGGTGATGATGAGCGTGTTCTCGTCCATCACGCCCCACAGATATCCCGCGCCCACGAGGCCGCTGATGGTGAACTCGTACTCGCCATCCGCCGGAAAGTCGTGATCGATGATGATGCCGCCGCGCGTGCCGAGCGGCAGGCCATCCATATGGACGTATGGGTTGTACTCGCCCGTGCCCTTGTAGATGCGGCTCTGGACGCGCGCATCCGGATCACCGACGGCGGCGACGCTGATTTCGCGAGCCGCGGCCATGTACTGCTCGAGGAACGACGGAGAGACCTTCAGCACGTCCGCCGCGTTGTCGAAGCCGTCGCTCTTGTCATCGCGCGGCAGGTACATGCTGGGGTCGATCCGGAGCCCGAGAATGTCTTCGATCGCGTTCGCGTATTCGGTGCGGTTCAGCCGGTGAAGCCCCACGCTGCCCGCACGCGGCTGACTGGATGCGTTGTAATCCAGGAAGTTCTCGAAGCTGCTGATGAATGCCGCGCGTGTGGCGGCGTCTGGCTGCTTTTTCCCCGGCGGCGGCATGAGCGTGCCACGCAGCTTCCGGACGGACTCTTCCCAGATTTCCGCATCGTCCGCAGCAGTAGCCGGATCGAGCGTGTCGAATGCGACGCCGCCCGCCCAGTCCGTGGCGTTGTGGCACTCGAAGCAGTAGTCCTCCAGAAGCTTCCAGTTCGCTTCGATGGATTTCGCGTGCGGGTTGGCGGCGCCCGTCGTGGCGGACGCCGTCGATGCGGCCGGAGCGTTGGCGACATTCGTGCGCGACGCCGGCGCTTCGTCTGCCGACGCAGCGAGCGCGAGCGCCATGAGGCCCGCCGAGCCGGCGAGCTGGAGAAAACCGGATTTCAGGAAACCTTTCAGCATGTCTACCGCGTGACCCGACGGATCTCTGTAACGTGATACCAGGCACCTTCATACGCCATGCGCAGAAAGCGGTCCGGATTGCCCCACCGCGCATCGAAATCGCGCATGGGCCGGGAGGCGACGAGCTCTTCCCACGTCTGCCCCTTGTAATAGTTCTCCCCGATCTTCTGGAGCGCCGTGAAGCAGACGTCGATCTGGGCTTCGAGGTCCGCCCGCGTTCGCAGCGGGCCGGTGCCGGGGACGAAGCGCGTGTTCGCGTCGCCCACCTTCTGCATGGCCTTGAGCCCGTTGATCATGCCGCCGAGCCAGCCGCCGGTGCACCAGTCCACGATCGGGTACTCGCCGCCGGAGAGCACATCTCCTGCAACCAGCACGTTCTGCCGGGGGAAGAAGACGTAGATATCGCCGTCCGTGTGGGCGAACGGCATCCAGCTGTATTCGAGCTCCTGGCCGCCGAAGCTGAGAGGCTTCGCATCGTCGTCGTAGAAGAACGTCTGTGTGGGGAGCGCCTTCGGGCGAGCCTGATAGGTGCGGTCCTCCCACCTCGAGATCACTTCCTCGCTGAGCCAGAGCCGGGTGTTCTCGTGCGCGAGGACGGAGGCGCCGGATTTCAGCAGCGCTTCGTTCGAGCCCGTCTGATCCCAATGCCAGTGCGTGTTCACGAGCTGCAGCACCTTGCGCTGGCCCGTTTCCGCCGCGATTCGCTTCAGAAGCTCGGAGGACCGGTCCGCCGACCCGCCATCGACGAGCAGGAGCCCGTCGGACGACGTGGCGGCCACGACGTTACCGCCGGCGCCCTGGAACAGGAACAGGTCGTCCGCGAGCCGTGTGGACTCGATGGGCGTGCGCGCAGCTTTCGCGCGCGCCACAGGCGCAAAAACAGAGCCGAGAATTCCGGCGGACGCCGCGACGCCCGCCGCGCCAAGCGACGTCCGAAGCAGCGTTCTGCGACTCATCGTCCGCAGCATGGGCAAGGTCAGGGTCCCCTCAAGTGATCCGCGGGTTTATAGCATTGGAAACGCTGGATTTATTCCCCTATCGGCGGATCGGACCGCGTACTGATCCACACCTCGCGCGCCCGCTTGCCGCGATCTGCGCGCGCGGGGTTAACTCCCGCGCTATCGCCCCCGATCCGCGGGGGCCAGAAGACGACAACAAAGCAGGATGAGGGGGCAGCCTTGAACACACCCGCCGCGAGCACGGCCCGGCTTCTGCCGTGCGCGTTTTGCGCGCTCTCTTTCCTGATGCTCTCTCCCTTGGCGCTCGCCGCCGAGCCGAACCGCCCTGCCAACGTCACAGATGCCCGGTTGCTCGCGCCCAGCAGCGAGCCGCAGAACTGGCTCACACACGGGGGCAACTGGCAGGAGCATCGCTTTTCGGCGCTCGACTCGATCAACGCGTCCAATGCGTCCCGCCTGAAGCCGGCCTGGTACTTCGACTTCGACACGACCCGTGGCCAGGAAGCCACGCCCATCGTCGTGGACGGCGTCATGTACGTCTCGACCGCGTGGAGCAAGGTGTACGCGCTCGACGCGAAGACCGGCCGACAGATCTGGTTCTTCGATCCCAAGGTTCCGGGGCCGGCCGGTGTGCCCTTGTGCTGCGACGTCGTGAATCGTGGAGTGGCGGTCTACGACGGCAAGGTTTACGTCGGGACGATCGACGCGCGGCTCATCGCGCTCGACGCGGCAACCGGCAACGTCGTCTGGAGCGTTGCCACGGCTCCGCCGGGTACGTCGTCGTACTCGATCACCGGAGCGCCGCGTGTCGCGCGCGGGAAGGTGTTCATCGGCAATGGCGGCGGAGATTTCGGCGGCCGCGGATTCGTGAGCGCCTACGACGCCGCGACGGGCAAGAAAATCTGGCGCTTCTATCTCGTGCCCGGCGATCCGGCGGCGAAGCCCGATGGCGAAGTGTCGGACGAAACGCTCGCGAAGCTGGCGCGACCGACGTGGTTCGGCGACTGGTACAAGTCCGGCGGTGGCGGCCACGTGTGGAACGCGCTCGTCTTCGACCCGGACTTCAACCAGGTGTATCTCGCCACCGGCAACGGGCTTCCCTGGAATCGCGAATTTCGCTCGGCCGGCAAGGGCGACAATCTCTTCATCGCATCCGTCGTCGCGCTGGACGCGGACACCGGGCGCTACAAGTGGCATTACCAGGAAGTGCCCGGCGAGGAGTGGGACTACGACTGCGTCGCGGACATGACGCTGGTCGATCTCACGATCCGCGGCCAGAAACGGAAGGTGCTGCTGCACGCGCCGAAAGCGGGCTTCTTCTACGTTCTCGACCGCAAATCGGGCGAGCTGCTCTCCGCCGAGCCGTACGTGCCGGTGAACTGGGCCACGCACGTCGATCTCAAGACCGGCCGCCCGGCCATCGTTCCGGCGGCTCGCGAGCTCCGGAAAGAACCGTGGCTAGGAATTCCAGGCGGCGGCGGTGGGCACGGCTGGCAGCACGTCGCGTTCAGCCCCATCACGGGGCTCGTGTACATCCCCGCGCAGCAGACGAGCGGCCTGTACGTGCCGACGCCGACGTATCAGTACCGGGATCCGACGGTGCCTAATCTCGGCATCGTGCTTGGCGCGAGCATCCAGTCGCATGGGGCGACGTTGCGGAAGAATCCGCCACCCTCCTCCGCATACATCCTTGCCTGGGATCCTGTCGCGCAGAAAGAGAAATGGCGCGTGAACACGCGCGGCGGATCCCTCCTCGCGACCGCCGGAAATCTTGTGTTTCAGGGGCGCGCTCGCGATGGCTTGCTCGGCGAGCTCACGGCGTATCGGGCGGACAATGGCGAAAAAGTGTGGAGCTACCCGACGCCGAACGCGATCGCGGGCGGACCCATCACGTACAGCGTGGGCGGCGAGCAATTCATCGCGGCGACTGCGGGAGCGTCGTCTTTCAACGCGGGAGGACGCGCACGCGTCAGGCATCTCGGTCGTGTCGTGGCGTTCAAGCTGGACGGGACAGCAACGCTGCCGCCGGACCCGCCGTTTGCGCAGCCGGCGAATCCACCCTCAACGGTAGCTTCTCCAGCGGACTACGCCGAAGGCGAGAAGCACTATGGCGAATACTGCGGCCGATGCCACGGCTTCAACGCGAATTCCACGAACGTGATTCCGGATCTGCGCCGCTCGCCGATGCTGACCGACAGGGCGTCCTGGGAGCAGGTGGTGATCGGCGGCGTGCTCGCCGAGCGAGGGATGATCAGCTGGAAGAAGTACGTGACGCCCGCGCAGGCCGAGCAGATTCGCGCATTCGTTGGAGAGCGGGCCCGCGCGCTGCAGGCGGAGGAAGGTACGGCGGCGGCGCGCTAGAGCACCTCATTCTGCATCCACGGAAGCGCGTCGAGATCCAGGTTGCCGCCCGTCAGGATGATCCCGACGTGGCGGCCGGCGACATCTACTTTCCGTTCGAGGATCGCGGCGTAAGGCACCGCCGCTGAAGGCTCGATCACGATCTTCAGCACTTCCCAGATGCTGCGCATCGCCTGAACGATGGCGCCTTCCGACACCGTCACCACGTCGTCGACGTACTCGCGCAGGACGGGGAACGTCCGGTCTCCGAGCGCGCCTCGCAATCCATCCGCGATCGTGCGCGGATTGAGCATCGGCACGCGCACGCCGCCGTGGAACGAGCGGTACGCGTCGTCCGCGCCCGCCGGCTCCACGCCGACGACACGAATGCCGGGCTTCATTCCCTTCGCGGCAACCGCCGTGCCGCTGATCAAGCCGCCGCCGCCGACAGGACAGAGCACGAGATCGATCGACGGCTGATCCTCGAGCAACTCCAGCGTCGCTGTGCCCTGGCCGGCCATGACCCGCTCGTCGTTGTAGGGATGCACGAGCTGCGCGCCGGTGTTTTCGATGACCTTCGCCACGCCCGCCTCGCGCGCAGCGATCGTGGGCTCGCAGAATTCGATGCGCGCGCCGTAGCGCCCGACCGAGTCCTGCTTCGCCTTCGGCACGTTGTGAGGCATGACGATGTACGCAGGTATGCCGCGAAGCTTCGCGGCGCGCGCCACGGCAGCCGCGTGATTACCTGAGGAATGCGTCGCAACTCCTCGTTTTGCTTCGTCTTCTGTGAGCTGGAAAACCGCGTTCGCGGCGCCACGCGCCTTGAAGGCCCCGATCTTCTGGAAGTTCTCGCACTTGAAGAAAAGCGACGCGCCAGCGAGCCCGTTCAGGGTCTCGCTGGCGAGGACTGGCGTGCGATGGATGCTGCCGCGGATGCGCTCGTGCGCGTCACGGATGTCGGTGAGCGAGAGCCCGGACAATCGATGCCTCCATCGTCACCCGCTCCTATTGCGCGGGTTTCACGAAACGGAGTGTAAATCGATCGGACTCGCCGATGGCTGCGTACTTCTCGCGATCCTTGTCGCCCTCGGTGAAGCCCGGAGGCAACGTCCACACGCCCTTCGGATAATCCTTCGTGTCCTTGGGATTGCGGTTCACGTCTGAGCGGCCTGCGAGCTTGAAGCCGGCGGCTTCGATCTCCTCGATCGCCCACTCCTCACCGACGTACGCATTGCCCGGCTGCAGCGGCGCGTAGCTCGGATCGTTGTTTCGGTGCTCGACCACGCCCAGCACGCCACCGGGTTTCAGCGCCTTGAACGCGGCGGTCCAGACTTCCTTGTCGGTCTTCTGCCAGACCCAGTTATGGATGTTGCGGAAGGTGAGCACCATGTCCGCCGTGCCATCGGGCGCGAACTGCATCTTCCCCGGCGCGAGCACGCCCCATTTCACTTCGCCGTAGAGATCCGGCCGCGCGTCCAGCATCTTCTTCAGCGCTTCGTTCGGAGCCCGTCCGCGCCCGGACTCGGGGTCGTTCATCGCGACGTAATACGCGCCGGAGCCCTTCACGTATGGCGCGATGATCTCCGAGTACCAGCCGCCATAAGGCCACAACTCCACCACGGTCATGTTCGGCTGGATGCCGAAGAACGAGAGCGTCTCGACCGGATGCCGGTGCTTGTCGCGCGCCTTGCGATCGGCTGCCCGATGGTCGCCGTTCACCACGTCCTGCAGTTTCTTCAGCGCGGCGCCTGAAGTAGTGTTCGCGGCGGCGCCGGCCACCGCGAGACAGGCGGCGATGCCCGCGGCGAACGAGGCCAGCCCGCGGAATCGGATTGCAGGCGATGCAGACATGAATGTCCCCCTCGCGAGAAAAACGTAACCGATAAATGACCATCTTGACCGGGAGGAAATTTCCGATGTCATCCGTCAGGAGGCTCGCTCGCCTCGTCGCACGAACGCTTCTTCCGATCGCGGTCGTTCTCTTCGGTGCGACGATGGTCGCGCACGCGGAAACGGTGTTGATCACGGGTTCGAATCAGGGGATCGGGCTCGCGCTCGCGAAGGGGTATGCGGCGAAAGGCTGGACGGTCATCGCGACACATCGTCGCGACTCGACGCCGGATACGCTGGCGGAGCTGCAGAAGCAGTATCCGGGGAAGGTGCGGCCGGAGAAGATGGACGTCACCAGCGACGAACAGATCAAGGCGCTGGCTGCGAAACTGAAGGGCGAGCCGATCGATGTGCTGCTCCATAACGCTGCGCTCATCCGTTACGCGCCGGTCAACGATCAGTCGCCCACTGGCGGCAACGCCGGGCAGCTTTTCGGCACGCTCGATTACAAGCAGCTCGACGAATTCGTGCACACGAACGTGGCGGGTCCGCTGAAGATCACCGAAGCGTTCATCGAGAACGTTCGCGCGAGCCGGCAGAAGAAGATCATGGCGATCAGCTCGGCGGCGGGATCGGTGTCGGTGCTGCCGCGTGCGGCCAATCACTACTGGTACTACATCACCAAGGCCGCCGAGAACCAGGCGATGCGGCTCCTGACGAGGCAGTTCGAGAAGGAGGACATCGTCGTGGCGATGTTCCATCCGGGCGGCGTGCAGGTGGAGAGCTTCGGCGACTTCAAGCTCGGGCCGGGCGCGATCACGCCGGAGCAGGCGGCGAGCAAGCTGATCGCCACCATCGAGTCGCTCGAGAAGAAAGACAGCGGCCGGTTCATGGAGAACGACGGGCGCGACCGGCCCTGGTGACGGGATCGGCCCTCAATCCCGGCGGCCCGGAACAGGAAGCCTTCGATCAAGGCGCCCCGAGCCTCCCGGCGACTGGGACACTACGCCCATCCGTGGACGGCATGCTGGGGCTCAACGCGCTGCGCGTCGAGTTTCCGGAGTCTCCTACTCTCAGCCGCCCGGCGCCTGAGGATCGCCTCGGGCCGAAGCCCACGAGCACGAGCTCGAACGGTGCGGAAGATGGGCGTGGGCTGCCCGGCTACGGCGCAGCCGCAGCCGCAGCCGCAAGTCCACGCGCAGGCCTAGTGCGTCATCGCATAGATCACGTAATTGATCCCGAACCGATAGGCCAGCGCCGTCATCGGCTCCGGATACACGGGATCGTCCGCGTGCTCCCAGGCGTCACCCATGTCCATGTTGTAGTTCATGACGACCATGAGCCGGCCCTGCTCGTCGTAGATGCCGCGCCAGGTCGGCGGCGAGCCTTCCGGGTAGATCTCGATGCGCCCGCCGCCCACCTCGCGGATCATCCGCCGGCCGGGAATCTGCGTCCGTTCGTCGAGATCGTAGAGCACGTGCAGGATCTCGTGCCCGTCGGGAATGTCGACGATCGGGCGGTCCGGGAAAACGCGGGTCATCGCCTCGGCGAACACGTCCCACTGCCAGGGGCCGTGGAAATCGTCGGCGACCATGAAGCCGCCGCGCAAAAGATATTCACGCAGGCGTGAGGTTTCCGCATCCGAGAGCGACCAGCGCCCGACCTGCTGGGCAAAAAGCCAGGGGTAGTCGAACAAGGCATCGTCCGTGAGCTCGATGTGGCGGCTGTCGTCGGCCATGTCGATGCGCGTCAGCCGCCGCACGCCCTGCCGGAAGTGGTACTCGGCCTCGGGGTAATCGATGGCCCACCAGGGCCGGAAGGCGCGGAAGCCGCCGCCGCTTGAGTAAATCATCCGGGCCATGTGGAACTCCGCTTCCGGCCCGGGAACAGAAGAAGAGCCCCTGCGCGGGCGCTCGCGGAATCCGTCGATCCGGTCCTCTATCTGGCCCTGTGCCAGTTGCAGGACACCGGCCGCGCCGAACACGAGCAACGCCAGGACGAGCGACGCCACGGGCCGCGAAATGCGCGCCCGGATCGCCAACCACCGGGTGCGACAGTTGCTGAACTTGCTGAATGTCACCGGCTCACTATAGAAAATCGGACTGTGACAGACCACGATGGCGCGCGGGCACGCGCGACAGCGAGCGCCGCCGTAACTCCTCCCACCCTGAACGAGGACGCGAGCCGAGGATGAAGCGAGAGACCCGTCGAACCCTGCGCACATCGCTCACCGTTGCGACGCTCGGGCTCGTTCCGCTCCTCGGCTTCAGCCTCGCCATCAGCCGCTCGACGAGCTCTTCGGCCAGCAATAGCCGCAACATGGCCGGACAACTCGATTCGCAGGAGCCGAGGCGCCCAAGGACGGTATACCGTTTCGTGAGCGACGCGACACGCGCCGCGCAACCTGTCACCCCCTTGTCGGGATACGAGTTCGAGTTCGCCCGCCTCGTGTACGCGGAGAACCCGAATTTCTCGCGCGGCTGGGGCTGGGGTGGCGCGCGCTGGACGACCGATGCGCCGGAAGCGGAGTGGCACCTGTTGCAGGGGATCAAGCGGCTGACCCGAGTGAACGCGGCGAGCGAAGGCACGGCCCTCCGGCTCGATGACGACGCGATTTTCGACCACCCCTTCCTCTATGCAGTCGAGGTGGGCGGCTGGTTCCTCTCGGACGAGGAAGCGCGGCGGCTGCGCGAGTACCTCGACCGCGGCGGCTTCCTCATGGTCGACGACTTCCATGGCACCTACGAATGGGAGGGATTCATGGAGTCGATGCGGCGGGTATATCCCGATCGCCCGGTCGTCGACCTGCCGGTGAGCGACGAAGTGTTCCACGTTCTCTACGATCTCATGGAGAGACCCCAGATCCCGAGCATCTACGGCGCCATGAGCGGGCGCACGTGGGAGCGGGACGGTTATACCCCTCAATGGCGAGGCATCTATGACGAGAAAGGCCGGCTGGCGGTGGTCATCAACTTCAACATGGATCTCGGCGATGCCTGGGAGCACGCGGACGAGCCCGAATACCCCGAACCGCTTACGGCGCTAGCGTATCGCTACGCGATCAATTACCTCATCTATTCCATGAGCCACTGAAGAGCCGCGGGTGTTCCCGCTCCTGTTCAAATATTCGCCGTACGCCTACAGCGCGGGTGAGCTGTCGTTCGCGAGCGCGTGGCCGTTGTGGCTTCTTGGCGCGCTGATCGCCGTCGGCGCCGTTGCGTTCGCCGTTTCCCTCCTCCGTCAGCGCCATCTGAACTGGTGGAAACGGGTCATCATCGGGTCGCTGCAGACCCTGCTCCTCGCGACGGTTCTCATCATGCTCTGGCAGCCCGTGCTGCTCGTCGAGCGAGTGCGGGATCGCGAGAACGTCGTCGCCGTCGTGATGGACGGCTCCGCGAGCATGGCGCACGGGGACGGCCAGCAATCCAGACTGCAGGAGTCGGTGGCTGCGCTCACGGGCGGGCCGCTCGATGCGCTTCGCAAATCCTTTGGCGTCCGGCTCTTCAGCTTCGCGGGCCCGGTGCAGACGCTGAAGCAGCTGGATGAGATTCCGCCGCCCGGACCGCAAACCCGCATCGGCGATGCGCTGAACACAGTTCTCCAGACCGGCGCGACCACACCGCTCTCGGGCATCGTGCTCATTTCGGATGGCGGAGAGAACGGCGGCACGCTGAGCGAAGAACGGCTCGTGCAGCTCGCATCGTTCGGCGTCCCCGTGCACACGGTAGGCGTCGGCCCCGAAGTGGTTACCAACGACCTCGAGTTGGACAGCATCACGCTCACGGACTCGGCCACGCCCGGCGAAGTGCTGAATGCCGAGGTGAGCATCCGCCATTCCGCGAAGGGCAAGACGCGCCTGCGCGTGTACGACGGAGAGAAGCTGCTCGCGGCCACCGAAGTCGATCTGTCCGCGGACGCGGGCATCACTACTCGCACGATTCCCGTCCCCGCCGGCGATCCCGGTGTGCGGGACCTGCGCTTCACGCTGGATCCGCTCGAGGGCGAGCGGAATACGATCAACAACACGCGCACGCACGTGATGGACGTGACGCCCCATCGCCGCAACATCCTCTACATCGAGGGCGAGCCGCGCTGGGAGTACAAGTTCATCCGCAGGGCCGCCGAGACGGATACGTCATTGCGGCTCGCAAGCCTCGTGCGCGCCACGCCGAATCGCTATTACCGCCAGGGCGTCGAGAACGCGGAAGAGCTGAGCGGCGGTTTCCCGAAGACGCCCGAAGAGCTTTTCGCGTACGACGGCATCGTCATCGGCAGCTTCGAGGCGACGGCGCTCAGCCGCGAGCAGCACGAGGCGCTCAAGAATTTCGTGGACCGCCGCGGCGGCGGTCTCCTCATGCTCGCGGGCCGGGACGGTCTCTCCGACGGCGGTTGGGGACTCGTCCCCGTGGCGCAGGCACTGCCAGCGGAGCTTGCCCCGTCCGGGAGCAAGACATTCGCGCTCACGACCGCGAAAGCGGTGCTCACGGATTACGGCGCGGAATCGCCGATCACGCGCTTCGATGACGACGCGGCGAAGAACGCGAAGGCGTGGAACGAGATGCCGCCGGTCGGCGACCTGCAGCCGCTCGGCAAGCTCAAGCCCGGCGCCGTCGTCCTGCTCGATGCGAAGGCCGGTAATCGGCAGGTGCCTTTGCTGGTCTGGGAGCACTATGGGCGCGGCACTACGTACATGCTGGCCACGGGCAGCACGTGGCGCTGGAAGATGCGGCTTCCGCATCAGGATCAGCGCCACTTCACGTTCTGGAGACAGCTGCTTCACGCGGTCGCCGCCGATGCGCCGCCCCGTCTCTCGATCACGACAGGTGCAAAAGTTTTCGACGACCAGCGGCGCGTGCCGCTCAACGCCGAGATCCGCAACGAGAAGTTCGAACCCGTGAACGACGCCACGGTCGCAGTAACGGTGGCGGCCGACGATGGCACCACGATGCAGGTGCAGATGGTCCCGTCCGGTCAGGGCGACGGACGCTACACGGCCGCGGTCGAAGCGCCCTCCACGGGTCTCTACAGGGTTTCGATGACGGCAAAGGCGCGCGACAAGGATCTCGGCTCGCTGGAGACGCATTTCCGCCGAAACGACGGCGTTGTCGAGCATTTCGGCACGCAGCAGAACCGCCCTCTCCTGCAGCGAATTGCGGATTCGACAGGCGGTCGTTACTGGCAGCTGGACCAGCTCGGCGACCTGCCGGAAGCCATGCGCTACTCCAAAGCAGGTATTGTCGAGCGACAGACCCTGGACCTTTGGAATCTGCCGGCGCTGTTTCTTCTCCTGCTGTTGCTCAAGATGGGCGAGTGGCTGTTGAGACTGAGGTGGAAGACGTTGTGAGGCCCGCACGCGCGCTCATGCTTACGGTGGCGCTGGCGCCCTTCCTTCTGGCGGGGCCGGCACACGCGGCGGTGCGCGTCCTGATCGTCAGCGGGCTCGGTGGCGAGGCCACGTACGAGCAGCGGTTCCAGAAACAGGCCAACGCCCTGGCCTCGGCCGCGTCCCGCATCGGCGTGAATGCGCAGGATGTCGTTGTGCTCACCGGCGAGCAGGCGCGCCGGACCAATCTTGACGGCGAGCTCAAGAAATTCGCGCAGGCCGTGCAGCCGGAAGATCAGGTTGCGGTCGTGCTGCTCGGGCACGGCTCGTTCGACGGCGAGGAGTACCGGTTCAACCTGCCGGGGCCGGACATCACCGGCAGCGAGATTCTCAAGTTTCTCAACTCGATGCCCGCGAGTCAGATGCTCGTCGTGAACGCGACGAGCTCCAGCGGGGCGGTGATCGAGAAGTGGAAGAAGGCCAATCGGGTGGTCATCACGGCTACCAAGAGCGGCATGGAGCGCAACGCCACGCGGTTCGCGGAGTACTGGGTGCAGGCACTCACCACTTCGGAAGCGGACCGGGACAAGAACGAGATCGTCACCGCGGCGGAGGCCTACGACTTCGCGTCGCGAAAAGTGGCGGATGCGTTCAAGTCAGACGCGTCGCTCGCGACGGAGCATTCGCGCATCGAGGGGAAGAATGCGGACCGGATGGTGGTCGCGCGGCTGGGCAACGCCGCGCTCCTGCCGGCGGATGCAATGCTGGATGAGATGCTCAAGGAGCAGCAGGCGATCGAGCAGCAGATCGACGAGCTGAAGGCGCGCAAGGACAGCCTGGATCGCGAGCAGTACTACAACGAGCTGGAGCAGGTGTTGCTGAGCCTGGCGCGGCTCGATCGTCGCATCGACGAGCGCAAGGCCGTGTTGCTGAAGCCGACGGCGGGAGGCGCTGGTGCGGCTCCACAGGGTCGATGAGGTGAGTGGCATGGCGACATCACGGCGCCCTCTTCTGGTTCGAGCCGCCCGGCGATTGAGGGCTTCTTCGCCGCGACTGCTCGCGGCAGCCGCCCTCGCAATTCTCACCTCCACCACAGCGCTCGCCGTCGACTTCGACTACGACCCCCGCCGCCCCGCCGAGCTGCGCGCCTGCGACGAGCCGCGCACCCGCGGCCGCATCGAGCAGGCTCGCACCTGCTATCAGCGCATCCTCAGATCCTCCCGCGATCCGAGCACGCAAGCCGAAGCCGCGTGGGCGCTGGGTGACGTGCGCCAGGCCAACGAATACTTTCGCGCCGCTCTCCAGGCAGACGAAAAAGCCGTTCGCCCGCGCGCTCGCATGGGCCGCCTCTACCTGGAAACACACCAGTACGGCGAGGCTGCGGACCTCTTCCGCGAAGCGCTGGAAATCGACCAGAACGATGCCCAGGCCACCCTCGGCATGGCCCGCCTCCTCTCCGACCAGTTCGACGGCGACGCGCGCAAGGTCGTCGCCGAAGTGATCCAGGAGAGCAACGAGCGCGATCGCGTGCAGGCCCACGCGCTCATGGAAGCGCTCCTCATCTCCGCCCGCATGGATCTCGACGACGGCAAGCACGCGGACGCCGCGAAGTCGCTGGACCGCGCGCTCAAGATCGCCGACGACCAGAAGCTCCCGCCGCTCGAAGCCTACGCCCTCATGGCCGGCCTCGATCTCATGCGCGGCGACGAAAAGGCACCGAAGTGGATCGAGCGCTCCACCGCCTACAACCCGCGCTTCGGCGGCGTGTACGAAACGCTCGCCCACTACGAAATCATGCGCCGCCGCTATCGCGAAGCGAGCGCATGGCTGCAGAAAGCAGTGGAAACGGAACCGGACCGCTGGTCCGCGCAAGCCGAATACGGCGTAAACCTGCTTCGCCTCGGCGAAGTCGACGCAGCCCGGAAGGCGCTCGAAAAAGCGTACTCAGGCGACCCGTTCAGCGCGACCACGGTGAACACGCTTCGCGTGCTGGACAAGCTGAAGACGTTCAGCGTCACGCGCAGCAGCTCGCCACCCGAAATCGTGACGTGGCTGGACAAGAAGGAAGCGGACGCCCTTCGTCCATACGTCGAAGAAATCACGCGCCAAAGCCTCGAAACGTTCGGGAAGCGTTACGGCTTCCAGCCCCAGCAGCCCGTCACAGTCGAGCTGTATCCGAATCACGATGACTTCGCGGTCCGCACCGCAGGGTTGCCTGGCATCGGACTTCTCGGCGTGACGTTCGGTTATCTCGTCGCGATGGACAGCCCGTCCGGTCGCCAGGCCGGCGACTTTCACTGGGGCAGCACGCTTTGGCACGAGATGGCGCACGTCGTCACGCTCTCCGTCACGGACCATCGCGTGCCGCGCTGGCTGAGCGAAGGCATCTCCGTATTCGAGGAGTGGCGCACCGGTCCCACTCCGGGCATCGCGGTGTCGCCGCGTGCGCTCGACGTATTCCGCGAAGGCAAGTTCATCGGCGTCGCGCAGCTCGACGAAGGTTTCATCCGGCCGGCGTACGAAGACCAGGTGCAGGTCTCGTACATGCAGAGCGGGCTCACCTGCTACTTCATCGAGCAGAAGTACGGCTTCGAGAAGCTCGTCGCCCTGCTCCACGAGTTCAAGAAGGACACGAACACCGCCGCCGCCATCGAAGCCACCTTCAAGATGTCGCCGCGGGACTTCGACAAGGAATTCACCGCATTCATGAACGAGCGTTTCGCTTCGTTCCTGAAAAACGGCAAGGAATGGGGAAGCGTGATGGCCGCTTCCCACGAGGCGGAGAAGAAGAAGGACTGGGCCACCGCGATCACGAGCGCCCGCCGCGCCATCGAGCTCTTCCCGGACTACACGCTGGACGGCAGCGCGTACCTCGTTCTCGCGAATGCGCTGGAGCAGACAGGCAAGCGCGCGGACGCCATCAAGGCCCTGCAGGACTACCGCCGCCTCGGCGGCTGGGACCCGTCGGCCCTGCGACAGCTCGCCCGATGGCAGGAGGAAGCCAACAACCTCCAGGAAGTGGCGGACCTGCAGTACGCACTGATTTTGATCGAGCCCCTGGACGGCTCGCTCCACGCGCGCCTCGCGGAGCGCTTCGCCGCCACCGGCAAGCCGGCCGACTCCCTGCGTGAATACAAGGTGCTGCTGGCCCTGAACCCGCACGACACCGCGTCCGCCAACTTTGGCATCGCGCGTGCATTGAATTCCCTGGGCAACCGCGCCGAAAGCCGGCGGCACCTGCTCGAGGCGCTCGAAACCGCGCCCCATTTCCGACCCGCCCAGGACCTGTTGCTCGAAATCTCCGGAAAGCCAAATCCATGAACGATGTGACTCCAAGCGATGCGATGGCGAGCGGCGAAGCCCGCGAGCTCGTCGGGATGTTCCGCGACCGCTTCGACCGGATCCGGGGCCAGGTGCGCCGGATCATCGTCGGGCAGGACGAGGTCGTGGAGCACCTGCTGCTCACGATGCTCGTCGGCGGCCACTGCCTCATCACCGGCATGCCGGGCACGGCGAAGACGCTGCTCGTGCGAACGCTCGCGGATGCGCTGGGGCTCTCGTTCAAGCGCATCCAGTTCACGCCGGACCTGATGCCCACGGACGTTACGGGCACGGACATCATCGAAGAAGATCCGACCACCGGCCGCCGCCGATGGACGTTCGTCGCCGGCCCGCTCTTCGCGAACGTGCTGCTTGCGGACGAAATCAATCGCACGCCGCCGAAGACGCAGGCGGCGCTCCTCGAGGCCATGCAGGAGCGCACGGTTTCCGTTCGCGGCAACACGCGCGTGATCGAAGCGCCGTTCTTCGTGCTCGCCACCCAGAACCCCATCGAGCTGGAAGGCACGTACCCGTTGCCGGAAGCGCAGCTCGACCGCTTCCTCTTCAACATTCTGCTCGACTACCTGAGCGCGGAAGACGAGCGGATCGTCGTCGAGCGGAATACGAACCAGATGGCGCTGCCGAAGGTCGAGGCGTGCACGAACGCCGAGGAGATCATCAAGTTCCAGTGGCTCGTCCGGCAGGTGCCGGTGTCGGAAGCCATGCAACGCAAGGCCGTGGAAGTCGTGCGTGCCACGCGCCCAAGCGAGCCTGGCTCGCCGGACTCGGTGAAGCGTTACGTGCGTTTCGGCGCGAGCGTGCGCGCGACCCAGTTCATCACGGTGGCGGCGAAAGCCCGCGCGCTGATGTCCGGTCGTTTCCATGTGAATGAGGACGACATCCGGGCGCTCGCGCTCCCGGTCCTGCGGCACAGGGTGCTCACGAACTATCAGGCGGAGTCGGACGGCGTGACGGTGGAGAAAGTGCTCGCGGACGTCGTGGATGCGCACGTGCGCGGAGGCAATGCGTGACCGACGCTGCGGCCGCCAAGCTGCTGACACCCGAGGTGCTCTCGAGCCTTTCGAATCTCGAGCTCGTCGCGCGCGTGGCCGTCGAAGGCTTCCTCGTCGGGCTGCATCGCTCGCCGCACTTCGGATTCAGCCAGGAGTTTGCCGAGTTCCGCGCCTACAACGAGGGCGACGATCCGCGCTTCGTCGACTGGAACGTCTTCGCGCGCACGGACCGCACGTACATCCGCCGGTACGAAGGCGAAACCAACACGCGCCTCATGCTGCTGCTCGACGCGAGCGCCTCGATGGGCTTCCAGTCCGGCAAGGTGAGCAAGCTCCAGTACGGCAAGTATCTCGGCGCCGCCCTCGCGTACCTCGCTTCGCGCCAGCACGACCCTGTCGGACTCATCGTTTTCGACGAGACGATTCGCCACTACCGGCCGCCATCAGGCCGCACCGGCAGCCTTCAGGCCGTGCTTCACGCTCTCGACACCGCCACGCCCGGTCAGAAGACCGATCTCGAAGGCTGCTTCGTGAAGTTCCGCGAGCACCTCGGGCGGCGCGGGCTCGTCGCAATCATCTCGGATCTGTACTGCGATCCCGTCGCCATGAGCAAGGCGGTTGCGCCGCTCGCGTACACGGGCCACGACCTGGTGTTCTTCCACGTGCTCGATCCCGGCGAGATCGATCCGAAGTGGCGCGACTCCGTGCTGTTCGAAGACATGGAGTCGGGCCAGACGATGGAGGTCTCTCCGGATTACCTCGAAGGCGAGTACCGGAAGAAGCTCGAACAGCATCTCGCCGGTGTCCGCCGCGCCGCCGCCGGAGTCGGCGCCGATCTGGTGCTGGCCCGCACGGACCAGCCGCTGGACGACGCGCTTCGCCGCTACCTGATGTTCCGCCAGCGCCACTGACATGACACTCCTCGCCCCACTCTTTCTTGCAGGACTTCTCGCGGTGGGGCTGCCGCTGTGGCTGCATCGTTTTGCGCGCGATACGCGGACGAAGCAGCCCTTCGCGTCGCTGATGCTCCTTGAGCAGAGCCAGATCCAGCGCAGCCGCGAGCACACGCTGAAGTACCTGCTGCTCCTCGCGCTCCGTATCTTGCTGCTGCTCCTGATCGTGCTCGCCTTCGCTCAACCTCTGCTCCCGTGGAGCACGCCGCCGCTTCAGGCGCAGGACCGGAAGCTTCACGTCATCGTCGTGGATGCTTCGCTGTCCATGCAGCAAGGCGATCACTGGCAGAAAGCAGTCGACAAGGCACGTGAGCTCATCGGCGCGATGAAACCCGCGGACCAGGGAGTGCTTGTCGTCGCAGACTCGCGCGTACGTGTGGCGGCCGGCCCGGTGAGCGGCAACGATGCGGCGGAGCTCGGAAACGCGCTCACCTCGCTGAAGCCCGGCTTTGCGCGCCTCGACTACGGCATGCTCATGACGAGCGCGCAGTCATGGATCGGCACGCAGTGGCCCCAGACCGAGCTGCATCTGATTACGGACTTGCAGCGCTCCGCGACACCGCTTCAGTTCGCCGATCTCGAACCGCCGCCCGGTGTGAAGCTCATTCTTCAGGATGTCGGCGCGCCGATCGTCACGAACCAGTTCGTGCGCGGGATCGGTCCTTCCGCGCACGACGCGAACGTGTTCGAAGTCCGCGTGGGCGGGGTGTCTGAACCGGGGCGGACACGAACGGTCGTGCTGACCATCGACGGAAAGGAACGAGGTCGCAAGACACTGGCGGCCGCGCCCGTTCCCGCCACTTCCGTGACCCAATCGCAGTTCGCAGGCTCCGCGATGCTCGGCTCGCCGGATGAAGCCGCGCCGCCTCCTCCGACCCCCACGGACCAGACTCAAACCGCCCTGTTCACGGACCTGAACCTCGGGGCGGGCTCGCATCGGGCCACGGTGGCGCTCGAACCCGCGGATTCGCTCCCGCAGGACGATCAGTTCTTTTCGGTGATCGAGCATCGCGAGCCGCGCGCTTTGATCATCGGCTCAGCGGCCGGCGGGGACGATGTGACCTACTTCGCCGCCGCCGTCGGCTCGCTCACCAATCCGCGCCTCGCGGTGGAGCGAACCGGAGCGGACGCGATCAGTCAACGCGCGCTCGCGGACTATTCCGCGCTCGTGGTGTCGGACGTTGGCGTTCTCAGCGGCGCGAGCGTCGGCACGATCCAGCGCTATCTCGAAGGCGGCGGGACGGTTCTCATGACGCTCGGGCCGCGCGCCGCGAGGCTGGATCGCATTCCGCTGAGCGGCCACGTGCGCGTGGATCGGAATCTGAACAGCCAGGGCGGCGGATGGACCGGCCGTGTGTCGGCCGTGGAACAGAGCCATCCGGCCCTTCGCGACGCTCAAGGCTGGCGCAGCGTTCGCTTCTTCCGGTACGTGGGCGTGGAGCCGCAGGAAGGCGATGCCGCGCTGATCCGCTTCGAGGACGGCCGCCCGCTGCTCATCGAGCGGCGCGTGGGCTCCGGGCGGCTCCTGGTGCTCACCTCCCCGCTCGACCGCGAGTGGAACGATCTGGCCATTCATCCCTTGTTCGTGCGGTTCATCGGCGAGGCGGCGCGTTACCTCACGGCTTCCGCCGCGGCTCCCAACACCGTGGTGGGGTCCCTCCTGCCTCTTGGACTGAATGCTGCGAATGGCGCACAAGTGTTTGATCCTGCCGGAAAGCGCGCGCTCGGTCTGGGTGACACGGCCGGTCGTCCGCGGGTCCTGGCGGACCAGATAGGCTTTTACGAAGTCCGCGGCGGCGGGCGCAGCGACTGGATCGCGGTGAATCCGGACCCGCGCGAATCCGAGCTTGTCCGACTTTCAGACGAAAGCATCGAGCAGTGGAACCGGATGCAGAAGCCTCTGGAGGCCGGGACAGCCGAGGTCGCGGAGGCAAGCTCCGGTGAGAGTCCCCAGCTGAAGTCGATCTGGCCCTGGCTTCTGCTGATCGCGGTTACGCTTGCGTTTATCGAACCACTGGTGGCCAACTCTCACTTGCACGTACGGCGCGGGGTGACGTCTTGAGCGCACGTGAACGACTTGAGCAATACCTGGATCAGGTGCGGCAACGGCTGAGGGCCGTCGCCTTCGTGCGAGCGGGCGCGGTCGTCGCGCTCACCGCCCTCCTGGTCACCGTCATCGCGGTCTGGATGCTGCAGGAGCCCGGCTTCCCACCATCCGCCGTTCTCGCCGCGCGCATCGCGCTCGTCGTCTCGCTCATCGTCGCCGCTGGGGCGATGTTGTGGCAGCCGCTGCGTTCCCTTCATCCGCGCAATCGATCGAAGGCCTTCGAGCGGCACCTGCCCTCGCAGGGCGGACGAATCGAAACGTACATGGAGCTCGCCCGGCGTCGCGAGCAGGGCGAGCCCGCTCCGCTCATCGATCTCCTCGCCGAGGACGCGCTCGCCGTCGCGGAACAGGCGCCACCCGAAACGGCCGTGCCGCCGAAACGGCTCTGGATTCCCGCTGCGATCGCTGCCGGTGCCGTGGTCCTGCTGGCGGGCCTCATGGCGATCGACGGCCTGGGCTTCGGGTTCGGCAGCCGGCACCTCTGGTTCGGCGCCACGATCCCGAAGGAGAAGATCGTCGCGAAGTCGATCAGCGTGAAGCCGGGCGACACGACGATCCGCCGCAACCAGGACGTTCCGATTCACGCCACGATCAAGGGCTTCACTGCGAAGTCCGCGGACGTCTACGTGCGCTTCGGCGACTCGAAGACGTACGAACGCGCGCCGATGAAGGCCTCGCCGAACGGCGACTTCGAATTCACGCTCTACGCGCTGCGCGAGCCGCTTTCCTATTACGTGGTGTCGCAGGGCGCGAAGAGCGCCGAGCACCGCATCTTCGTCGCGGATGTGCCGCGCGTGGAGAAGATGCGCATTACGTACAACTATCCCTCGTGGACCGGTCTCGCTCCGGAAACGGACGAGAGCTATCGGGACATCCAGGCGGTGGCCGGTACGAAGGTGCAGATCGAGGTGCAGACAACCGCGCCGCTCGATGCGCCGACGCTGAAGGTGAACGGCAGCTCCGCGGACCTCGAGCGCGACGGCAACTGGAGCCGCGGCACGCTGGAGATCGAGGAAGCCGGCACCTATCGCATTCATGCGCGCGTCGGCGACGAGCAGGTCCCGCTCACGGACGAGTACCAGATCGCTCTCGTCGAGGACCAGAAGCCGACCATCGAGATCGCCAAGCCCGGCCGCGACTGGCAGGCGAGCAGCATCGAGGAAGTGCCGATCCGCGTCAGCGCGAAAGACGACTTCCGCGTGCAGAACGTGGAGCTGCACTACTCCGTGAACGGCGGCGACTGGAAAGTGCGGCCGCTCTCGGGCCGCGGCAAGGAAGTGACGGACAGCGCGCTGCTGCGCCTGGAGGAGCTGGCGCAAGGTGCGAACAACGATCTTCAGGCGAATCTCGGCGACGAGCGCCTGACGCCCGGCGACATCATCACCTACTACGCCGTCGCGAAAGACCGGAAGCAGACGGTTCAGACGGATCTCTTCCTGATCAACGTGCAGCCGTTCGAGCGCCGCTTCACGCAGGGCCAGGCCGGCGGCGGGGGCGGCGGAGGCGGCGGGGACGATCCGCAGCAGGCCATCTCGCAGCGTCAGCGCGAAATCCTGCTCGCCACCTGGAACCTGCAGCGCCTGAAGGACGACTCGAAGGGTCGCGAGAAGGAGCGCATCGCCGACAATGCGCGGATGCTCTCCGAGCTTCAGGGCACGCTCGCCGACCAGGCACGCACGCTCGTCGAGCGCGCCGGCGCCCGCGGGGTCGACAACGCGGACGAGAAGAACAAGGCGCTCATCGAGAACCTCCAGCAGGCCGTCGCGGCGATGTCCCCGGCCGCGAAGCATCTCGAAGACAGCGACTTCAAGAAGGCCGTGCCCGCCGAGCAGAAGGCCCTGCAGCACCTTCTGCGCGCCGAAGCGCTCTACTCCGACATCGAGCTGCAGTTCCGCCAGGCGCAGGGCGGCGGAGGCAATGCAAACCAGGCCGGCCGCGATCTTGCCGAGATGTTCGAGCTCGAGATGGATCTCGAGAAGAACCAGTACGAAACCGAATCCCGCGGCTCTAAGGAGCAGGCGCCCGAGCAGCTCGCGGATGCGATCCAGAAGCTGAAGGAGCTGGCACGCCGGCAGGAACAGCTCGCGCGCCAGCAGAGCCAGCAGCAGACGCCGCGCGAGTCGGACAAGTGGAAGCAGGAGCAGCTCAAGCGCGAAGCCGAGCAGCTCCGCAAGCAGCTTGAGCAGCTCGCGCAACAGCAGAACTCGAACTCGCAGAGCCCGAACGGACAGGGTCAAAGCGAAGGCGGCGAGTCCCAGAGCCAGAACGGTCAGGGCCAGAGCCAGGGCTCCGCGTCCCAGCGCGCGGCACGGCAGGCCGCCACGAACGCGCTCAACGAGATCCAGAGGGCCATCAAGAACATGGAGAGTGGCCAGGACGGCAAGGATCAGCAGCAGCGTACGGCCCAGGCGAGCCGCGATCTGAAGCAGGCGCTGGAGAAGATGGAACAGGGACGGCGCGATGGCGCGTCGGGCTCGTTCGACGATCTTGCCCAGCGCGCTCAGCGCATGGTCGAGGAGCAGCGCAAGCAGCAGGACGAGATGCTCAGCGCTTATTCGCGCGCCGGCCAGCAGGCCGGCCCGGGCCAGAACCGCGGCCTGAGCTGGGAACAGGCCGAGAAGATGGCCGAGAAGAAACGCGCGCTCCAGCAGGAACTGGAGTCACTGCAGCGGGACATGCAGGCGTCCGCGAGAGCGCATCGTCAGGATGCGCCGCAAGCGTCGGAGAACATCGCGCAGGCGTCCCAGCAGCTCGCGGAGTCCGGACTCAGCTCCGCGCTCACTCGGAGCGCAATGGAGATCGAGCGCGGACGAGGGATGCAGGCGGCCGCACGCGAACGGCTGATCACGGAGGCCATGGAGGCGCTCGAGAACGATCTCAGCCGCGCAGCGCTGGTGGCAGCGAACGAGTCCCAGCAGCGTCGCAAGGGCGGTCCTGAAGAAGCGAGCCCCGAAGAACTGCTCGCGGAGTTGGGCGAGCTGCGCCGCGCGTGGCAGCAGGCGCAGGCCGAACAGCAGCGACGGCTGGCGGAGGGACGGGGCCAGGAGCGAGGCCAAGGTCGCGAACCGGGCGGTGAGCTCGATCCGAACAACCCGAACGCGCAGACGCGTCTCGCCGAGCTCAGCCGGCGCAACCAGAACGGCCAGCCCGGACAGCGCGATCCGAACGGTCAGCCGGGCGGCGATCAACCCGGGCAGGAAGGCCAGCAAGGCCAGCAAGGTCAGTCCGGTTCCGAAGGCCAGCAGGGTGGCAGCCAGGGCGGCCAGCAAGGCGGCGCGAACAACGGCGGCAGCTTCGCCAACAACGGCGGGGCCTGGGGTGGCGGCGGCCCGGATCGCTGGGGCGGCGGCTACCAGGGTCACTGGATCGAAGGCGATCGCGGTCGTCTCGGTAACTGGAACCCGCCCCTGCCCTCCGGTGCGCTCCGTCCGGTGGATCCGGAAGAGTTCAGGCGCCAGGCGGAGGCTTTCGCCCGCCGCTTCCGGGAGCTCTCGAATCGCATTCCGGAAGGCGCGCTGCCGGACAAGGAAATCGCCGCGCTTCGCCAGCTCGCGAATCAGCTGCGGGATGCTGGCGGTCGCGATCCGATGGAGAACGAATACGCGCGGATGATGGGGCTCGTGGATCAGCTCGAGCTCGCAGCTCTCAACGCGACTGAGAAGAATCGCGCAGTCGCCGCCACGCGTGCCTCGCGGCCCGCACAGGACGCTCCGGAGTATCGCGAGACGGTCGCCGAGTACTACCGGCGTCTCGGCGGCGCCGAGAGCACTCCCAAGAAAAACTAGCGCACAACACGGAAATCGGCGCGGCATCGAAATGCCGCGCGAAGAGGCTTCGCGAGTCGCCTGTCGGCTTGCGCGCGAGGCCTCTTCCGGCCAAGGGGGGCGAATGGGCACGCACACTCGACGGGGTTTCATCGTGCAAGGTGGAGCGGCGGCGACGGCACTGGCCGCTGCCCCTCTTCTCGTGGGCGCGAGCAACGCAGGCTACGCGCAGGGCGCGCAAAGAAAGCTCGGCTGGGCGATCTGCGGCCTCGGGAGCCTGAGCGAACATCAGATCGCCCCGGCACTGCAGAAAGCACAGTTCAGCCGCCTTGCCGGCGTCATCACGGACACTCCCGCGAAAGCAGCGAAGTGGAAGGAGAAATACGGGCTGCCTGACGACGCCATCTTCACGTACGACACGATGGCGAAGCTCGCGGAGAACCGCGATATCGACGTCGTGTACATCGTGACGCCCAACGCGTTGCACGCCGATCAGGCCGCCCTCGCCTTCAGGGCCGGCAAGCACGTGTTCTGCGAGAAGCCCATGGAAGTGTCCGTCGGTCGTTGCCAGAAGATGATCAACGACGCGAAGGCCGCCAATCGCAAGCTCGGAGTCGCGTATCGCTGCCAGTACGACCCGAATCACCTCGAGTGCATCCGCCTCGCGCGGTCGAAGGAGCTGGGCGACATCCGCTTCGTCGAAGCGAGCTTCACGGTCAACATCGGCGGGCCGGACCAGTGGCGGCTGAAACGGGCGCTATCGGGCGGCGGCGCGCTGGTGGACGTGGGCATCTATGCGTTGCAGGCCGCGCGCTATCTCGCGGGCGAGGAGCCCATCGAAGTCACCGCGCTGGAAGGCAGGACGAACGCCGCGAAGTACGCGGAAGTCGACGAATCCATGATCTGGCAGATGCGCTTTCCGAGCGGCGTCATCGCAAGTTGCAGCACGTCGTACGAAGCCGGGCTTTCCAGCCGATTCCGCGTCCATACGAGCAAGGGCTGGTTCGGGCTCGATCCGGCGTTCGGTTATACCGGCAACCGCGGCATGCGCAGCGACGGCAAGCAGATCGCCCTCCCCGCGCCCGACCTGTTCGGCGCGGAGATGGACGACTTCTCCCGCTGCATCATCGAAAACAGGCAGAGCAAGGTGTCGGGCGAGGAAGGCCTGCGCGACCTGAAGATCATGACCGCGATCTACCAGGCCGCCCGCAGCGGCCGTGCGGTGAAAGTCTCCGTGTGAAACCCGCGCGGAAAGACACTCGTTGAAAATCCCCGGGCCCGGCGAGGGGGGACCGCACCGGGCCCAGGAGAACCGCGACCTCGTTTTTCAATCGGTCACAAGGTACGGGTCGCGGTCGCCGGCGAAATCGACGCAGCGCGCCTTGCCGGAAACAGAACCGCCAGGAGACCCACCGCCCAGAGCGCGACGACGCCGCCCAGCAAGTAGAAAAGCGGCAGGCGCGGCATCTGGTACATGAGGCTGAGCTTCACGCCCACCGCGAGCGCGAGAGCGCACCCCACAGCCGCGCCTACCGACGTAATGAGCCAGTTTTCGATCAGGAAATAGCGAAGGATGTGAAACTTCGTCGCGCCGATCGCGCGACGTGTGCCTAGTTGCTTCGTCCGCGTGGCCACCGTGAAAGCCGCGAGCCCCACGATGCCGACCGTCGTGACGGCGAGGACGAACACTGCGACGACCGCGAGCGTCGCGATGTTCCTGCGCCAGTCCGCTCGCATGCGCATCGCAGTGGTTTCCATCGACTCCATCGCAGTGATGAAGCGACCGGGCTGCGTGTCGGCGAAACTCTTTTCCACCGCCGCCATGGTCGCATCTCGTCGCCCGGGCTCGGTACGCACGATGTAGGTCGCGGAGTTTCCCGAACCCTGCGCGGGTACGAAAACGATCGTCCGGAACAGCTCCGCCGCCGCACCTGTCACGGGACGGTGCTGCATGAATTCGACGATGCCGACCACGGTCGAACCCTTGTTGACCAGCCCGGCATGGAGGATCTTTCCGAGCGCGTCCCCATTCGGCCAGAGCTTGTCCGCCAGGTTCTTCGTGATGACGACCTCCGGACTCCAGCGCTCGAGGAGCTCGCCCCGATCTTTCACCGGCGGCGGAACGGCCGCGGGATCGAACGCTCGCCCGGAAATGAGCTTGAGACCGAGCGCATCGAGGATGTCAGCCGACGCGAGATATGTGACGGCCGGCACTCCGCCCCCTTTCTCGAGCGCGGCGGGATCTGGAGAGAACGGCAGCGTCATCGTGCTCCAGTTCTGAGGCACGAGAGTCGAGATCGCCGCAGCCTTCACTCCGGGGAGCTTCTTCAGGTAATCGAGATCCGCGGGAACCGCGGCGACGTGGTTGTACTCCGGCGTGTAGGCCTGCGTCTGCACCCAGAACATGTTCGGAAGATCCAGCCCCGTCGGCTGCGAGATGTTCGCGACGCGCTGCTGGATGATGTACGTGACGTTCACGAGCACCGCGAGCGTGATGGCCACCTGCGCCGCCACGAGGATCGGCCCGGTCCGGCTGCGCCACATGGCGCTCAGCATTGCGCGGGTTTCCATGGTTCGTGCCTACTGCGTCTTGAGGAACGTGGAGGGAGTGAGACGGCCGATGCGCCACGCGGGATACAGCCCCGCGAGCACGCCCGTGAAGAGCGAAAGAACGAGCGCGGCCGCGAACATCGTGAAGTCGATGCTCGTCATGTCATGCAGCACCGCAAGCCGCGACGGGTCGTTGTCGTTGCCCGGAACAGGCTGGTTCATCGCCCGGCGCATCGCGTTCAGGCCAAGGAACGAAAGCAGAAGCCCGAGCGCGCCGCCCATGAGTCCCACCACGACGACCTCCATCAGATGCTGGCGCATGATGTCGGCGCGGCTGGCGCCGAGCGCGCGTCGCAGACCGCTGATGGGGGCGGACTTCAGGAACTTGGCGAGCATCAGGCCGAACGTGTTGAGGACGCAGACGATCAGGAACAGGAACGCGAGCGCGAGCTGCATCCGGGACTCGTCTCCCACAACGTCGAACATGCGCATCCACTCGTCGACGTCGACGATCCGGTTGTTCAGTCCAGGACGCGGGAAACGGCCGAAGCGCTTCTGGTCCGTCACGTAGCTGTCGACGAAGCGCTGATACCGCTCGAGATGTTCCTTCGTCGGCAGCTCCGCCCAGTACTGGAGCCACACGCAATCCGCGACGAGCAGTTGCTCGAAGCTCCCGACTTTCGCGTTACTGCGAACGCAGTTGGTGCTGCCCCAGGACGGCAGCTTCAGCACCTCCGTCCAGCCGAAGGGCATGTAGATGTTTTCGGGAATGTCGAAGGCGTAATTGTTCAGGTCGTAGAACTTGGGCTGCGGAGTCCACGAGTCGAGCACGCCGATCACGCGAAAGGTCCGGCCCTCGTCGACGGTGATTTCCCTGCCTACGCTGTTCTCGCCGCCAAACAGCTTCTCGTTCGCGAACCGCGAGAGCACGACGACGGGCGCAGGCGCGGTATCGTCGCTCCTCGTCCATCCGCTGCCGTACAGGAACGGCACGTCGAACATTGCGAAGAAGTCCGCCGTCGTCACGCGCACTCCGGTCTGGAAAGGCTTGTCTCCCGGCCGCAGCGGCGCGACGGTGCGCCCGGACCTGAACATCATCACGGCACGCGTCGGGATGTCCGATTCGTAGATCGCCTTGGCGTCACGGAAGGTGACCTGGAACGGCGGGTATTCGGGATTGCGGACGAGGTTGGAGAAGGCGTTGTTCCTGTCCTCGTCGCGCGTGTCCATCGTCACGGCGTACAGCCGATCGGCTTTCCACGGGATCGGATGCCCCGCCCGGCCGTGATAGATGGTCATCGTGACGAGCGAAGCGGCGATGCCCGAGCCGATCGCGACGACCATCAGCGCACTCAGCACCGGGTTGCGCCGGATGCTCCGAAACGCGAGACCTACGTCGTGCATGAACACGGCAGCGCCCCTCAGACGGCGCCCGGAGCGGGCATCGCGGCCGCCCCGGCCCGTACCAGCTTGAGCGCATTGAAGTGATGGATCTGATCGATCTGCCCGTCGACGATGTGCACCTGCCGATGCGCCTGCTGTGCGAGCTCCGGGTTGTGCGTGACCATGAGGATGGTCGTGCCCGCGGCGTTGATCTGCAGCAGCAGCTCCATGATCTGGTTCGACATCGTCGTATCGAGATTTCCCGTGGGCTCGTCCGCCAGGATCAGCCGCGGGTCGCCTGAGATCGCGCGAGCAATTGCGACGCGCTGCTGCTGCCCGCCCGAAAGCTGCGCCGGAATGTGCTTCATGCGCGACCCGAGACCCACGCGTTCAAGCGAAGCGAGGATGCGCCGCTTGCGCTCGGCGCCCGGCATGCGCCGGTAGTGCAGCGGCGCTTCGACGTTGTCGTAGATGTTCAGATCCGGGATGAGATTGAACCCCTGGAAAATGAACCCGATCTTCTCGTTGCGGATGCGGGAGCGCTGGTTGTCCGTGAGACGGCTGACGTCCTGGCCGTCGAGCATGTAGCGGCCCGAATCGAGCTCCTCCAGGAGTCCCGCGACGTTGAGGAACGTCGTCTTGCCCGAGCCCGAATGCCCGGTGATGGCGACGAACTCTCCCGGCTCCACCTTCAGGCTGAAGTTGCGCAGGGCGTGAGTCTCGACCACGTCCGTCCGGAACACCTTGCCGACGTTCTGCATCTCGATCATGACGATCACTCCACCAGTCAGTTGAGACGTGCTTCAGGCGCGCCGGCGAAATCCTCGACGCTGGAAACGACGATCCGGTCGCCTTCCTTGAGCCCCGAGAGAATCTCCACTTCGCCCATGCTCATCGCGCCGAGCTGCACGGGGCGGCGCGTGGCCATGTCTCCCTCGATGACGTATACGAACGAGCCCGCGTCCGCGAATGCACCGCGCTCGACTTTCAGCGTGTCGTTCCGCTGGTCCATGACGATCCGGACGCTCACGCGCTGGTTCTGCCGCACGCCCGCGGGCAGATTTTCCGCGAACCGCAGCCGGCCTTTCACTTCGCTGTTCTGCACTTCGGGGGAGATGGAGGTGATGAGGCCGGGATACTTGCGTCCGCCGTAGTCGATCTCGGCGACCATGTCCGGCGCGAGATCGGCGGCGTAGGACTCGGAGACCCGGAACTCCACTTCGAGCGCCGAGAGATCCACCACCGTGAGCAACGCCGCGTTCTCGGCAACCTGCGCCTTCTGGTTCACGGCAAGGCTGCCCACCATGCCTTTCACCGGCGATCTCACTGTGAGCGCGTCGACGCGCCTCGCCAGCTCCGCGACCGCGAGCTCCTGACGCTCGATCTCCACGCGCCGGGTCTTCAGCTCGAAGTTCAGGCTTTCTTCGTGCAGCTTCGCGTTGGCGAGCGCGTGCTCGTAGACGAGCCGCGCGTCGTCGCGCTCGTCCTTCGCTCGGTCGAGATCACGCCGGGGTATCACTCCGTTGTCCCAACCGCTTTGCGCACGTTCGAGCTCCCTCTCCGACGCGCGGATCTGGGTCGTGGCGAGGTCCGCCTTCTGCTTGTTCTCAAGGATCTGCCGGCGCGCATCGATGCTCGCGCGATCGAGCGCAACGATGAGTCCGTCCAGCGCTGCCTTTTCGCGCGCGTGTTCGCTGCGAAGGCTTGGACTGTCGACGGTTGCGAGCACCTGCCCTTCAGACACGGCGTCGCCCGCCTTCACGAGGAAAGTGACGGTGCCGACGCCGGTGGAGAAAAGCGTGGGACTGTTCGCCACGACGACAGTGCCCTGGGCCGAGACGTCGCGTACGAAAGCTCCGCGCGTGACGGTCGCAATTCGTAAGCGCTCACGAGAAACCACCACGGAGGTGGAGGCCCATGCCTGGATGAGCAGCACGAGCGCGATGACCAGCGCCAAGGCTCCTG
>Ga0182742_1000533_pt1 | contig 59308 bp, 57 predicted proteins | sample eDN5th37CBELigMG_FD_128880 | JGI IMG/M metagenome (GOLD analysis project Ga0182742, IMG submission 128880) | Enriched Miracle-Growth compost microbial communities from Emeryville, California, USA - eDNA 5th pass 37_C BE-Lig MG (version 2)... ...
GATGGCGGAGCCGCTCACCGACATCCGGCTCGACCAGCTCATGCGCTGGCACGGCACGGACGAAAGCAACCTGCCTCCGGCGCACACCCTGCAGAACCTCTCGCGAGATACGGTGGCTGCGCTCGAGGAGCTTCGGCGTGCGCGCGAGAACATCGCCGAGCTGCGTGCCGCCATGGGGCGAGCCTTCTGGGCGACGGATTTCCGGACGCTGCACGAGATCCTGCTGACCGCGCTCGGACCGCCGCCGGGCGATGCGCCGGATGGGGATCCTCCGCCGCCGGCGGCCTGAACCGCGCGAGCGTTCCGGACCGTCGTTCCGACCTCAACTTCCGGTTTTCCGGCCTGCCACCCCGGCCGCTCGTCCCGCGACTTGATCCAACGCACAGTTTTCCCGGCCCGCCGGGCCGAACCGTGACGTCCTCGACACTGCCCCAAAAAGAAAACACCGGGCACCTGTGATGCCCTCCCACGGCTCTTCCGCAGGGCGGCTGATAGAGTTTGATGGAGGCAATTCAGGTCTGTCGGCCGGTGGCGGATTCAGGCGCAAATTCTCATCGCGATGTGAACCTCGAGCGGTTGGAGCTCGCGGCGGAGGCGTCCGGCATCGGGTTCTGGGACTGGGACCTGATCGCGGACCGCCTGTCGCCCGATCGTTTCCTCGCCGCGCAGTTCGGCATGGGTCTGCGCAGCGGATGTCCGCCCGCGGAGGAGTTCGAGCAGCTCCTGCATCCCGAGGACCTGCCGGCGTTCCTCGTCGCCATCGGCAATGCGCTCAAATCGTCCGATCGCACCCGCCATCGCTGCCGCATGGTCCGGCTCGATGGCAGCACGCGTCACGTCGACCTCTATCTGCAGGTGAGTCGGGACAAGCTCCGCAAACCCACGCGCATGCTGGGCATGGTCAAGGACGTGACCAACGAAGTGGAGGCCGCGGACCGGCTCGCCGCGACGATCAGCCACAAGCGCCAGCTGCTCGAGCGCCTGAGTGTCGCCATCCAGGCCGCGGGGCTCAGCTGCTGGGAGTACTCGTTCACCCAAGGGCCCGACGGAGTCTTCACGTGGGTCGACTCGCTCCCTGACGGCACAGATCCGCGCGATCTGTCGATCGAGGAGATGAATCAGCTCATGACGGGCTCCACGATCCCGGAGGATGTGGAAGCTCTGCGCGCCGAGCGGGTGCGGGCACTCGCGTCTGGCGCGACGACGCTGTCCTCCCGTCTTCGCCGACGCACATCGGATGGTCGCATTCGGTACTTCCAGATCTATCAGAAGTTCTTTCGCGATGAGCACGGCCGTCCTACTCGTGCCCTCGGCGCCCGGCGCGACGTCACAGACGAAGTGCACGCAGCCGAGCTCCTGCGCATCCAGAAGGACGAGCTGCAGGCCGCGCAGCGCCGAATGGAGCGCGCCTCGAAGTCGGTACAGGAAGGTCACTGGGAGATCGACCTCGTCACCCTGAAGCACTGGGCGTCCTCCAACTACTACGCCCTGTTGGGCTACGCGCCGAACGAGACTTGCCTCGACACGCTCGACAAGGTGCGGGCCCTGGTTCATCCGGACGACAGCGAGCGGGCGGGACGCAGTGCTCGCGATCATCTGCTCGGAAATATTCCGCACGACGTGGAGCTTCGCGTCCGGACGAAGAGCGGCGAGTACCGCTGGTATCGCATGCGAGGCAGCTGCGAGCGCGACGAGAACGGCGTCGCCCTGCGCATGTCCGGCTCGATCACCGAGATCGAGCGGCAGAAAGCGGCGGAAGCCGCGTTGCGCGAGGCCCAGGCGCGATTCGAGCGCGCGATCCATGGGACGAAGGACGGGCTCTGGGAAGTCGACATGGTCGCCGGCAAGATGTGGCTGTCGCCGCGACTTCACGAGTTGCTCGGCTACGAAGTGGGCGAGCTGGACGATCACCACACGGTGTTGCGCGAGCTTGTGCATCCGGACGATGTCGCGATCTCGGATGCCGCCGTGGCCCGGCAGCAGCAGAACGGGGAGCCCATCGAGTTCGAAGTGCGGATGCGCCGAAAGACCGGCGATTACCGCTGGTTCAGCTTCCGCGGCTCGCCTTCATCGGACACGCTCCCGGTCACTCGCGTCTCGGGGAGCATGCAGGACGTGACGCAGGAGCGGCTCGCGCAGGACGCTCTGGTGCGCGCTTCCGAAGAGGCGAAGTCCGCGAATCTTGCGAAGAGCGCGTTCCTCGCGAACATGAGCCACGAGATCCGCACGCCGATGAACGGCATCATCGGCATGTCGACGCTGCTGCTCGACACGCGACTCGACCCGGCCCAGCGCGAGTTCGCCGAGACGATCCAGACGAGCTCGCAGTCGCTGCTCACGATCATCAACGACATCCTGGATTTCTCGAAGATCGAGGCGGGCAAGCTCGATATCGAAGCCATCGACATGGACGTTCGCGCGGTCATGGATGATGTGGTGTCGACGCTGGAATACCAGGCGAGCTCGAAGGGCCTGCGGCTCGCGGTGAGCGTCGATCCAGACGTGCCTGCGACGGTCATCGGCGATCCGCAGCGCATCCGGCAGTGTTTGCTGAACCTCGTTGGCAATGCCGTGAAGTTCACGCGGGAGGGGGAGGTTGTTGCGACCGTCAGCACGTCGGGCACGCTCGACGGGCGCGCGCGCATTCGGTTCGAGGTGAGGGATACGGGCATCGGGATCTCCGCCGAGACCATGAAGTCGCTGTTCCAGCCGTTCATGCAGGCGGATTCGTCGACGACGCGGCATTTCGGCGGCACCGGACTTGGGCTGTCGATCGTGCGCGGGCTGGTCGAAATGATGGGCGGCGAGGTCGGCGCGACGAGTGAGCCGAACAAGGGCTCGATGTTCTGGTTCGTCCTGCCGATGGAAGCCGCCAGCTCGCCCGTTGCAAGGCCTTCGAGCGGCGGAGCGGACGTGCGCTGGAACACGCGCAGGTTTAGCGGAAGGGTGCTGCTAGTCGAGGACAACGAGGTGAACCAGCGGGTCGCGCAGCGATTCCTGGAGCGCCTGGGTTGCACGGTTGTGCTCGCGGAGAACGGCGAGCAGGGCGTGCAGGCGTGGGAGCGGGAAGAGTTCGCGCTCGTGCTGATGGATATCCAGATGCCGGTGATGGACGGCTACAGCGCGACGCGTCTTATTCGGGAGCAGGAGCGCGCGGGGCGACATACGCCTGTCGTTGCGCTGACCGCGAATGCCATGAAGGGGCAGCTCGAGCGCTGTCTCGAAGCGGGAATGGACGGGCTGCTCACGAAGCCGATCGTGCTGGATCGGCTTCGTGAGGTGCTCGACCGGTTCGGGCTTGGTGTGGAGTGCGAAGAGGAGCCGGTGTTGGCGGAGTCTGCGGTTGAAGCGCTCGTGACGGCGCCTGCAGAGCCGCCGGCCGTCGACATTTCGCAGCTGACTGAGCTCGCGGGCGAGGACTATGAGTTCGTGCAGTCGGTCGTCGCAAGCTTCGAGAAGAGCATGGGGCAGCTGCTGGCGACCATGCACGCCTCGGCGGAGAAGGGCGAGGCGCAGCAAGTGGCGCGCGCGGCGCATCAGGTGAAGGGCGCGGCGGCGAACCTTCATGCGAAGGCGCTGAGCACGCTGGCGGCGGACATCGAGGCGAACGTGCGGTCACTGCCCGCCGCCGAAGTTCAGACGCGGCTGAAGTCGCTGGCGGTCGAGATCAATCGGGCGACGATTGCGCTACGCGCGTTTGCGGAGGATGCGCGGAAGAGGGCGTCGGCGTAGCGCTCTCGTACGAAGTGGGCGTCGGCCTGCAGCTCGTCAGCCCGCAAACCTGACGACCGCGAACGCCAACGTGCCCGCACCCAGCAGCGTGCCGACGAACCACCTGGTCATCGCTGTTTCGAGCCTGTGGATGTCCGCCCTCGTGGCGAAGTGGGGCAGGGTCGCCTTCACTGCGCTGACGTCCTCCCGCAGGCCTGCCACACCCTTCTGCAACTCACTGACAAATTCGGAGATCTGGGCAACGTCCTTCTTCACGTGCCCCATATCCGATTCGAGCTTTGCGATTCGCGCTTCGACCGTCATATCGTCCATCTGATCTGCGTGGGTCAATAGTGCGGATTCCTTCCAGCGCATGGTTACACCCTTGTTGAAGCGAGCCCGATTCACTCCGGAACGGGCATCTGAAGATTGGATGCGAAAAGTGTAATCAGTTTTAGCGAATTGTCACTCGTTTGATCGCAGGGATCGAGGAGCGTTTGATCGCAGGGATCGAGGAACGTGCGCTGTCGCGGCATTCGCTGCATTTCTCGAAATTCTGGCAATGATGCGAGTTGCTTTGCGGCACCGTCAGAACCAGTGAAATGCCTTGCCGATTCCGATGGCGACGCCCACGACGGTGATGACCGATGCGCAGATGCTGAGGATCCGGAAGGTGGAATTCACGGTGACGCGAATCGTCGACAGCTCGGCGCTCATTCGGTCGATTCGGGCGTGCACCTTCTCGAATCCCTGCGCCATCTCCCTGCGAATCTCCTTGTTGTCGGCAGCGAGCTCGTCAGTCTTCCTGTCCAGCCGTTGTGAAAGCTCATCGGTCTTTCTGTCGAACCGTTCTGCAAGCTCATCGGTCTTTCTGTCGAACCGTTCTGCAAGCTTGTCGACTTTGTCTTCAAGCTTGCCGACTCTCTCCTCAACCTTCCCGACGCGGTCCCCCAGGGTGTCGACCTTGTCATCAAGCCTGCAGACCCTCGCATCCAGCTGGACGACGTGCTTATCCAGCTGGACGACTTTTTCGCCCAGGTGGTTCACCTTCTCGTCGAGCTTGGTAACGTTTGCATCGAGCCGGACGACCTGCTCGCCGAGGTATTCCACCTTGCCATCGAGTCGCGAGACCCTTGAGTCAAGCTGGATAACCTGTCCGCCCATCTCCTTCAGCTCGGTGCGTGCCTCGCTGACGTTCGACTGGATGAACTTGATTCGCTCTTCGAGCACTTCTTCATTCGCCGCCACCAGGCCCTCCCAATCGAACTGTTTTTCATGAACCAACGCATTCATGGCCAACGCATTCATTGCGGCACTCACTCGCGCAGGATCTTTGCTCGCGACCTCAGGGTTGAGAGCGAAGGTAACGCGTCGTTCGATCGGCGTCTACGTACATGAAAGTACGAGGAAAAGAGCGGATTTCGCAGCGTTTTACGCTGAAAGATTTCGCAGTGACACGACGCAGTGAGGTGCGCGTGCGGAGTGGCGTGGAGACCGCGCGTGCGGAGCGCGTGAAGACTGAGGCGGCGTGTTAGGAGGAGCGTGATCGCATCCCTATCCATGATGCGACCACGCTGAGTGGACCTGACTAAGCCGATCTTGCTAGTGAGCCAGCAAGAAGCTCAAAACGACTTGCTAACCGCGATCGTGCTCGGTTGAAGGCGCTCCGAAGCTCAATCCCCGAGTCTTCGGAATCGGCAGGAGCATCGGCACCTTCTTCCGGTACTCCGCATACGCGGTTCCATGCTCCGCGAGCAAATCCCGCTCCTCCAGCTGAATCGCGATCACGATGTAAGCCGTCGTGCCCACGGCGAACAGCAGGTGCGCGAGCGTCATTGTCGGCGTCATCCAGAACGCCAGCAGAAACCCGAAGTACAGCGGATGACGCACGAGCCGATAAGGCAACGGAGTCCTGAAGCTCACTGGCGTGTACGGAATCCCCCGCAACGGAAGCCACGCCTGCCGCAACCCGAACAAATCGAAGTGATTGATGAGGAACGTCACCACCAGCACAGTCCCCCAGCCCGCCGCAGAGAGCGTCCAGAGCACGTACCGTGCGGCCTCGTTCTCGATGGTCCAGATTGGCATGCCAAGCGGCCGCCACTGCCAGAACAGGAGCAGCAGCGCGAGGCTCGCGCACAACACGTAGGTCGAGCGCTCGATCGTCCAGGGCACGATTTGCGTCCACCACTCCTTGAAGCCTCGTCTCGCCATCACGCTGTGCTGAACTGCGAACACGCCCAGCAGGAGGCAGTCGATGGCCAGGGCCGTGCCGAGCGAGCCCTCGAGGGGTCCATCCAGCCGGCGTGGCACGAGGAAGCCGCCCACGAAAGCTATCGCGTAGAGGAAGGTGCCCAGGAAAACGACGTACGCTCCCAGCGCATAGATGAAGAACAATATTCGCTTGAGCATGATTGATTCTCCCCGTTGCAGTGGGCGAAAGCATGGCGCCCGACAGGGGAGTGGGCCATGGGAGCTTTGTCCCGACTCGGCTAGACTGACCGCGCCTGTGCTGAGGCAAATGTCCCGACCGACCGTAGGCTCCACCAGTGAGTAAGGCCGACAACAAGCCGCTGCGTCAGCAGATTCGCTTCGCCAAAGCGAGTGACGGCATGCAGCTCGCCTGGGCGCGTTCGGGCGAGGGCCCAACCCTGGTGAAGGCCGCGAACTGGCTGACGCACCTGGAGTACGAGTGGCGCAGCCCCGTCTGGAAGCACTGGCTCGAATTCTTTTCCCGTCACTTCCATTTCGTGCGGTACGACGAGCGCGGCTGCGGCATGAGTGGCTGGCGCCCGGAGTGCGAGCTCACGCTGGATCGTTGGGCGGCTGATCTTGGCTCGGTGATCGACGCCGCGGAACCCGAAGGTCCGGTGATCCTCCTGGGCATCTCGCAAGGGGCGGCCACTTGTGTGAGGTATGCGGTCGAGCATCCGGAGCGCGTCGCGCGGATGGTGCTCTATGGAGGGTATGCCCACGGAGCATCAACGCGTGGGACACCGGAGACGCAGGCGGCCTATCGCGCAATGGTCGAGCTGGCGCGTGTGGCGTGGGGCAAGGACAACCCCACCTTCAGGCAAGTGTTCACGTCCCGATTCATTCCGGGCGGAAGCGCCGAGCAGCTGCAATGGTTCAATGACCTTTGCCTGAAGACCACTTCTGCGGACGTGGTTTCGAGGTTGATGACCGCTCGGTCCGTCGTTAACGTTGAAGCTTTGCTGCCTCAAGTTCGTACGCCGACGCTGGTTCTGCATGCGAGAGATGACGAGGTCATCCCAGTGGCTGAAGGCAGATTCCTGGCAGGCGCCATCCCGAACGCGGAGTTCGTGGAGCTGGATTCACGCAATCACATTCTGCTGGAGCACGAGAGCGCGTGGAGTCGCTTTCAGGAGGCGGTGCTCGCGTTCCTGCGATCGGAGCAGCCCTCCGGGACGTCTGTGTTTGCTGCGCTTTCCGCGCGCGAGCGGGACATTCTCGCGCTGATCTGCGAGGGGCGGGGTAATACGGACATCGCTGGGCGTTTGGGGATCAGCGAGAAGACCGTTCGCAATCACACATCGAATCTGTTCGACAAGCTCGGGGTGTGGTCGCGAGCGCAGGCGATCGTGTTTGCGCGCGACCATGGTTTTGTGGGGTCAGAGCCTGAGCGGCGCTCGTGACGACCTTCTTTGCGTGCATCGTCGCTGGCCTGCTGGTAGCCGCGTTTTTCCCCGACGTCGTCGGCCCTTGGCTGGTGACCGGCGCCGCGATCACGCGCTGATGTTTCGATTCCGCATCTGAGCCTCACTCCCCTGTCTCTCGCCGCCACGGCCGCGACGTCACGCCTGCCGCCTGTCGCCTGCCGCCGGCGCATCGTATCCGGCGCGTGACCTTGGCTCCCGCGCGTGACCATGGAGCTTCGACGCGAGACCGGCATCGCGTGTGCGGCGATCTCCATCAGCCGTCATTCCCGAGCGTTGAGCGCGGCGAGCAGCTCGCGCAAACGTCGCTGCCGGGGTTCCAGTTTCTCCTTCGCGTAGCGGCACGCCGCGCGCACCAGGAAGACCATCCAGAACAGCACTATCGGGTACATCCACCAGCTGCCATCGTCCTGGCTCCTGGCCACGGCCCACGCGATCAGTATTGCGCCCACGATGATGGGCGCAACCCACAGCGTGGCGATCCCCCAATGACTGAAGCGCGAAATTTCAGTGTCGACGCGAGAGAGAGTGCGCCTCACTTCCTCCTGCAGCGTGTTGCCGAAATTTCGCTCAGTCTTTGCCTGGCGCCAGCGGCTCACGCAGTACGCGCCGAGCCATAGCACGACCATGGTGAAGCCCACTCCGGCGGTGACACCATAGATGGCCGGCTCGTCGCCCCGGTAAGTCAGCACATGCCACCACAAGGCTCCCAGAACCGCTGTGCCGACTCCCGAGGCGCAGACGATCAACAGATCGCGCCGCCTCACTCGTCGCACGCTGGCCTCTTCAGCCTCAATCGCCTGACGAAGCGCGTCGCGGTTCACGCCGTACAGCGGCGTAGCATCCTGGGTGCGCCATGTTTCCAGCATCTGGTCAAAGTCCATCGTGCTCCTCCTTCGCCAGCCGGGCGGCGAGCGCCGCCTTGATCCGGTTGATTCTCACTCCGACGTTGCTTTCGCTGATGCCGAGGACTTGCGACATCTCGCGATAGCTGAAGCCATCGAGCATCAGCAGGACGAGCGAGCGGTTCGCCTCGTCGAGCTCCGCGATTCGCTGGTAGATCCATTCGAGCCGCGGATCGAGCGTGGGAGGTGCGATGAGCAAGCCGATGGCAGCTTCGTCGTCCTGCCGACCCCGGCCGTGCTTGCGCTCCTTCCGACGCCACGCAAGCGCCGTGTTCAGGGCCACCCGATAGATCCAAGTGGTGACGGCGCAGTCGCCCCGCCACGCCTCGACGCTATGCCAGACCTGCAGCGCTATTTCCTGGAAGAGATCCTCGCGATCGGAATGGGTCGCGCCGTAGGCGCGCGCCACCTTGAACAGGATGGCCTTGTGCGCCTCCATCCAGCCCTCGAATATCCGATTTCGCTCTGCTGACTGCATCGTTTCCATCTCGCTTGCCGCATTAGTAGCGGGCGGACAGGGGTTTCTTACGCGAAGCGAGGCGGGTGTTGTGGCCGTTGTTTCGACGTGTCATATATGAGGAAAACTGCGGGCGGCGGCGGGACTGGATTGTGGAAGGGCGGCTTACTTTCCGCGAGCGGATCTGGATGCGCGTTGATCTCGTAACAGCCTTTGTCCTGGCGCTCATCGTGGCCGGCACAGCGCACGCGCAGGAGACATCCGGCCAGCCGCAGCCGGCTTATAAGATCGCGTTCCGAACTCTCGCCCCCGGCGACACCGACATCTTTCTCGCCGATCGCGCTGGCCGCGATGCGCGCCCGCTCGTTACACATCCATCACTCGATTACAACGCCTCGTTTTCGCAAGACGGCCGCTGGATCGTGTTCACCTCCGATCGTACCGGTACAGCGGACCTGTATCGCATACGGCCGGATGGCTCTCAGCTCGAGCGCCTGACCGATCACCCTGCTTTCGATGACCAGGGCGCGATCTCCCCGGACGGCAGGTCGGTCGCATTCGTTTCCACCCGGGACGGACAAGCGGATGTCTGGGTTCTGGACCTGGCCACTCGCAAGGTACGCAATCTCACGAACCATGCGGCCGGCGATTTCCGTCCGTCGTGGTCGCCCGATGGGAAGTGGCTCGCGTTCTCCTCGGATCGCGATCCGCCCGCGACTTCGTGCCCAAATACCACTGCGCCGGGTCCGGGGCCGTTCGTGACGCCACAGTACACGGCCGTTTACGTAGTCCGCACCGACGGCTCGGAGCTCAGGCGCGTCTCACCGGGCGGAGCCGTTGCAGCCAGTCCGAAGTGGTCCAAGGATGGATCGCAACTCGCCTTCCACTCCATCGCGGAAGACGAAGTCTGCAGCGGCAGCCTCATGCTGGGTCGCGGACCCAGTCAGCTCGTGATCACGGAGCTGAAGAGCGGCAAGCAAAGCGCGGTAACGTCCGGCCAGGGCCTGAAGCTGTTCCCGCACTGGATCGCTAAGAACGATCTTGCTTACGTGGACGCGAACGGCGTGCGATTCACGGGTAAAGGCGCGGCCGGCGCTGACGGACAGTTCGGCCGGCCCGATTGGTCGCCGGAGGGTCGGACGATGGTGTTCCACCGCGAAGTCGATCCGCGTCCCGATCGCGACCGCGAATTCACGTTCTCATCAAGCCGCGATCCGGGATTCAGCCTGCTGAGCGTTCCGGGGCACGCTGCCTTCTCGCCGGACGGCGAGCGCCTCGTGTATCTCAGCCTCAACTTTCAGGGCGCATCGCGAAACGGCGTGCTGATTCGCGCAAACCTGGACGGGTCCGACCGTCGCACTCTGTATGAAGGTGCGATAAGCGACGATCTTTCAGGGCCTGCGTGGTCCCCGTCCGGAGACCGCATTCTTTTCGGAGCCGGCGGCTTCTTCCAGCGAGCCCAGATTCGAACGGCGCGCCTGATGAGCATCCGGCCGGACGGGACCGGGCTCGTCCCTCTGACGACAGGCGAAGCCAACGATGCGATGCCGAGCTGGTCACCCGACGGCAAGCAGGTTGTGTTCAGGGCCGCGTCCGGGACAGCGCGTGCGTTATACATCCTCGATGTCGCAAGCGGCGCGCGGCGCAAGCTCGATACGGGCTCCGATTACGATACGTTTCCATCCTGGTCACCGAAGGGCGACTGGATTTCGTTCACCAGCAAACGCGACGGCAACTACGAGATCTATCGGATCCGGCCGGATGGCAGCGCCCTTCAGCGCCTGACGAATTCCCCGGGTGTGGATGCTCACCCGAGCTTCTCACCCGACGGCGAGTGGATAGCTTTCGCAACAGGGATGCAGGGATTCAAGGACGAATCCGTCGCGCTCCTGCCCGGCGTGCTGCCCCCGCCGTTTCAGCCGTACGGAGAGATCGCCGTCATGCGATCGGATGGCAGCGATCTGCGCCTGCTCACGGACAATTCGGTCGAAGAAGGCACTCCAACATGGGTGCCGAACAGGTTCGCGTCGCGCCGGTGAGCGGTCGAGCAGGATGTTCCCGCAGTTCCTCAGACATCCGTCTTGTCGAACACTTCCTCGACGCTGAGGCCGAAGCTGTCGGCAATGCGGAAGGCGAGCGGCAGGGAAGGGTCGAACTATCCGGACGAGTGCGTAGCCGAGGTGCGTGCTCAGGCCTCGATGTCGGCCCACTTCAGGGCGTCCGCACGTTCGGCGAAACTGCGATACACGGTGATCTTGCCGTTGCGGAACTCGAAGCCGTCGGCGAATCGTCCGTCGATCCATTCGGTCAACGCTGCGGCGTTCGCTTCGCGAGAGGACGGTGAGATATGAGCGCGGCTATCCCGACCCGCGATTCCGGGCTTCCTCGAGCGCTTCCCACCGCTCGAATCTAGCCAGTAGCAGTTCCTCGATTTCGGCTGCACGCTTGCCGTCCTCCCGCATCACCTCCGGAGGTTCGCGGTGATAGTCGGGACTGCTCATGCGGGCGGTGAGGGCGGCCTGCTCGCGTTCCAGGGCTTCGATTTCGCCGGGGAGCGCATCGAGCTCGCGTTGATCCTTGTAGCTGAGGCGAGTGCGCGGTTTCTCACGGGCGGGCGTAGCGGCGGCATTTGAAGCCGCAGCGGGCTTGGCTTCCTTCTTCGGAGCAGGGGCCTTGGGTCGCTGCAGCACCCAATCCGAATAACCGCCAACGTACTCGCGCCACGTGCCGTCTCCCTCCGAAGCGATCGTCTGCGTCACGACGTTATCGAGGAACCGCCGATCGTGGCTCACCAGCAGCAGCGTGCCCGGATACTCCTGAAGCTTCTGTTCCAGCAGCTCCAGGGATTCGATGTCGAGATCGTTCGTCGGCTCGTCGAGCACGATGAAGTTGGCGCGCCGCGCGAACAGGCGCGCAAGCAGAAGTCGATTGCGCTCGCCGCCCGAGAGCATCTTCACCGGAGATTTCGCTCGCTGCGTCGGGAACAGGAAGTCCGCGAGATACGTGACCACGTGCTTGCGCTCGGTCCCGATCTCGACCCAGTCCGATCCCGGGCTGATGGTCTCGGCAACCGTGCGCTCCTCGTCGAGCTGCTCGCGCAGCTGATCGAAGTACGCCACCTGCAGGTTCGTGCCGAGCCGAACCGTCCCGGTGTCTGGGGCGAGCTGCCCGAGAATCACACGGATCAGCGTCGATTTCCCCGCGCCATTGGGCCCGATGAGTCCTACGCGATCCCCGCGCATGATGCGCGCAGACACGTTGCGCAATACCGTGCGCTCGCCAAACCGTTTCGAAACGTTCTCCAGCTCCGCAACGAGCTTCCCCGAACGCTCACCCGCATCCAGTGTGAGCTTCACGTTGCCCAGGCGCTCGCGCCGCTCCGCGCGCTCGACTCGCAGCCGCTCGAGCCGCTTCACTCGTCCTTCGTTCCGAGTGCGACGGGCCTCGACACCTTTGCGGATCCACACTTCCTCCTGCGCCCAGAACTTGTCGAACCGCCGGTTCGCCACTTCCTCCGCCGCAAGCTCCTCGCTCTTGCGAGACTCGTACGCCGCGAAGTTGCCGGGATACGAGCGCAGCACGCCTCGGTCCAGCTCGACGATGCGCGTAGTGATGCGGTCCAGGAACGCGCGATCGTGCGTGATGACCATGCACGCTGGAACCTTCAGCAGCAGTTCTTCGAGCCGCGCGATGCCATCGATGTCGAGATGGTTGGTCGGCTCGTCGAGCAGCAGAAGCTCGGGCTCAAGGGTGAGGGCAAGTGCCAGCGCTGCACGTTTGCGCTCGCCGCCCGAAGTCGTATCGGGCGTCCTTGAAGCATCGAGATCGAAGCGGTGCAGGTACTCGTTCAGCCGCGAGCTGAGCCGCCAGTGCTCGCGATCGTCCGCGGATGCGGTTTTCCCGGCGAGCCGCCCGCGCTCGGCCGCAAGCAGCATGAGGCTTTCGCCGATCGTGGGCGCGGAAGGCAGCAGCGGCTCCTGCTCCACGAAGGCAATGCGAAGGCCCTCGCGGCGCTGAAGCTCGCCATCGTCGAGCTGCACCGTTCCGGCGATCACCTTGAGCAGCGTGGATTTGCCTGTGCCGTTGCGGCCGATGAGCCCCACGCGTTCCCCCACCTGCATGGAGAAGCGCGCTCCGTCGAGAAGAGGCCGGTCGCCATAGGCGAGATGTGCATCGAGAACTGTGACCAGTGACATGAACCGCATTGTCGCGGTTGGACTCGGCCACGCAAAGCCTGTACAGTGCGCCCCGCCGAATCAGAGGCGCGCGGTCAGCGCCCTTTCTGCTCGAACAGCAAGCCCCTCGCGGGCCCCCTTCGATCGATCCATTCCCTCGCCCTGACCGCCATTGGCCCACTGGGCTTTTGCGCGAGCTCATTCACGGGTTATGCCCGAAACGCCGGCTTTTCCGGAGCGCGAAACGCGCCCCGCGCCGGGCGTGGGCAAACGCTTTATTCAAAGGCTTTTTGATACATGACATTTTCCGATCTCGGGCTGCCGCCCGAGCTGCTGCGTGCCGTCTCCGAAAAGGGTTACGACACGCCGACTCCCATTCAGGCGCAGGCGATTCCGGCCGTGCTGAGCGATCGCGACGTGCTCGCGGGCGCGCAGACGGGCACGGGCAAGACGGCCGCGTTCGTGCTTCCCATCCTTGCGAAGCTGGACCGTCGTAGCCAGGACGGCGCGCCCCGCGCGCTGGTGCTCACGCCCACCCGAGAGCTCGCTGCCCAGATTGCCGAGAACGCGCGGGCGTACGGCAAGTACCTCAACCTTCGCACCGTCGTTGTGTTCGGTGGCGTGAGCATCAATCCGCAGATCGATGCGCTTCGGCAGGGATGCGATCTGCTGATCGCAACTCCGGGCCGTCTGCTCGATCTCGCCGAGCAGCGCGCTGTGGATCTTCGCAATGTCCGCTGCTTCGTGCTGGACGAGGCGGACCGGATGCTGGACATGGGCTTCATCCACGCGATCAAGCGTGTGCTGAAGCTGCTGCCGGCTGCGCGGCAGAATCTGATGTTCTCCGCCACGTATTCCGAGGAGATCCGCGAGCTGGCGAGCCGGTTCGTGAAGAATCCTGCGACCATCGAGGTCGCCGCGCGTAATGCGACGGCGGACAAGGTGGAGCAGCAGGCATATCGCGTGTCGAAGGAGCACAAGCGGCATCTGCTTGCGCATCTGATCAACGAAGGTGGGTGGCACCAGGTGCTCGTCTTCACGCGCACCAAGCACGGCGCGAACCGTCTGTGCCAGCAGCTCGAAGGCAGTGGCATTCCCTCGGCTGCGATCCACGGCAACAAGAGCCAGGGCGCGCGCGTGCGGGCGCTGTCGGACTTCAAGGCGAACAAGATCGTCGCGCTGGTGGCGACGGAGGTCGCGGCGCGCGGGCTCGACATCAAGGAGCTGCCGCAGGTCGTGAACTACGAGCTGCCGAACGTTCCGGAGGACTACGTTCATCGCATCGGCCGCACGGCGCGCGCCGGTGGGACTGGACGTGCGGTTTCGCTGGTTTCGCCGGATGAGAACTCGCTGCTGAAGGACATCGAGCGGCTGCTGCGCAAGCAGATTCCGGTCGCCGCGCTTCCGGAGTTCAAGATCACGAATCCGCCGCCGCGGTCGAACGAGGGTCAGCGCTCCGCGCATGAGCAGCGTTCGCGGGGTGATGGGCGGGATCACCGTTCAGGCGGCGAAGCGCGCGGGCAGCGTGCGGGTGGTGAAGCGCGCGAGCAGGGCGGGTACCGCTCGGGCAACGCGGGCCACGGCCATCGCGGCGGCCGCGGAAGCCACGGCTCGCACGCAAAGCAGGGCGGCCACGGCGGTCAGAACCATCACGGCGGCCGAGGCGGCCAACATCATGGCGGTCGGGGCGGTCACAGCAGCCACGGTGGGGACCGCCGCCACTCGTCGCGCCAGCGCTCGGGCCGCGTCGCCTAGCTCGCGTGGCGTAGCTGGTCGAAGCGCGCAGCGCCGAGTAGCGTTGCGCGCCCATCTCAGTGGGCAGCCGGTCGGCTGGCGACCTGCCCGGCTGCGAACGAAGTTCCAGTGGCTATGGAATTGCCGGGAGCTGCAGCGCCTCGCGCAGCTCCTTCTTCGCTTCCGCGTAGTCCTGCTGGAAGCTGGGCGAGGCCAGCAGGAATGCAACGAGCGCCGTTGCCGCTAGCTTTCCAGCTTCGATGTCACTCGGGTAATGCACGCCCGCGACCACGCGGTTGAAGGCGTACTCATCCGCCCGCGCCATGATCTTCTCGCGATACTCCGGCAGCATGTCCGCGAGCAGCAGCCCAACCGTGCGAGCCCACATCGAGTGCCCGCTCGGATACGACGCGGTTCGGGGCTTGTCCACGATCGGCTCGATCCCGGGGTTCGCTCTGAACGGCCGGCGACGATCGAACTCCTCCTTGCCCACGTGCACGACCGCCGCCTGCTCGAGCGTCACCTTCCGAAACAACGCATGCGTGCGCGGAACCCGCTTGCGCGTGAACCCCTCGGGATTCCCCAGCGCGTCCGCGAAGCGATAGATGCTCGCTTCCGCATCCCCACGCGCGCGCTCCGCTTCTTCAGGGCCAATCTCACTCTGAAGCTTGATGATCAGCGCAGCCTCATTGCGAGTGGTCTCTGAGTTCTCAGCCGGCGGCGGTGGCAGCAGGACTCGCAGATCGATCTTCCGCGCGTCGATATACGACGACGCAAGGTCCACCACCCGTGCCTGCGTGGACGTGCACGACTGCAGCAGCGCCGACGCGACCAGCGCCAGCAGCACACTCTGTAACAGGTGTCGCAACGTAATCGCTTACTGAATCGTCGGAAGCTTCAGCGCTTCGCGAAGCTCTTTCTTCGCTTCGGCAAAGTCCTTCTGGAACGAAGGGGACGCCATCAGAAACGCAGTGAACGCCGTGGCACCGAGTTTTCCGCTTTCCACGTCGGTGGGGTAATGAACGCCGGCGACCACACGGTTGTAAGCGTACTCATCGGCGCGCGCCAGGATCTTCTCCCGGTACTCGGGAAGAATGTCCGACAGCAACAGCCCCATCGTCCGGGCCCAAAGCGTGTGGCCGCTCGGATACGACGCGTTCGACGGCTTAGCCACGATCGGCTCGATGCGAGGCTCGAGCAGGAACGGCCGCGGACGATCGAAGCTGCGTTTGCTGGCCTGGACGACGGCGCCTTCCTCGTACGTCACCTTCCGGATCAGCGCGTCGAACTTCGGAAGGTTCGCCGCAGTAAATGCTTCGGGATTCCCCAGCGCATCCGCGAACCGGTAGATGCTCACCGCCGCGTCACCCTTCGCGCGCTCCGCCTGCGCCGGCGTGCGCTCGCCCTGGATCTTCAGCATCAGCTCGATTTCGCTTCGCGTGATGGCGGAGTCGTTGGCAGGTGCCGGTGGTAGCAGTCGCCCGAGATCGAGCGTTCGCGGATCGAAGTAATAACTCGAAAGCGGAGGCCGTTCACGACGAACCTGCGTTTCGGAGGATGCAGCCGGTGCCGCGGGCGCCGATACCGGCGCAGGCGTCGCGCTCTGTACCGCCGAGCCCTGTTGCGCTATCGCGCAGCCGTTGATCAGCAGCGCCAGGAGTGGCGCAGCAAGCGCACCACCGAGGAGCGAGCGACGGTCCAGCCTGATATTCATGCTTCCCTCAATGTAAGAACTCTGTGACGGCGGCAAACGCTTCCGGGCTTTCATCGAGCACCAGATGGCCCGCGTGGTCCACCAGTTTCAGCGTGGCGTTCGGCAGCAGTTTCATCCATTTCTCGCTCCGCCGATACGGGGCAAGCCTGTCCGCCCGGGACCAGACGAGCAGCGTCGGCATTTCCACCCGATGCAGCCAGCGTTCGAGGCGCGGATTCACGGGCCCGCCGGGGCTGTGAAGGCGCCGCGCGTGCCGGCTTTCGCGTGCGATTGCCTTTGCATGGAGCTCCTTCTCCTCGGGCGTTTGCGGCAGATGAGGGCGAAGGACCGAGAGGTCGTTCACGAGGAATCCGTACAGGTCTTCGAGCGTCGAGCCGAGATTCGGCGGCCCCGGATGCTCGGGCACCGGAATGCCGGCCGGGCAGCAGAGAACGAGTTTTCGCACCCTTTCGGGCTGATGAACCGCGATTTCCGTAGCGAGCCACCCGCCCATGGAGATGCCGACGAGATCGATCTGCTTCAGCCCCATGCGATCGAAGAGATCGAGGGTGTGGAGCAGGTACTGCCCCATCGAGTCGAGTTCCGGGGGTGCATCCGCCGAGTCACCCCACCCGGGATACAGGGGCGCGAAGACTTCGTGATCGCCGACCCACGCCTGCGCGAAGTCGAACCCGTGCCACGCACCGCCGCCGTGCAGGTAGACGAGCGGCCGCCCGTTGCCACCGGCGTAGACGACGGTGCGCACACCGTTGATCTCGTATTGTTGCCGGACGAATCCGGCGGGAGGACGCGGCACGCTGTAGCTCGGCTCGGACATGCGAAAGCCCCGTCGGGTGCGAAAGGTCAGTCGATCGGTTCGGCATCCAGCCGCACGGCGACTCCTTCGAGATCGGGAGTCGGCGCGCGATAACGTGACATCACCAATGGATCGTGGCCGGGAATCACGAAGCGAGGATCGCTCGCGAGCGCACGCACGCGTTTCCATCCATCCGCCATATCGGTGACGCTGGCGACGACCGGGAACGGCCGTGCCTCGATCATGTTCGCGTAGTAATGGCTGCCGTCCGACGCCAGCACGAGCCAGCCGAGCCGCGTCCACACGCGCACGACCTGCAGCCCCTTGGTGTGGCCGCCGATGTGATGCAGTGACAGCCCGGGCGCGAGCTCTTCGTCGCCATCGTGAAATTCGATGCGGCCCGCGTACGCGTTGCGGACCATCGCCACGATTTCTTCGAGCTCGTACGCATACGAGAAGAACTCGTGCGCCATGTACCGGCCCGTCGCGAACGCGAGCTCACGATCCTGAAGGTGGAATCGCGCGGCCGGGAAGAGATCGAAGTTGCCGACGTGATCGTAGTGGAGATGCGTGAGGATGACGTCCTTCACCGTGGCGGCGTCCACCCCAAGCATACGCAGCCCGTCCGCCGGAGAACGCAGGAACTCGCGCTTGCGCTTCTCCGCAGCCGCCTTGTTGAACCCCGTGTCCACGACATACGTGCGATGCTCATTGCGCACGAGCCACACGAAGTAGTCCATGCGCGCGCCGGATTCGTGCGCATCTCCGCCGATGAAGTTCTCGGCACTACGTCGCGCGACGGTGGCATAGCGGATGGCGAAGACTTCGTAGGGTGTCGGGTCTGGCATGGCGGCCGCGTTGTTTCCGTTGGGAGTTGTGTCAGGCCTTCCGCTCGGGCGCGAGCGATTCGAGATATCGAACCACTTCCGTGTTGTCCGCCTTGCCGCCGAGCTGCTTCTCCGCATTCGCCCAGATGCTCGCGCAGGCTTTGAGCAACTCCACGGGCGCATCCGAGGCATTCGCCACTTCGAGCGCGAGCCGCAGGTCCTTCGCCATGAGGCCGAGCGCGAAGCCGGAGTTGAACGTGCGCGGCAGGACGTTGTTCGGATACTTGGAGTCCGTGCCGGTGTTGCGGCCGGTGGAGGCGTTGAAGATCGAGATCATCGTCGCCGGGTCCAGGCCGAAACGCTGGCCGGCGATGACCGCTTCGGCGGCCACCGCGAGGTTCGCGGCGGAGAGGAAGTTGTTCATCGACTTCATCGCGTGCCCGGTGCCGGGGCCGCCAGTGGTGAACACCTTGCCCATCGGCTCGAGCACCTTCCGGCAACGCTCGACCACCGCCGCATCGCCGCCCGCCATGATGGCGAGCGAGCCGTCGATGGCCTTCTTCACGCCGCCGGATACCGGGGCGTCGACAAGCGGAATCCCGAGCTTCGCGAGATCCGCATGCAGCTCGCGAGTGCCGATGGGGGACGAGGAGCTCATGTCGATGACGACAGAGTCCGCGGCCAGGTGGCGCGCCAGGCCGTTCGCCCCGAGCAGCACCTCGCGGACGACCTTGCCGTCCGGAAGCATCGTGATGATGACGCGGCACGCCTTCGCGGTGGCTTCAGGACCCGCGGACGGTTCGACAGCGCCGGCGTTGGCCGGCTCGGCCACGAACTTGTCGACGGTGGCGGCGAGCGCATCGGCCACCACCAGCTTGTAGCCGGCGGCGAGCAGCCGGCGCGCCATTGGCGCACCCATGTTGCCGAGGCCGATGAATCCGATGCGCTCGGGCGGCAGGAATGCGGCAGTCATGCGCTGGTCACCCGCTATTTCTTGACCGGGACGGCAAGTCCCTGCTCGGCGATGACCTTCGATGCCGCACGAAAGCTGTCGACCGCCGCCGGCACGCCGCAGTAGATGGCGGTCTGGATAAGGACTTCGGCGATCTGCTCCGGAGTGAGCCCGTTGTTCAGCGCGCCCCGGGTGTGGGTTTCGACTTCGTGGGTGCGACCGAGGGCGGTCAGCATGGCGAGGTTGATCATGCTGCGCTCCTTGCGGGTGAGGCCTTCGCGACCCCATCCGGCGCCCCAGCAGTATTCGTTCAGGAGGTCCTGCAGGGGCTGGCTGAAGGTGGTGGCGTTGTTGAGGGCGGCGTCGACGTACTTGTCGCCCAGGACTTCGCGGCGAATCTTAAGACCTTTATCTCGAAGGGCTTTTCGGCTGTCGTCGGACATGGGAGCAGGGTCTCCGGGTTGCGGGGGCCGCATTCTACGCGGAAAAAGTCGGCCTCAATCGCCGGGCGACCCGGAGCAGGAGCGCCACCCCCTGCGCCCGCACGTTGGAGGCCAGCGCAACCGTCACTGGAGCCCGCTTGCGCGCGACCGGCAGTCGGAGGAGTCTTGCCCGGTCTGAGCCAACGCGCCGGCAGAATGCGCGTATGCATTGAGCAAGTGAGGGGCACCGGGCCGTGAGGCGAACGCCAGCAGCCGGGTGTGTGCAGCGAGCGAATCCGTTCAGAGGAGGACAATCAATGTCCGATCGTATCCAGGGCCTGCATCACATCACGCTGTGCACCGGCACGGCGCAGGGCGATGTGGATTTCTTCGTCAAGACGCTGGGCCTGCGCCTCATGAAGCGCACGTTGCTTTACGACGGGGTCGAGCCGATCTATCACCTGTACTTCGGCGACGAGATGGGCACGCCCGGCAACCTCACCACCACGTTCCCGTGGCGTCGTACCGGCCGCAAGGCGCGAGCGGGCACGGGCCAGTTCGGCATCATCAGCTACACCGTGCCGAAGAACTCGCACGACTTCTGGGTCGAGCGGTTCAACAAGCACAAGGTGGAGATCACGAAGCAGTACGAGCGCTTCGGCCAGAAGGTGCTGCAGGTGAAGCACCCCGAATGCGGTCTCGTTTTCGAGCTCATCGAGGACGACACCGACACCCGCAAGCCGTGGGTGGATCCGAAGTACGGCGTTCCGGAGAACGCAGCGATCCGCGGCTTCCACAGCTGGACGGTGAGCCTGCGCGATCTCGAGGACATGCACTTCTTCATGAACGAAGGGTGGAACTACAACAAGTCCGGTACGGACGGCGAATTCCATCGGTACGAAGTGGACAAGGGCGGCCCGGCCAAGACCGTGGATCTGTGGCTGCAGCCGGATCGTCCGCCGGGCAACTGGTCGTACGGCGAGGGCATGGTCCATCACGGCGCGTTCGGCGTGCCGAACATGGACGTGCAGGATCGTGTGAAGGCCGAAGTGGAAGGCCTCGGCTTCACGGACGTGTCGGATCGCAAGGACCGCACGTACTTCAAGTCCGTGTACGTGAGGACGCCGGCGGGCGCGCTGTTCGAAGCGGCGCATTCCATCGGATTCACGGTGGACGAGCCGAAGGAGACGCTCGGCACGGAGTTCATCATCTCGCCGCAGTTCAAGGATCAGCGCGATGCGCTGCTGAAGCGGCTGAACGATCCGATCGATATCTGAAGCGAGCGGTTCGCTTGACTGGGCGCCCGGCGGGTTGAAGAGGCCCTCGAACGCCGGGCGACTTCAGGAACAGGAAGCCCTCGATTGCCGGGCGGCTCAAGGCAGGAGAGCCGTTGGGCGATCTCTTCGTCTGAGCCGCCCGGCGATCCCACCCGCCTGACACTGAATTGCGATGAGCAGCCCCACGCCACTTCGTTTCGTTTACGACGCCGCGCCCTCGCGCGTGGTATTCCGCGCGGGTGCGCTCGAAGATCTGCCGGCTGAAACGGCACGTCTCGGCTCACGCGCCCTCGTGATCACGACGCCCGGCCAGAAAGCGTTGGGCCAGCACTGCGCCGGCCTTCTCGGCAGCACGGCCATCGCCGTGTACGACAAGGCGCTGATGCACACGCCCGGCGAGTCCGTGCGCGCGGCCGTCAAGCACGTCACGCAGCTCGATGCGGACTGCCTCATCGCCATCGGCGGCGGTTCGACCATCGGGCTGGCAAAGGCGATTGCCTTCGAAAAGCGCCTGCCGATCCTCGCCGTCGCGACGACTTACTCCGGCTCGGAAGTCACGCCCATCTGGGGCTACACGGAAAACGGGATCAAGCACGTCGCGCGGGACGTTCATACGCAGCCGCGCACCGTCATCTACGACCCGCTTCTGACATTGAGGCTCCCGCCCGCGGTTTCCGGAACGAGCGGCGTCAATGCGATCGCGCATTGTGTCGAGGGCCTCTATGCCGAGAACGCGAATCCGCTCGTGTCGAACATGGCGGAAGAGGGCATTCGCGCCCTCGGCCGCAGTCTGCCGGCGATCGTGAAGGAGCCCACGGACGTCGACGCGCGTTCGGACGCGTTGTTTGGCGCATGGCTGGGCGGATGCGTGCTTGCAGCCGTCGGCATGGCGCTCCATCACAAGCTTTGTCACGTCGTGGGTGGTGCGTTCAACACTCCGCATGCTGAGACGCACACCGTCATTCTGCCGCACGCCACCGCATACAACTCCGCCGCTGCGCCCGAAGCGATGTCGCGTATCGCGCGGGCGCTTGGATCGAGCGATGCCGCGCAGGGGCTGTTCGAGCTGAATGTCGCGATTCGCGCGCCCACCTCATTGAAAGAACTTGGGATGCCGGAAAGCGGCATCGATCAGGTTGTCGCTCTCGCGACGAAGACTCCGTTCTACAACCCGGCGCCCGTCACGGCGGATGGCGTTCGCCGTCTGCTGAGGAATGCGTGGGAGGGGCAAAGACCATGAAGATCGATCGAGTGTTCACGACTCACGTTGGAAGCCTGCCGCGTCCGAAGGACGTGGTGAGCATCCTGTTCGCGCAGGACAAGGGTGAGCCCGTGGACCCGCAGCAGTTCGACAGCGTGATGCGTGAGGCTGTCCTCAAAGCCGTGCGCCAGCAACGCGAGGCGGGCCTGGATGTCGTGAACGACGGCGAGATGAGCAAGATCAGCTACGCCACGTACATGCGTCACCGGCTTCACGGTTTCGAGCTCGGAAACGTGCCGCGCGCCACGCCGCAGGATCTCGACGATTATCCGGACTACCGCGACAAGATCGCCGCGGAGGGCGCGACACCGAAGTACGTTCGCCCGATCTGCCGCGGGCCGATCAGCGTGAAGACGCTTCAGCCGCTGCACGATGACATCGCACGTCTGAAAGCAGCAGTGCAGAGCGCGGGCGACGGAGCGGCCGGCATGTTCATGTCCGCGCCGTCTCCGGGAACCATCGCGATCTTCCAGCCGAACGAGTATTACCCTTCGCACGAGAAATACCTTGAGGCGCTGGCCGAGGCGATGCGCCCCGAGTACGAAGCCATCGTCGACGCCGGCATCACGCTGTCCGTGGATTGCCCGGACCTCGGCATGGGCCGGCACATCCGTTTCCGGGACGTCGATGACGACGAGTTCCTGCGCAACGCGGCCCTGCAGGTCGAGGCGATGAACTACGCGTTGCGGAACATCCCGGCGGATCGCATGCGCATGCATATCTGCTGGGGCAACTATGAAGGGCCGCACACGCGGGACATTCCGCTTCAGAAGGTGGCGCCGGTGCTGCTGAAGGTGAAGCCGCAGGGGCTGCTGGTCGAAGGCGGCAACCCGCGCCACGGGCACGAGTGGGAAGTGTTCAAGACGCACAAGCTGCCGGACGACAAGATCCTCGTCGCCGGGGTGCTCGATACGACGTGCAATCACGTCGAGCATCCGGAGCTCGTCGCGCAGCGTATTCAGCGCTATGCGGATGTGGTGGGAAGAGAGCGGGTCATGGCCGGCACGGATTGCGGCTTCGGGCACTTCGCCGGTTTCGGCGCGGTTCACCCCTCGATCTGCTGGGCGAAATTGCAGTCGCTCGTCGAAGGTGCACGCATCGCGACCAGGAGGCTCTGGAACTGAGCAACGCTTGCGGCCGAGCTTCCGCCGTGTCGCGGGAGGGCGTCATACAGCACTGTTCGTGCGGTCAGTGTTTACGGGGAGGCAGGACCCGTCACATTTTCGAGTCGGGTGTTTGTCGTAATCTGCCGCCGAGATGTGTGAACGATACGTTCTACCCAAGCAGGACGACGCCGAACGCGAGTTCGTGCCGGCGCACTGCTGGTGGAAATTCACGCAAAGCTACAACGTGTCTTTTCCCCAGTACGTCCCTGTCGTGCGTCGTCATGACGGGGCTACCGAAGGGGTGATGATGCGATGGGGCCTCGTGCCGCCCGAGGCCGAAGCGGTTCCGGTGCCGAACGAGCAGCCAGGTCTGCCTTCAGAGTGGGTCGGCCAGACGCCCGATACTCGCTCGGCCTGGCTTGCGAGCCAGCGCTGCATCGTGCCGATGGCCGGGTTCTATGTGTGGCAGCTCACACCGGAGAAGTACCGGCAGCCGTACTTCGTCACGCTGATGGATCGCATGGTGTTCGGGGTTGCGGCGGTGTGGGAGCGATCGGAAGGCGGCGAGGACGATGTGATCGAAGGGTTCACGATCATCACCGTGCCGGCGAATCCTCTCGTGAAGCGCATCTCCGACGAGGAGGTCATGCCAGCCATTCTTTTGCGGAAGGACTACGCGACGTGGCTGAGTGGCACGCCGGCGCGTGCGAAGGCTGTGCTTCATTCGTATCCCGACAAATGGATGCACGCACACGCGGTGAGCCCACGCGTGAACTCGACGCGGTACGACGATCCGGATTTGATCCGGCCGGTGGCGTGAGACGGTTGAGGGGCCAGGCGCCAGGGCGCCGGTGCGCTAAGGCGAAGCGCGGATGATTCTCGCGAGTTCGTCCGCGGCGCCGGGGCTGCCGATGATCGAGTCGTACTTGCCCGGCGCGTACGCAGCTTCCCAGGTGAGCGCACGGCCGCCTGCTTCCTCGACCAGCACTTCCGTCGCGGCGATGTCCCAACGCGCCAGCCGAAACTCCGCAAGCGCATCGATGGAGCCGCGCGCGACCATCGCGTGTGCCCAGCAATCCCCGTAGCACCTGAGGTGCGGAGCCTGCGCTCGCAGCTGCGCCTCACTTTGCGCGATCCCAGCTAGACGGAAGTGATGTTCGGCAGGTGCCGACACGATGCAGTCACTCAGCGGGCGCGGAATGGCGACCTGGATGCGCTGACCGTTGCACCACGCGCCGAGCCCGCGAGCCGCGGAGTACGTTTCGCCCATCGCCGGCAGGTGAATCACGCCGACTAGCGAGCGGCGCTCCACAGCATCTTCAAACGCCAGGAGGGTGCCGAAGGTGGGAAGGCCGCGCGCGAAAGCGCGAGTGCCATCGATGGGGTCGATGACCCATCGGTAGCGTTCGCCCTGCGAGTCGTCGCCCAACTCTTCGCCAAGCACCGGCCAGTTGTGTGGCTGGTTACGGGAGATGAAGGCGCGGATGTCGCGCTCGGCATTGCGATCGAAGATCGTCACGGGGGAACCGTCGCTCTTCGACTCCGCGGTGAGGCTGGCACTTCGGAAGCCGGACAGGATTGCTTCCGAGGCGGAACGTGCCGCTGCAACGGCGAGTTGAAGGAGCTCGGGCAGGAGGCCATCTGGCGCGGGAAGCGGCATGCCCCTACCTTAGCATCCCCGCAGACGAGGATCGCAAATCCATGCCTACACCTACGGCCGCGCTCGCCCGGCGCGCGCTCCGACAGTTCGCTTCGCCCGAGCGCGCCGCGTTCGTGGCGCGATTTTTCAAGACAGGCAAGGGCGAGTACGGCGAAGGCGACGTGTTCATCGGGCCGACGGTGCCGGAATGCCGGCTCGTCGCGAAGGAGTTTCGCGACCTGCCGCTTGCGGAAATCGACAAGCTTGTGACGTCGCGTGTCCACGAAGAGCGCTTGACGGGGCTCTTCATTCTCGTTGCGCAGTTCAGGCGCGCGAAGGATGAGGGGGCGCGCGAGAAGATCTTCAGGCTGTATCGCAAACGGCTGCCGTTCGTGAACAACTGGGATCTGGTGGATGCCACCGCGCCGGAGATCGTCGGCGGGTGGCTGAGTGACAAGCCGCGGGAGTGGCTGGACGAGCTGGCGAAGTCGAAGTCGCTGTGGAACCGGCGGGTCGCAATGGTCGCGACGTTCTACTTCATCCGGCGCGGCGAGTCGGAGGATGCCATTCGAATCGCCGGCCTGCTCGTGAACGATCGGCATGATCTCATTCACAAGGCCGTGGGGTGGATGCTGCGGGAGGTCGGGAAGCGCGCGAGCGTGCCGGCGCTGGAGAAGTTTCTCCGGAAGCATGCGGCGACGATGCCGCGGACCATGCTTCGATACGCCATCGAGCGGCTGACGCCGGCGGAGAAGGAGAAATGGATGGGAATGGGGAAGGCGCGGCGCGCGCCTGAGACGAGATTGGCCCTCAATCGCCGGGCGGCTGAGAGCGAAGAGCCTGACCTGCTGCCCTCCTGTTCCGGGCCTCCCGGCGACTGAGGGCGTCTTATTTCCGTCCGAGCTTGTAGATGTTCGGCACGATCCTCTCCATGAACCGCTCCGGATTCGCGATCGCCGTAAACCCGAACTGCCGATACAACCCATGCGCATCGTTCGTAACGAGCGTCCAGCGCCGCAGCCCCTGCAGCTTCGGGTGATCGCTCGCCATCCTCATCATGGCTTTTGAAAGCCCGCGCCCACGGTGCTCTTCCAGCACATATACATCGCACACATACGCGAACGTCGCGTAATCCGAGATGAGCCGCACCAGCCCCACCTGCGCGCCCTTGATGTCATACGCGCCGATGCAGAGCGAGCCCCGAACCGCGCGCTCGACCACCTCGATCGGGATCTCCTCGGACCAGTACGCCCGCCGCAGGTAGGCGTGCATCGCCTTCACGTCGAGACGTCGCGGGTCGTCCGAGACGGTGTAGTTGCCGACAGTATGGGTGAGGAAAGATTGCGGTTCGGTGGAGGAGGTCACGGGCGTTCGGTCTGCAGGTTGTCGATCCAGGTTTCGCAAAGGGTAACGGCTTCGCGGGGGGAAAAGTTGTCTGGATCCAGACACCACTCCAGCCAGAGCCCATCCAGCAGCGCCTGCAGCCCGATGGCCGCAAGCCTCAGGTTGAGCCGGAGCCGCCCATTCTGCTTTTGCAGCCCCGCGAGCTGGTCCCGCAGCAGGTTCATGTAGCCGCCGTACGCTTCTTCGTGCACGGCCTGGATTTCGCTCGAATGGTGATACAGCCCCCAGAGCACGATCCAGACGGTCAGCACGTCCCGGTCGAGGTTCGGCGGGGAGAAGGTGGCCTTGAACAGCGCCCGCAACCGTTCGCGCGGCGAGTCCGGCGCGCGCTCCACCGCCGCGCGAATCCCGCCGATGAGCTGGCTGTTGAAGTGGCGGTAAGCCTCCGCCACCAGCGCGTTCTTGTTCGGAAAATGGTGATTGATCAGGCCGATGGAGACGCCGGCCTCGGCGCTGATGCGCCGGACGGAAAGCCCTTCATGCCCGTACCGTTTGAGGCACTCGATGGTCGCTTCGACCAGCGCCTTGCGCCGGACCTCGGCCTCGTGGCGCTCGAATCTCGCGGGAGCTCGCGACTTGTCGCTGGCCATCGCGGGCTCAGTGCCGTCGTTTCGAGAAGTCGGCGACGATCTCGCGAGCAGCGTTGTGCCCCGGCGCGCCGGTGACGCCGCCACCCGGATGGGTCCCGGACCCGCACATGTAGAGCCCAGGCAGCGGCCCCCGATAGTTCGCGTGCCCCAGCATCGGCCGCGCGGAGAACATCTGGTCGAGGCTCAGCGCGCCATGGAAGATGTCCCCGCCGACGAGCCCGAAGGTCCGCTCCAGGTCGAGCGGGCTCATGATCTGCCGGCCGAGCACGGAGGCGCGGAAGTTGGGCGCGACGGCATTGACCGTGTCGATCATGAGGTCCGCGACGGTCTCGCGATGCACGTCCCACGAATCCCCGTTCGGCAGTTGCGGGGCGACGTGCTGGCAGAAGAGGCTCGCGACATGCTGCCCGGGAGGCGCAAGGGAATCGTCGAGCGTCGACGGAATCAGCATCTCCACGATGGGAGCGCGGGACCAGCCGAGCGTGCGCGCGTCGAAATACGCCCGCTCCATGTACTCAAGCGTCGGCGCGATGATGATGCCGGCGGTGTGATGATCCGCCGGCTCGCGCCCCGGCAGGCAGTGAAAATCCGGCAGCTCCGAGAGCGCGACGTTCATCCGGAACGTTCCTGATCCACACCGCCAGCGCGCGATCCGCTCGCGAAAATCCTTCGGAAGGACCGCCGGATCCACGAGCTTCTCGTAGAGCAACTTCGGGTTCAGGTTAGAGACAACTGCCTTCGCCCGGTACGTCTCGCCGCTTTCCGTAACGGCGCCGACGGCGCGCCCGCCCTCCACGATGACTTCCCGCACCGGGCTGTCCACGTGGATCTCGACCCCGCGCGAAGCCGCGCACCGTGCCATGGCTTGCGTGATGGACCCCATGCCGCCGATGGCATGCCCCCACGCGCCCTTGTTGCCGTTCACTTCACCGAAGACGTGATGAAGCAGCACGTACGCCGACCCCGGCGAGTACGGGCTCGCGTAGTTACCCACGATGCCGTCGAAGCCGAACAGTGCCTTGATGGGCGCGCTTTCGAACCAGCCATCCAGGTAATCGCCGGCGGAGGCGGAGAAGAGAGTCAGAAGCTCGCGCCTCAGCGGCATCGCGAGCTGGCGCAATTTCCCGCCAAGGCCCGCCGCCCGAAAAAGCTCCGGCAGCGCCGCGCGCCAGCTTCCTTCCACAACGTTCGGGGGCGTCTGGAGAACGAGGTCCCGCAGCAGGTCGGCGATCGCATCGAGCTTTGCGGAGTAATCGTCGAGCCGCTCCGCGTCGCGCGCGGAGAACTTCGCGACTTCCGCCTTCGTGCGCCCGTCACCCGTGGCAAGGTAACGCCCGTCTTCCGTCGGCAGGAAATTGGAGAGCTTTCGCTCGACGACACGCAGGCCGTGCTTCGCGAGCTCCAGATCGCGGATGACCTTGGGATTCAGCAGCGAGACGGTGTACGACGCCACCGAATTGCGGAACCCCGGATGAAACTCCTCTGTAACCGCCGCTCCGCCAACGACGTGTCGACGCTCAAGAACGGCGACCTTCAACCCCGCAGCCGCAAGATACGCCGCACAGACGAGCCCGTTATGGCCGCCGCCGATGATCAGCGCGTCGTGCTGCTTCGATGTGGACGTCATTGCGGAACGGCCAGGCTCCAGCCTCGTGACGGAGGCGATTGCCATCGGCATTCCGGCATCAGGCTGCGCATTCGACGCGCGAAGCTGCGCAGGCACACCTCGCCGTCGCCGAGCGGGCCGACGGTGTAGCTGCTGGACGCCATTCCAGCCTGCACGCGCTCGATGAGCGCCTTGTCTTCGAGATTCACGCGACGATTGATGCGCCAGTTCAGATATCGCGCGATGCGCATCTCGCGACGGCTGTCCGGATGCACATATGCGATCTCGCGGATGAGCGTCTCAGTCGGCGACACGGGCACGAACTGCATGAAGTCGATCTGATCCGGATAGATGTCGAACGCGACGTTCGGCCAGAGCTTGAAATACGTCCAGAGTCTTTGCCGCTCAGGCGGCAGAAACTCGACTGGCGGCAACGTGTGCTGATAGAGACGCTCTGACCAGTTGCTGGACGGTACGTCCCTGAGCGCGCCCCACATCTTGTCGATCCAGGGTTGCGCTTCGATCCCGTAACCCTGGCCGAAAAGCCGAGTGAGGCCGGGATGCGCCACCGTGATGTGCAGCCCGTCGGAATAATTGTCCGCGACGTTCTTCCAGTTCACATTCCGCGGGCGATGCGTGACACGGCCCAGCGGCACCAGCTCCTCCATGCGATACGCCGCAAGCTCATGCGCATAGGGAGCGGCCATCTCCGCCACGCTCGGCCCGTCCTGCTCCAGTCGCACGAAGATGAAGCCCATGAAGATTTCCTGCTCCACCGGCACGAGCCCATGCCGCTCGACAGGGAGGCCGGCGAACGCGCTCCGGTTCGGCACGCCCACGAGGCGGCCGTCCGTGGCATAGCTCCACGCGTGGTACGGGCAGGTGATGCGACGGCCGCAGTGGCCTTTGGTCCCATCCAGCAGGCGTGCGGCGCGATGCCGGCACACGTTGTGGAAACTCCGCACGGCGCCGTCGTCCCCGCGCACCGCCACGAGGGACTCACCGAGGAAATCGAATGTGTGGTAGTCCCCGACCTTCGGAATATCGTTCACGTGACACAGCAGCTGCCAGCTTTTCCGGAAGACGCGCGTGCGCTCGAGCTCGAAGAACTCGGGGTCGCGGTAGATCCAGGCGGGCAGGCTGAGGCGATCTTCAGCCTCAGTGGCTGCGGCGGGATCGACTGGGGATGGCTGGGCTGCGGCGTTCATCTTGTTGAACGATCGTAAAGCAAGGGAAAGCCGCCCGTCAAAGCTGCTGCATATGGTCTTCAAGGGCGCGCAAGGCGCCGCCCGTGATGAAGTCGCGCAATCGGGGAGATTTCATTAGGATACCGTCGCGATTTGTTTCCACACTTCTCGAACAAACCTGACAAGTCACCGCAATGAATCTCCAAACCCTGCAAGCGCAACTGAACCAGCTGGAGCGCAAGCGCCAGCAGCTCGAGAAACGCATCAAGGAGCGAGCGTCCAAGCAGTACGCGGCCCTGCCCGCGAAACTGGGTCTGAAGAACATCGACGATCTCATCATCCAGCTGCTGCCGTACGGCTCGAGCAGCCTGCGTGCACGCTTGAACCAGCAGGGTGTGTTGCCGGGAGGCAAGCGCCGGGGTCGTCCGCCCCGCAAGTCCCGCGGCACGCGGTACTCGGCGGAAGTGAAGGCGGCCGTGAAGCGGGCGGTCGAGGCGGGGGACAGGACGGTCGCGGAGATTTCGCGCGAGTTCGGTCCTTCGGTCTTCTCGATCAAGGACTGGAAGAAGCAGTGGGGACTGACGCGCTCGCGCAGGAAGAAGTAGCGGGAGCACTCACGGGCAGGGACAGCCGCTTTCCAACTGAAGGAGTTGCCGATGAGCGAGGATCAGAAACGGTCCGGCGCGGATGTCTTCGCGACCGGGCTCGCTACACGTCGCCACATGTTCGGCGTCGAGGGGGCGGAAAAGCAGATCGAGGCTGCGTCCGATTTCACCCGGCCGTTGCAGGACATGGTCACGCGATATTGCTTCGGCGAAGTGTGGAATCGCCCGGCGCTGGATCTGAAGACCCGCAGCATGCTGACCATCGCCCTCCTGACGGCGCTCGGGAAGCAGAACCAGCTGCGCGTGCACGTGAGGGGCGCGATCCAGAATGGAGTCACGAAGGAAGAGATCCGCGAGGTGCTGATGCACTCGATGATCTATGCCGGGTTGCCTGCCGCCGTGGACAGCTTCCACACGGCCGGGGACGTGCTCAAGCAGATGGGTCTCGAGTAGAACGACAAGGCTCCTGAAACGAGGGGGAATGATGAGAGTCGGATTCATCGGCATCGGAAACATGGGCACGCCCATGTCTGGCCACATCGTGAAGGGCGGGCATGACGTCGTTCTCTACGATGCGGATGTGAAAAGGGCACGCGAGGTCGCGCGAACGCACGGCTGCCGTGCGGCGGAGTCGGTGACAGAGCTCGGCTCGTCCGAATTCGTCGTCACGATGCTGCCGGACGGCAATGTCGTCCGGCGCGTGATGCTGGGGGAAGGCGGCGAGGGCGGGCTGGCGAGACATCTCAAGCCAGGCGCCGTGCTCATCGACATGAGCTCGTCGGACCCCGTCGGCACGCGCGCGCTCGGTCAGGATCTGAAGCCGTTCGGTGTCGGTCTGATCGACGCGCCGGTCTCCGGCGCCGTTCCGCGCGCCACGACGGCGACGCTCGCCATCATGATCGGCGGCGACGACACGGCGGCCATCGAGAAGGCGAAGCCGCTGCTGCGCTGCATGGGGGACCGGCTTTTCGAGACGGGCGGTCTCGGCAACGGTCACGCGATGAAGGCGCTCAACAACTTCATCGCAGCGACGGCGTTCTCGGCCTGCTCCGAAGCCATCCTCATCGCGAAGCGGTTCGGGCTCGATGCGGGCACGATGGTGGATATCCTGAATGCCTCCACGGGACGCAGCTTCATCACCGAGGTCGTGCTGAAGGATCACGTGCTGGCCGGCAAGTTCGCCACCGGCTTCCAGCTCGGCCTTCTTGCGAAGGACGTGCGGATCGCCGCGGATCTCGGCGAGCACGTGAAGCTGGACGCCCCCGTGTCGCGGCTCGTCCGCGAGCGCTGGGCGATGGCGCGCGACCAGTTGGGCGCGACACGAGACAACTCCGAAGCGATCCGGAGCTGGGATTCGGATCTATAGGAAGCAGATCTTCAGTCGGATGCCTGGCCGGTCTTCTGGCTGCTGGGCGCCGGCGGATCGTCCAACGGCTTCTGGTCCGCCGGCATCTCTCCGCAACCGGCCAGCTCGCGGGCCGCGTTGATCACGACCTCAGGCTTGTCCCGCTGGATGTAATGCCCCGCGCCTGTCACGAATATGTGACGGGCGCCGGGAAAGTCCGCGGCGATCTCTCCCTGCAGTTGCATGGCGCGCACCAGGCTTTCCGGCGTGGAGCCTTTCGGCGGACGCGTGCTCGATAGCACGATCGTGCGCACGTGCTGCGCTCCGGGACTCTCGTGCACCTGGACGCCGGCGTCCTGACTGTCCTTCAGCTCCAGCCGCATGATCAGCGGCATGAAGAGGTGCACGGCCCGCTGACCGAGATACTGCGTGTTGGCGGAAGGGTCGATCACCATGTTCTGGTTCCAGTGCGTCGAGTCCACGAGCACAAGGCCAGAAACTTCCTGCGGATAGTTGCGCGCGAAGTACTGCATGTAGAGGCCACCCAGCGAGTGGCCGACAAGCACATACGGCGGACGAATGTTCCTGCGGTTCAGCTCCGCGCGCAGTTCGTTAACGATTGTTGCAGCGTCGCGCGGCCCGTTCGCTGGGTCGCTTCCTGGGTATCCGGCGCGCGTATACGACAGCGTGCGAGTGCATTGAGCTGCGATCCGGGGCTGGATGTCCTTCCAGACTGCAAGGGTATCTCCGAGGCCAGACTCGAGTATGACCGTGCGAGGACCGCTACCTTCAAGGTGTATCTGATGGTGGGACACGTCGCCTGCCATAACCGCCGCGGCGAGGGCAACTGTAGATACACAACACAATGGCAGCGCGCAAAGCGCCGCGCGTAACGCGTGGATGGAAGTCATAGCGTGAGCATACTGCAGAAAATTTATGCGTTTCCGACTATGGTCCGTAGAGCACTAGTCCCGTTCACCGCATCGTTACGTGGTGGCAAGCAATCGCAAGGCAGCGGTGGCATTCGGGAGGGTTCTTAAGGAGATCCGGGAGCGCAAGAAGCTCTCCCAGGAAGAGCTTGCCTTCCGAAGTGGAATCTCACGCACATATCCCTCGCTGCTCGAACGCGCACGCCGCCAACCAACGTTGACGGTGCTGCTGGCGGTTGCCGAAGGGCTGGAGGTCCGTCCGGACTTCCTCCTCAACAGGACAATCGAAGAACTGAAGGGATAAAGAACCGTGGGGGCCGTGCAGCCGTTATCGACGATTCGCAAGAATCTGATCAGCCGGCAGTTCGGGGAAGTTCTGCGCCAGTATCGCCTGGCACGGGGCTGGTCTCAGTCCATGCTGTCATCCAGGTCCAAGGTCGATCGCACTTACATCAGCCAGATCGAGTGCGGGATTCACTCGCCGACGATCACCGTGCTCTGTCGCTTGTCCCGAGCGCTGCAGGTGGCGCCATCCGTCCTCGTCACGAGGCTCGAGCGGCGCCTGGGAGACTCGCGGGCTCGCTAGGCAGATCGAAGAAACTCCAGCTACGAGCTTGGATAACGGCTCAATGCCGCAGTGGTTTCTTGAGCAATTCGTCCCTGTCTGTGGACCGTACCTGAACGCGGGAGCGTGACTGTCCCCGCGCGAGCGTGAGCGGAATCTCCGTGCCGGCCGGACCGAGTCGCCACACCTTGCGGAAAAGATCCGAGAGGCCGCCGACGCGCTGGCCGGCGACTTCGAGCACCCGGTCCCCAAGCTTCACGCCGGCGCGCGCGGCCGGCCCGTCCGTGGCGAGCCCGTTGACGACCAGTTGTCCCTGCGATTCGGTGGCGTAAAGACCGAGCCATGGGCGCGGTTGCCGCGGTGCGCGACCCTGGCTTGCGAGGTCGTCGAGGATCGGCGGGAGCAGGTCGATGGGCACGAACATGTTCGCGTCCACCGTCTCGCCTCCGACCGGCTCCTGCACGAGGAGCGAACCGACGCCGACAAGCTTCCCATCGGAGCTCACCAGCGCAGCGCCCGACCAATGTGGATGCGCCGGCGCGGTGAAGAGCGCTTCGTCGACGAGGTATTCCCAGTAACCGGCGAACTCGCGCTTGTCGACAACCTTTGTCGCCAGCGAATGCCCGCGACCGCCGTGGCTGATTACTGTGACGCTGGAGCCGACTTCGACGGCGGAGGATCTGCCGAACTGCAGAGCCGGCAACGAGACGCGCCCAAGCGGTGCGACCAATCCAAACCCGGTGACGTAGTCGTACGCCAAAGCATGCGCAGGCACAGCAGTGCCGTCCGCGGTGGTGAGCCAGATGGTCTCGGCTTCGGTGATCAGGTACCCGATGGTCAGGACCAATCCGTCCGACCGGATGACGATGCCGCTGCCGACTCGCTCGGTCCCGAGAATGGACGCGGTGAAGCCATCTTCCGGCACTTCGGCTCGGAGCATTACGACGGACCGCGCGGCCGCCTCGAGAACGTCAGGACGCTCGGTGCTTTCAGTCATGGGGCAAGCCTACCTGCTCGGCGTGCCGAAGTCCTTATCGCGAAGGTTGAATAATCGCTTCTTGTCCTCGTCGGACATGGTCAGCATCGCGGACTGGAACTCGGCACCAGCTTCAGCTCCGCGTTTCACCGCGGGCCGTGCACCTACATTCTGGAACCACCTTTTTACATTCGGGAAATCGTCGAGGTTCTGCTCCTGCCAGTCGTGACGTGTCACCCAGGGCCACGCCGCGATGTCCGCGATGGAATATTCGCCCGCAAGGTACTCGTTCCGCGCGAGCTGCTTGTCCATCACTTTGTACAAACGCGCGGTCTCGCTCCGGAAGCGATGCATTGCATATTCCACTTTCTGCGGGGCGTACTTGAGGAAGTGGTGAGCCTGCCCGGCCATCGGCCCGAGTCCTCCCACCTGCCAGTACACCCACTGCAGCACGCGGTATTTGCCGTGGAGATCTGTTGGCAGGAGCTTTCCTGATTTTTCCGCGAGGTACTGCAGGATCGCGCCGGACTCGAAGATCACCATCGTTCCACCCGGCGCGTCCGGGTCGACGATGGCAGGCATCTTGTTGTTCGGGTTGATCGCATCGTACTCGGGCGTGAACTGGTCTCCCTTGTTGATGTTCACGGGGACGATGCGATAGGGCAGCCCGATCTCCTCCAGCATGATCGTGATCTTCTTGCCGTTGCCGGTGGGCCAGAAATAAACGTCGATCATCCAGGAAGCTCCTTCCGGAAACGCGGTGTGTAGCAAAGGGGCGTAAGTCTATTCCAGCGCTACGCGAGGCGCGATTCCGCGAGGTACGTGTGTAGCTGGGAAACGACGACGGAGCCCTCGCCAACAGCCGAGGCCACGCGCTTCACCGATCCTGCACGTACGTCGCCCACCGCGAAGACTCCGTGTTGTGTCGTCTCGTGAAGCATCGGCATTCGCGAGCCGGTGTACATCGCGCTCTGCGCGGCTCCCGGCCCGGTGCAGATGAATCCGTTCGCGTCGACGGCGATGGGACAATCCTTGAGCCATTCCGTGTTGGGTTCTGCGCCGATGAACAGGAATACATGGTTGATCGGGCGCTCTTCCTCTTCTCCCGTGCGCCGCCTTTTCCACACGACGGATTGCAGGCCTTTCTCGCGATCGCCGTTGAGCCGTACGAGCTCCGTGTATGGATGCAGCGTCACGTTCGGAATGGCTTCGATGCGGTCGATGAGGTAGCGCGACATGGTTGCTGCCAGCGACGGCCCGCGCACGAGGATGTGCACGTGCCTGGCGTGACCGGCGAGGAACACGGCGGCTTGTCCCGCGGAGTTTCCGCCACCCACGATGATGACTTCGCGCGACGCGCACAGCTTCGCTTCGATGGGCGAGGCCCAGTAGTACACGCCTTCGCCTTCGAAATCCGAGAGGTTCTCGATTCCGAGGCGGCGATAACGCGCGCCCGAGGCGATGACTACGGATGAGGCGCGGACGACGGTGTCGTCGTCCAGCCTTATTCGGAAGCGACGTGGTGCCGGCGGGTCGAGCGGGACGGCGGGATCGTGCTTCGCCTTGTCGCACTGGACGCCGCATTCGAGTGCGCGCACTTCCGCGGGGATCGCCATGACGGCGCCGAATTTCTGCGCCTGATTGAAAGCGCGACCTGCGAGGGCCATGCCGGAGATGCCAGTCGGGAAGCCCAGGTAATTCTCGATGCGTGACGAGGCGCCGGCCTGTCCTCCGAATGCGCGTGAATCGAGAACGAGCACGGACAGGCCTTCGGATGCCGCGTACACCGCGGTCGCGAGGCCTGCGGGACCGGCGCCCACGATGGCCACGTCGAACTCGCTGTTCTCTTCGAAGTGCGGCAGCAGGCCCTGGCACTTCGCCAGCTCTCGTTCCGTCGGCTGACGCAGCATCGTTCCGTCCGGGCAGACGCAAATGGGCAGCTCGCTTCTGTCGATGCCGAGGCGTTCGAGGAGCTGGGCGGCTTCGGGATCCGTGTCGGGATCGAGAACGGTGTGGGGGATGCCGTTGCGTCTCATGAAATTCTGAAGACGCATGGAATGCGCGCTGTCCGCGCGGCCGAGAATCGCAGTGCCGGCGCCGGCCTCGATGAGTGCCATGCGCCTCAGGATGAATGCGCGCATCAGGATCTCGCCCACTTCGGCGTTGCCGATGATGAGCGCGCGCAGATGAGTGCCATCGAACGGCATGAGCTCACAGCCGTCGGGTGAGGCGCGGCCTTCGACGAACGCGGGGCCGCCTGCGAGCTGGCTCACTTCGCCCGCCATCATGCCCGGCAGGTGTTGAACGATGACGTCGCGGTGGCCGAGCGCATCCTTGCGTGCGATCTCGAGATGGCCCGACAGCACGAGCCACGCCGGGACGCCGGCGTCGCCGTATCCAAAGATGGTTTCGTCGGGTCCGAATTTACGGATGGGGCCGCCGAAGCGCTTCGCGGCTTCGACTTGCGCGGGCGTGAGCTGCGGGAACATCTGCTCGCGGCGCCGCTGAAGAAGGGTGGACTGGGCTGGCGCCATGCAAGGGTCTCCGGGAGGGGATGAGCCCGGATTATGGAGTGGCTTGTCGGGGGAGCGGGAGGCCCCTAAGGGTGGGACTTGCCGGAAAGCCCTCGATCGCCGGGCGGCTCAGCACCGGCCCGGCGACTTCATGGCATCCCTCATTCCGCTCCCGGAGGCAAATCGAACACCAGCACCTCCGCCTGCTTCCCGTCCTTGATCGCAACCTTCCGCGGATCCTTGAGCTTCAGCGCATCCCCGGCGTCCAGCGACACGCCGTTCACGGAAACCGAACCGCGCGCGACATGCACATACGCCCAGCGTCCCTTCGCAAGACCCAGCGTTGCGGATTCATCACCGTCGAACAGTCCGGCATGAACCCGCGCGTCCTGGTGTATCAGCACCGATCCGTCCGCCCGATCCGGCGAAGCGATGAGCCGAAGCCGCCCGCGCTTTTCCTCGGCAGGAAAGCGCTTCTCCTCGTAGCTCGGCTCGATCCCCACGACGTCCGGCAGAATCCAGATCTGCAGGAAATGCACCGCATCCGACGTGGACGGATTGAATTCGCTGTGCCGAACTCCGGCGCCCGCGCTCATTCGCTGCACGTCACCCGGGCGAATGGTCGACGCCGTGCCCGTCGAATCCTTGTGGGCCAGCTCTCCCGAGAGCACGTAGCTGATGATCTCCATGTCCCGGTGCCCATGCGTCCCGAATCCGGCGCCGGGCGCCACGCGGTCCTCGTTGATGACCCGCAGCGGCCCGAACTCGACATGCCTCGGGTCGAAGTAGTCCGCGAACGAAAACGAGTGATACGACTTGAGCCAGCCATGGTCGGCGTAGCCTCGGGCCTTGGCGTGGCGGATCTCGGGGGTAGTCATGAAAGGGCCTCCTTTGCGTGAATCGCAAGATAAGGCCCGGTTCTTCGATAAAAAAAGCGCGATTATCGGTGCATAAGGATCAGAAATTCCGATCCTTCGACGGGTCCGCGCCTGACCCGAAAGGAGTGGCGCCGGCCTACCGGAAGCGGTCCGCGTGGGCTTCGTAGAGCTGGCGGAGCGGGATCGGCTGCCGTCCCAGAAGCTGGCGGACGTGATCCGAAATCACCGCGAAGTAATTGCCGCGAATGCCTCGCTCGTACGAAACGATGTCTTCCGCGGACGAGGTGCCGACCACGCTCTGCATCCCTTCTTCGTAGCGCCTGGGCACGCCCGCGGCGATGAGCCCCTCGAGCATTTCCTCGTCGCTCACGACGACGTACTCGATCGGCTTGCCGCTGATTTCGGAGGTGATCGCGGCAGCGTCGCGATAGGAGAGCAACTCGGGTCCCGTGATCTCGTACGTCACGCCTGCATGCCCCTTCGAAGTGAGCACGTGCACCGCGCATGCCACGCAATCCGCCTTCGCGACGAACGCGATGCGACCATCCCCCGCGCTGCCGATCCATTTGCCCAGTTCGAGGGCGCGCAGGCTGATGTTGAGAACGGGCACCTCGGCGTACAGCGAGTTGCGCAGGATCGTCCAGGGCACGCCGCATTGCTTGAGCGCTTCCTCCGTCTCCAGATGATCCGCAATCACCATCGCGGGATTATCCGGGCGCGCGCCTCCGCTCGATGTGTACGCGATATGCCGAACGCCGGCTTTCACTGCGGCGTCGATGGCACGGCGATGCTGCTTTCCCCGCCGCCCCACGCTGAGCGTACTGATCAGCAGCATGTTGTCGCCGCCCTCGAATGCCTTTTCGAGAGTCTCCGGCTTGTCGAAGTCCGCATACCGCACGCTCGCCCCGCGCGCGGCGAGTGCGGTCAAAGCCTGCGGGTTGCGCGTGGTCAGGATCAGCTCGGCGGGATCGAGATGGTCAAGCAGTTCGTCCGTGACCCAGCGACCCAGTTGGCCGGTCGCCCCGGTGATGATGGTCGTCATTGCGCCCGATGATACGGCACAGTCCCGGCTTTTTTCGGCAAGCACCTCGAACCGGGCTCAGGCGGCTCGGTTCTTCCGGCGTTTGAGCGAGGCCTGGCGGGATCGGCCGGGAGCAGCGTTGGAAGCTGCGGGCGCGCGCATGCCGGCGGCGAGGAATCGCACGACGTAGTTCGACGCGGCTACCCAGTCGATGTCCGACAGATCCTCGTCGATGAACTGCGTGAGCCGCTCGGTGAAGGATTCCGCGAACGTGAATGCGCCGACGATGCAGTTCGCGCGCCAGTAGAACTCGCTGTGGTTCATGTTCGGCGCGGCCTTCTTCAGGAGCGCGAAGAAGAGGTCACCCGATTCGGAGAAGATCTCCGCCATCACCGTGACGACTTCCTCGGAAGGATCCGTGAGCGCGCGCCCCATCAGCAGCCGCAACGCATTGGCGTCTTCCCTGGCGGCGTTCGGCAGGATGAACGCCGGCTCGATCTGCGCCTTCAGCAGCTCGATGAGATTGATGGGTTTGCCGGCCTTGTGCGCCTTCTCGATGAGGCGGAACCGCCGCATGCGCTCTTCGTGAATCGGCCGCAGGCGGCGATCGAACACTTCGCGGAACAGCGCGCGCTTGCTGCCCCAGTAGTGAGACAGCATGCCGAGGTTCGCATTCGAGAGGTTCGCGATGGCGCGGATCTTCGTGCCTTCGTAGCCATGCACGCAGAACAGCCGCTCGGCGGAGACGAGAAAGCGTGTGTGCGTGATTTCCCCGGCGGCGGGAGCCTGAATCTTGGGTCTTAGCGCGGCGGCTCTCGGTCTCGGCATGGCGGGGGATTGTAGTCGATGATGCGCGGCCGGAAGTGTAGATTCGCGAGCCTGGCGCCGCTGTGAGGAAGGGGGCGAGGAGTGGACACATTCCATAACAGGGTCGCTCTGGTGACGGGCGCGGCCAGCGGAATCGGGCTCGGGCTGGTACGCGCGCTCGTTCGGGAGGGCGCCCGGGTTGCCATGGTGGATAAGCGACAGGACGTGCTGGCCGGGGCCGCCGCAGCCGTCGAACGCGAAGGCGGGCGTGTCATCGCGGTGACACTGGATGTCACCGATCGGAAGGCGTGGGTGGCGGCCGCGGATCGCGTGGAGGCCGAGCTCGGAAACATCGACGTCCTTTGCAGCAACGCCGGCGTCAATTTCATCGGCCCGACGCACGAAGCGACGTTCGAGGATTGGGATTTCGCGCTCGGAGTGAACCTTGGCGGAGCGATCAATGCCGTGCGGACCGTCGTTCCGAGGATGATCGCGCGCGGCACTCGCGGCCACGTGACGATCACTTCGTCGGTCAGCGGGCTGTTCACGGGTGGCGGCTCCGGCGTGTACGCCACTTCGAAGTACGCGCTGGTGGGCTTTTCGGAATCGCTCCGGGCGGACCTGAAGCCCCATGGAATCGGCGTTTCGGTGCTGTGTCCCGGCCCCGTGAAATCCGAGCTCTTCGAAAGCACGGCCACGGTGCGGCCGGCCAGCCTGGCCGCGAGCGGTTCGCTGCCACTGCTGCCTCCCGGCGTGGCGCGGGAAGAGACTCCGATTTTCGTCACCGCTCCGGACGCAGACGAGATCGCGCGAATGGCGCTTGAGGGAATTCGCCGCAATCGGCTGTACATTCTCACACATGCCGAAATCCGCCCGGTGCTGGAGGCGCGTTCGGCGGCCCTGCTCGCGTCGTTGCCCGCGGGGCCCGTGAGTCCGGCTCGTATCGAGGCATCCAGCCGACTACTGGACGTATCGCTCTATGCAAACTCTCATGGCTGATCAGGCCCGCGCTGGCGGCGCCAGCTCGGACGACGGTGTCGAGACGATCATCCGCTACGTCGTTCCAGGCGAGAAGGCGGTGTTCTATCCGTGGGATCGCGAGCGGTCGTACTGGCCGCCCGAGGATCATCGTGTGCGCATCCAGAACATGCGGCCGCACACGGGGCAGCTCGCGTTGGAGAAGAACGGATTCGTGCTCCTGCGCGAGCCGACGAAGGTGCGCAATTTCCAGGACGAGGCGGAGATCAAGAGCGTCTACTACCCCGAGGTGTATGACCTCGTGAAGCGCCTGAACGGTGCCGCCAAAGTCATCGCGTTCGGCGAAGTGGCGCGCACGGACAGCACGCAGGCCGCGGATGGACGCAAGCCCGCGCACGGTGCGCACGTGGACTATGGTGAAGTCACCGTTCGCGCGTTCGCGGAAGAGATCCTCGGCAAGGAAGAGGCGGCGCGCTGGCTCAAGATGAGGTTCGTGCTCATGAACCTCTGGCGACCGATCACGACGGTGTATCGCTCGCCGCTCGCGGTCTGCGATGCCTCCACCGTTCGCCAGGAAGATCTGAACAGCAGCGAGGTTCGCGGCGGTCTCATGGATCCGAACCGCGCCTCGCTCTGGGGCTTCAACCTGCAATACAGCCCGCGCCATCGCTGGTACTACGCGCCGCGCATGCAGCCCGACGAAGTCCTCGCGTTCAAGCTGTTCGACTCCGACAGCTCGCGCGTGCAGTGGACCGGCCACACGGCGTTCGACGATCCCACCTCGCCTCCGGACGCGCCGCCGCGCCAGAGCATCGAGATTCGCACGATCTCCTTCATCCCCGACGCGTGAGCATTCCGCGCACATCGCTTGAGCAGTGGGCGGTGCTCGCTGCAGTCATCGATCATGGCGGGTTCGCGCAGGCGGCAACGGCTCTCAACAAGAGTCAGTCGGCGGTGAGCTATGCGGTCGCGCGTCTGCAGGAATCGCTGGATGTGCCTGTGCTCGTCATCGAGGGACGCAAGGCGGTTCTCACGCCGCACGGCCAAACGCTGTTGAAGCGGGCGCGCAATCTGCTCAAGGACGCAGACACGCTCGAGCGGCTCGCGCGCAGCCTGAAGCAGGGCTGGGAGCCGCAACTGAATCTCGTGGTGGACGCCGCATTCCCGCGGGACCGGCTTCTGAAGATTGTGGCGGAGCTGCAGCAGCTCTGCCCCGACACGCAGATGCAGCTTTCCGACGCCGTGCTTTCTGGCGCTGAGGAAGCGATCACCGAAGGTACGGCGGATGTCGTCGTCACCACGCGAGTGCCTTCGGGATTTCTTGGCCAGCTGCTGTTCGAAGTCACGTTCGTCGCCGTTGCTCATCCAGCGCATCCGCTGTTCGCGCTCGATCCGCCGCTGGATACGAGCCACCTCGTGCATCACGTGCAGGCAGTCGTCCGGGACTCTGGCGTGAAGCACCCACGCGACGAGGGCTGGCTTGGTGCTGAAAGGCGGTGCACGGTGAGCAGCGTGGAAGCCTCGCTCGCCACAGTGGAGGCGGGCCTCGCATACGCCTGGTTGCCCGAGCACTTGATCGAGGATTCGATCAAGCGCGGCACGCTGAAGGCGTTGCCACTTGCGAGCGGCGCGACGCGTTCGCTGCCGCTTCATCTCGTCGTCGTCCGCCCCGAAGCGTCGGGGCCGGCAGTTCGCGCAACCGTCGAGTGCTTCCAGCGGCATGTGCCGCTACGTGCCGCGCCCCGCTAACGCGAGACGCTACGGGATTCTGGATCGCGAGGCGCGTATGTTCTTGTCGATGATCCCGATGAGGATCAGCACGAACGCGATGAGGCGCAGGAAGTAGGCGAGATAGCGGTGCTCCGTATTCGGCTCGATGACCGCAAGCCCCAGCCAGTTGAAAGTCATCATCAGGAAGGCAGCCGAGAAGTAGAGGAACAGCCGGTCCCGAGTGATGTGCGCGTATCGCAGGAAGAGAAGGCTCGCGGTCGCGCTCGCCAGCGTGAGCATCCCCCAGAGGAATTCTCTCATGGCGAGTTCCAGATCAGCCCGTAGATGAGCATCAGCATCGCGGCGAGCGCGATGGAAGTGCGGATCCAGAAGAGATCCGTCGTGACGACATACAGGTCGAGAATCAGCAGCACGTTGTTGATCGCGAGCCCGACGAAGCACAGGCTGCTCCATAAGAGGAGGGCTGCGCGACTGGCCTTGTAGCTGCGGAAGAGAAGAATCGAACACAGGATAGACGTGGCCGCGCAGAGGATGTACACGACTTCAGCCATCGGCGTTATTCCTTCTTCGGGTTCCTGGAGCCGTCTTTGGGTTTGCTGAGAACGAAGGCATCGGCGAATGCGGTGATCGCGCGCGAGCGCAGGCGCTCGATGGCGTTCGTGCTGAGGGTGCTGAGAACCGCCGCGCGCCGCTCGGCGAAGTCCCGCGCGAGCTCGTCGGCCGCCTCGGCAAGCGCCGTTCCGGCCGGCCCGTAACGGAATTCGCCGGGATTGAGGGGTGCACCGGCCTGGACGAGACGGCTGTGATGCAGCGATTCGAGCGCGCGCAGGACGAGATCCTCCGCGATGCGCACGCGGTCCGCCACGCTTCTCGCCGTCCACACCTCCCCGGGATGGGCACGCAGAAGCAGGAAGACCTCGAGCATCTCGAAGCTTGTTATGAAGTCGCGCAGCAGGAGACGCGTTTTCTCGCCGAGCTCGTCATTCATGAGACGGCCGGATGATAGCATCGGAACATCATGGCGATTCACCCACGTACGGGCATGCCCGAGCACAGCGGCCCGATCATTGCGCTTGCGGGCGTGAGCAAGTCCTACCAGGCAGGGCAGGCATTCGCGCTCAGGAACCTCAGTGTCACCATCGATGCGGGAAGCTTCGTCGCGGTCGTGGGCGCCTCCGGCTCGGGCAAGACCACGATGCTCAAATCCATCAACCGGCTCGTGGAGATCGACTCGGGGAGTGTGCGAGTCGGCGGCGAGCCGATCGATGCGCTCGAGCCGCACGTTCTGAGAAGAAGGGTGGGGTACGTTTTTCAGGGGATCGGGCTTTTCCCGCATCTTTCGGTGCGTGAAAACATCGCGGTTACTCCGCATCTGCTCGGCTGGAGCGAAGAGATCATTGCCGCGCGCGTGGACGAGCTTGTGGATCTCGTGGCGCTGCCTCGCTCGCTGCTGGAGCGAATGCCCGGGGCGTTGTCCGGAGGTCAGCAGCAGCGTGTGGGCGTGGCTCGCGCGCTCGCGGCGAGGCCGGCGATCGTGCTCATGGACGAGCCCTTCGGTGCGCTGGATCCAGTCACGCGAAGTGCGCTCGGCGCTGAGTTCCGCCGGCTTCACGAAAGCATCGGGCTCACCACTGTGATGGTGACGCACGACATGCTTGAAGCACTTCTGCTCGCCGACCGCATCATGGTGATGAAAGGCGGGCAGCTGATCGCGGACGGCGCGCCTCGCGATCTGCTGGCCGGGAACGCAAACGACGATGTTCGCGAAATGATGGAAGCCCCCCGCAGGCAGGCCGAGAAAGTTCGGGCAATTCTCGAGGACGGCGCTCCGCGTGGATGATCGATTCCGTTCTGCGCTGAATCTGCTGCCCGAATATCTCGGCGAGCATGTCATGTTGAGTGCGGCTTCCCTCGCGCTCGGCCTCCTCGTGAGCGCCCCGCTCGTGATCCTTGCGCGAAACAGCAAGCGACTCAGATGGCCGGTGCTGGCTTTCGTGAGCGTGGTGCAGACGGTGCCGAGCATCGCACTTCTGGCTCTGTTCTATCCCTTGCTGCTCGCGCTTTCGTCGCTGTCCCAGAAAGTGTTCGGCCAGGGGTTTGCCGCACTCGGCTTCCTGCCGTCGCTTCTTGCGCTGACGCTTTACTCGATGCTGCCGATTGTCCGGAACGGCGTAACGGGGTTGCTGAATCTCGACCCCGCCGTGCTCGAAGCGGCGCGCGGCGTGGGAATGACGCCGCGGCAAAGCCTGTTGCGAGTCGAGCTTCCGCTCGCCATGCCGGTGATCATGGCGGGCGTCCGGACCGCTGCCGTCTGGGTCATCGGCACGGCGACCCTGTCGACGCCGGTCGGGCAGACGAGCCTCGGCAACTACATTTTCTCCGGCTTGCAGATCGAGAACTGGGTTGCGGTGCTGTTCGGCTGTGTCAGCGCGGTTGTTCTTGCGCTCGTAGTGGATCAGTTGCTTGCCCTGGTGGAGAGTGGAGTCGCCACGCGGAGAAAGGGGCGGGTGCTGCTCGGCGTGGTCCTGCTCGGGGTCGGCGTGATCGCCGCTGTGTCGCCCACCCTCGGCTCGACGAAGACGGCGTATGTCATCGGTGCGAAAAGCTTCTCGGAGCAGTACATCCTGTCCGCATTGATGGCGAGGCGTGTGACGGAGGAAGGCTTGTCAGCGACCCGGCGTGTCGGGCTGGGTTCTGTCATCGCGTTCAGGGCTCTCGCGAACAACGACATCGATGCCTACGTCGATTATTCCGGCACGGTATGGGCGAACATCCTCGGGCGCACGGATATGCCTTCGCGTGAGCAAATGCTTCAGGAGCTGACGCGGGAGCTGCGAGATAAGTACGGCGTCACGCTGCTCGGCGCGCTCGGTTTCGAGAACGCCTATGCGCTCGCCATGCGCAGGGACAAAGCGGACGAGTTGGGCATTCGCACGATCGCCGACCTTGCTGGACATTCCGCCCAGCTGCGACTCGGTGCCGATTTCGAATTTCTCGCGCGCCCGGAGTGGGCGGCGCTGCGCGACAGCTACGGTCTCGCGTTTCGCGAGCGGCGGCAGTATCAGTCGACGTTCATGTACCGCGCGGTGGCGAGCGGCGAGGTCGATGTCATTTCGGCGTTCTCCAGCGATGGACGCATTGCTGCGTACGATCTTGTCGTGCTGGAGGATCCGAAGCAGGTGATCCTTCCTTACGACGCCATCGTGCTGCTGTCGCCGAAGCGGGCGGCCGATGCGGATCTGCGCCGGGCACTCGAGCCGCTCGTCGGTGCGATTTCCATCGAGCGCATGCGCGAAGCCAATCAGATGGTGGATCGCGACGAGGACAAGCTAACCCCCGCGCAGGCAGCCGCATGGCTGGAGGAACAGGCGGGGCTGGAGCCGAAGTAGCGCGGCCCCGGGGTTGCGCGAGCTTTGAGGTCTTCTTTGTAGACGACTCGTCCTAGACGACCCGTCGCAGCCATTCCGCGATATCCGCGATCTCCTCCGGACACACGGCATGGCCCATCGGATACGTGTGCCATTCCACGGAGTACTGCGTGGCCAAGAGCAGCTGGTGCGTATCCTCCCCAAGCTGCAGGGCCACTACTGGATCCTCCGTTCCGTGCGCGAGAAAAATCGGCACGGTCTGGTTGGCATTGGTGCGTTCGGCATCGAACTTGGGTGCCAGCAACAGGTATCCCGAGAGCGCAATGATTCCTGCAAGCTTTTCCGGGTAGCGTGTACCGGAAAACATCGCCATGGCGGCGCCCTGGGAGAATCCCGCGAGCACGATACGGTCCGTGGGGATTCCGCGCTCGTTCTCGCGGCGGATGAGCGCGCGAATGGCGGCGTCGGAAGCGCGGATTCCGGTCTCGTCCTGGCGCGACTGCCGGTCGATGCCGACGATGTCGTACCAGGCGCGCATCGCGTACCCGTTGTTGATCGTGATGGGCCGCACCGGCGCGTGAGGAAACACGAACCGGAGCGCGCGTTCGCCCGGCCGCACGAGCTCCGGGACGATGGGCTCGAAATCGTGCCCATCCGCGCCGAGTCCGTGCATCCAGATCACGCTGCCCGTGGGGTTCGGGCCGGTCTGCACTTCCGTGACTTCGAGCTGTGGCACGATCTGGCGCTCCTCAACGTGTGACGAGCGGCGGATAGTACGCCAACACGGGGTGGTCGCGGGCCGCCCGGGAGCGTTCGGTCGTTTCCATTTGCCCTTTCGAATGAGAGGATTCGCGGCGAATCCCCTGTCCGGAAGGCTCATGCGTCAACCTGTACGTTCGCGCTCCGCGCGCTTGCCCGCCGCGTTTTCGCTTTTCGTGCTGTTCCTGTTCATTGCTCCGGCAACGCTCGCCGCGCCGAGGCCGCAACAGCTCGCCGTTCCGGCAGAGGGGCACACCCTCGCGCTCTGGGCGCGAGAAGTGTCGCGTCCGAAGGCGACCATCGTGCTGATCCACGGTCGTACGTGGAGCGCGCTGCCGGACTTCGATTTGCAGGTGCCGGGGGAGCAGCGTTCGGTCATGCAGTCGCTGAACGCGCGGGGCTTCTCGGCTTTCGCGCTGGATCTGCGTGGCTACGGCAAGACGCCGCGTGATGCGACCGGGTGGCTCACGCCGGACAGAGCGGCGCGCGACGTCATCCTCACGCTCGAGTGGCTCGCACAGACGCGGAAAGTGGAACGCCCGGTGTTGCTCGGATGGTCGATGGGCTCTCTGGTGTCCCAGCTCGTCGCGCAACGTCGGCCGGAGCTGATTTCGGCTCTCATCCTGTATGGCTACCCGCGCGATCCCGACGACCCCGCACCCTGGCAGACCGTGCCGGCGGAGCCTGCGCGGGCCGCGAACACGAAAGAGGCAGCCGCGAGCGACTTCATTTCGCCGGACGTCATCTCGCAGAAAGTGATCGACGCGTATGTCGCCGCGGCCCTTCTCGCCGACCCGGTGCGCGTCGACTGGAACAAGCCGGAGGAGCTCAGGGAGCTCGATCCTTCGAAGATCGTGACGCCCACGCTGCTCTTGCAGGGCGAGCGCGATCCGCTCACGCCTTCGGATGCGCAGGCTCGGCTCTTCACGCGGCTCCGGACGGCCGATCGGCAGTGGATCGTTCTGCCGGGTGGCGGTCACGCCGCGCTGATCGAGGACACGCACCCGGCGTTCATCGCGGCTATTGCCAGCTTCGTCCATCGATCCGGCCGCTGAGTCGGAAAGCGGCTCTCGGGGCCGTGAAAACGATTGCAGGGGGCGGCCGGTTCAAGCAGGATGCGCTTCTATCGAGCCAGGGAGGAGGGCGGCGGCTTCGTTCAGATGCCCGGAGAAGCAGCCATCCGATTCGTTCGTGCTTGCGCGTGTCCAAGACCCCGCGACAGTGACCCGGCCGCCGATCCGCGGCGGATCGGTCGTGGCCGCTGTCGTTCTCGGCGTGCTCGTCCTGGGCGCATTGGCGGGGTGTTCCCATGAGGATGCCGGAGGACGAGATGAGCGGGCTGCCGCCGCATCTGCCGATGTAGCCGCGGCGCCGATTAAACCGCGGGATCTGAATCGGAACGGCAGGCTGGATCCATACGAGGACATCACCCTTTCTCCCGAGGCGCGCGCGGACGATCTCGTGAAACGCATGACGCTGGAAGAAAAAGCCGGCGCCATGATGCACGATTCGCTGCCTGGCCTCGGCACGCAGATCGGAACGTCCACGCGCGGCTACGACCTGCAGGCCGCCGAACGCATCATCACCACGCAGTTCGTGAACAGCTTCATCACGCGGCTTCAGTTGCCGCCCGCCGAGCTTGCCGAGCAGAACAACAAGATCCAGGCGCTTGCCGAGCGTACGCGCCTTGGCATCCCGGTCACGATCAGCACGGATCCGAGGCATCACTTTCAGGCTGTCGTCGGAGCGAGCAGCGCAGGCAACGGCTTCACGCAGTGGCCAGAGACGCTGGGATTTGCCGCGATTGGGGATGCATCGCTGGTTCGACGGTTCGCGGACATCGCGCGGCAGGAGTATCGGGCCGTCGGAATTCACATGGCTCTCTCGCCGCAAGCGGATCTCGCGACGGAACCTCGCTGGCCGCGCATCACCGGTACGTTCGGTTCGCGGCCGGAGCTCGTGTCGTCGCTTGTCGGTGCATATGTGGAAGGGTTTCAGCACGGCAGGAGCGGCGTAGCGACCGACGGTGTCGCGACGATCGTGAAGCATTGGGTCGGCTACGGCGCGCAGCCGGAGGGGTTCGACGCGCACAACTATTACGGCCGCTTCGCGAAGCTTTCGGATGAGTCCTTCGCGCTGCATGTCGCGGCATTTCAGGGCGCGTTCGATGCCAGGGTCGCTGGCGTGATGCCGGCGTATCCCATCCTCCAGGGCGTGACCGTGAACGGCCAGCCGCTGGAGCCCGTGGGTGCGGGGTTCAGCAGTCAGCTCCTGGGCGACTTGCTTCGCAAGCAGTACAACTTCGGCGGGCTTATCCTGTCCGACTGGGCGATCACGCGTGATTGCCCCGAATCCTGCATGGCGCCGACTGCCTCGAACCGACAGGAGCCGCGGGCCATCGCGACACCGTGGGGAGTGGAACAACTCAGCCGCGAGGAGCGATTTGCGAAAGGCGCCAACGCGGGCCTGGACCAGTTCGGCGGAACGGGGGAGACGGAAGTCCTCGCGAGCGCGGTCCGCAAAGGGCTCGTGCCGGAAGAGCGGCTGGACGAAGCGGTCCGACGCGTGATGATCCTGAAGTTCCGTCAGGGACTCTTCGACAATCCGTATGTCGACGCGGCGAAGGCGGCGTCCATCGTAGGCGCTGCCGAGTTCCGCAAAGAGGCCGAGGCCGCGCAGCGCCGCGCCCAGGTGATCCTCGAGAATCGCGACGACACGCTGCCGCTGCGGGCGGACGCCGGCAAAGTGTGGTTGCACGGCGTGAGCGCGGACGCCGCGCGGGCGGCAGGTTTCTCAGTGGTGGATGACCTTGCCGAGGCCGGATTCGCGATCGTCCGCGTCGGCACTCCTTTCGAAACACTGCATCCGAACCACTTCTTCGGCGCCTTCCAGCATGAGGGCCGTCTCGACTTCCGGGATGGCGATCCAGCTTACGAAACCATCAAGCGCGCGAGCGCGGCGGTCCCCACGATAGTCGCCATCGATTTCGACCGGCCCGCCATCCTGACGAACGTGCGGGACAAGGCGAAAGCTGTGATCGCGCTTTTCGGCGCGAGCGACGGCGCGCTGCTCGACGTCATCGCGGGCAAGGCACGCGCCGAAGGACGGCTGCCGTTCGAGTTGCCTTCTTCGATGAAAGAGGTCGAAGCGCAGAACCCGGCGTTGCCCGACGACACCGCGCGGCCCCTGTACCCGGCGGGCGCCGGCGGAGCCGGAACCTAAGAGAGGCGGCCCGGCGTGCGTTCGCTCGTGAACGGGGGCGGGATTCGCAGCTTGCGGCGATAGTCGGCCGGCGAAAGTCCGGTGAGCCGCCTGAAGAGCCGGCGGAAGGAAACCGGATCCTGATATCCCACTTCACGGCCGATTTCTTCGACCGTGGAGTCGGTCGTTTCGAGCATCTGCTTCGCTTCTTCGATCCGCAGCGCCTGGATGTAATTGATCGGCGTGTATCCCGTCGCCGCTCGAAATCTTCTCGCGAAGCTTCGTTCCGGAATTCCGCAGCGTTGAATGAGCGTCGCCACGAGGTTCGGCTGGTTGTAGTTCTGGGCGAGCCACACCTGCTGCTCGCGAATCACCGCATCCTCTACGGCGGCATTCTTGAGCAGGCATGCGTAGGGAAGCTGGCCGTCCCGATGCCATTGGTACAGGAAGATGCGCGAAAGGCGAACTGCTTCCTGCGGACCCGCGTGCCGGGCTACGAGATACAGCACAAGGTCCTGCCATGACGAAGCGCCACCGCATGAGACGATGCGCTGATCTTCTCCGGTCTGTACCAGAATCCGTTCGGGATGCAGGCGGACGTCGGGAAACTCCTGCCGGAAAAGGGGCACGTAGCCCCAGTGCGTGGTCGAGTCCCGACCGCTGAGCAGGCCTGCCTCGGCCAACGCGAGAGATCCTCCGCACGCGCTGTAGACGTGCGCGCCGGCTTCGAACTGCCCGCGAATCCATGCGAGCAGATTGCGGTCCAGTCCCCTGAGCGAGGCGCTGTCCTTCAGCATCACGTTCGAGACGAAGACGATGTCCGTCTTCGCAACGTCCTGGGGCGCGGCTTGCACGACGATCGATACGCCGGTGAAGAGAGCCATCGGCCCGGCCTGCGACCCGACGATCTGGATGTCGAACAACGGGGGGCGCGCGGGCAGCCCCATCATCTCGTTCCAGAGATGGCCGGCCGCCCACAACGTGTCGAAGACCCCGTAGAAAATCGAGGGATCCGACTGAGGGAAGACCACGATGCTGACTTTGGTACGTCGTTCCATCTGAGGAAAGGCGGTGCTCGCCGGAAAGCCAGGAAATCCCTGACTGAAATGCCACCCCGATGGCAATTCTGCCTCTCCGCCCCGGTGCCTGTCAGTTCCAGACTGCGTGCCCTTCGCGCTGGATCGTCCTGGCGCTTCATTGGAGTCTGGAGGTCGAAATGGCAGCGGTTCTCAAGGAAATTCAGCCGCAGAAGCTCGACGCGCTTCTCGGCACGATGATCAGCGAGCTCGGCGCAGCCGTGAACGGGGCGCTTGTCATCATCGGCGACAAGCTGGGTCTGTATCGGGCGCTGGCCGAAGGAGGGCCTGCGACGCCCGCGCAACTCGCGGCGCGCACGGGGACGCATGAGCGATATATCCGCGAGTGGCTGTGCGCGCAGGCCGCGAGCGGTTTCGTGGAGTATGACAAGCAGACACAGGCCTTTTCGCTTTCGCCTGAACAGGCGGCCGTGCTCGCGGACGACAACAGCCCGGTGTTCATGCTGGGTGGGTTCGAGTCGCTGGCTGCGGTGTATGCGGGGCAGCCGCGGTTGACCGAAGCCTTTCGCACGGGAGAGGGGATTCCGTGGGGCGCTCATTGCACTTGTCTCTTCTGTGGAACTGAGCGTTTCTTCCGTACGGGCTACAAGGCGCATCTTCTTCAGGAATGGCTGCCCGCGCTGGAGGGTGTCGTTCCGAAGCTCGCGGCGGGCGGCGCGCGCGTGGCCGACGTTGGGTGCGGTCACGGGGCGTCGGCGTATCTCATCGCGCAGGCGTTTCCGAAGGCGCAGGTTGTGGGCATCGACGCGCACGGTCCTTCGATCGAGGTGGCGCGGGATCGGGGCAAGGGCCTGTCGAACCTGCAGTTCGAGGTGGCTACGGCGCGGGAATACAGCGGACAGTACGACCTCATCGCGTTCTTCGACGCGCTTCATGACATGGGCGATCCGGTCGGTGCGCTGGAGCACGCACGGGCGTCGCTGAAGCCGGGTGGCACGGTGATGCTGGTGGAGCCGATGGCGGCGGATCGACTCGAGGACAACCTCAATCCTGTGAGCCGGTCGTTCTATGCGTTCTCGACGCAGCTTTGCGTGCCGGGCGCGCTCAGCCAGAAGGTGGGAGCGGCGCTTGGGGCACAGGCGGGTGAGGCCCGGCTGCGTGAGGTCGCCAGGAAGGCGGGATTCTCGCAGTTCAGGCGGGCGGCGCAGACGCCTTTCAACCTGGTGCTGGAAGCGAGAGCGTAAGAGGGGGAGGGCCCTCGATCGCCGGGCGGCTCGAACCAGAAGAAAGGCGGGCCGGCCCGTAGCGGCGACTCGAAGCATTCCGGCTCGTGAGTGGACCGGAGTTGCGCTCTCAATTGAGCCTCGCGCGGGCCTGGGTTTAAATCCGGGCCCGCGGTCGCGCGTTCGTGGCGACCCGCGACGCGGCTGAGGGGGCGCTAATGACGGGCTACACCAGAGATCCCACGCAGGTCGGCTTCTTCGCGCCGATGCGTTTCGAGGCGGACATCGGCGATTGCGAAGTGATCGGCAGGATCCCGTCGGACCTGAACGGCGCGTTCGTGCGCGTCGGCGGCGAATGGCTGTATCCGCCGAAGTTCCCCGACGATGCCGTCCTCAACATGGACGGCTACGTGAGCTCGTTCCGCTTCCGCAACGGCGGCGTGAGCTTCAAGGGCCGCTGGATCAAGACGCATCGTTACCTCCAGCAGGTCGCCGCCCAGAAGCAGCTCTACGGCTACTATCGCAATCCCTTCACGGACGACGAATCCGTCCGCGATCCGAAGCGCCCGAACCTGCGCACCGTCTCGAACACCGCGCCCATCGCTCACGGGGGCAAGCTCTTCACGCTGAAGGAGGACGGCCTCCCGCACCAGATCGATCCGTCCACGCTCGACACCATCGGCCCCTACGACTTCAACGGCGCCTGGAAAAGCGAGACGTTCACCGCGCATCCGAAGATCGACCCGGTCAGCGGCGAGATGGTCGCGTTCGGTTACGAAGCCACCGGCCTCGCAACCGACGACGTCTTCATCTACACGATGGACAAGACCGGCAAGGTCACGCGCGAGGTTCGCATCAAGCAGCCTTACGTGAGCGTGATTCACGACATGGCGCTCACGCAGAAACACATCCTGCTGCCATTCGGTGGATACGTGACCAGCATGGACCGGCTGAAGGCCGGCAAGGTGCACTGGGGCTGGGATTCCACGAAACCCAGCATGATCGGCGTGCTCCCCCGCGACGGGGACGCGAAGGACATCCGCTGGTTCAAGGGCCCCGAGCGTTGCATGATGCACACGTTCAACGCGCATACGGACGGGAACAAGATCATCCTGCATGCGCCGTTCTACGATTCGAACTTCTTCCCCTTCTTCCCGCCCATCGACGGCTCGCCGTGGGATCGCACGAAGGCGCGGGCCTTCGTCCGCCGGATCACGCTCGATCTCAAGTCGAAGAGCGACCAGTGGAAGGAGGAGATCCTGTTCCCGTTCCCGGTCGGCGACCTCGGGCGAGTCGACACTCGCTTCATGACCCTCGCGAACCGCTACGGCTACACCGGCTACGCCGACGCAACGAAGCCCTTCGATACGAAGCGCGCCGGAAACGCCGCAGGGCGAGTGACGAACTGCTACGGTCGTTTCGATTTCACGAGCGGCAAGCTCGACACCTACTTCGCGGGCGACACGCACAGCCTTCAGGAATGCTGCTTCATCCCGCGTGGAAAGAACGCGGAAGAGGGCGACGGTTACCTGATCGGCGTCGCATCCAACTATGCAGAGATGCGCTCGGAGCTCGTCATTGCCGATGCGCAGAGGCTGGCGGAAGGAGACATCGCGCGCGTGATTCTTCCGTTCCGCCTGAGCTCGCAGGTGCACGGCATCTGGGTGGATAGCAGCGAGGTGGCGTTCACATGAGCTGGTCGCGCCGCGAATTCCTCTGCTCGATTCCGCTTGCTGGTGGTGCGCTGGTGGTTGGGACGCCGCTCATTGCGCGCCTGGCGCTGAACGGCGGGCCGGTGCTTTCGCTGCATCTGGACCAGCCGTATCTCGACCCGACCGGAACGGCCGAGCCGTACCGGCCGCCGCCGGGGATGCGCTCGGCCGACGTGCTCGCAGGCATGAGCGACATCGAGCTCAGCCGCTATTACGGATTCATCTGAAGCGCCGGCCCATCCGGCCGCCGTTTCATTCCAGGGGGGCAACATGTTGAGAAGAGCTTGTGCGTTCGGCGTGACTGGCGCGCTGGCGTGGGTCGCGTTCGCCTCGCAGGCGCTCGCGGCGTCCGCGTGCGACAAGAAGTGCCTTGAGGACTTCGCGGAGAAGTACCGCGCCGCCTACGTGAAGCACGACCCGACGCTCGTGCCGATCTCGAAAAAGGTGCGCTTCACCGAGAACAACGTCGAAATGCAATTCCCCGACGGCAGCTGGGACACGGTGACGAAGGAGGTCGGCACGCCGCTCGTCCTCTCCGATCCGAAGCAGGGGAACGTCGGCATCTATACGGCGGTCCTGCAGAACGACACGCAGACCTTCCTCGCCATTCGCCTGAAGGTGGATCGGGGGCAGGTCACGGAGATCGAGCACATCCTCTCCACCCGCCGCAATCTCAGCAGTCCGCCCACGCCGATCGGGGACGTGAACGAGTACAAACGCGATCCGTTCTTCGGGTCGGTCGTGCCCGTCGCCGAGCGTGCGTCCCGCGAAAAGCTGGTCGCGCACGCGAACGGGTACTTCGACACGCTCCAGAACAACACGGGCGAGATCCGCGGCACGCGCTTCTCGCCGGACGCGGTCCGCCACGAGAACGGCCTGAAGTTCGCGCAGATCGAGAAGGGCTTCAAATCGGGACGGTATCGCTTCAACGAGCGGGTGAGGGATCGCGACTGCTTCGTCATCGATGAGGAGCGATCCGCGGTGATGTGCCGCGGCTTCATCGATCACAAGGGTGTGCTGGACGAATACACGCTCACGGACGGCACGCCACAGCGCTCCGTCTTTCGCGAGCCGCACACTTGGGCGTTCCTCGAAGCATTCAAGGTGAAGGACGACATGATCGTCGCTGTCGAAGCGACGTTCACCGGTGCGCCGTACTACATCCGGTCGCCATTCACGAAGAAGCCGGATCCAGTCGGTTCACGCAGCCGCGCGAAGGTGCAGTGATGATGAAGCTCGTTGTTCGTGGTGCCGCGGAGAGCATCGCGGTCTTTGGGATTCTTGCCACGTTCTCCGGCGGAGTCAGTGCTCAGGAGAGCTTCGAAGACCGCTGCCGGCAGATGGTCCATCTGCAGCTCACCGGCGAGGACTTCCTTCCAAGCGTTCTGGAAGCGACGCCGCAGGTGGCGGGTACGGACGCTTCCGCGGTCCCGTATTGCCTGGTGAAGGTGCGCGTCCCACTGAGCATCAATCTGTGGGTCGGCCTGCCGAAGGAGGACAAGTGGAACGGCAGGCTTCAGTCGCTGGGCGGCGGCGGGTACGCGGGAGTCATTGCTCCTCCGACTGCGGCAGTGCTGGGCGGCTACGTCGGCATCACGAATGACACCGGGCATGTCGGCTCGGACGGCAAGTTCGCGATGAAGTCGCCGGGTGTGCCCAATAAGGAACTGCAGGAGGACTTCGCGCATCGGTCCGTGCATTTGATGGCGGTGGTGGGCAAGCAGGTCACCCAGGCTTTCTACGGAAAGGGGCCGGAGTACTCGTACTGGAACGGCTGCTCCACCGGAGGTCGCCAGGGCCTGATGATGGCGCAGCGATATCCGGCGGATTACGACGGAATCCTCGCCGGCGCACCCGCCATTCACATGGATCGTTTTCAGACCGCGCAGATCTGGCCGCAGATGGTCATGCGCATCGAGGCCGGCGGGCCGATCGCGGCGGCGAAGCTGAACGCTGCTTCGGCCGCGGCCATCGAAGCGTGCGACACACTGGATGGTGTGAAGGATGGCGTGCTCGAGGATCCTCGCGCGTGCAAGTTCGATCCGAAGGTGCTCGCCTGCTCCCCCAGCAACTCGAGCGAGTCGTGCCTGACCCCGGGCGAGGCGGAAGCGGTGAGGCGCATCTGGGAAGGACCGAAGGGGCACTGGTACGGCCTGCCGCCGGGCACGCCGTTCGGCATGCTCGCGGGTCCGCAGCCTTTCATGATCTCGGTCGCTCATCCGCGCTACTGGGTGTATCTCGATCCCGAGTGGGACTGGCGCAAGCTCACGTACGAGAACTTTGGCGCGTACGTTGCGGACAGCAAGCGCGTGGTCGGCCCCGTGCTCGCGACGGACAACCCGAACCTCGACGGCTTCCGCAAGCGCGGCGGCAAACTGATTCTCTGGCACGGGTGGAGCGACCCCGGGATCATGCCCGAGGGCACCGTGGATTATTACGAGAGGGTTGCGAAGCGTGACGGATCGAAATTCGCACGCACTCAGGAGTTCGCCCGGCTGTTCATGGCGCCGGGAGTGGGGCATTGTTCGGGCGGTGAGGGGCCGCAGCCCCAGAAGCTCTTCGAAGCGGTGGTCGATTGGGTAGAGAAGAAGCAGGCGCCGGATACGATTCTCGCGAGCAAGACGCTGCCGGATGGGCGTACGCGAACTCGCCCGCTGTGCCCGTATCCCGCCGTTGCGGTGTGGAAGGGCAGCGGCAGCACGGACGATGCGGCGAACTTCCGATGCGAGGTGCCCGAGAAACGCGTGCGATAATTGCGCGCGCGCGGATGAACGGCACGCGGGTCGCTCGTGGGCTGATGAAGATGCGGTTGGCCGCCAGCCTGATTGCGGCGGCCGCCGTGCTGTCCTGCTTCGGGATCGGGACGGCGGTTGCGCAGGAGGAGGTTCCGAAATCCGGCTGCGACGCGTTCACGTGGGATGTGTCGCACGAGCTCGCGGTGCTGGAGCGGCCCGCGAAGCAACTGCAGGCGGGCCGCGATGGGAAGTCTGCGCCGCGCGTGGACCTGGACGAGCACTACATCGTGTCTCTCACTCCGCAGGAGAAAGTGAAGTTTCCCGCGAAGCCCGGCAAGCCGCCGGCTGCAGAGGGTGCGCATGCGGGAGTGATCGCTTTCCACGCGCCGGCGCCCGGGCGCTATCGCATCTCCACGACCACGGGGCACTGGGTCGATGTCGTCGATGGCAGGTTTCTCGTCGTGTCCCGGGATTTCCAGGGGCAGCGGGGGTGCGAGAAGGTGCACAAGATCGTGGAGTTCGAGCTCTCCGGGAACCGGGATTTCATCGTGCAGCTGAGCGCCGGGGCAGACGAGAAGGCAGGGCTCGCGGTCACACGCGTTCGCGAGAGCGGCTAGCAGTCACGCAGCAGGGCGCAGGCGACTCCGTGCAGTAACGCCGGGTTTTGGGCCGCCGCAGCCAGCGCTAGCTGTTGCGGTGAGTGGCGCGGCTGACGGGTCACGTGCCGGTGAGCAAGCCGTAAATCGCGCGCACCGCGGCTATCGCGACCCACACCGCGCCAACGGCCGAAGCGATCAGCACTGCGATCGAGAACACCAGCACGAGCCGGCTCGACCGCTGCGTCTCTCGCGGCCGCTCGAGCCAGCCCTGTAGCAAGCGCTGGTTTCGCGTGTGCGACTTGAATGCGAAGTCGAACAAATCGCCGGCGAACGGAACCGCGCCGAATGCCGCATCGACGAGCAGGTTCATCAGCATGCGCAGCTGGATGGACGCCGGTGCGCCGTTCTGGAACGCCACGACGAGCCCATAGGTCCCGACGATCGCCGTGAGGATGTCTCCCGCGCCCGGCACGAGCCCGAGGATCGGGTCGAGCCCGAAGCGCCATCGCGTGCCTGGAACGCGAAAGAGCTCGTCGAGCACCTTCACGATCAGGTTGTAGCGACTCACGCGATTGGCGTGAGCAACTTCGTGTGGCCGCATTCGTCCTCGCTCCTCTCGTCCTGTCAGAACGCGCTCGTGCTGGACCTGGATCCGGCCGAGGATTCGCGCCGGGCATCGGGCGGCCAGCGTGCGTACCTCCCGTGCTCAGCGGGCCTCGAACCACACCGGCTCGCGCCTTGCGTCGTCCCATCTCCAGCCCGGCGTGCCTGGTATCACATGCACTCCGCCCACCCAACGTGGTGGCGGTTTGAGCGAATGCCAGTCCCGTGCGCCGCTCAGTACGGCGCGGCCCGCATCTGTGAGCGTCAGCTTGTTGCGGAAGGCGCGCTCGCCGGGCACCTCGATGGTCCGAGAGAAAGGAAGCTCCGCAGCCCGCTCCATGTCTCGCACGATGCGCGCGACACCCGCGTCTCCAATGAAGTACAGCGGTTCTCGCATCAGCAATGTGTAGAACACCTGGTTCAACGTGATCGTGCCTTCGTCGGTCAGGATCTGGAGGATCAGCTTCTCGGTTCCGCTCAATCCCGTGGCGACATCCGGCAGCTCGCGCAATTGTCGAAGCAGGACGGGGGACAGGAGAGGCAGGGACGGTGTCCCGGAACGCGCGATCGCGGCTAGCCGCTGTGGGTCGGGAGACGTGAATGCGTTCCAGGTTTCACGGCCGAGATTGAGCTGCGCATCGGTGACGGGTTTTCGCGTGGGCCACAGCAGGCGCAGTGCTTCGGGAGGCAGCTCTCCGAGGCCGAGGAAGCGTTTCCCGCCTGGGAATTCGTCGACGGTGAGGAGCTCGAGCACGCGGGGCCTCTTTGCGTCGGCGTAATGCGCGAGCACTCTTGCGAGCATGATCTGATCCCAGTTGTCGTATTCGACCCAGATCACCACTCGCTCGTATTCGTCAACCGTTCTCAGGAGGATTTCGTCCTGGCGACGCTCGGCTTCGAGCACGTTCTCGTAGACGAGAGGCTTGCCCTCCCAGCGCACGTCCGGGAAGGCGTCCACGATGAATCGCGCCATCAGCTCGTGCCGATCGGGGCCGGCGGTCACGGGGCCCTGACAGTACGGAGTGATGTGCGGCTGGAAGCTGCCGATGAATCCCGCGGCGGCGAGCGTGTTCTGGATGTCATGGCCGCATCGGAGGTGGAGCGTTTTCAGGTCCGCGTCCGGCGCGGGCTGCCTGTGCTCGATGGCGGACCGCTGGCTCTCCATCGAGACGATGTGCGCCTTGAGCTTCGCCCAGCTCGGAAAACGAAGCTCGCGCGCGATGGCGAGCTGCGCGTCGGCCAGCTTCGGGGCGCGATGCTCGTCCGAGGCACTCGGCGATGCACGGGAAGGGCTGCGCGTCCGGGTGAGGCGTGCGAGCGCTTCGGGGTCGCCGGCTTTCGCGGCGCGTAGCAGGTCCTTCGCGCGGTTCTTCTGCTGCTCGAGATTGAGCCGGAAAGGGCCGCCCGCATTCGCAGTCGGCAAGCTCGAACCCGGCGCGGTTGGAGGCTCCGGGGACTGCGAGGGCTGCGAGGGCTGCGAGGGCTGCGAGGGCTGCGAAGGCTGCGAGGGCTGCGAAGGCGCCGAAGCCTGCGAGGGCGCCGAAGGCTGCGAAGGCGCGGAAGCCTGCGAGGGCCCGGAAGGCTGCGAAGGTTGTGAGGGCTGCGAAGTGGCGGGCGGCTGCGGCGCCGGCCCGGTTCGGTCGGTCATGACGATCCCCTTTCGATGACCCGCGTCCGCACCAGGCCGAAAAGGGACGTGAATGGGAAAGTCCCGCTTTCGAGTGGTCGTGGGCGCGGCCCTTTCCGCGGACGTGGAGGCTCCGACCGAGCGCGGGGCATTCTGCGAGCCGCCCGCCCCTCGCGTCAATGAAACCCGCCCGCCGAACCGGTATGCATCGCCAGATTGCTGGCACCCGTTGTCGCGCGTGAGCTCCCCGCGAGCCCTTTTGCGCGTATTGCGGGAGAACGGCCGGGACCGGCCCCACCCTTTCCGCGAGGCGGACGGATGGGTGCGATACAGGGGCCGCCGCTTTGAACTCGCCCGCGACTCGCTGATGATCCGGCACGTCCGGGACGAGAACATTCACGAACAACCCAGATCGCTTGAGTCACCGGCGAAAAGAGGGGGGAGAGAACATGTCGACGCAGAAAGGTTGGGACACGTCCTACGAGTGGAAGGCCGTCCTGATGATGAGCCTGGCCTTCGGTCTCGTCGGGCTCGATCGATTCATCCTGCTGCCGCTCCTGCCGGCGATCAGCAAGGACCTGGGGCTCGACTACCAGCAGGGCAGCTATCTCGTGGCCGCGCTCGGTGTCGCCTGGGGCGTCGCCGCGATTTTCGCC
>Ga0182742_1000534_pt1 | contig 59290 bp, 50 predicted proteins | sample eDN5th37CBELigMG_FD_128880 | JGI IMG/M metagenome (GOLD analysis project Ga0182742, IMG submission 128880) | Enriched Miracle-Growth compost microbial communities from Emeryville, California, USA - eDNA 5th pass 37_C BE-Lig MG (version 2)... ...
GTCCCCACCGCGATCGCATTGGAGGTCCTCGTCGCGGCCGGCGCCGAGGAGGACGCGCGACGGATCATCGGTGGTTCACCTGCAGCGTTCGTCGTGCCCGTCGGAGATCGTGGGTGGGACACCGCCGATCTCCCCGTCCTCCGGGACGGCAGGCTGACCGGCCGCGTGGAACGGGTCGCGGGTGCACCCGTCGCCGAGGTACTCGTCGTCCTCGCGACGGACGATGCGACGGGCGAACACGTCCTGCTCACCCTCGACCGGGCCGATGCATCCGTCACCGTGCAGACGTCGCTCGATCCGACCGGGACCGTGGGGATCGTCTCCTTCGAGGACGCCGCGGCGACCGTGCTCGTATCGGGGGTGGACGCCGATGCCGCACTCGAATCGTCCTTCCGTGTCGCGGAACTGCTGGTCGCTGCTGATGCGGTGGGTGTCGCGAACCGGGCTTTGGCGATGGCGGTGGACTGGGCGGGCCAACGTGAACAGTTCGGCCGTCCCATCGGTTCGTATCAGGCGATCTCGCATCGCTGCGCCGACATGCTCGTCGCAGCCGAGGGCGCGCGGGGACTGGTGCTGGCGGCCGCCGACCGTTCACCGCAGGAACCCGAGGAGGCCGCGGTGGTGCACCTGGCGACCGCGGCGGCGCTGCGGTCCGCTGTATCCAACGCCGAGGGTTGCATCCAGATCCACGGCGGAATCGGCTTCACGTGGGAACATCCCGCCCACTTGCTGCTCCGTCGCGCGGTCGCCGACGAGGCGCGTATCGCCCGCCCGGAGGTGCTGCGGGACCGCGCGGTGGGAGAGGTGCTGGCGCGGTCGAGCTGAGGCGGCGATGGTCGGTTTACTGCCCGTCGGATCGGACCCGGCATCGGGGAGGCAGGGCGCCTGTTATGCGGCGGCAGCTTCGTAGGTTCGCCCTCTCAAGAGGTCGGAGTGTCGGCTCGGTCCGTTAGCGTCGAGGAATGTCGTCTCCCGTCCCGTCCGAGTACGCCGACACGCTCGAGAGCATCAAACGGCTCGTGCATCAAGCGCGCTACGTAGCCCAGCGCCGGGTGAACACCGAACTGCTCCGGCTCTACTGGCAGATCGGTGCGACGATCATCGAGCGACAAAAGACAGCTCCCTGGGGCAGCAAGGTCCTGTCCCGGCTCTCCGCGGATCTGCGCACCGAGTTCCCCGGAGTGAAGGGTTTCTCCCCGGCCAACCTCAAGTACATGCGCAGGTTCGCTGAGGCGTGGCCCGACCCGGACGCAATCGGCCAACGACCCGTTGGCCAATTGCCGTGGGGACATGTCATCGAGTTGCTCGACAAACTCGAGGACTCCGAGTTACGCGAGTGGTACAGCGCCAAGGACGTCGCCCACGGTTGGAGCCGTCCCGTGCTGGCCCACCAGATCAAGACGAGTTTGCACACGAGGGAGGGGGCGGCCCCATCGAACTTCCCGCACGCTCTCGAACGCACCGACTCCGAGCTTGCTCAGCAGATCACCAAGGATCCGTTCACACTCGAGTTCCTCGCCATCGACGGCGATACCGCGGAGCGCAGGCTCGAGGATCGGCTCGTCGAGCGCATCATCGACACTCTGCGTGAGCTCGGACCCGGGTTCGCGTTCGTCGGTCGTCAGGTCCACTTCGATGTCGAGGGCGATGACTTCTTCGTCGATTTGTTGTTCTTCCACGTCGAACAGCTTCGGTACGTCGTCATCGAGCTCAAGACCACCAAGTTCGACCCTCGCGATGCCGGCCAATTCGGCTTCTATGTCGCCCTGGTCGAGGATCGGTTGCGCAGACCGCAGCACCAGCCCACCGTCGGGATGCTTCTCGTCGCGGACAAGAACGAGTCCGTCGTCCGGTACGCCCTGGCCGGTACTACTCAACCGATCGCGGTATCGCGCTACGATCTTTCGCCCGCCGAGCAGGCTGCGCTCCCCGCCGAGGACGCTCTCACGCGGGCGGTTGCTCTCGAGCTCGACGACCATACGCCGGAGTAACGAGACATGGTTCACTTTCTTGTTCTCGCCTGGAGTGACGGTGCAGACATGGGAGTGGACAGGGCACTGGCGAGGTCGTGGAGAGCGTCACATATCGGGCATCATTTCGGTGGATTCCGCCGGTGGTGTTGTTCTCGGCAATCACTTCTCAACGACGGGGTCTCTCATCGAACTATGCGGCCATTCGGATGTCGTCGGTGATGTTCTCGAGAGGTGCTGCGCGACCGCGCGGTAGGAGAGGTGCTGGCGCGGTCGAGCCGAGATGGTGGGAACCGGGGCTCGGCTATCGGCCGAGTGCCGTCGTGAGCGAGGTCAGGTGGTCGCGGGTGACGGCGGCGGCGGTCGCCGCGTCACGGTCCGCGATGGCGTCGTAGATGCGTCGGTGGGTGTCGTGGTCGGCGTCGTCACCGTGGGTGCCGCGCGTGCGGAGCATCTCGATCATGGCGTGACGGTTGCGGGGTGTGAAGCCGTCGAACAGGTCGAGAAGGATCGGGTTGTGCGCGGCGACCACGATGGTGCGATGGAAGACGATGTCCGTGTCGACGTGTTCCTCGATGCCCGTGCGATGGGTTTCACGTTCTCGCAGTGACTTCTTCAGCGCACGCAGTTCGGCGGGGGTGCGACGCCCGGCCGCAAGGGCCGAGGCCTCGACCTCGATGGCGATGCGGGCCTCGATCACGGCGAGGATGTCGGCGCGCGCGACCGTGCGTGTCCAGTCCTCGGGTGCGTCGAGAGCGGTGACGAACACGCCGGCGCCCTGCCGGGTGGTCAGGATGCCGCGACCGGCGAGCTGACGGATCGCCTCGCGGACGGTGGAGCGACCGACGCCGAGCTGCGGGGCCAGTGTCGTCTCGCCGGGCAGCTTGGCGCCGAGCGGCCATTCCCCGGAGCGGATGCGCTCGAGGAGCAGTTCGGCGGCCTGGTCGGCGAGGGGCTCGCGGCGGACGACGGTCATGGTTCCATCATCGCAGAGTGCTCTACTCCTCTACTTGTCTGAGGAGTTGTGCTAGCCTTCCGGGCATGCGCTCCTTCGCGTTTCTTCTCCTTCGCTGCCACGGCGGGGCCTAGCCGGACCGGCTCCCCGTCGTGGAGTCGAACACGCGCCGGTCCCTCGCAACGACGACGAAGGACTTCCTCGATGAGCACCAGCGCGTTCCCGCGTATCGCCACTCCTGCCGGGCCGGTTCCCGACGGCGCCCCTACCTGGAACAACCAGCGGCACTCCGCCATGCCCTCCCACCGCTACCGCGACGTATTCTCCCGTGTGGAAGTGCCGCTGACGCAACGGAACTGGCCCACCCATAGCCTGACCGCGGCCCCACTGTGGGTGCCGGTGGACCTGCGCGACGGCAACCAGGCACTGGCCGAACCGATGGATCCCGCCCGCAAACGCCGCTTCTTCGAGCTCATGGTCGCGATGGGATACAAGGAGATCGAGGTCGGCTACCCCTCCGCCTCACAGACCGACTTCGACTTCGTGCGCCTGATCGCCGACACCGACATCGCGCCGCCGGACGTCACCATCGTGGTGTTCACGCCGGCGCGTCGTGACCTGATCGAGCGGACGGTGCAATCCGTCCGGGGTGTCCGCAACGAGGTCGTCGTCCACATGTACACCGCGACCGCTCCGACGTGGCGCGAGGTCGTCCTCGACCGCGACCGTACTGCACTGAAGGAACTGATCGTCGCCGGTGGCCGCGACGTCCTGGAACTGGCCGGCGACCTGCCGAACGTGCGGTTCGAGTTCTCACCCGAGGTCTTCAACCTCACCGAACCCGACTACGCGCTCGAGGTGTGCGATGCGATGACGGAACTGTGGGACGCGACCCCCGAACGGCCGGTGATCGTGAATCTTCCGGCGACCGTCGAGATCGCGACCCCGAACGTCTATGCCGACCAGATCGAGTACATGCACACCAATCTCGCGCGCCGCGACGCGGTGATCCTGTCCGTGCATCCGCACAACGATCGCGGTACCGGAATCGCGTGCGCCGAACTCGCCGTCCTCGCCGGGGCACAGCGGGTCGAGGGGTGCGTGTTCGGCAACGGGGAACGCACCGGCAACGTCGACATCGCGACGCTCGCGCTGAACCTGCACGCGCAGGGCATCGACCCGATGATCGACTTCTCCGACATCGACGAGATCCGCCGCACCGTCGAGTACTGCAACCGCATCGAGATCCACCCGCGGCACCCGTATGTCGGCGACCTGGTGCACACCGCCTTCAGCGGCACCCATCAGGACGCGATCAGGAAGGGGTTCGCCGAGCACCGGGCACGCGCCGGCGCCGAGGTGCGTCCCGAATCCGAGATCGAGTGGCGGGTGCCGTACCTGCCGATCGACCCCGCCGATATCGGACGTACCTACGACGCCGTGATTCGCGTCAATTCGCAATCCGGCAAGGGTGGTGTTGCCTACCTGCTCGAGAGCGAATACGGCATCGAACTGCCCCGCCGCCTACAGATCGACTTCACCCGCCACGTGCAACAGCACACCGACACCACGGGCGGGGAGGTCACCGCGGCCGAACTGTGGGAGATCTTCGACGACGCGTACCTCGCACGACCGGATGTTCCGGGCGCACCGGTGCTGCGCTCCTTCGACGTGACCGACGTGGGTACCACGATCACGCTGGGCGTCGACGGCACCGAACATCGCAGCGTCCACGCGGGTGTGGGTCCCGTCGAAGCGCTCACCGACGCTCTGGCCCGGCACGGCATCGACATCGAGGTGCTCGGTCTCCATCAGAGCAGCGTCGGCACCGGAAACGGCACCGACGCGCTCACCCTGATCGAGTTCCGCAGCGGTGACGGCACGCGGTGGGCAGCGGGACGTCACCGCTCCGTGCTCACCGCGAGCCTGCACGCGGTGATCCGTGCCGCCTGCGACCGACTCGGAGCGGTCGCGGCGGCACGGTGACCCGAACGCCGTGCGTCTGGGCCTAGTTCGCGATGTGCTCGCGAGGTAGGCCCAGCAACCGCTCTGCGATGACGTTGCGGTTGATCTCCGACGTGCCGCCGGCAATCGTCATCGCACGGCCCAGCAGGTAGTAATGGGTCCACACCGGCTCGTCCCCGAGGAACGCCGCGGGACCGGCGATGTGCATCGCGAGTTCGCCCACGTGCTGGGTGTGTTCGGCGATGAGCATCTTCGTCACGCTGCCCTCCGGACCGAAATCGCCACCGGCGACGGCCCGCACGACCTGCCTCAGATTGAGGACCGCGAAAGCCTGTTCGCGGGCGATCAGTGACGCGATCCGGCGCGTGACCGAGACGTCGCCGGGCGCGTGCTTCGCGGCGAGGTCGAGCAGCGCGAACGCCGAATAGGTCTCGTCGGTCTTGCCACCGCCGATCGAGACGCGTTCGTTCCCGAGCGTCGCGCGGGCCACGGTCCAGCCGTTGTCGACGGCACCCACCACGTCCTCGTCCGGGACGAAGACGTCCTCGAAGAACACCTCGTTGAAGGCGGAGTCGCCGCTGATCTCGCGCAGCGGGCGGACGGTCACGCCAGGCGCGGTGAGGTCGATGACCATCGTGGTGATGCCCTTGTGCTTCGGCACGTCGCGGTTGGTGCGGATGGTCGCGAGACCGCGCGTCGAATTCTGCGCGTTCGACGTCCACACCTTCTGGCCGGTGACGCGCCACCCGCCGTCGACCTTCACCCCGCGCGTCGACACGGCAGCCGCGTCGGAACCGGCACCGGGCTCGGAGAACAACTGGCACCAGACCTGCTCACCGAGCAGACCGGGACGGATCCACCGTTCGATCTGCTCCGGTGTGCCGTGCTGGGTGAGGGTGAGCAGGATCCACGCGCCGATGCCGAGACCGTGCGGTTCGACGTCGGTGAACTCCTCGTCGATCACGAGCTGCTCCACCGGGGATGCCCCACGACCGAACGGCGGCGGCCAGTGCGGCATGAGGTAGCCGGAGTCGACGAGCAGTGCACGTCGCTCGGATTCGGCGGTCGCGGTGTACTTCGCGACGAAGTCGCGGGCGGCGACGCGGTGGTCCTCCGCCTCGGGAGGAAGGTCGACGGCATAGTGACGGCGCAGCCCGGAGGTTCCCGATTCGGCGAGCGAGTCGAGCGCGGCGGTCGGTTCGCCGAACAGGACCCGCAGGGCGTGGGCACGGCGCAGGAACAGATGGCAGTCGTGCTCCCACGTGAAACCGATACCGCCGTGGATCTGGATGCTCTTCTGGGCATTGGCGATGTACGAGTCGAACGCGATGACCCGTGCGACGTCGAGTGCGAGTCGCGCCTGCTCCCCGTCGGCCCCGGCGCGTGCTGCGTCCCAGGCCACGCCGGTCGCGAGTTCGCTCGTTGCGAGCATGTCGGCGAGATGGTGCTTGATCGCCTGGAACGAACCGATCGGGCGGCCGAACTGTTCGCGCACCTTCGCGTAGGCCAGGGCGGCCTCGAGGGTCGCGCGGGCGCCGCCGGATGCTTCCGCAGCGGCCAGTGTGCGGGCGACGTGGTTCGCGTGGGGACCGGCGCCCGGGACGACGGCCAGGACGGGTGTCTCGCGGAGGGCGACCTTCGCCGTCTTGGAGGTGGGGTCGAGGTCGCCGGTGGGCGTCACCGACACCGAGGCGTGGCCGGGATCGACGAGAACGAGGTCGTCACCTGCGACGAGGGCGAGGATCGTGGCGCCCGCACCACCCACGACGAGGTCGACGCCACCACTGATCGTGTCGCCGCTCGTCAGGGATCCGGACAGGCCGAGACCGGGGAGCACCGAGCCGTCCGCGAACTTCGGGAGCCAGGTGGAGCGCAGTTCGTCGTCGCCCTTCGCGGTGAGCGCGGCGGAGACGGCGACACTCGCGAGGTAGGGGACGGGAACGACGAGCCGCCCGAGTTCCTCGGCCACCACCGCCACCTCGGGCAGGCCGGCGTCCGATCCTCCGAATTCACCGGGAAGGTGCAGGCCGAGCCATCCGAGGTCGGCGAGTTGCTTCCACAGTTTGCCGGTATCGGCGGTCGGGTCGTCGGTGACCTGCCGGGCGAGGCTGCCGGCGTCGTGGCCGCCGAGGAACGATCGGACGGCCTCTGCAACGGCGCGGTGATCGTCGGTCAGGGGAAGGGGCATGGGAGGTCTCCTCGGCCGTGCACGGGTCGGTTCACTTGTAGCACTATCTAAACTATGTGACGCACGCTACTTTGGGAAGCCACAGCGCAGTACCGCTCGATCGGAGGAATCGTGAAACTCGAAGTAGGTCGATCCTGGGCCAGCACCGTCGACGGCACCGCGGTGGTCGTCGTCCGAGCGCCCGGCGACGAGGTCGCACTCACCTGCGGAGGCGCCGAGATGGTGCCGGGAAAGAAGGGAACCGGCGACGGCGCGGCCATCGACGACGCGCATCACGGCCCCACCGCGCTGGGGAAGCGGTACACCGACGCCGAGGGCACGGTGGAACTGCTGTGCACCACACCCGGCACCGGCGCTCTCGCCGTCGACGGTGTTCCGCTGTCGTTGAAGACGGCGAAACCGCTTCCGGCCTCCGACTGACCCGAGACTCGACCACCGAATCACAACTGCACCAGGGGCTTCCATGAACCTCACGATGTTGCTCGATATGGCCGCGGACGGGCTCGAGGACCGCATCGTGGTGGGGCGCCGCGGCGGCGGCATCTCCGCCCGGCGCCTGCGCGATCTGTCCGTCGCCGGAGCCGCCGTGATCCGCGAGGCGGGCGCCGATGCCCTCGTCTACCGCGCGGTCAACGGTCCCGCCTTCCCTGTGGCCCTGTTCGCTGCGGCGCGCGCGGGCGTCCCGCTCGTACCGATCAACTATCGGCTCGGCGCGGAGCAGGGTGCGGCGTTGCTGTCCCACCATCCCGACGCCCTGGTGATCGCGGACGACGCCGGCGACGCACCGGGTGTGCTCTCTCCCGTGACCTGGCTCGACCGGCTCGGACGGTCGGAGGCCGTGGAAGCCGACGATCCGGACCCGGACGCACCCGCCGTGGTGATCTACACCTCCGGCACTACGTCGGCTCCGAAAGGTGTTCTGCTGCATCACCACAACCTCGTGTCGTATGTGCTCGGATCCGTCGAGTTCGCGTCGGCCGAGGGCACCGACGCCGCGCTGGTGAGCGTCCCGCCCTATCACATCGCCGCGGTGGCGAACGTCCTCACGAATCTCTACGCAGGTCGCCGGACGGTGGTGCTCGAGCAGTTCACCGCCGCCGAATGGCTCGATACCGTTCGTGGGGAGGGCATCACCAATGCTCTCGTCGTCCCCACGATGCTCGCGCGCATCCTCGATTCCGGTGCCGACACCTCGGTGCCGACGTTGCGCTCCCTGGCCAGTGGTGGTGCGCCGATGCCCCGCCGAGTGGTCGAACGAGCCCTCGAGACCTGGCCGCAGGTCGACTTCGTCAACGCCTACGGACTCACCGAGACCAGCTCGACGATCACCGTCCTCGGCCCCGACGACCACCGGGCGGCGATGACCGGCACCGACGAGCGGATCCGCGCCCGCCTCGGATCGGTGGGCCGGCCGGTCCCCGGCATCGACCTCGAGATCCGCGACGCCGACGACCGCGTCGTCGAAGCCGGCGTGCCCGGACGGATCTGGGTTCGCGGAGAACAGGTCTCGGCCGAATACGCGGGAATCGGCAAGCTCGTCGACGACCGCGGATTCTTCGACACACGTGACACCGGATTCGTCGACGAGGACGGCTATCTGTTCATCGGTGGGCGCAGCGACGACACCATCATCCGCGGTGCCGAGAACATCGCCCCGGCCGAGATCGAGGACGTGATCCTGCGTCATCCCGCCGTCACCGACACCGCGGTCGTGGGGGTACCCGACGACGAATGGGGACAACGCATCGAGGCCGTGGTGGTGTTGCGCCCCGACGAGTCGGTCGATGCGGAGGAGCTACGCGCGTTCGTGCGCGAGACGCTGCGCGGGTCGAAGACGCCCGACCGCATCGTCTATTGGGACGAGCTGCCTCGCACGGAGACGGGAAAGCTGGTGCGCCGGCATGTCGTCGAACGTCTGGTCGGCGACGGAGTGTCCGGCCGGGCATGAGGTTCGCCGGGTCTTTACATGTATAACTAGGTTGCCCTACTGTGGGTGACACGGGCCGCTCGCGTCGAGCGTCGTCCCCTATACGGAGGTAGTCGATGACCACGTCGGAGAAGACCGAGAAGCCTTCGGAGATCTACACCTTCCGCGATGAAGACATTGCACGGGCGAGAGATCTCGTCGGCGTCTACCACGCCATGACGCAGCGGGAGCAGTACACGCGCGCCTCACCCGACATCATGCGGAACTTCGCGCGTAGCTACGGCGACGACAATCCGCTGTTCACCGACGAGGAATACGGTGCCGCGACCCGGTGGGGAGGCCAGATCGCACCCCCGATGGTCAACATCGCCGTCCGCAAGGAACTGCTGGCAGATCCCGTGCCCCGAGAGCAGCGCCGACCCTCCTTCCGAGGGATCCACGTGTTCGTCTCCGGCACCACGACCCACTGGTACCGGCCGGTCCTCGACGGCGACACCCTGTACGGTTTCCACGGCACCGAGAAGGTCGAGGAGAAGCAATCCGAGTTCGCCGGGCGTTCGCTCATCATCACCGGCCTCCAGGTGCAGTTCAACCAGCGCGCCGAGGTGGTCCAGACCCAGCGGGTCATCACCATCCACACCGAGCGCCACGAGTCGAAGAAGCGCAAGAAGTACGACTCGATCGAACCGGCCTCCTACACCCCCGACGACATCGCGAGGATCGACGAGATCTACGCGCAGGAGCAGGTGCGCGGCACGAACACCCGTTACTGGGAGGACGTCGAGGTCGGGGAGAGTCTCGGCACGATGGCCAAGGGGCCGTTGACCACCACCGACATGGTCGTCTTCCACTCCGGCGGATACGGTTTCGCCCCGTACACCCCGTGCGCGAGCCGCCTCGCCTACAAGAACCGCCAACGCATCGCGCCGTTCTACATCCCGAACGAGCAGGGCGTGCCCGACGTCGCGCAGCGGATCCACTGGGACAGCGGCTACGCCCGCTCCATCGGCCTGCCGGCCGCCTACGACTACGGCATGATGCGCGACTGCTGGCTGAGCCACTATCTCACCGACTGGATGGGCGACGACGCCTGGCTCGAATCGATGTCGAGTCAGATGCGCAAGTTCAACTACCTCGGCGACACCCACACCTTCACCGGTGAGGTCGTCGGCAAGCGCACCGAGGGCGGGCGTCATCTCGTCGACGTGGAGTTGCGTGGCACCAGCCAGCGCGGTGAGGTCACCTGCCCCGCCACCGCCACCATCGCACTCCCGTCGCGCGTCGGCGGCGCGGTCGCGCTGCCCGCCGCTCCCGCCGAGTTCGAACAGCTCGCAGCGCGGATGCTCGAACGCGACGCCGAGCTGCGCCGCGAGCGGCGGGCAGGAAACGGGGCGGCGTCGTGAAAGGCCACCCGTCCCTGCCGGCAGCGGGGCAGGATGAGGCGACGCGCACCGAGCGGCTCGAGGAGGACCTGTGGATCTGACCGGTACGACCACGGTGATCGCCGAGCTGAAGGACCACGTCCTGACCATCACGCTCGATCGCCCCGACAAGCTCAACTCCTTCACCGACACGATGCGCGCCGAGTTCCGGGAGTTGTGGCACTACGCCTCCGAGACCGACGACGTGCACGTCGTCGTCCTCCGGGCCAACGGCGAACGCGCGTTCAGCACCGGCGTCGATGTCCACGAGGGGACCTTCCTGTCCGACAACGTCTTCAGCCGCCGCGATCCCGGTGTCGACCTGTCGCCCAAACAGAACAACTGCTGGAAACCGCTCGTGTGCGCGGTCCACGGCATGGTCGCCGGCGGGGCACTCTACTGGCTCAACGAGGCCGACATCATCGTCGCGAGCGAGGACGCCCAGTTCTTCGATCCGCACGTCTCCTACGGCATGGTCGCCGCACTCGAACCGATCGGCCTCGCACACCGCATCCCCATCGGTGAGGTGCTGCGCATGGTGCTGCTCGGTCTCGACGAACGCATGTCCGCGAAGAGGGCCTACGAGATCGGCTTCGTCAGCGAGATCGTCGCCCGGGACGCGCTGTGGGATCGCGCGCAGCAGCTCGCCGAACGGATCGCCGCCAAACCGCCGGCCGCGATCCAGGGCAGCATTCGCGCGATCTGGGAGTCCAAGGACCGCACACGATCCCACGCTCTCGCCGCCGGGATGATGTACACCGATCTCGGCAATCCCATCGGTCTGGCGCAGGTCGATCGGTCCCAGGTCCCCACGCGCGATTACGAGGTGCGCTGACATGGACTACGGACTGACACCCGAACTCGAGCAGTTCCGCAAAGAGGTACGCGAGTTCGTCGAGACCCACAAACCCGACGTGCCGGTGAAGGCGGGTGTGCGCAGCGCCGACGACGCCGACGAACTCGCGGTGCTGAAGGAATGGACCCGCACACTCTTCGAAGCCGGGTACATCGGTGCCGACTGGCCGGAGCGCTACGGCGGTGCCGGGGCAGCACACTCACCGGAGAAGGACGTCGTCGTCGGGGAGGAGCTGGCACGCGGCCGGGCTCCGGCCGCGGTGCAAGGAGCCGGACTGCTGGTCGCACATGCGCTGATCGACTTCGGCACGGAGGAACAGCGGGAGAAGTATCTGCCTGGTATCCGATCGGGCGAACTCGTCTTCTGCCAGCTGTTCAGCGAGCCGGGTTCCGGCAGCGACCTCGCGTCCCTGCGCACGAAGGCAGTGCCGGCCGACGGCGGGTTCACCGTCACCGGCCAGAAGGTGTGGACGACCAACGGGCACTGGGCCGACTACGGTTACCTCCTGGCCCGGACGAATCCCGACGCACCGAAACACCGTGGTATCAGCGCGTTCCTGCTCGACATGCGGTCGCCGGGCGTCGACGTGCGGCCGCTCCGCGAGATGACCGGAACCTCGGATTTCAACGAGATCTTCCTCGACGACGTTCCCGTCGGGTCCGACGCGCTCATCGGCGACCTCGACAACGGCTGGCTGATCGCGAATTCGAGTCTCGCCCACGAACGCAGCGCCGTGGCGTCGGCAGCAGTGCGCCTGCAGCAGGACGTCGACGCGCTGAAGGAACTCGCACGCAGGACGATCCGGTACGGACGTCCCGCGATCGAGGACGGTGCGGTGCAGGAACGGATCGGCGAACTCCAGGCGTCCGTCGAAGCATTGTCGGCACTGGTGTACGCGAACATCGGCCGCTGGTCGCGGGGCACCGAACGTCCCCACGACGCCGCCATGGCCAAGCTGATGTTCAGCGAGATCGGCGTCGAGACCGCACGATTCGCTCTGGAACTCGCAGGTGAGGACGGCATCCTCGTCGAGGGCGACCCGCAGGTCGTCGACGGGGGCCGGTGGCAGGACGAATTCCTGTACGCCCGCGCGTACACCATCGCCGGCGGCACCTCGGAGATCATGCGCAACATGATCGCCGAGAGAGGGCTCGGTCTTCCGCGCTGAGGCGCGCTCCCGGCCGGATCGCCGGCCGGCACTACGAACACCTTCGGGTCGACCGAAGAGGAGGCTCCGCGATGACGGGCATCAGAGAGGCGTTGACCCTGCTGTGGTCGACCCCCGACAGTGCGAACATGGTGCAGGAGGACAAGACCTGGCACACGTGGGCGCAGGTGCGTGACACGGCCGAGCGAATCGACGCGGAGCTCGAACGACTCGGGTGCGGGCCACGCAGCCGGATCGGCGTCGTGCTGATCAACCGCACCGAATCGATCGCGTCCCTGATCGCGATTCTGCGACACGACCGGGTGCTGCTCACCCTCAACCCGGCCCAGCCGTCGCAACGGATCGTCGAGGACGCGGTCGGGGCCCACCCGGATGTGATCCTCGCACCTCGCGAGTACTGGGCCGACGAGGAGTTCGCCGCACCCATCGCCGCAGCGGGCATCGTCGGTGTCGCCGTGGACGGTTCGGACGTCTCACGTGTGTTCGGCGACGCTCCCGTCCCGCCCCGCCCGGACGAGCAGGACCCGGTCGCCGTCGAGATGTTCACCTCCGGTACCACCGGCCCGCCGAAGCGGGTTCCACTGACCTGGCGCCAACTCGAGGCCGCCCTCGAGGCCGTGCACGGGCACACCGGCAAGGGGAGAGGCGATCACGAACCCTTCACCGGCCCCGTGGCGTTGATCTCCTTGTCGATGGTGCACATCGGCGGATTGTGGGGCGTGATCCAGTCGCTGTCGGAAGCACGCCCGATCGTGCTGATGCCCCGTTTCACCGTCGAGGGCTGGGTCGACGCGGTCTACGAGCACCGGATGATCGTCGCGGGTCTCCCGCCGGCGGCCATGCGGTCGGTGCTCAACGCCGACGTGCCGAAGGAGAAGCTCGCGACCCTCCGGGCCATCACCGCAGGCACCACCTTCGTCAGCCCGGAACTGGCCGACGAGTTCACCGACCGGTACGGCATTCCCATCATGATCATGTACGGGGCAACGGAATTCGGTGGTGCCGTCGCGGGGTGGACGAAGCCCCTCATCAAGCAGTGGTGGGAACACAAGCGTGGCAGCGTCGGCCGGCCCTTCCCGGGGGTGCGGATGCGCACGGTCGACGAGAACGGCGCGGTGCTGCCCGAGGGGAGCACCGGTCGCCTCGAGGTGAGTTCACCGCAGACCGGCACGGGTGTCGGCGACTGGGTGCGCACCAGCGACCTCGCGCATCTCGACGAGGACGGTTTCCTCTACATCGACGGCCGCGCCGACGACGCGATCGTCCGTGGTGGTTTCAAAATCCAGCCCGAAACCGTCTGCAACGCACTGCGGGCCCACCCGTCGATTCTCGATGCGTCGGTCTTCGGCCGTCCCGACGAGCGGCTCGGACACGTACCGGTCGCCGTGATCGAAACCGTCGAGGGTGCAGAGGATGTCGACGTCGACGAACTGAAGACCTTCCTGCGCACCCGGTTGACGGCCTACGAGATCCCGGTGGAGATCCACAGGGTCGATGCCCTGCCCCGCAGTGTGTCGCTCAAGGTCGACCGTCGTCGGCTGCTGGAGATGGTGGACGAGATCGAATCGTCCCGCGCCCGATAGTGCACAGGAAAGGGGGCGGGATCCGGATGGATCCCGCCCCCTTTTTTTCGGTGTCTCAGGCGACGGCGAGTCGGCGGCGGTGGTGCGACACCGAACCGTCGAGCAGTTCGTCGACCTTGATGCGGCGGAGCAGCAGGTGCACGTCGTGTTCCCACGTGAAACCGATCCCGCCGTGGACCTGCAGAGCCGTCTGGGCGGTGGTGGACGCTCCGGAGCATGCGAACGCGACCGCGGCGGACACCGCCCGGGCGCGTGCTACGGGATCGTCCCCGTCGAGTGCGACGGCGGCGGCCCAGAGTGTCGCGCGGGAGGCCTCGGTCGTCGTCGCCATATTCGCGCAGTGGTGCTTCACCGCCTGGAAGCTGCCGATCACCGTGCCGAACTGTGTTCTGCTACCGACGTAGTCGATGCTCAGGTCGACGAGACGCGCAGCGGCACCGAGAGCATCGACCGCTCGGAAGGTCGCAAGACGGTCGTGGGTGAAGGCCGCGATGCCGGTCGGCAGGGAGAACCACGAATCCTGCGGAAGCGTGACGTCGAGGCCGGCGACGGCCCACGAGCGTGTGAGGTCGAGCGTGTCGAGCGGTCGCACGGTGAGCGTCTCCACGGGCACGACCGCCGCGATCTCCGCGCCGGTGTCGGTGACCGCGACCAGCAGGATGTCGTGCGCATCGATCAGGCCGGTGATCGGGGCCGTCGTACCGCTCAGAACCAGTGTGTCCCCGTCGAATCGTGCCTGCAGGCCGGACTTCTCGGGTGACGACAGGGCGGGCAGCACGACGCGCTCACCGCTCTCCGCCGCTGCGGCCGCGGGATGACCGATCGTCTCGAGAAGACTTGCCGCGACTGCCAGTTCAGCGACGGGAAGCGCGCTGCCGGCCCGTCCGTGTTCCTCGACGAGCACGGCCAGATCGACGTGGGTGCCGCCCGTCTCGGTGGTGAGCAGCCCGATCGAGCCCGAGTGCGCGAGGTGGCGGAGTCCGTCGGTAGGGAGGTGAGCGGGTCCGTCGTCGATGCCCGGTCTGCGAGCGGTGATCGGGTCGTTCTTGGCGAGCCACGCGCGCTCGCTCTCGCCGAGGGCCACCTGTTCGTCGCTCAACGCGAAGTCCATGACGCTCCTTCGATGTGGTCGTCAACGTAGTTAACCATGTGTGCCGCAGTTTGTGGACCCCTCGGAACTGCTCGCGATATCGGAAGAGTTCGATATCGGAAGAGTTTTCGACGAAGTCTGGCCTGCACATCGTTATACAGGTAATACTTGTCGCCGACGTCCACGAGGGAGTGACCGATGACGATGCCGTCGATGAACCCGACCGATCTCGCCGCCGCCTTCGGCGACAAGCCCGCGATCGTCATGGTCGAGGACGGCGCAACGCTCACCTACCGCGAACTCGAATCCGCGTCCAACCGCATCGCCCACCTGTTCCGGCAGCGCGGCCTGCGGGCCGGTGACCACATCGCGATCCTCATGGAGAACTGCCTCGACGTCTTCCCCGTGGTGTGGGCGGCGCAGCGCACCGGCCTGCTCTACACGCCCGTCAACTGGCACCTGTCCGACGACGAGGCCGCCTACGTGGTCGAGAACTGCGGTGCGCGTGTGCTCGTGCACTCGGAACGTCTCGACCGCCTCGGAGCGGTCGTCGCCGGCGGCAACCCCGTCCTCGGGGCGCGGTTCACCACCGGTGACAGCTCGCCGAGCGGCGCCGAGATCCTGGCCCACGTTGTTTCGGCCCTGCCCGATACACCCGTCGACGACGAACTCGAGGGGTACTACATGCTGTACTCGTCGGGCACCACGGGACGTCCGAAGGGAATCCTGCCCGCTCTCACCGGCGCCCCGTTCGGCACGGGCCTGGCCATCGACTCGACGATGCGCGACGCCTTCGGATTCGGTCCGCACTCCGTCTACCTCAGCCCCGGACCGCTCTACCACGCGGCACCGCTCGGCTGGACGATGGAAACCGTCCGCAACGGGGGCACGGCGCTGGTGATGGAGACCTTCGCCGCCGAACGCACACTCGACGCCATCGAGCGGTACGGCGTCACCCATGCCCAGTTCGTCCCGACGATGTTCGTGCGGTTGCTCAAGCTCCCCGAACCGACCCGCACGCGCTACGACGTGTCGAGCCTGCGCGTCGTGGTCCACGCGGCGGCGTCGTGCCCGGTCGAGGTCAAGGAACGCATGATCGAGTGGTTCGGGCCGAAGATCCTCGAGTTCTATGCGGGCAGCGAAGGCAACGGATTCTTCATGATCACCACACCGGAATGGCTCGAGCACCGCGGTTCCGTCGGCCGTCCGACCCTGGGTCAGGTGCACATCTGCGACGAGTCCGGCCGCGAACTGGGGCCCGGCGAGATCGGCCAGGTGTGGATCGGCGACGGCCTGGACTTCGAGTACCACGGCGACCCGGCGAAGACCGCCGCCGCCTACAACGACAAGGGCTGGACGACCCTCGGCGATCTGGGGCACGTCGACGAGGACGGTTACCTGTACCTCTCGGCGCGGCGCACCGATCTGATCCTGTCCGGCGGCGTCAACATCTACCCGGTCGAGGCCGAGGACGTGCTGACGATGCACCCCGCCGTCCTCGACGTCGCCGTCGTCGGCCTGCCCGACGAGGAGATGGGCCAACGCGTCCACGCCGTCGTCACACCCGTGGACGGCGTGCGGGCGGACGACGCCCTCGCGGCCGAACTCGTCGAGTACACCCGCGAACGCCTCGCGCACTTCAAGGTGCCGCGCACGATCGAGTTCGGCAAGGTTCCGCGACTGCCCAGCGGCAAGATCCTGCGCCGGGCCCTGCTCGCCCGCTACGACGAGGTGTCGCCGGCGCCCTGACGATTCAGGACAGCTGGGTCACCACGATCCGTGTGACGCCGTAGAAGGCGGTACCCGCTGTGACGATCGCGAACAGCGCGATCCACACCGCGGCCGGGAGTCGGGTGAGCCAGCGCAACTGGTCGGCATCCGAACCCCGGCCGCGACCGCGCGAATGGGTGCGGGCGAGTTCGAGGACCGGGCGGGTCGCGCCGAGGAGCAGCACCCAGGTGATCAGGTATGCCGCGGTGTACCGAACCACCGGATCACCGAGATAGGCGGCCGCACCGACGAGCGCTCCCGCGATCACCACGGAGACGAAGCCGTACAGATTGCGGATCAGCAGCAACAGGACGGCGAGCGCGGCGAGGATCGACCACAGGACCGCGGCGGGCCGCTCCAGCGTCAACAGCGTCGCCGCGGCGAAACCGAGCACGGCCGGGCCGGTGTACCCCGCGAAGGTCGTCGCGACCATGCCGGGACCGCGCGGATTGCCGGACGACACCATCACCCCCGAGGTGTCGCTGTGCAGGCGGATACCCGACAGTTTGCGGCCCACGAGCGCTGCGACCAGCGCGTGCGACCCCTCGTGCGCCTGCGTGATGACATGGCGGGTCTTCAACCACAGCGGACGGACGGTCACGAGCACGAGCGCGACGATCGCCGTCCCGACGACGACCATCGTCGGTGCGGGCTCGTCGACGGTCGACACGGCCTGCCACGCGGAGGACACGACCTCCGTGAACGAGGTGGACACAGATCACCTTCCTTCGGGCCGGACACGGGTGGCTCCGAGTCCGGCAGGGCCGGGCGTAGAGACCACTGCCCCGGCGATAGCCTGATGAGCATGCCCGACCGTCGCTCCCTCGAGATCCGCGCGGGTATCGCGGACTCCTGGGCCGTCGGTCTCGGACTGATTCCGCTGGGGCTCGCGTTCGGGGTGGTGCTCACCCAGGGCGGGTTCGACTGGTGGTGGGCACCGATCTTCTCCACCGTCATCTACGCGGGGTCGATGGAGTTCCTCGCGATCGGTCTCATCGCGGCGGTCACCCCGCTCGCGTCGGTCGCGGCGGCGACGTTGCTCGTGAACTTCCGGCACGTCTTCTACGGCCTGTCGTTCCCCCTGCACCGCATCCGCAGCAGGCTCGGGCGTCTCTACGGCGTGTACGCGCTCACCGACGAGTCGTACGCGATCGTCGCGCCCAAGGCACGTGAGCAGCTGACGGGAACCCGCATCCTCACGGTCCAGGTGCTGTGCCAGCTGATGTGGGTGGTGTCGGGCACGGTCGGCGCGCTGATCGGCGCGGTGCTTCCGGAGGGACTCGCCGGGCTCGAGTTCGCGCTCACGGCGCTGTTCGCGGTCCTCGCCCTCGATGCCTTCCGCGCCAACCGCGACGTGCCGGCACCGGTGATCGCGCTGGTCTGCGGTCTCGTCGCGTTGCTGGTCGCGAAGGAGCAGATGCTCGTCGTCGGCCTCGGACTGTTCGTGGTGTGCCTGTTCGTGCGGTTCGTCTACCGGAACAAGGTGGCCCGTGCCTGAGTCGGTGCCCGGCGCCGCGTACGTCCTCGGCGCCCTGGCGGTGATGTTCGTCGTGACGGTCGCGCTGCGCGCGGCGCCGTTCCTCGCGTTGTCGGCACTGAAGAACTCCGCCTTCGTCGACTTCCTCGGCCGCACGATGCCCGCGGGGGTCATGGTCATCCTCGTGATGTACACGCTGCGCGATGTGGGGCAGTCGACCTGGCTACCGGCGACCGCCGGTCTCGCGGGCACGATCGCCGTGCATCTGTGGCGACGGAACGCCGCGCTGAGCACCGTCGTCGGGACGGGCCTCTACCTGTTCGCGTCGGCGTTCTGGACCTGAGCGGTCTCGGCACTCTCGCCGGATTCCACGACGGCCTCCTGTGCTTCCACCGGGCGGGCCTCCATAGGAGCCTCGGCCCCGGGGCGGCGGCTGCGTGCGGCGATCATCGCGGCGACGAAGACCGCGATCGCGGCCAGGCACTGCGAGGTGCCGAGCACTTCGAGGAGCAACTGCTCGACCCAGCCGCCGGAGGACGCCTCACGCAGCAGGTGGTTGGGTCCGATGAGGAAGACGACGGTCGCGGGCACCAGCACGGGCCACCAGCGGCGGTAGGCCGGCGCGACCAGCAGCGGCACGAGGAACAGCGCGTACACCCAGTGGTGGGTGACGGCGATCGGAGCGGCGAGCAGCGACGCCAGGCCCACCAGGGCCACCGCGACCACGGGTTCGTCGGCACGCAGGAAGCGGTACGCGGCCCACGCGGTACCGGCCACGACGACCAGGGCACCGGCCAGCCACAGCGCCTTGGCGGTGCCGTCGGAGAAGTCGAAACGGGCGATGAGACCGGTGAGCGCCTGGTTGCGGAAGAACGACGGGTCGCCGGCGCGGTCGGTCGCGAAGAACTCCGTGGTCCAGAAGTAGACGGTCGAATCGGGGCGCAGCCAGTAGCCGAACGCGACGGTCGCGGCGAAGGCGCCCAGCGCACGGAATGCCGACGGCCAGTCGCGGCGCAGCAGGAAGATCAGGCCGAAGGCGGCCGGGGTCACCTTGATGGCGGCGGCCAGCGCGATGCCGACACCGCGGAAGCGCTTCGGGATCACGCCGAGCAGATCGGCGACCACCAGTGCCATGAGCACGACGTTGATCTGGCCGAACGTGAAGTTGGAGCGGAACGGCTCGAGCCACAGCACCGGTCCGAGCGACGCGGCTGCGATCAGGCTCGGCTGCGACATGTCGAGTCGCTGGTAGACGACCTTGAGCACCCACCACACGAGAGCGATGAGTCCGATCGTCCACAACACCTGCAGGGCGGTGCTGCCCACCAACGCCATCGGGGCGAAGAGGAACGCCGCGAAGGGTGGGTAGATGAACCGGAAACCGGAATGGCTGAAGAACCCCTCGGTGTACAGCGGGGTGTGGTGCAGGAAGGCCCAGCCGGCATCGCGGAAGACGTCGAGATCCATGAGGTACTCGTTCAGCGCGTCGCGCAGGTATCCCGCGACTGCCAGCGCCGAGACCGTCAGACCGATGGCGATCAACAAGGATCGAACAGGTCGGGTACGGACTTCGGTCAACAGCACGGGCGGTACCTCCCGGTAGGAAACAGGTGCGTCGCCACGTTACACAATCGTTGTCTTCGGGATCAGGCGACGAGAATATCGCCTCCCCAACCGTTTTGGTCGGTAAATCCGTTTCGCGAACTTGGGGAGTGAGGCGGATCACGTTGCGGAAAGATCTCGACCGGCCGGACGTGAGGGGAGTATTCGTCTTTCTAGATCCACAGCTAGAAAGACGAATACTCCGGTAGCGGAGTCAGGCGACGCCGCTGATCTCGTTCGGGGTGTGCGGCAGTTCGGCAGAGCGGATCTCACCCGAGGTCACGTCCACCGCGTACAGGGAATCGGTGGCGGGATCGGTGACGAACGCCGTATCGCCCCGCACCTCGAGTGCGGGCCGAGGTGCCTGCCACTCGTCGGGCTCGGTCCACGGCTCGAGCACCTCGATCCGCCGGACGATCTCGCCGGAGTCGGGATCGATCACGTGGAGGTTGCCGTCGGTGCCGAGAACGAGTGCTTCCCCTGCCGGTCCGCGACCGAGGGAGCGGAAGGTGTAACTCGTGCCGAGGTCGACGAGACGCACCGACGCCGTGCGGGTGTCCACGAGCGCGACGCGCTCGGGACGCTCGAGCTCGGCGTCGGGATCGGTCTTGTAGTCGCCGAGGACGACGGGCGAGTCCTCGCTGCCGGCCTGGTTCCCGATCCGGCCGTAGGGGTCGGGCACCGGCGCCTTCGTGAACGTTCCGTCGCGGAAGATCACCATGCCGTCCTCGCATCCGAAGGCGACGACCCCGTCGGCCGCGACCGTCTCACCGTGCACACCCGGGCACTGTTCGGTGCGCGTGATCTCGGTGCCGTTCTCGTCGAGCAGCGCCACACCGGTCCGCTCCTCGGAATCGCCGAGGGTGACGAGCATGCCGCCGTCGGGCATCGGGACGGCCACGCCGTGGTGGGCCTCGGGGAGCGCGCGACTGTCGAGATCCGGCAGGTCGGTCGCCGAGGCGAGATCGGCGGGGTCGAACACGTCGATGCGTCCGGTGCCGTCGTCGAACAGGGCGGTGACCCCGGCGTGCGGCACGACGTGTCCGGGCTTCTCGGCGGCGAACGTCAGGTCGGTGAGCGTGGGTGCGCCGGCGTAGTGGTGACCGTGGTCGCCGTGGGCTTCCGTCCAGCTGCCGGTGTCGAGCACGCGGAATCCGCCCTCGGTGGAGATCAGCACGTGGCGTCCGTCGCCGGCGGGGGAGAGGCGGTTGAAACCGTCGAGTGCGAAGTCGTCGACGACGGTGAGTTCTTCTTCCTCGACGACGAGGACGCCGCCGTCGTAGGTCAGGGCGAGGCGCGGCTGCGCCGTCGCCACTTCGGAAGCGGCGGCGGAGGTCGTCGTCTCGGGGGTGTCGGCCGCAGTGGTGTCGGCCTCGGTCGTACCGCCGCATGCGGCGGCGAAGGTCGTAGCGACGACGGTGAGGGCGGCGCCGCCGTAGCGGGAGAGCGTTGTCATGGGGAAAGAAATAGCCACTATCGAAAATGAATGTCAAAGTCTGAAATGCGCATGCGTGCATGTCGCTCCGGGCGGCCGAGGTTGCAGTTGTTGTCGAGAAATCGCCGAAATGTCGACAACAACTGCGGTTTCGAGCTCGGACATACGCGAATACGGCCGTCTACGACACGCACTAGATGAGCTCAGAATCCGATGAGTTCGCCGTTAGCATCGACGGATGGATCCTGTCCGCAACCCGTACGCCCCGGGCGCGGGACAGCGCCCGCCCGAACTCGCCGGCCGCGAGAAACAACTCACCGCGTTCGAGGTGGTCCTCGAACGGATCGCCCGGGAACGACCCGAACGCAGCGTCGTCCTCACCGGTCTCCGCGGGGTCGGCAAGACCGTCCTTCTCAACCATCTGCGCTCCGCCGCCATCGCGAAGAGTTGGGGTACCGGCAAGATCGAGGCCCGCCCCGATCAGGGACTGCGACGTCCGCTGTCGTCGGCGCTGCACATGGCGGTCCGCGAGATCGCCGCCGCGCACCCGGATCCGGAATCGGTGGAGTACTTCCTCGGTGTGCTCAAGTCGTTCGCGTTGCGGGCCACCGCCGACAAGGGCATGCGCGAACGCTGGCAACCCGGGATCGATGCCCCGGCGGTGAAAGGGCGCGCGGATTCGGGCGACATCGAGATCGACCTCGTCGAACTGCTCGTCGACGCAGCCGGACTCGCGCGCGACGTGGGTGTGGGCATCGCGTTGTTCATCGACGAGATGCAGGATCTCGGACCCGACGACGTCTCGGCGATCTGCGGAGCCTGCCACGAGCTGAGCCAGGACGCCGCGCCGCTCATCGTCGTCGGAGCCGGTCTGCCGCACCTGCCCGCCGTGCTGTCGGCGTCGAAGTCCTACTCCGAGCGGCTGTTCACCTACCACCGCATCGACCGGCTCGACCGTGCGGCAGCGGATCTCGCGCTCATCGCGCCCGCGGCGCGAGAGGAGGTCGAGTTCACGCAGGACGCCCTCGACCTGCTGTACGAAACCGCCGACGGCTACCCGTATTTCGTGCAGGCATACGGCAAGGCCACCTGGGACGTCGCAGCGGACTCGCCGATCACCGCCGACGACGTGCGGGTCGCGGCACCGACTGCGGAAGAGGAACTCGCCGTCGGCTTCTTCGGCTCCCGCTACGAACGGGCGACCCCCGCCGAACGTGAATACATGCGGGCAATGGCGGACCTGTCGGGCGACGACGGGCCCGTCGCGACATCGAAGATCGCCGTCGAACTCGGACGGAAGCCGGCCTCCCTGTCACCCGCGCGCGACGGACTGATCAAGAAGGGCCTGATCTACTCCGCCGAGCGCGGGTTCATCGGGTTCACCGTTCCGCACTTCGGGCGCTACCTCCGCGCCCAGAACGACTGACCGACAGCCAGGGCGATCGAAAGCTCAGTCGACCCACTCGACGGTCTCGCCGAGCGACGCGCGATCGGTGCGACACGCATTGGCCGGGTGCGCCTCGTCGGCGTAACCGAACGAGATGGCGCAGACGATGTCGCGGTCGTCGCCGATGTTCAGTTCGCGTCGCAGCGCGGTGGCCGTCATCGCGACGGCGGCCTGCGGGACGGCAGCGATGCCGAGCGATTCGGCGGCGAGCAGCAGGGTCGAGACGTAACCGCCGCAGTCGACCGCGCCGTACACGCCGAGGGCCTTGTCGGTGGTGATGATCGCGACGTGCGGTGCGCCGAAGAAGCGGTAGTTCTCGAGCATCTGCTCGGTGCGGCGCTGGTAGTCGTCGCGCGCGATGCCCAATGCGTTGTACAGGGCGTAGCCGGCGCCGCGGCGACGCTCGGCGTAGGCGCCGCGGTATTCGGCCGGTCCCGGGATGTCGGGATCCATGTTCCCCGAGGTGGCCTGCGCGTAGACGGCGTCGCGCAGGCGGTCGGTGGCGTCGCCGCTGACAATGTGCACCTGCCAGGGCTGCGAGTTGCACCAGGACGCGGTGCGCTGACCCATCTGCAGCATGCGTTCGATGTCCTCGCGCGGGACCTGCTTCGTCAGGAACGCGCGGCAGCTGAAACGGGTGTCGAGCAGGGACGACAGCGTGTCGGCGGCAGAAGTCATGCCACCACGATGGCACAACACTTCACCGAGCGTTCGTTCAGCCGGCCGCGAGCACACGACAGGTGAATATTCCACTTTCTACGATTCTCCCGAGAAAGCTGTAGAGAAGGTCAGACGATGTCCTTCTCGTCGCCGGGAGTGACGCGGCGCAGTCCCCGATAAGCGTCGGTGGGGGTGCTCTTCCCGGTCACCACGGCCGCGACCTCGGCGGCGATCGGCATCTCCACCCCGTACTCGCGAGCGAGTTCCATGACCGTCGGCGCGGTCTTCACCCCTTCGGCGACCTGCCCCAGCGCCTCGACGGCCTCGTCGATGCTGAGCCCGCGCGCCAGCGCTTCACCGATCCGGCGATTCCGCGACGACGGGCTCGTGCACGTCGCAATGAGATCGCCCATCCCCGTGAGCCCCGCGAAGGTGCGCGGATCCGCGCCCATGGCCTCGCCGAGGCGCGTCATCTCCGCCAGCCCGCGGGAGAGGACCATCGCGCGGGTGTTGTCGCCGACGCTGAGCCCTTCGGCCATGCCGGCCGCGATCGCCACGATGTTCTTGAGGATCCCGCCCAGTTCGCAGCCGAGCACGTCGGTGTTGCGATAGACGCGGAACAGCGACGTGGCGAACAGCGGTTGCAGCGCTGCACTCACCGCCTCGTCCTGCATCGCGACCACCGACGCGGCGGCCATGCCGTCGGCGATCTCCCCGGCGATGTTCGGACCCGCGAGCAACCCGACGGGGTGCCCCGGAAGGCATTCGGCGATCACCTCGGTGGGCCGGAGGCGGGTGCCCGGTTCGAGACCCTTCACGAGCGAGACGACCGGAACCCACGCGCGGATCTCGTCGACGACCTGCTCGAGTGTCTTGCGCACCGCGTGCGACGGCACACCCACGACCAGGACGTCGGCCTCGCGCGCGGCCTCTTCGAGATCGGAGGTCGCGCGCAGGCCCTGCGGCAGTGGCCGTTCACCGAGATATCGACGGTTGCGGTGCTCGGTGTCGATCTCACGCGCGATGTCGTCGTTGCGGGCCCACAACGTCGTCGGGGTGTTGCGTGCGGCCAACGACGCGATCGTGGTTCCCCACGATCCCGATCCGAGAACGACGACGCGAACCGCACGAGCCATCGGTGACCTTTCGTCCGTACGGGCAGGTATCGACAGAGTGTCAGTTTTCCGGTCCCGGCGGGCCCGGTTTGTGGTCCCGGGATCCTCGCGGGGCGGATGTGCTGTGGAGGCGCACGACGACAGGATCGAGACGGCGCATCGTGGCACGATCGGACCCGTGCCCGGTAAACCCGTCACCGATCAGCGCCTGCGCGACCTCGCGTTGCTGCGACGCGTCCGCGACCGGATCGACCGCGAGTACGCTCAACCTCTCGACGTCGAGGCCCTCGCCCGCGGCGTGAACATGTCCGCCGGCCATCTCAGCCGCCGGTTCAGGCTCGCGTACGGCGAGTCGCCCTATTCGTATCTCATGACCCGGCGCATCGAGCGGGCGATGACGCTGCTGCGACGCGGCGACCTCACCGTCACCGAGGTGTGCTTCGAGGTGGGCTGTTCGTCGCTCGGCACCTTCAGTACCCGTTTCACGGAACTCGTCGGCGTGCCCCCGAGCGTGTACCGCAAGCAGGCGGCCGAGGAGACGAACGGCATCCCGTCGTGCGTGGCGAAGAATGTCACCAGACCGATCAGGAATCGAGAAGCGCGGACGGGTCCGCCGGTCATACCGTGATCGGCATGGACATCACCATTCACCAGACATTCCTTCCGCACACCGATCCCGAGGCGTCCCTCGCGTTCTACCGCGACACGCTCGGCTTCGAAGTCCTCAACGACGTCGGCTACGCCGGGAAGCGCTGGATCACCCTCGGCCGCAGCGACACTCCCGGTACGTCCCTGGTGCTGTACCCGCCGGACGCCGACCCCGGCATCACCGAGGAGGAGAACGCCACCATCGCCGAGATGATGGCCAAGGGCACCTTCGCGTCGATCATCCTGGCGACGAAGGATCTCGACGGGGCGTTCGAGCAACTGCAGGCCGGCGACACCGAGATCGTCCAGGAACCCACCGACCAGCCGTACGGCGTCCGCGACTGCGCTCTCCGCGACCCCGCGGGAAACATGGTCCGCATCCAGCAATTGCGCTGACCGATCCCACGATCGGCCTTACTCTCCGATCGTCGCACCCGTTCCGTCCGCATCCATACGACCACTGGAGTCTTCGAACATGACCTCGACGAAGGACACACCGGCACACGCAGCGCACGTCGCCGACACCCACGACGCGATCCGGGTCCACGGAGCGCGCGTGAACAATCTCCGCGACATCAGCGTGGAGATCCCGAAGCGGCGATTGACGGTGTTCACCGGTGTGTCCGGCTCGGGCAAGAGTTCTCTGGTGTTCAGCACGATCGCCGCCGAGTCGCAGCGTCTGATCAACGAGACGTACAGCGCGTTCGTGCAGGGATTCATGCCGACCCTGGCCCGTCCGGACGTCGACGTGCTCGACGGCATCACCGCGGCGATCATCGTCGGCCAGGAACGGATGGGGTCGAATCCGCGCTCGACGGTGGGCACGGCCACCGACGCCAATGCGATGCTCCGCATCCTGTTCAGCCGGGTTGCGGAGCCGCACATCGGTCCGCCCAACGCCTATTCGTTCAACGTGCCGTCGGTGCGGGCGAGCGGTGCGGTGACGGTGGAGAGGGGTGCGGGGAAGACCCAGGCCGAGAAGGTGACCTTCAACCGGCTCGGGGGCATGTGCCCGCGATGCGAGGGCAAGGGTTCGGTCTCCGACTTCGACCTCACCGTGCTCTACGACGACAGTCTCTCCCTCAACGAGGGCGCCCTGAAGATCCCCGGTTACAGCATGGACGGCTGGTACGGCCGGATCTACCGGGGGTGCGGCTTCTTCGATCCCGACAAGCCGATCGCCAAGTTCACCAAGCGGCAACTCCACGACCTGCTCTACAAGGAACCCACCAAGGTCAAGGTCGAAGGCGTCAACGTCACCTTCGAAGGTCTGATCCCGAAGATCCAGAAGTCGTTCCTGTCCAAGGATCTCGACGCGATGCAACCGCACATCCGTGCGTTCGTCGAGAAGGCCGTCGTCTTCTCCACATGCCCGGACTGCGAGGGGACGCGTCTCGCCCCCGAAGCACGGTCGTCGAAGATCGACGGCAGGAGCATCGCGGACGTGTGCGCGATGCAGATCAGTGATCTCGCCGAATGGGTTCGAGGACTGGATCTTCCGCAGGTCGCTCCGCTACTGAAGAACCTTCGTCATCTGCTCGACTCCTTCGCGGACATCGGGCTGGGGTATCTGTCGCTCGATCGCCCCACCGGCACCCTGTCCGGTGGAGAATCGCAGCGCATCAAGATGATCCGCCATCTCGGATCGTCGCTGACCGACATCACCTACGTGTTCGACGAACCGACGATCGGCATGCACCCGCACGACATCGCGCGGATGAACAACCTGCTGCTGCAACTGCGCGACAAGGGCAACACCGTGCTCGTCGTCGAACACAAGCCCGAGGCCATCACGATCGCCGACCACATCGTCGATCTCGGTCCCCGCGCCGGCACCGAGGGCGGACAGGTGGTCTTCGAGGGCACGGTCGACGAACTGCGGCGCGCCGACACCCTCACCGGTCGCCACCTCGACGACCGGGCGTCGCTGAAACCGACGGTGCGCACCCCGAAGGGCGCCCTCGAGGTCCGTGGCGCCGACACGCACAACCTGCAGAACGTCGACGTCGACATCCCGCTCGGCGTGCTCGTCGTGGTGACGGGCGTGGCCGGGTCGGGCAAGAGCTCGCTGATCCACGGCTCGGTGGCCGACCGCGACGGCGTGGTCACGATCGACCAGAGCCCCATCAAGGGCTCGCGTCGCAGCAACCCCGCGACCTACACGGGGCTGCTCGAACCGATCCGCAAGGCGTTCGCGAAGGCCAACGGCGTCAAGCCGGCCCTGTTCAGTTCCAACTCCGAGGGCGCCTGCCCGACCTGCAACGGCGCCGGTGTCGTCTACACCGACCTCGGAGTGATGGCCACCGTCGAATCGGTCTGCGAGGACTGCGAGGGCAAGCGCTTCCAGGCCGCGGTGCTCGAGTACACCCTGGCGGGGAAGAACATCGCCGAGGTGCTCGGCATGTCCGTCGCGCAGGCCCAGGAGTACTTCGCCGACGGCGAGGCGCGCACCCCGGCGGCGTCGAAGATCCTGCAGCGACTGTCCGACGTCGGTCTCGGCTATCTGCGGCTCGGCCAGCCCCTGACCACCCTGTCGGGTGGTGAGCGGCAGCGGCTCAAGCTCGCCACCGCGATGGCAGAGAAGGGCGAAACCTACATCCTCGACGAACCCACGACGGGCCTGCACCTCGCCGACGTCGAACAGTTGCTCGGCCTGCTCGACCGGCTCGTCGAGTCCGGCAAGTCGGTGATCGTCATCGAACACCACCAGGCCGTGATGGCCCACGCCGACTGGATCATCGACCTCGGCCCCGGCGCCGGCCACGACGGTGGGCGCATCGTCTTCGAAGGCACCCCCGGCGAGCTGGTGGAGCAGCGGTCGACGCTCACCGGCGAGCACCTCGCCGAGTACGTCGGGGTCGGTGTCAGCGGCTGAAGTCCGGACGCTCCATCAGCCACGACACGGCCACACCGGCGACGAGCCCCCAGAACGCCGCGCCGATGTTCCACACGGTGATGTTCGAGGCGGTGACCACGAACGCGACGAGCGCACCCATCGTGTGCTTGTACGCGAACCCGGCCACGAAGGCGCCCTGCAACGCCTTGAGCATCGCCAGGCCGCCGAGGGTCGCGACGAACGAGGCGGGCGCGGCGATCATCCACCGGACGAACAGCGGTGCGAACAGTCCGAAGACGATCGCCAGCGTCCCGCACGTGATCGCCGCGGTGTACTGACGGGCACGTTCCCCCGACGACACCAGCAACGCGTTGGTCGGCCCGGTCAGGCAGGTCGACACGGCACCGACGCACGCGGCGGGGAAGGACCACAGTCCGCATGCGATCGCCGAGACGTTGACGGGCGGGTTGTGGCCCGCCGAACGCAGTACCGCGATGCCCTGCCCGTTCTGCACGACCAGCACGGTGATCGCGAGCGGCACGACGAGTTCGAGGATCGCCGACCACGTGAACTGCGGGGCGGTGAACACCGGTGCGGCGAAGACCGCGCTGTCGGTCCCGGACGGTGAGAACCGGCCCGACAGTGCGACCGCACCCACCCCGGCGAGCAGGGCGCCGAGGATCGGTGGCATCCACTTACCGAGAACCGCAACCGAACTGAGCAGAAGGAAGACGATCACCATCGGGGCGGCGATCGCGACGTCGGATCCGAGTGCTGCCACCAGGTCGATGCCGAACTTCAGGAACACTCCCGCGACCATCGCCATGACGATGGGCATGGGCAGCGCCTCCATCACCCGGCGCACCAGTCCGGAGGCTCCCAGCATCGTCACGAGGGCCGCGGTCACGAAGAACGCGCCGACCACTTCCGCCCAGCTCAGCTGGGTGAGCGACCCGCCGACGAGCACGGTGCCGGGGATGGTCCAGAAGAATCCGAGCGGTTGCCGGTAGGCGACGCTCATCACGATGGTGAGCAGCCCGTTGAGGACGAACACCCCGAAGATCCACGACGCCAGCTGCGGTGCGCTCAACCCGCCCGCGGCGCCGGCGGCGAGGATCACCGCGACCGGTCCGGTGCACGAGAAGATGAGCCCGATCAGACCGTTCGCGGCGTATCGCGGGCCGAGATCCCGGAGTATTCCGCGCGGCCGGACGACGGGACGCACGGGGCGTTCGAACAGATCGGTCTCGGCGGTGGGGCGATCGTCCACGGCGGTCAATGGTCAACCTCGATCCTGTTGTCGGAACTTCGCGGCGAGCTCGCTGCGCGAGCGGATGCCGAACTTCGAGTACACGCGGGTCAGGTGGTACTGCACGGTCTTCACGGACAGGAACAGCTCACCGGCCACCTCCTTGTTCGTGCGACCCGACGCCACGAGTGTGGCCACGGCGCGTTCCTGCGGCGTGAGAGTCGTGAAATCCGAACGCGGGGCGTCGGTTTCACTGTCACCAGTGCGAAGACCACCGGCCTTGAGTTCCCGGTCGCAGCGTTCGACGTACGAGACGGCGCCGAGTGAGGAGTACAGCTCGCGGGCGGTGCGGATCACCGTGTCGGCGTCGCGGCGACGCCCCGCCCGGCGCATGGTCTGACCGTACGCGAAGTTGATGCGCGCACGGTCGTAGGGCAGCGGCAGCGTATCGATCTCGTCGAGTGCCTTCTCGAAGGCATCGCGGGCGGCGTCGATGTCGCCGCGGGCACCGAGGATCCGGCCGCGCACGTACCCGAGACGGGCCTTGGCGGAGCGGTGACCGCGTTCGGCGGCGAGTTCCTCGTGCGGCCGCAGGAATTCGTCCGCCTCGTCGACACGTCCGGTGATGACGAGAGCGTTGCCGTAGAGATCCGGCCACGGCCACTGGCCGGGCTCGTCGACCGCACCCCGCTCGCGCAGGGTGACGATCGGTTGCAGATAGCGCAACACGCTCGTGTAGTCGGAAACCACTTCGGCGCACTGCGCCAGGCACAGGCAGGCCGGTACGAGCATGAGCGGGTAGTCGTTGTTCCCGGCGCGGGCACGGTGGGCGTGTTCCCGTGCAGCGGGCCAGTTCCCGCGCAACGCGTGGACCTGGGCGCCGGTCCAGTGGACGAGTGGTCGGAGCAGGTCGAGTTGGGTCGCGTCGAGCTGCGCCGCCGCGCGATCCACGGTGCGGAGCGCGTCCGACCACGCGCCGAGGGCGAACTGGGTTCGCGCGAGCCAGGCCTGCGCCCACAGGGAGATACGCAAGGACCCGCCGCGGAAGGTGGTCGGTTCGGCGGCCTCGAGTTCCGTCCGGGCGAGATCGGGCCGGTTGAGCACCAGGGCGAGCCAGCCCTCGGCCATACGGATGCGCTGACTCTGTGCTCCGAGCCGGATGCCTTCGGACAGAGCCGAATACGACTCGACCGCCTCGTCGACACGACCGGTCATCGCCAGTCCGAGTCCGCGGATGGCACGCGACTCGACGACAGGTGGAGCCGTCTCGGGAAGAGTGTCGGCCGCGCGATCGGCCCACAGGACGAGATCGTCGCCGCGCAGTCGTGCCAGCGAGTGCAGCACCATGCGCTGGGAGATCGTCGCGGCGAGTTCGGGTTCGGACTCCGGATCGTCGAGCATCGACCACGCCTCGGTGAGCAGGTGGTGCGCTTCCGCGGCCCGTCCCCTCTGGATGGCGAGATAGCCGAGCACGGCGTTGCGCATCGGCCCGCTCGGCACGCTCTCGATCTCGGGGACGAACGTCTGGGCCTGGGGCAGATCTGCCGCGCCGGTCAGCGCATCGACACCACGGATCATTCTGCGGGTCCGTAGTTCTCGGTCGAGGGTGATGCGACTCGCGGTGATGAGTGCTTCGGCGGCCTGGGACCAGGCGCCGTCGGCGGCGCACCGCCGGGCGTAGGCGTCGAGGTCGGCGGCAAGCTCTTCGTTGCCGGTCGGTGTCGCGGACACCAGGTGGAACAACCGGGCGCCTTCGTCGTCGACGAGCAAGGCGGCCCGCGCGTGCAGACTGTGCCAGCGCGCGGGACCGATCTCGTCGGCGACGGCGGCGCGGGTCATGGGATCGGGGAACGACAACGACACCACGCCCCGTTGCTCACGCATGGTGAGCAGGCCGAGCCGGTGGGCCTCGTCGAGCGGCCCGGTCGTGTCGCCGACCTCGGCGAGTTCGGCGACGAGCGCGAGGGATTCGGTGGCTCCCCGTGTCGCGGCGGTGTCCAGGACGGCAACCGATTCGACGAGGGCGCGCGTGTCCGGTGAGCACCGGGCGAGGATGCGCCCCACCTTTCCCGCATGTTGTCTCGGAGCCGGGAAACGTGCCTGCCAGCGGTGCCATTCGTCGCGCGGGATCTCGTCGAGGAGCTGCAGGATCGAACGGGGATTCCCGAGGGTGTGTTCCTGCAGGCGCCGTGCCGTCCACGCGGACAGATCGACACCGATGCGATGCAGCGCGAGCTGTGCGACGTCGGGTGGCGCCAGCGCGCCGACGTGGAGGATGTCCACGCGGTGGCTGTTCGAGAGGAGGTCGGCGGTCGCCGGAGCGACATCGTCGGGAAGCACGTCGGGCACGATCCAGATCATGAGGAGGGGACGTCCGTGTGCTCGCCGGAGCGACGACGACAGCGACTGCAACGACTCGACATCCGCGTAGTGCGCGTCGTCGACGACGATCACCGTCACGTCGTCGATCCGGTCGAGGAGCGTGCGTGCCGCCTCCACCGGATCACCGGCCGTGACGGTGTCGCCGAGCAGCTGTTCGAGAACGGACCAGGGATGGCCGGCCTCCCAGCGTGCCCCGGTGGCGTCGTGCACGGCGATGTCGTCGTGTCGAGCGACGAAATACGAGACGAGGGAAGATTTTCCGACGCCGGATGCCCCCTCGACGAGGACCAGCGAGGGGACACCCGCGCGGGCTTCGTCGAGGAGGCGTTCGAGTTGCATCAACTCGGAGTTCCGGCCGATCAGCACAGTGTTGTCCGTCACACATCCACGGTAGTCGGCGCGGGCCGGTCGGAACTGCGGACCGGCGAGACGGTGACGGCCGGACGGGGCACGAACCAGGTGACCAGACCGCCGGCGAGCGCGATCCCCGCGAAGATGTAGAAGTTCACGTTGTTCGCGAAGCCCGCACCGATCAGCAGGCCGCCGATGACCGGGCCGACGATGCCGCCGAGACGACCGAAGCCGGCACACCATGCCACACCTGCCGCGCGGGCGGGGGTGTCGTAGTAGTTGGACACGAACCCGTAGATGAGCACCTGGGTGCCGATCGTGCCCGTACCGGCGATCGCAACAGCGGTGAGCAGTACCGGCAGCGGGAAGCCGAGGGTCAGGAGCACCAGGGCCACGGCCGCGAGGAAGAAGGTGGTGACGATGACGGACTGCGGTCCGCGGCCGTCGGCGACCTTCGAGGCGAGCAGGCCGCCGATGATGGCGCCGCCGTTGAGGACGAGCAGGAAGGCGAGCGAGCCGTTGGCGTTGTAGCCGGCGTCGGCCATGATCTTCGGCAGCCACGTGTTGAGGCCATAGGTGAGCAGCAGACCGGCGAAGCTCATCATGCCGAGCAGTCCCGTACCGAGGGCGTACTTCCGCGTCGCGAGTGCCGCGAAACCGATCTTCTCGGTGGAGGCGACAGGTGCCGCGGACGGCAGCGGGAAACCGAACTTCGCGCACACCTGCTGCGCCTCCTCGGATCGTCCCCGCGACTGCAGCCAGGCCGGCGACTCGGGAAGCTTCATCAGTGCCAGCGGGAGCAGGACGATCAGCGGCAAGGCGCCGATGAGGAACAGCCCGCGCCAGCCGATGGCGTCGCGCAGCAGGATCGCGAGCAGCGAGGCCATCACACCACCGGCGGGGACACCGCTGTAGACGATGGCGTTGAACAGGTTGCGCTTGCCGGGCGGAGCGAACTCGGCGACGACGGCTCCGGCGGTGGCGACGAGACCACCGACGCCGATGCCGGTGAAGAAGCGGAGCGCACCGAACATCGTGATGCTCGTGGAGAAGGCCGCCGCACCCATGCCGACGGAGAACCAGACGATGTTGATCAACATCATCTTCCGGCGGCCGACGCGGTCGCCGAACGCGCCGGTCAGCAGTGCGCCGACCATGACGCCGATCAGGGCGTAGGAGCCGAGGGCGCCACCCTGCTGGGCGGAGATCTCCCCGAGCTGGGTCGGGTCGGCCATCAGGGTCGGGAGGACGGTGCCGTACACGACGAGGTCGTAGCCGTCGAAGATGATCGCGAGGGTGGCGAGCGCGACGATCCAGACGACGCTGCGCCGATGTTGTGGACTGGCCCAGGTCTGCGTGGCGTGGGTCATGCGTTGCTCCGGTCTGTGAGTGGAGTCACAAGCGAATTCGGGGAGAAAAGTGGCCTCACCGGAGGGACGGGCGCCTCCGGTGAGGCCGAGCGAGGGGCGGTCAGCCCAGATCGCCGCCGGCGACGGGAAGAACCGTGCCGGTGATGTAGGAGGCCTCCTCGGAGGCCAGGAAACAGATCGCGGCGGCCTGCTCGTCGAGCGTGCCGTACCGCTTGAGCAGCGAGGAGTCGACGGTCTGGTCCACGATCTGCTGGTACCAGGCCTTCTCCTGCTCGGACTGCGGCGACGGACCGCGCGCGATCCGCCGCTCCGGAGCGACGGTGCCGCCCGGTGCGGTCGCCACCACGCGGATCCCGTAGGGGGCGAGTTCGAGGGCCAGCGACGCGGTGATCGCGTTGACCCCACCCTTCGCCGCCGAATACGGCACGCGGTTGACGCCGCGGGTTGCGACCGACGAGACGTTCACGATCGTGCCGGCGCGGCGCTCGATCAGATGGGGAGCGGCGGCGCGGCACGTCCACAGGGTGGGGAACAGCGACCGCCGGATCTCCTTCTCGATCTCCTCCGGTGCGTAGTGCTCGTACGGCTTGGCCCAGATCGTGCCGCCGACGACGTTGATCAGCACGTCGATGCGGCCGGTGGTGCGCACGGCGTGGGAGATCGCCTCCTCCGCGCCCTCGAAGGTCTCGAGATCCGCCGTCACCGAATGCGCCTTGCCGCCGGCCTCGCGCAGCTGCTCGGCCACCTCGTGGACGAGATCCGCGCGGTCGACGAGCACGACCTCACCGCCCTCGGCGGCGATGCGCGTCGCTACCGTGAGGCCGATGCCCTGCGCGGCGCCGGTGATCGTCAGGCACCGGCCGTCGAACCGGCCCGGGAAGATCTTCGTCTCGGTCATGAAGAGGCACCTGCCGGGGCGTTGGTGGCGATGGCACGGCACATCGTCTCCTTGGCGTGCTGGGAGTGGACGACGATCAGGTCGCGCGCGGCGGCCTTGTCACCCTTCTCGAACGCCTCGACCAGCTGCAGGTGCTCGTCGACGATGTGCTCCTCGATCCACTGCGCGTCGCGCAGGACCTGCTTCATCAACCGGGTGACCTCGAGCTTGTTGTACGCCTCGAGCAACACCGGGTTGGTGCAGCAACGGAAGAGGAACTCGTGGAAGGCCGCGTTGGTGTCGGTGAACGCCGCGGCGTCGGTGAAGTGGTCGCCTTCGACCGACGCGCCCGACGCCTCGGCGAGGATGCGGAACTCGACGAGCTGCTCCGGCGTGAGCCGGCCGATCGTGAGTTCGACGACGCCGAGTTCGAGGGCCATGCGGGCATCGAACTGCTCGTCCGATTCGGCGACGGGCGGATGCTCCTCGCCGATCTCGTAGTTGCCGGGCTCGGGGTTCTCGAGCACCACCGGACGACCGGTCTCGGCGGCAGCCTTCTCCGCCGCGGCCTTCTCGGCGTCGGTGGCAGCAGGTGCGGTTGCCCCACCCGGGGTGGCCGAGGTGTTGAACTTCTCGAAGTAGAAGTTCGTCGGCTCGATGCCGTTCTCGGACAGGTGGTTACGCACTGCCTCCACCATGGGCGGCGGACCGCACAGGTAGATGTCCACATCACCGTCGTTGAGATGCGACGGCTCGAACAGACCCGTCACGTAGCCCTTGTTCGGAGCGGACGACGCCTCGTCGGCGACGCAGTAGTCGAACGTGAAGTTCGGCAGCCGCTTCGTGTACTCCTCGAGCGCGTCGAGCTCGACGAGATCGTGGTCGAAGGTGACACCGTAGATCAGGTGCACCGGCTGGTCCGAGCCGTCGGCCTCGATCTTCGACAGGATCGACAGCAGCGGCGCCAGGCCGGTACCGCCGGCGAGCAGCAGCGACGGGCGCTTGCGCTCGCGCAGGAAGAAGCTGCCGAACGGGCCGGTGAACTCGAGGGTGTCGCCGACCTGCGCGCGGTCGCGCAGGTACTCCGACATCAGACCGCCCTCGGTGATCTTCACCAGGAACGCGAGCGAATTCTCGTGCGGGCCGGTGCTGAACGAGTACGAACGGGTCGCGGCCTTGCCGGTGCCGTCGTCGCTGCCGGGCACACCGATGTTGACGTACTGACCGGGCAGGAACACCAGATCGTCACGGTTGTCGATCTCGACGGTGAACCCGACCACGCTCTCGGAGTAGCGGCGCAGATCCGTGATGGTCGCGCTGTACGAGGCGGCCGCGGTCTTCGCGACATCGGAGGTGCTCGCGATCTGCACCACCAGATCGGATTCCGGCATCATCTGGCACGGCAGGCAGTAGCCCTGCTCGGCCTCTTCGTCGGTGAGGGCGTCCTCGATGTAGTCGCCGCCGTCGTAGCTGCCCGATTCGCAGAAGGCCTTGCAGGTTCCGCACGCGCCATCACGGCAGTCGAGCGGAATGTTGATGCGTGCCTTGTACGAGGCGTCGGCGACGGTCTCGTTCGGGTTGACCTTGATGAAGCGGGTGACCCCGTCCTCGAAGCTCAATGCCACCTGGTAAGCCATGGCACGTGCCTCCTTTCGTGATCGGGGTGGAACTAGACGACGTAGACGTCGACGATGTGGTGGATGTAGTCGTTCTTCAGGACGATCTTCTTCTTCTTGATCACCGGCTGTGCGCCCGAGACGTCGAGGGTGAGGAAGGTGGTTCCGAAGTAGGTGTCGGTGGTGTTGTAGCGGAAGTACAACGAGAACCAGTTGTGCCGCAGATCGATCTCGGTGCCGCGACGCTCGAGGATCTCGACGTTGGTGATGTTGTGTCCCGTGCGGGGTTCGGGCAGCGAGGTCGCCGACGAACGGTCGGTGCGGATGCGGAACACCCGGTCCTCGAGGCCACCGCGGTTCGGGTAGTAGATCAGCGAGATCTCGGTCTGCGGGTTCTCGGTGAGAGCGCCGGCGTCGTCCCAGGCCGGCATCCAGTACTCGGCGTCGGGGTGGTAGCACTCGAGCCACTGCTCGAACTCGCGGTCGTCGAGCAGCCGGGCCTCACGGTAGAGGAACTGTTCGATGTCGGTCTGCGTGAATTCGTGTACGGCAGTCATGATTCCGGTTCCTCTCAGAGCGCGGACGGGTCGGCGGCGGAGCTCTCGGCGGCGATGGCCTCGCGCATCGTTTCGAGCCAGTAGCCGTGCTGGATCGGGTACAGGCCTTCGTCCTCGGTCTTCACACCGCTCGACAGCACCTTCGTCATGCCGAGATCCTGTGCGACCTCGTCGGGTCCGTTGAGGATGTGGGTTGCACCGCGGCTCATGTCGTTCCAGGGCGCAGCCGATGCGAGGTAGGTCTTCTGGCAGGAGCGGAACTCCTCGAGATCGTCCGGGGTGGCCATGCCGGTCGCGTTGAAGAAGTCCTCGTACTGACGGATCCGGTTGGCGCGGGACTCGGCGCTCTCACCCTTCGGTGCGATGCAGTAGATCGTCACCTCGGTCTTGTCCACGGAGATCGGGCGGAAGTGCCGGATCTGCGAGGAGAACTGGTCCATGATGTACACGTTCGGGTACAGGCACAGGTTGCGCGACGCCCCGACCATGAACTCGGCCTTCTTCTCGCCGAACTCCTTCGCCAGCTCGTCCTTGCGCGGGTACAGCGGACGGTCCTCGGGGTTGCCCCACCACATCCACAGCAGCAGGTGGCCGTGGTCGAACGAGTAGTAGCCGCCGCCCTGCTTGCCCCAGGTGCCGGCGTCCATCGCCTTGGTCTCGTTGCTGGACTCACCGGCGGTGCGACGCGCGGTGGTCGCCGCGTAGTTCCAGTGGGTGGCCGAGACGTGGTAGCCGTCGGCACCGTTCTCCGCCTGCAGCTTCCAGTTGCCGTCGTAGGTGTAGGTGGACGAACCGCGCAGCACCTCGAGGCCCTCGGGCGACTGGTCGACCAGCATGTCGATCATCTTCGTGGTGTCGCCGAGGTGATCCTCGAGCGACTTGACGTCGGGATTGAGGCTGCCGAACAGGAAACCGCGGTAGCTCTCGAAACGAGCGACCTTCCGCAGGTCGTGGCTGCCGTCGGTGTTGAACTGCTCGGGGTAGCCGGCGTCGCGGGGATCCTTGACCTTCAGCAGCTTTCCGTTGTTGCGGAACGTCCAGCCGTGGAAGGGGCACGTGAAGGTGGTGCGGTTGTCGGTCTTGCGACGGCACAGCATCGCGCCGCGGTGGCTGCACGCGTTGATCAGGCAGTGCAGCTCGCCTTCCTTGTCGCGGCTGATGACGACGGGCTGGCGGCCGATGTACGTGGTGAAGTAGTCACCGACGTTCGGGACCTGGCTCTCGTGGGCGAGGTACACCCAGTTGCCCTCGAAGATGTGCTTCATCTCGAGTTCGAAGATCTCCTCGTCGGTGAAGACGTCACGGCGGATCTGGTACCGCCCGGTGCTCGGGTCTTCGACGAGTGCGCCGTCGAGGCGAGTGCGCACGTGCTCCACGATGTCGGTCATGGGATCCTCCAGGTAGCGGGCTTCGTTCCCGGGACGGACGGGGCGGTGTCCGACGCGGCCGAGCCTGTACTGAAGATTCGTGATGACCGGGTTCTTCCGGTCCGGCTCGACGCGATGTGTCCGGCGATATCTCCACGATGACAGCCTGTGGCTACGGTCACACCAGGCAAATGCCTAGGGATACCTAGGACCCCTGGACGGAGGGCCGAAAGGCCCTCGACCGTGTTCGGATGCCGTGGTCGAGGAGCTATCGCCGCCGGAGGCACGGAGATGTCCTCGATCGATCGGTTCTCGACGATTCTCGTTGACACTACCAAATCGATGAATATGATTATGACTTAACTCATTGATTGGAGGGTTGCATGACCTACATCGTGACCGAACCCTGCGTGGACATCCTCGACAAGGCCTGCATCGAGGAGTGCCCGGTCGACTGCATCTACGAGGGCGGACGGATGATGTACATCAATGCGGAGGAATGTGTGGACTGCGGCGCGTGCGAGCCGGTGTGTCCGGTCGAGGCCATCTTCTTCGAGGAGGACGTGCCCGAAGAACATTCGGCTTACATTGCTGCCAACCACGAGTTCTTCGCCGAGATCGGGTCACCGGGCGGAGCGTCGAAGGTCGGACCCACCGATTTCGATCCTCCCCTGGTGAAATCGCGTCCCGTTCGAGCGTGATCGCACATTCCGGCCGAACGGGAGGGGGAGCCGCGGCCGCATTGGGTCTCGTCGTCGCACTCACCTTCGCGTTCACCGTGGTCGGTTCGAACATCCCGGGACCGCTCCTACCGCTCTACGAGGAACGGCTCGGGATGTCCCCGTTCGTGCTCGCGGCACTGTTCGCAACGTATTTCGCGGCATTGATCTCGATGTTCCTCGTGATGAACCGGACGAGGGTGGGCCGCCACGTGCATCTCGTTCTTCCGGGGGCCGTGCTCGTCGGGATACTCGGTGACGTCGCCTTGTGGCTCGGAAGCGACTTCTCTCCGCTTCTCTTTCTCGGCCGGGCGCTGACCGGAGTCTGTGTCGGTGCGGCCACGGGCTCCGCGGCGACCCTCGCCGTCACCGCTCGCGGGGAGGCCGGCCGGACGCTCGCGGCGACCGGCGCGATCGGTGGCTCCTTGATCGGTCTTCTCTCGGCAGCCGTCGTGGCCGAGACCTTCGCCGATCCGACCGTGCTGATCTACCGTCTCCATGCTGTGGCACTTCTGGTGTGCGAAGTTCTTCTCATCGTGGTGCTGTGGTGGAACCGCGCACGAATACGCGCTGCGACGGTCGTCGAGCCGACGGTGAGCAGCAGCAGTGGGCGCGGGCAACCCCGGGATATGGCCACGCCCGGCAGGCTCGCCGCCTACGGCCTCGGGGCAGCGGGTTGGACGGTCGGCGGAATCGCGGTGGGTGTGCTACCGACGACGCTCCGGAGCAGTCTGCAATCGGGCCTGCTCGTCGCCGGGGTCCTCGGTGGAATCGTGCTGCTGGTGGCGGCCTGGATCGCCCCGCATGTAGCGAGAGTCGTGCGTCGCACTCTGTCCGCCCCTCGTTCGCTCGTCCTGTTGGGCTCCGGTGGTGTCGTTCTCGTGGCGGGCGTTCTGTCCGGCCGGCTCGTCCTGGTTCTCGTCGGCTGTCTGTTGTGGGGAATCGGGCAGGGATTCGCCTACGCGAAGGGGCTGGAGCTCCTGACGAGAGGGTCGACACCGGTGCAGCAGGGGAGGGCCACGTCGTTGTATGCGTGCGTCTCCTACGGATTCGCGGCATCGATGATTCTTCTGGCCGGAGCACTGTCGTCCGGTCTGGGCTATGTGCGCGGAACCGCTGTCATGGTCCTTCTGTTCTCGGCCTTCTGTGGTGCGGTCCTTGCCTTCGGGCGCAGGTATTGGAAGTCGACCTCCGTTGCCGCGCTCCCGGACGTTCTGGCCGTCGAACGCTGATACGCGCCCGATTCACGGCTTCCTATGGACATTTCGGATTCATGACCATACTGTGATGCCAATCACGAATAATGATGCACATCATTCGTCCCGAAAGGGGAGTCATGAGTCGAGTCGACCGTGGATGTCGTGTTCGGATCCTCGCCGCCATCGGAGCCGCTGCGCTCGTCCTCACAGGGTGTGGTTCGGGCGGAGGGGGGTCGCTCGCGGACGGCGATCTGCCGGACCAGGTCAAGGTCGTGTCCGTCACCGACCAGACCGGAACTACCGCATACGTCGGTAGCAGCCAGCTCAAAGGCATCGAACTCGCCATCGACGAAATCAACTCGCAGGATTACCTCGGCGACACCGAATTCGTCCTGGAGAAGCGGGATTCCGCGAGCGACACCCAGACTGCCGTCAGCCAGGCGACCGAGGCACTGACGGACCGGAACGTCAGCGCCCTGCTCGGTCCGGTCCTCAGTGCTCACGCGGTCGCGATCGCACCCCTCGTCGAACGGGCCAAGCTGCCGACCGTCTTCACTCAATCCGGCAGTGAAGGAGTTGTCATCGGTGACTACACCTACCGAGCGACGGCACCGATGGAAACGTACTTCGTCAAGGCCCTCGAGCGATTGCGCGACCAGGGCGCCCGTACTGTCAGTGTGCTCTACAACGCCGGCAACGTCACCCTGGCCGGACTCGGGGAACACACCATCCCGGAGGGGCAGGACGAGTACGGATACAAGGTCCTCTCGAACACCGCCGTCCAGGCCAGCACCCAGGACTTCAGCACCACCGCAACGCGTATCGCCGGAGAGAATCCCGACGCGGTGATCGTGCTGCTGGTGGGTGCAGGCAACTCCACCGCAATGTCCCAGCTCCGACAGGCCGGCTATACCGGCCCGGTCGTCGGGAACCCTGCCGCAGGCGCCGGAAACCTTGCGCCCGCAGGCGCTGCCGGTGCCGGAATGTACTGGGCCACCGACTTCAGCTTCCATCAGACCGCGCCGTCATCGGAAGCCTTCGTCGAGGCCTATCGCGCGAAGTACAACGGCGAGAACCCGCTCAACTACGCCGCCGAGGGCTACGACGCGACCTGGATGTTGGCTCATGCGGTGAAGAACTCCGGCGGAGCCTCCCGCGAGGACATCCAGCGCGGACTCGAGCAGGTCGTCAGCGAGGGATTCGATGGTGCGCTCGGCCCGGTGACGTTCGAAGGTAACGACATGCGAGTCGAAGGCGTGCTGGTCGAGTGGACAGGCAGCGAGGAAGTTCTCGTCGAGGAATCCGATGTCGCCGAGTGACGATGTCGCAACCGTGCAGGCCGATTGCGTGCAGCCGATGCGCGCGCGTTCCGAGAAGAATCCAGCGTCAATGAGATCGAAGGAAGCGGCGCCATGTCTCAACTGGTGATCGATGCGCTCGTACTCGGGTCCATCTATCTGTTGTTCTGCCTGGGAATGAGCATCTCCTGGGGCACGATCGACATCCTGAACTTCGCCCACGGCGGGATCTTCATGTTCTCCGCGTTCGTGGCCTCGCAGATCGTTTCGCACGTCGAACTGGGACTGATCACGATCTGTGTCATCTCGGCGGTGGTCGGTGCGGTGGTGTCGGCGGCGATCGATGTGCTGGCCTTCCAGCCCATCCTCCGAAGAGCGAAGAACCAACGCACCGCCGAACTCCAGATTCTCATCGGCGGTATCGGCATCGGTACCATTCCGGTGGCAATCGTTCAGTTCTACACTCTCAGCGAACCCTTCGGCTTTCTGCGCAGCACCTACGAGACCACGGTGCACAGCTTCGGCGGGATGCGACTGTCCAGCACCGGGCTGGTCGTGCTCGGCTGCGCACTCGTATTGACAGTCTCGATCGCGTACTGGCTCAAGAACACCAGTCACGGACTCGCACTGCGGGCAATCGGTGTCGATTCTGAAACCGCCGAGCTCATGGGCGTCAAACGTCGGCAGTTGTCGTTGCTGACCATGGGGATCTCGGGTGGTCTTGCCGGACTCGCCGGCGCGCTGCTCACCTTCAACCTCGGAGCCATCACCGCTGAGAGCGGCGAAACGCTGCTGATCAAGGCATTCGCCATCATCATCCTCGGCGGAGTCGGCAGCACCGGCGGAGCTGCCCTCGGCGCCATGATCCTGGCCTTCTCCGAGGTCCTCGTCCTGCGGTACACCGGCGGCGGATGGGTCGACGCCGTCGGCTTCGGTCTGATCCTGGTCGTGCTGCTCCTGCGCCCGCAGGGAATCTTCGGAAAGAAGGAGGTGCGACGGGTATGAGCGACTTCTACTTCTCCAACATCGTGCTCATCCAGAGCACGTTCACGGTGCTGCTTCTCGCTCTGAGCATCCAGATCCAGTTCCGGATGGGAGTGTTCTCGTTCGCCGGCGCGGCGTTCTACGGGATGGGCTCGTACGGAGTCGCAATCCTCGTCCTGCACTATGACTTCGGGGCATTCTCTGCACTCGCGACGATCGTCGTGATCTGCGCCATGGTCGGGTATCTGCTCTCCCTGGTCGTACAGCGGCTCAACGGCCTCTATCTGGCGATGGCGACCGTCGCGTTCGTGATGATCGTGACGGTGGTTGCCCACAACGGCGGCACCCTCACCGGTGGCTCAGTCGGATTGTTCGGTGTACTCACTCCGGTGGAGATCTCCGTCCCGCACCTCCTCGCGGTGTGTGCGGTCGTGGTCGCGGCGATGATCGTCAGCGAGCGCGGCGCGATGGGACGTCGGATCGAAGCGGTCCGCGAAGACCCAGAACTGGCCTCCGCCATGGGTATCAACGTCGCCCGCTACCGCAAGATGTCGTTCGTCCTCAGCGGTGTCCTCGGGGCGCTGGGTGGGGGACTGAACATCCTCATGATGACCGCGATCGCTCCGGAAAACATCGGATTCCCGCTGATCGTGCTGGCCCTGACGATCATCATCGTCGGTGGATCCCGTTCGTGGATCGGCGTTCTCATCGGTGCCCTGATCTTCACCTGGCTGCCTGTCGTACTCGAGCAGGTCGGTACCTACCAGAGCATTGTCTACGGCGTGATCGTCGCCATCGCCGCGATCTTCATGCCCGGCGGCATCACCGGGATCGTCACGGATCTGTACCGTCGCCGGTCCGCTCGGTCGAACGCCGACGCCTTCGAATCGGAGCAACGACTCGAAGCCCGCGCGGCCGAGGAGGACGCCGCAGAGGCCGCGGAACTCCAGGCAGAGCTGGCGTCGTCCACCACCCCGTCAGGAGGGTCCCGATGACCACCGAACTCGTTCGACCACAACCGGACCACTCGGGTCCCGATGCGGGCGATGTACTGACGCTGGACGATCTTGCCGTCCACTTCGGAGGGATCAAGGCCGTCGACGGAATCACTCTGGGATTGGCGCGCGGCCGGATCTCGGGCATTCTCGGCCCGAACGGATCCGGTAAGAGCACTCTGCTCGGCGCGATCACCCGTCTGACCCCACTCACCCGAGGAACGCTTCGATTCGAAGGGCGGGACTACTCGCGGGTCCGACCGGAAGCTGTCGCACGACTCGGTATCGGTCGAACCTTCCAGACCGTCCGGCTGCTCGAGGACCTCACGGTTCGGGAGAACGTCCAGCTCGGACACGATCTGATCGCCGGGGCTCGGCCGTGGTGGCGTCGTCCCGGAAAAGCGGACCGCGAGACCGCCGACGCCGCGGTGGCGACGGCACTCGAACGGACCGGACTGGCCGGCAAGGAGGCCCTACGGCCGGGACAGCTGTCCTACGGTCTGCAACGACGTGTCGAGATCGCCCGAGCCATCGTGATGTCACCGAAGCTGCTGCTGCTCGACGAACCCACAGCGGGCATGAACCGTTTCGAACGGGAGGAGATCGGGGAGTTGATGGCCGATCTACGGGCGGAGGGACTCACCCAGCTCATCGTCGAACACGACGTGCAGATGATGGTCGACGTCTGCGACCACCTCTTCGCCATGAACTCCGGACGTCTGATCGCGTCGGGCACACCCTCGGATGTCGTGCGCGATCCGGCGGTGCGCGAGGCCTATCTCGGAAGGCAGGACAACGATGATCGAGATTCGTGATCTCCATGTCGACTACGGCAAGGTCAGTGCGGTCCGCGGTGTGTCGGTGACCGCACATCCCGGCCGGGTCACCCTGGTGCTCGGAGCGAACGGGGCCGGCAAGACCACCACTCTGCGCACGGTCGCCGGACTGAATGCCCCCACCTCCGGAGAAATCCTGGTCGATGGGAAGTCCGTCGTAGGGTGGCCGGCGCACCGGATCCTCGCCCGCGGTGTGTCGTTGGTGCCGGAGGGACGCCGAGTCTTCTCGTCGCTGACCGTGGGGGAGAACCTCAAGGTCGGTGGTCTGATCGCTTCGAAGAAGGACCGCGAGGAGTCGATGCGCCGGGCGTTCGAGATGTTTCCCATCCTCGAGGAACGACAGGATGGTCCCGCCGGTCTGCTCAGCGGCGGCGAACAGCAGATGCTCGCGTTCGGGCGCAGCCTCATGTCCCAACCCTCCTACATCCTGATGGACGAGCCGTCCATGGGATTGGCGCCTGCGGTGGTCGACCGCGTCATGGACAGCGTCCGCGCGATCGCGGACCGAGGTATCGGTGTGCTCATGGTCGAGCAGAACGCCGAGGCGGGCATGAAGATCGCGGACGATGTCGTCGTGGTCAACCGGGGCGAGTCGGTCTATTCGGGGCCCGTGGAGGAAGCACGGAAACATTCCTCGGTCGTGTCGGCCTTCCTCGGGGAGGCGGCGCTGACCGGTTCGGACAGCGGAGTCGAGAGCTGAGGATCATGAAGAAACATCTGCCGGTCGCGGTTGCCGCGCTCGCCGGCCTCGTCCTCACCACGGCGTGTGGTTCCGGTGGCGGTCCGGTCGCCGACGGTGAGATGCCCGTCGAGATCGAGATCGTGTCCGTCACGGACAAGACGGGGTTGACGGCGTTCGGGGGACAACCACAGTTCCGCGGAATCGAGTTGGCCGTCGAGCAGATCAACGAGCAGGACTATCTCGACGGCTCACGGATCTCGTTGCGCAGCCGTGATGCCGCGAGTGACACCCAGACCGCGGTGAGCCAGGCCGTGGAGGCCACCGCCGACCGTTCCGTCAGCGCCATGATCGGGGGTATCTCCAGCGCACAGGCCACGGCGATCTCGCCCCTCGCGGAGCGCTCGGGACTTCCGACGATCTACACACAGTCGGCGAGCGACGGGGTGCTGATCGGTGACTACACCTTCCGCGCCACGCCGCCGCAGACGACGCATGTAGCGACCTCGATGGCGCACCTGCAGCAGCTCGGTGTCCGACGGCTGAGTGTGTTGTACAACGCCGGTAATCCGGCCTTGACGGAGATGGCCGAGAAGAACCTCGTCGAAGGCCAGGACGAGTACGGTTTCGAGATCGTCTCGGCCACCGCGGTGCAGAACTCCACCCAGGACTTCGCCACGTCCGCGTCGAAGATCGCTGCGGAGAAACCGGATGCGGTTGCGATGCTGATCGTGGGTGCGCAGAACGCCACCGCGATGCGCCAGCTGCGGCAGGCCGGATACGACGGCCCCGTTCTCGGACAGACCGGGGCGGGCACCGGCAATCTCGTTCCGGCCGGGGCAGACGGGGCCGGCATGTTCTGGACCACGAACTTCACAGTGGACCAACCGTTCCCGTCCTCCCAGTCATTCGTTACCGCCTACCGCGCGAAGTACGGCGAGGATCCCGTGAACTATGCAGCCGAGGGTTACGACGCGGCATGGATGCTCGCGCACGCCGTCAAGGCGGCGGGCGGTGCATCACGGGAGGACATCCAGCGTGGTCTCGAAATGGTCCTCGAGAACGGCTTCGAGGGTGCTCAGGGATCGATCGGTTTCGAAGGTCACGACATGCGCACCGCGGGTGTGCTGGTCGAGTGGGACGGCACACGTGAGGTGGTGCTGATGGAGGCTGCCAAGACCTGAGCGGGTGCATCGGAAAGGTCCCCCGAGGAGATTCCCGGGGGACCTTTCGTTGTGTCGGTGGGACGTCGGTCAGCGTCCTTGCCAGACCGGTTCGCGCTTCTCCTTGAAGGCGCGTGCACCTTCCTGGGCATCCTGGGAGGAACGTACCGGTTCGTAGATCTCGCGCATCCTGTCGAACTCCTCGGCGTTCGACCAGTCCCGCGCCTGAGCGATGATCTCCTTGGTCGCACGTAGTGCGAGTGGGCCGTTCTTCGCGATGGTCCGCGCCAGCCGCAGAGCTTCCTCCAATGCCGTGCCCTCGGGTACGAGGCGGTTGAGCAACTTCGCTTCATAGGCGGTGGCGGCGGAGACGAACTCGCCCGTGAGACACCATTCGACGGCGAGTTGGTGGGGGACACGACGCGGCAGGCGCAACAGACCACCGCCACCGGCGAGCAGGCCACGCTTCACCTCCGGTAGCCCGAAGATTGCGGTTTCGGAAGCCACGATGAGATCGCACGCCAGCACGATCTCGAAGCCGCCGGCGACGGCATGTCCTTCCACCGCCGCGATCAGCGGCTTGGCGGGAGACTTCTCGGTGATGCCGGCGAATCCTCTGCCCTCGACCGAGGGACGTTCTCCCGCGAGGAAGGCCTTCAGGTCCATTCCCGTGCAGAAGGTCCTGCCGGCTCCGGTGATGACTCCGGCGACGAGATCGTCACGGTGGTCGAGTTCGTCGAGCGCGGTTGCGATGGCTACGGCAGTGTCGGTGTCGATCGCGTTGCGGACTTCGGGGCGATTGATCGTGATGATCTGGATGCCGTCGGACTGTTCGACATGGACCGGTGTGTTCATGGTCGTTCCTATCGTGGTTGCATGCGGATGGCACCGTCGATGCGGATCGTCTCGCCGTTGATCATGGCGTTGTCGACGATCGACAGTGCGAGCTTGGCGTACTCATCGGGTTGTCCCAGCCGAGCCGGATGCGGTGTCTGGGCGGCGAGGCCGTCGCGGATCTCCTGAGAGAACCTGGACAGGATCGGCGTGTCGAACGTTCCCGGTGCGATGCTGTTGACGCGCACGAGCTTCCGCGACAGATCGCGGGCAGCGACGAGGGTCATGCCGACCACGCCGGCCTTGGCGGAGGCATAGGGAATCTGTCCGATCTGGCCTTCCCAGGCCGCGACGGAAGCGGTGAGGATCACGACACCGCGTTCGCCGTCCACGGGTTCGTTGCGCACCATGCGGGCGGCGGCCAGGCGCAGGACGTTGAACGAACCGACGAGATTGATCCGGACGAGGTTCTCGTAGAGGTCGAGAGAGCCCGGGGTACCGTCCTTCTCGACGACCCGGACAGTGCCGCCTCGGCCGGCGCAGTGCACCACGGCCCGGATCGGGGCGAGCGCTTCGGCGGTGTCGAGCGCGCGATCGACCGCCTCCGGGTCGGTGACGTCGGTGGGGGTGAACACCGCGAGGTCGCCGAGTGTCTTGGCGACCACCTCTCCGTCCGAGGTCGGCAGATCGACGATCACTGTGGGTGTGCCCTGTGCGACGAAACGTTCGACCGTGGCGCGGCCGAGGCCGGAGGCTCCTCCGGTGACGACGGCGGATCCCTGTGTCATGTCCATGATGGCTCCTGTCTGGTCCGGTTATCGGATTCGTTCGAGAATCGTGGCGTTGGCCATTCCGCCTGCCTCGCACATGGTCTGGAGGCCGTAGCGTCCGTCGATTCGTTCGAGATGCGCGAGCAGCGAAGTCATCAGGCGCGCCCCGGACGCGCCGAGAGGATGGCCGAGCGCGATGGCGCCGCCCACGGGATTGAGTACTTCGTCCGGGACACCCATCTCCCGCTGCCAGGCGAGGGGAACCGACGCGAAGGCCTCGTTGACCTCGAAGGCGTCGATGTCCTCCAACGACAGTCCGGCTCGGTACAGCACCTTCTCGGTGGCAGGGATGGGTCCGGTGAGCATCAGAGTCGGGTCGTCTCCGACGACGGCGCCGGCGCGGATCGTTGCGCGTGGACGTAGGCCCAGTGAACGGGCGCGGTCTTCGGACATGAGCAGCAGGGCCGCTGCTCCGTCGGAGATCTGTGAGGAGTTTCCGGCGGTGATCTTCCAGTCGAGATCGGGGAACTGGGCACGCCATTCCTCCGTGGCGAATGCAGGACGCAGGCCCGCGAGGGCGTCCGCCGTGGTGCCTTCGCGTATGGTCTCGTCCGCCGTTACGGTGCCGTCGGGAGTTGTGACGGGAACGATTTCGGAATCGAACCACCCCTCGCGTCGCGCGTAGGCCGCCCGTTCGTGGGAGCGGGCCGAGTAGTCGTCCAGTTCGGCGCGGCTCAGTGCCCATTTGTGTGCGACGAGTTCCGCAGCGATCCCTTGCGGTACCAGGGTGGGGAAACGTTCGCGCATGCCGACGCCGTGGGCATCCTTCCCCAGCGCGGCGGACCCCATGGGGACGCGACTCATCGATTCGATGCCGGCGGCGACCGCGATGTCGTATGCACCGGATTCGATGCCCTGCACGGCGAAGTCCACGGCTTGCTGGCCGGAGCCGCACTTGCGTTCGACGGTCACCGAGGGCACGTGTTCGGGGAAGCCGGCGGCCAGCAGTGCCTGTCGGCCCGGGGTCGCCGACTGTTCGCCGGATTGGTTGACGCAGCCGACGATCACGTCGTCGATCGATCCGGGGTCGAGGTCGTTGCGGGAGACGAGACCGGAGAGGACGGCGGCGAGCAGGTCGTTCGGATGGATGCCGGCAATGGCGCCGGTGGGTTTGCCCTTGCCGACGGGGGAGCGGACGGCGTCGACGATCACAGCACGAGTCATGGGAGCCTCCCGAGTGGGAAATCAATGATGATGGTTACTATAAATCAGATCGCGTGCTCGTATGGCACCGGTCACAACAGGGGGTCGCGCCGGTGACTCCTACGGGAGGTCGCCGAGGCGTGGGGAAGTGCCGGGCCAGCGGATGCGCTCGTCCGCACAGATGCCGTCATTCAGCTCGTCGACGGGGACTGCATAGTGGAAACGCAGGTCGCGGCGGGCGAAGAGCCAATCCTCGTCGCGTCGGACGTACTCGTCGGCGTACCTGTAGGACGCCAGCACCAGTGTGCCGTCGAGTGCGAGTTCGGCGCGTCCGGTGAGCAACCCCCGGGCGTGATCACCGTCGAGGCTGAGCAGGTCGCTCAGTGGCTGGTGCAGCGTGAGGATGTATCGATCCATGGCGCCGCGGTAGAAGGCGCGGATGGCGTCTCGTCCTCGTGATGTGACACCGGAGCGGACGAATTCGCCGTCCTCGGTGAACATCGAGACCACGGCGTCGAGATCTCGGTCGTCGACGGCGATCGCGTAGGCGGCGATCAGATCCTGGATCCGGGCACGATCCTCGAGCCGCGCCAGGCGACGGGTGAGCGTGTCGAGACGGTCGGGGTCGGTGTCCATCGGCATGAGGCCTCCGAGCTGGGTGCTGGTGCGACGAGCTGTCGCGGATGACGCGCTGACAGCCTAGCAATTGCGGACTAATCATTATCATGGTTACTATTCACCCGTCGGAGTGAGTGACCTTGACCACACCGACCCGCATCTCTAGGTTAATGATGAACAGGAAAGGTGGCGTCATGGGGAATCCGGGAGTGGAGGACGAACTCCGCGAAATTCGTGAGGCCGCCGCCCGAGTGGCACGTGAGCGTTACGCGCCGAAAGCTGCACAGTGGGATCTCGATCGCACTGCGTTTCCGCACGAAGAACGCCGTTTCCTCGGAGAGCTCGGCTACCTCGGTATCGCATTGCCCGAGGAGTACGGAGGTGCGGGGGCGCCGCTGTCCCATGCCCTCGCGGTGATCGAGGAATTCGCCAAGGTCTGCCGGCCCGCCGCCTTCCAGATCTTCGAATCCAATACAGGTCCCGCTCAGGTCGTCGCGCTCATGGGCACCGAGCACCAGAAGAAGACCTTCCTCCCCAGGATCGCTGCCGGTGAGATCACGATGGCAGTGGCCATCTCCGAACCCGACGCAGGTTCCGCTGCAACCGACATGACCACCAAGGCGACCCGCACCGACGACGGCGTCGTGGTCGACGGCATGAAGCGCTGGATCTCCAACGGCAGCGAAGCCGACGTCTACCTCACCTACTGCAGAATGAGCGACGCCCCCGGTTCGAAGGCGATCGGTGCGGTCCTGGTCGAAGCCGACCGCCCCGGAATGTCCTTCGGGGCGCGAGAGAAGCTCATGGGTTTCCGGGGTATCCCGTCCGCCGACATCTTCTACGACCATGTCGTCGTGCCCGAGGAGAACGTGGTCGCCGAGGCGGGCGCGTTCAAGAAGTTGTTCGGCGCCTTCACCATCGAACGCCTCGGCAACACGACCATGAGCCTGGCGATCGGACAGGAAGCACTCGACCGTACCGTCGCCTACGTGCAGGAGCGTTACCAGTTCGGTAAACCGCTGGTCGAATTCCAATCCGTTCAGATGATGTTGGCGGACATGGTCCTGCAGGTCGAAGCTGCACGCCTGCTCCGCGACCGGGCGGTGGCCAACATCGTCGACGGACTGCCGAATCCGCTCGAGGTCTCACTCGCGAAGTGCACGGCCAACGAGATGGCCAAGCGCGTGACGGACGCGGCCATCCAGCTGCACGGCGGTAACGGGTACACCGAGGAATTCGGAATCGAACGGCTGCACCGGGATTCGCACGGATGGGCGCTCGCCGGCGGAACTCCGACCATGCAGCGCACCCGGATCGTCTCCGAACTGCTCGGCCGCACATTCGATCAGCGCGCCTGACAAAGCACACGCACACACAATTCGAAGCTTCTCGAAGAACGAGGTGAACGACATGTTGGGTCGATACGAAGGGCGAATCGCCGCAATCATCGGTGGCGGTTCGGGAATGGGCCGGGCGATCAGCCACCGGATCGCACAGGAAGGCGGTCACGTCTACGTCGCCGACCTGTCCGAAGAGGGCGCGAACACCGTCGCCGAGGAGATCCGTTCCGACGGCGGAGCGGCCACACCCATCCGGGTCGACGCCACGAACAAGGACGACCTGCGCGCTCTGTTCGGCAAGATCGAGGCCGAACACGGCGTACTGCATGCGCTGCACGCCCAGGTCGGTATGCCCGGGCCCGGCGGAATCGACGTGGACGACGCGGAATGGGAGAAGAACATCGCGGTCAACGTCAAGAGCGCCTACTACTCCACGACTCTCGGTTTCGATCTGCTGAAGAAGGCCGACGGCAAGGGCTCGATCACGTTGACGTCGTCGACCTCGGCACTCATCGGCTCCCCGTTCAGCCCCATCTACTCGATGACGAAGGGTTCCCTCGTTCCGTTCGCCCGCTCGCTGGCGCTGGTCGGAGCCAAGGACGGAATCCGTGTGAACGTCATCTGCCCGGGGCAGGTGGTCACCCCGATGCTGTCGCAGTTCTTCGGTCGTGAACCCGGCGCGGACGTCTCGGCCCTCACGAAGGATTTCGTTGCGACCATCCCGCTCGGACGTGGTGCCCAACCGGAGGAGATCGCTTCGGTGATCGCCTTCCTCAACAGTGACGACGCCAGTTACATCACCGGTACGACCATCCCGGTCGACGGCGGACTCACCGCACAGTAACGCTGGTCCAACGGGAGGAGCTGCACAATGGTTCAGGTCGGATTACTGCTCAGTGACGTACCGAAATCGGTCAGTCCTGCCCAGCAGTTCAAGGATGTGTTGCGCATCGTCGACGCGGCACAGGAGAACGGGTTCACCTACATCGCCATCGGACAGCACTTCCTCTACGGAGACCTGCGATGGCTGCAACCCGTCCCCCTGCTGGCACGGCTGGCCGCGCATGTCGAACCGGACGTCAAGCTCGTCACCCAGATCATGATCGCACCGCTGTACCACCCGGTGATGCTCGCCGAGGAGATCGCCACCCTCGACGTGGTCACGGAAGGGCGTCTCATCTTCGGTGCCGGTCTGGGATACCGCCCCGAGGAATTCGACTATCTCGGAATCCCGTTCAAGGAACGGGCCGGCCGGTTCGACGAATCCCTCCAGGTCATGAAGAAGTTGTGGACCGAGGACGACGTCACATTCGAAGGCAAGTACTTCCGACTCGAGGGCGTCAAACCACATCTGCGTCCGGTGCAGGATCCGCATCCGCCCATCTGGATCGGAGCACACGCGATGGCCGGTGTGCGTCGCGCAGGGAAGTACGGCGACGCCTACGCGACTCCGCCCGAGACACCGAAAGAGGAAGTCCTCGAACGCTTCCGTGTGGTACGTGACCTGTTCGCTGAGCGCGGCAAGGAATTCGGGCCGCAGCCGCTGCGCCGCAACGTACTCGTCGCGGACACCCGGGAGCAGGCGATGCAGGAGTACGCGCGGGTGGCTCAGGGCCGCTATCTGACCTACATGAACAAGGGCCTCGACGTCATGAAGGGGACGGACCTCGAGAACGAGTTCGCGAAGGCTGTGTCGGGGCATGCCGTCGTCGGCGATCCCGAGCAGGTCGTCGCGCAGCTCACCGACCTCGTGACCACCCTTCCTGTCGATCCGTTGCTGATGCGACCGCAGTGGCCGACGATGGATGCGGACGAGACGATCGCCGCCATCGCGCGTCTCGGCAAGGACGTGGTCCCCTCGATCACTGCGATCGCCCCGAACCGAGAGTTGACATGATGCAGACCTACGCCGATCTCCACCCCACCTTCCCGGATCCGCAGACCTGGACTCTCGATCATGTTCTGAGGACGCATGCTGCAGCCCAACCGGATTCGGAATTCCTGATCACCCCGGAAGAAGACCGGCGGTTCACCTACTCGCAGATCCTCATCTCCGCCGAGACGATCGCCAGTAGTTGGTACCGATGTGGCGCCGAGGCGGGCGACCGAGTCGTGATCATGGCGCAGAACTCCTCGGAGCTGGTGCGGACCTGGTTCGCCGCTGCGGTCGGCAACCTGGTCGAGGTGCCCATCAACACGAACTACGAAGGGGAGTTCCTGCGTCATCAGGTCGTCACCGTCGAGCCGCGGTGGGCCGTCATCGACGCCGCGTACGCCCGACGATTCGTGACGATCGCCGAGCATGCGCGCGGCATCGAGAAGTTCTGGGTGATCGACGACGAGAGCGGAACCCGCACGGAGGCAATCGAACTTCTGCGATCGCACGGTTGGGCGGCCGACGAGTGGGAAGGCCTCGAAGTCGGGGAGATTCTCGAGCTGCCGAAGGCGACACCCGAAGAGCTCGGTGCCATCTTCTTCACCTCGGGCACCACCGGTCCGTCCAAGGGCGTGGCCATGCCGCACTCCCAGCTCTACTTCTTCGCGCAGGAGGTCGTCTGTTTCACGCGGCTGACGAAGGACGACACCTACCTGACCACGACCCCGCTGTTCCATGGCAACGCCCAGTTCATGGCGGTCTACCCGGCACTGATCGCCGGTGCCCGCGCCGTGGTGCGTCCCAAGTTCAGTGCGAGCCGGTGGATCGACCACGTGCGTGACGACGATGTCACCGTCACCAATTTCGTCGGTGTGATGATGGACTTCGCCTGGAAGCAGCCGCCGCGTGACAACGACCTCGACAACCGGTTGCGGTGTGTCTACGCCGCGCCGACAGCGAGCTCCATCGTCGAGGATTTCAAGAAGCGCTACGGAATCGAAGCATTCGTCGATGCTTTCGGACTGACGGAGACGTGCGCCCCCATCATCGCCCCCTACGGCGTCCCGCGCCCGCCGGGCGCCGCCGGCCTGGCTGCGTCACAATGGTTCGACATCCGCCTGGTCGATCCCGAGAACGACCGGGAGGTCGAGGTCGGGGAGGTCGGTGAACTGGTGGTCCGTCCGGTTCAGCCCTGGACCTGCAGCATGGGCTACTACAACATGCCGGAGAAGACGCTCGAGGCGTGGCGCAACCTCTGGTTCCATACGGGCGATGCGCTGAAGAAGGACGAGCACGGCTGGTTCTACTTCGTGGACCGCTACAAGGACGCGTTGCGACGCAGGGGAGAGAACATCAGCTCCTACGAGATCGAACAGGCGGTCCTGGGGCACCCCGCCGTGGTCGAGTGTGCGGTGATCGGTGTGCCCGCCGACGTCGAAGGTGGTGAGGACGAGGTGCTCGCCGCCGTCGTGTGCAACGGTGGCGGGACCCCGGATCCGGAGGAGATCCTCGCATGGTGCGACGGCAGGGTGCCGGCCTTCGCCATTCCCCGCTATCTGCGTTTCGTGGACGAACTGCCCAAGACCCCGTCGGAGAAGGTGCGCAAGGCCGCCCTCCGCGAGGAGGGGGTCACCCCCGACACCTATGACCGCTCCGCGATTCACGACACCCACCGCGCCACGGTGCCGGCGGTCTGAGAGCCGAGGAAGGCATTATCGATGGATTTCACCACCGACGAGACCCACGACGAGATCCGACAGGGAATCCGCGATCTGTGCAAGCGATTCCCCGACGAGTACTGGGCCGAACACGACGAATCCCATGAATTCCCTTGGGAGTTCTACAACGCGATGGCCGACGGCGGCTGGATGGGCCTGACCGTGCCGGAGGAATACGGCGGTGGCGGACTCGGTGTCACCGAAGCCGCCATCGTCGAACGGGAGATTGCGGCCTCGGGCGCGGGCATGGGCGGCTGCAGCGCAGTCCACATCGGCATCTTCGGCTTCGAGCCGATCATCCACCACGGCTCCGAAGAGATGAAGCGCAAGTACCTGCCGCGCGTCGTCACCGGCGAGCTGCACACCTCCTTCGCCGTCACCGAACCGGATGCCGGTACCGACACCACCAACATCCGCACCTTCGCGAAGAAGGTCGACGGTGGATGGCTCGTCTCCGGCAAGAAGGTGTGGATCACGAAGGCGCAGGAGGCCGAGCGCATGCTCCTGTTGTGCCGCACCAGCCCGCGCGGCGAGAACGCCAAGCGCACCGCCGGCATGACCCTCATGTTCGCCGAGATGGACCGCAGCAAGGTGCAGATCCGGCCGATCCCGAAGATGGGACGCAACGCGGTCGACACCAACGAGTTGTTCATCGACGAGTTGTTCGTCGCCGACGAGGACGTCGTCGGCGAGGTCGGCCACGGTTTCCGCACCATCCTCGGTGGTCTCAACGCCGAACGGGTCATCTCCGCGAACGCCGCCCTCGGCATCGGCGAAGCAGCGTTGCGTCGGGGCGTCGACTATGCCAAGCAACGCGAGGTCTTCGGGCGACCGATCGGACAGAACCAGGGGATCGCCTTCCAGCTGGCGGAGGCACGGATCCGTCTGGACGCAGCCCAGGCAGTGCTGGACAAGGCGACGTGGATGGTCGATCAGGGACTGCCGTGCGGTCGCGAGGCGAACGCCGCAAAGTTCCTCTGCGCGGAGGCCGGCTTCTACGCCGCCGATGTCGCCCTGCAGACGCACGGCGGTTTCGGTTACGGCAAGGAGTTCCACGTCGAACGGTACTTCCGGGAGGCGAGGTTGATGCGGATCGCCCCGATCAGCCAGGAAATGGTTCTCAACTACACCGCCGAACACGTGCTCGGCCTGCCCCGCAGCTACTAGGAGGACCTCGTGCAGCCCTATCGTTCGATCCTGTTCGTGCCGGGACACCGGCCACGTTGGGTGGACAAGGCCATCGCGGCAGGAGCCGACTGCGTGGTCCTCGACCTCGAGGATTCGGTGCCGGCCGCGGAGAAGGAAGCGGCCAGGACCACCGTGGCGGAATCCATCACCCGCGTGCGTGAGACGAACGGCGAGGTCGGCTTGTTCGTGCGGGTCAATCCGCTCGCGACCCGCCTGACCGGTGCGGACCTCGAATCCGTCGTCGTTCCGGGGTTGACGGGGATCTTCGCTCCCAAGATCGAACGGGCCACCGACGTTCTGCAATACGATGCGCTGCTCGACCACTTCGAGATGCGCAACGGCGTCGAGGGGCTCGAGTACATCGTGCCGGTCGAAACGGTCAGGGCGATCCAGAACAGCCGGGAGATCGCGTCGGCGTCCCCGCGGGTCGGCGCCATGATCGGTCCGTCCGCCGAACACGCCGACATCGCCCGTGAGGTCGGCTACGAGTGGACCCCCGAGGGGCTCGAAACCCTGTACCTGCGCAGCCGAGTGCTGCTGGCCTGCCGCGAAGCGGGCATCCACGCGTTGACCGGACTGTGGGAGGACCTCGAGAATCTCGACGGTCTGCGTGAATTCGCGGTTCGTGGAAGACAACTCGGATTCCGTGGGATGATCGCAATTCATCCGACACATGTGGCGACCGTCAACGACGTGTTCAGCCCGTCACGTGAGGATCTCGAGTTCTACCGGGGGATGGTCGAGGCCTACGAGAAGGCCGAAGCCGAGGGCGTCGGCGCGCTCCGCTATCGCGGACTCCACATCGACAAGGCCCATTACGACAAGGCAATCCAATGGCTCGAGCGGGCCGAGGCAATCCTGAGAAAGGGTGAACGCTGATGCGCGGGTTGTACTTCGAGGAGTTCGAAGTGGGGAAGCATTACAAGCATGCGATGACCCGCACCGTCACCGAGATGGACAATGTGATGTTCACGTCGTTGACGATGAACATCCAGCCCTTGCACCTCGACGAGGAGTTCTGCAAGACGACCATCCACAAGCAGCGCGTGGTCAACAGCCTGTTCACCGTCGCTCTGATCGGTGCGTTCCACGTGCCCGAGCTGACCATGGGAACCACCCTGGGCAATCTCGGCTACGACAAGGTGAAGTTCCCCAATCCGGTCTTCCACGGCGACACGCTCCGTGCCGAGACCACGATCTTGAAGAAGCGCGAATCCGAGAGCCGCACCGACAGCGGAATCGTGTGGTTCGAACACAAGGGATTCAACCAGCGCGACGAACTCGTCTGCCTGCTCGAACGTGTCGGGCTGATGATGAAGCGCCCCACCACCGAGGAAGGTGCCTGAGATGACTGCAGCAGCCGAGACCGAATTCCCTTTGAAGGACTGGGTTCCCGAGACCCGTACCCTACTCGTCGGCGATCGCGAGGTCGAACCCGCCGGTGAGACCTGGGACGTGTACAACCCGGCCACCGAGCAGGTCATCGCCACCGTCGGCGGCGCTTCCCTCGATCAGGTGGACGAGGCGGTCACCGCTGCGCGGGAAGCCTTCCCGGCCTGGTCGGCGCTGAGCGGCGAGGAACGATCCCGGTACATCCACCGTTTCGCGGACGTACTCGAGAAGGCCGCCGACCGGCTGCTGCCCTCGATTGTCAACGAGGTCGGCACCCCCGTCTCCCTGGCCGAATATCTCCAGGTCAAGATGGCTGTCGACGAGCATCTGCGGTGGGCGGCGGAAGCGGCGAAGACCGACCGCACCATCCACCTCGGTGAATACGACAAGCCGGTCCCCACGATGAGCGACGTGGTGTACGAACCTGTCGGGGTCGTCGCGGCGATCACCGGCTACAACTACCCGCTCAACCTGGCGATCTTCAAGTTCGGCGCTGCCCTTGCCGCCGGATGCACGGTGGTGCTGTTGCCGTCCCCGCGCACCCCGCTGACCACCCTGTTCCTCGGGGATCTCATCCGTGAAGCGGGCCTGCCGCCGGGCGTGATGAACGTCGTCATCGGTGGCGCAGACGTGGGTAAGCGGTTGTCGTCGCATCCCGGTGTCGACCGGGTCTCGTTCACCGGCTCCGACGGAGTGGGTGCGAAGATCATGGAACAGGCCGCTGCGAACCTTGCGGGTGTGACCCTGGAGCTGGGTGGAAAGTCGCCGAACATCGTGTTGCCCGGTGTGGACGTGCAGAAGATCGCCGTCGAGATGCACCTGCGTTGGTCTCGCAACGGCGGCCAGGGCTGCGCGGCCCTGGCACGGCTGCTCGTCCACGAGGCCGTCTACGACGAGTTCCTCGAGGCCGGCGCATCCGCCTTCGACCAGATGGTGGTCGGTGACCCGTGGGATCGTGCCACGAACATCGGTCCGATGATCCGTCCCGATCATCAGGCGCGGGTGCAGGGCTACATCGACGGTTCGATCGCAGAGGGTGGCAAGAAGTTGCTCGAGGTCGCGAAGCCGCTGCCCGAGCGAGGTTGGTTCGTCAATCCCGTTCTGCTGGGGAATCTCCCGCACGATGCGCGTGCCGTCCAGGAGGAGATCTTCGGTCCGGTCGCGGTGATCCTGCCGTTCAAGGACACCGAGGAAGCCATCCGTCTCGCCAACGACACCGCGTACGGTCTCGCCGCGAACGTGTGGTGCGACGACCCGGTCGAGGCGCGTCGGGTCGCCGAGCGCATCCGCGCCGGTACGGTGTGGATCAACGGGGGTGGCGCAATGCGCCCGGATGCTCCCTTCGGTGGCTACGGCAAGTCCGGCGTGGGCCGTGAGCTCGGGGAGTGGGGTATGCGCGAGTACCTCGAGGTCAAACACATCCAGTGGCGGATCTGATCCGTCCGAACATCATTCGATACCGAGACACAGTCGACGAGAAGGCTGGGAGACGACCATGAACGCATCCGGTGTGGGCCCGCTCGCGGGCATCAAGGTGCTCGAACTGGGAACGATGTACGCGGCACCCACCGCTGGGCGCATGCTGCGCGACTTCGGTGCGGAGGTCGTCAAGGTCGAAGACCCGACGACCGGTGACTTCGCCCGCCAGTGGGTCCCGCAGAAGGAAGGCCTGTCGCTGGGCTTCTCGCGACTCAACGCCGGCAAGAAGTCACTCGGTATCGACCTGCGCTCGCAGCAGGGTCGGGAGCTGGTGCGCAAGCTCGCGGCGGAGGTCGACGTCGTCGTCGAATCGTTCCGACCCGGCCGGCTCGAGGAATGGGACCTGGGTTACGAGGTGCTCAGCGCCGAGAACCCCGGTCTCGTCCTCGCCCGGGTGTCGGGCTTCGGCCAGACGGGACCGAACCGGACCCTCCCCGGATTCGGGACCGTCGCGGAGACGGCCAGCGGGTTCGCGCACGTCAACGGCTGGCCCGATTCGCCGCCGACGTCGCCGCCGTTCGGGTTCGCCGACTCCATCGCCGGCCTGTCGGCAGCGATGGGGGTGGCGATGGCCCTGTACAAGCGGGAACGCACCGGACAGGGCGAGGTCGTCGATGTCGCCCTGTACGAACCGCTGATGTTCATCATCGGTGACATGTTCCTGCGCTACACCGCCCTCGGGGAGATCCAGCAGCGTATCGGCAACGCGACGGGGGCGGCTTCGCCGCGAGGGATCTACGAGGCACAGGACGGACGGTTCCTGTCCATCGCCGCGTCGAACCAGGGCATCGCCAAGCGCCTGTTCGCGGCGATGGGCAAGCCGGAGATCATCGACGATCCGCGGTTCGCGACCAACGCAGCCCGACTCGAGCACAACGATGAAGTTCAGGCCCTGGTGGAGGAGTGGGTCGGTTCGATGCCGCGCGCGAGTGTGCTGGAAACCCTCGAGAAGTTCGAGGTGGTCTCGGCGCCCGTCAACGACGCCGCCGATGTGATCGCCGATCCTCACTTCCGGGAACGCACCCTCGTCGAGATCACGGGCAACGAGATCATGAAGGGCGCGCTCATGCCCGGTCCGGTCCTGCATCTGGAAAGCTACGACGGGCCGACCTACGAC